>Ga0214473_10003979_pt1 | contig 17777 bp, 14 predicted proteins | sample RVTome_7_FD_203509 | JGI IMG/M metagenome (GOLD analysis project Ga0214473, IMG submission 203509) | Soil microbial communities from uranium-contaminated site in the Upper Colorado River Basin, Wyoming, United States - RVT98D197 | ecosystem: Environmental > Terrestrial > Soil > Contaminated >... | reverse complement strand
TGGGACTCGCCCACGTAGTTGCCGGTGACGCCGCTGACGGTGCGGTTGGGCAGGGGATAGTCGGGGCTATTGAGGATCGCGAGCGCGGTCGGGCTGATCCGGCTGAGCGGGATCTGGTTGCCCGGGAACGGCAGACCGGTGCGCGGATCGCGGATCTGGGTGGTGATGCTCGAGAGGTCGCCGCGGCGCCAGGCCTCCGGGGCCACTGAGGCGGTCTGCGAGCCGGGCTCGTCCAGGATCGACCCCTGGTAGTTGACGAAGAAGAACAGCTTGTCCTTGATGATCGGGCCGCCCAGCGTGGCGCCGAAGATGTGCTGCTTGCGCTCGGCACGAGCGGCGCTCGAGCGGTTGCGCTCCCAGGTGTTCGCGTCGAAGTCGCTGTTGCGGTAGAACTCGAACAGGTTGCCGCGGAACGTATTGGCGCCCGACTTGATGACGTTGCTGATGACCCCGCCCGCCACGTTGCCGGTGTCGGCCGCGTAGTTGTTCGTCTCGACGCTGATCTCGGCGAGCGCGTCCGGGCTCGGCTGGTAGCCGACGCGATTGTCCATCGTGTCGTTGATCTCCACGCCGTCGACCATGAAGTTGTTCGTCTGCTCACGGTTGCCGTTGACGTACGGCCGTGCGCCGGCGCCGCGGATGGTGGTCTGGGCGCCAGGGTTGGGGGTGAGGGACCCCGGCAGCAGCAGCGCCAGTTGGCTCGAGTTGCGGCCGTTCAGCGGAAGCGACTCGATGGTCTTGCCGGAAAGTACCTCGCCGACCGTCGCCGACTCGGTCTGCAGGACGGGCGACTGGCCCACCACCTCGATCGAGTCTTCGAGGGCGCCGACCTCCAGCTTGATGTCGAGGCGGGAAATCTGCTTCGCCTCGAGCGCGACCCCCTTCCAGGTCGTGGTCTTGAAGCCCGTGAGCGCGGCCTTCACCACGTAGGTCCCGATCGGTACGGTCGTAATGGTGTAGTTGCCGGCCGAGTTGGAGACGGCGGTGTACTCGACGTTGGTCGCCTGGTTGGTGGCTGTCACCGTGACGCCGGGCGTCGCCGCGCCACTCTGATCGGTGACGAGGCCGGTGATCGAGGCCGCGCCGGTCTGGGCGTAGGCAACCGTCTGCAGGCCCAGTACGAGCGCCAGTAGGACGAGGAAGCCCGACACGCGGGCGTGTCTCAAGGAAGTCATTTTTCTGCCTCCGGAAAAATCGCCCGGCCCGCCGCACAGGTTGGTCGTGGTTCCGCGTCGTGGTGCGATTGGTTACAGGCGCTACGGCCTCAATGCTAGCCCCGTGTGGCAGCTTGTCAAGAGTTGTGCAAGTCCCTGGACACCAGACCATTAGTCACCTTCTGGGGCAATAGCGCTTCCGCCGCGTCGTTGTCACCGCGCGGCGAAACCCGCAGAATGACTCGATGCGTGAGGCGCGCCTCGCCGAGGCGGAGTCCGGACGGGATCTGGCCGTCGCCGGCCTCTTCCTAGGGATCCTGGCCCTGGTCTCGAGTCCCTTCCTCATCGGGCTGCCGCTGGGTGCCCTCGCGTTGGTGGCGAGTCTCATCCATCTGCGCCGCCCCGGGTGCCGCTATCGGTACAAGGCGATCTGGGGAGCCGCTACCGCCGTTCTCGGGATGGCCGCGAGTGTCGGGGCGGGCTACGGGTACTATCGCCTCGTCCGCCACCTGATCCCGATTCGCGCCGAGGCGCGGTCTCAGGACACCGGGAAGCGGTGGCGTGGGACCGCCGCTCCACCCCTCAAGGTGACGACGATCGGGGGCGAGACCATCGAGCTTGCCTCGCTCAGGGGCAGGCGCGTCTTGGTGGACTTCTGGGCCACCTGGTGCGGTCCCTGCGTGCAGGCGATCCCCGACCTGAACCGGCTCGCCAAGGAATGGCCTGATGACCTGGTGATCATCGGCATCACGGGCGAGGATCGTGAGCACGTGAAGGGATTCATGACTCGCAAGCCGATCGACTATCAGGTGGTGTCGGATCTCGACCACGAGTCCCTGCCCTCGCCCTTTCGCGACGTGCAAGGGCTCCCGACGATGTTCTTCATCGACCGGGACGGGATCATCCGGTCCGTTATCGTGGGCTATCACGACTACGATGCCCTGGAGGCCCGTCAGTGGGTGGCGGCGGCAGGGGAGCTGTGGGCGAAGCACGACCGTGACCAGGCGCTGAAGCTCGCGGCTCGGGCGCTGGAGGTGCAGATCGATGCCTCCATCGAGCGAGAGCTGCTGTCCGTCTTCGAATCGGATCCCGGCTACGCCGCGCTCCACGACCGCGTCCAGAGCCGGATCGAAGACCTGCTCCAGCACTATGAGCGCAAGTACGATCGCCAGCTGGGCCGCGACCGCAGCTCCGTCCTCTGGACGATCTGGAGTCTAGGGGCCGAGCGCAAGGACGCGCAGGCCGTCCCTCAGCTCGCCCGCTATCTCGAGGAAAGCGCCCTCGAGGAGGCGCGCTGGCGCGCCGCGGACGCCCTATGGGAGATCGGCGACGCCCGTGCCGTGCCCCACTTGATTGCGGCTCTCCAGGACCCGTCGATCAAGGTGGCAGGCTTCGCCGCCTCGGGCCTCGGCGACCTCGGAGACGCGTCGGCGGTCGAGCCGCTCCTCGAGCTCTTTCAGCGGCTGTCGGACAACCGCGAGGAGGCCAAGGCGCGTGTCGCGGACGCTCTCGGAAAGCTCGGCGACAAGCGGGCCATCGCTCCGATCGCGGCGAGCCTCGCGGCGATCGAGGAGCCGGCGTACGTGCGCTGGGCCCGGCCGGCGCTGCATCGGCTCGAGGAACCGGCGCTGCATCGGCTCGAGGAGGATGCGCGGCGATTCTGAAGGCACAGCCGACGCCGGTTGTGCGTGACCACGATTGAGGCACCAGCTCGTGAGAAAAACCGGCACCTCATCGACGAGAACCGGCAGCTGTTCGATGCCGTCGGCGGCGTCACTCGCCGGCTCGATCCCCCCTGTGGAGGATGCGCCGCTCGGCATCCCGGTGGGCGTGATAGGCGACCCGCTCCGGACGCAGCAGATCGGTCGGGATCAGGAACCGCAGCAGGCTCGGCGCATAGCGGCCGCTCCGGCTGGCCCAGAACCGCAGCGCCGCGTCGGCGAGCAGCAGCAGCGCCAGCGCGCCCAGCACCGGACCGACCGGATCGCCCGGCGGGCCGGGCAGGAAGCTCAGCACATAGAGCGCCGCGAGCGCCTCGGCGCCGGCGGTCCACGACGTGGCTCGCCGCGCGGCTGACGGACCGCCGCGATGGTCGAAGGCGCGCGCCTGCAGCTCCTCGGGCAGCAGGCTCGTGAGCCAGGCGAAGCCCTGGTTGAGCTCGTCCCACTCGCGGCAAATCCCGTCCATCACCTCGTCCGCGTAACAGCTTGGGCGCGGCGCCACGAGCGGCGGCTCGCCGGGGCCGCGCGGGTCGCCCATCGGCTCGAGGCGGTAGACGTGCACCAGCCGGCCGCGGTCGAGCACGGCCGGCTCTGGCGTCACCCGCCAGTAGTCGTCGCCGGCCATGAGGTTCCGCGCGCCGCCCCACGTGAGGTGCGGCAGCAGGCCCCGGTACACGAGCGAGCCGTCTGGCTCGGTCGTCACGGCATCAGGCCGCGCGAGCCGCTCCCAGAACGCCGCGCGCGTCAGCGGCACGACCGTGCGGTCCGCCTGAAGGAAACGCACTCCGAGTGCGCGCAGCGCCTGGTACAGCAGCACCACGGGTGCGGAGCCACCCGTCTCGCGCAGGAAGAGCGCCGAGAAGGCCCGGCCCAGGGCCGGCAGGGCCAGCAGCGCGAACCCCCCCGACGTCGACACGGCCCCGATCGCGTAAGCCGTGCCGCGCCGGCTCAGCAGCAGCGGCACGAGCAGGATCGACAGGCCCTCGACGAGGCCGGAGACGAGCGATGCCGTGACGGCATACAGCCCGAAACGGTCCGAGAGCCGCACCTGCTCCTCCTCGGGCAGCAGGCCGACCAGCGGGTAGAGCAGGAAACGGAACGGCCGCGCCCGCTCGCGGCCGCGGACGCGCGCGCGCTCGGCCTCTGCGGCGTGCACGAAGCTGGAGCCGTATACGACCCGGTCGCGCACCACCTCGCCCTCGGGCCAGCGGCGCATCCGATACACGACGAGGCCGTCCGCCGGCAGCTCGGTCTCGGACAGCACCTCGTACGTCTCCGGGCCGAGCACCACGGCCGTGCCGGGGAACGCGGGCCGCAGTCGGTAGGAGCCCTCGGACCGCGCACGCAGCGGCAGAAAGCCGCGGCTCCACACCTCGGCCTGGGCGGGAGCCCCCGGCGTGAGCCGGGCTTCTTCTCCCTCGGCGACGCGCCACCGGCTGGTGTCGCCCGGCATCTCGTCTACTTCTTCTTGCCGAAGAGGGCGTCGAAGGCCGCGCGAGCCTTGGTTTCGCCCGACTGCGCCCCGCTCGCGCCCGGCTGCGAGAGCATGGAGATCTCGCGGAACTCGAAGAACTCGCAGAAGTTCGCCTTGTCCTTCTCCGCCTGCCATTCCGCCTGAGGCTCGCGGCACTGGTTGTTGGCACCGGGGTCGTGGAGCCGGCAGTTGAGGCAGCACTTCAGATCCGAATGACAGTAGGGACAGCCCGCCGTGCGTTCGACCTTCGGAGTGAAGACCTGCAGCTCGCGGCCGCAGTGGTGGCAGATCCTCATGGCGAGACTCTACCTCGCAGCGTAGCCCGCCGCGCGAGCGCCGCGCCCAGGGCCAGGTAGAGGGCCGCGTCCACGAAATAGATGCCGCGCAGCGCGAGGTGGGCGACGAGGCCCGCGACGGTGGGGGCGAGGGCGCCGCCGAAGAGCGCCGCGCCGGAGAAGAAGCCGAAGGCGGTCGTGCGGACGTGCTCCGGCACCATCAGCCCGCCGATCGTGTAGCAGAGTGTGAGCGAGCCGCCCGCCACGAGCCCGAGCAGGACGGCCAACGCCAGGACCAGCTCGTAGCTCGGGACGAGCGCCATCGGCGCGACGATCAGGGCGCCACCCACGAGTGTCGCGAGGAGCAGGCCGTGCGGCGAGCGTGTGCGGCTCAAGCGGCCGAGCCCCCAGGCCGACGCCGCCGCGGCGAGCGAGTACGCGGAGATCAGGACGCCGGTGGCCGAGGCCAGCCTCGACTCGGGCAGGCCCAGCGAGGCGATGTGCAGCGGCAGGATGGGCGTGAACGAGCGCCCGATGAAGTTCACGACGAACAGCACCACCAGCAGCGCCGTCACTCCCGGCAGCGCCACGACGGCTCGCAAGCCGGGGCTCGCCGCGGCCTGCGGTCGCTCGGCCGGCTGGCGCTCCGCGTAGAAGGCGAGCAGCAGGACCAGCGCGAGCGCGCACAGCGCCGCCGTCACCAGGAACGTGCGCCTGATCCCGATCGTGTCGGCAAGAATCCCGCCGGCCAGCGGGCCGATCGCCGCGGCGAGGATCTGCGCGGCCTGGACCAGGCCCACCGCGCGGCCGGTCTCCTCGCGCGGCGCCTGGGTCGTCGCCATCGCGAGCCCCAGCGGCCCGATGCCGCCGAAGAGGCCGACCCCGATGCGCAGCGCGAGCAGCTGCTCGACGCGGGTGACGACGGCGCACAGCGCGAGCAGCACCACGTAGGCGACAAGCGCTTTCGCGGCGATTCCCTTCTGCCCGTAGCGGTCGGCGAGCCGGCCCCAGGTGGGTGCCAGGAGGCCCGCCAGCAGCGGCGCCACGCCGATCAGCACCCCGGCCCAGAGCGCGGCGTCCTCGGGCTCGGCGATGCCCAGCTCGCGCACGAAGAGCGGCAGGAAGGGCAGCACGAACGCGAACCCCGTGAAGACGGCGAAGACCATCGCCACCGTCACGAGCAGGTTGCGCCGCGCCGCCTTCGGGGCCTGCGTCACGGCACGGTCAGGAGAGAAGCCAGAACTCGCCGACCGCGAGAGCGCCCTCCAAGGAGAGCCGCACGCGGCTCCTGCCGCTCGAGCCGAGCGCGCGCGCTACCTCGGCGGCTCGGCCGCGCAGGCTGACCCTGGGCTCCGGCCCGGCCTCGACCACCACGTCGCGCCAGCGCACGCCCTGGCTCCAGCCGGTGCCGAGCGCCTTGCTCGCGGCCTCCTTGCCGGCGACCGCAAGAGCCATCGCGCGCACGCGCTCGGATGGCTCCGCAGGCAGCGCCGCCGCCTCCTCCGCGTCCATCAGTTTGCCGATGAAGCGAAGGCCGAAGCGCTCGAGTGCGCGCTCAACGCGCCCGGTCTCCACGAGGTCGAGGCCGATGCCGATCACCATGTGCCAGGGGGCCCGTGCGGACCGCCCGAGCCGCCACGATAGCACGCGAGAAGGCGCAGTCCGCCGCGAAGCGGATAGAATCGGCTCTCCGGGGAGGCCCATTGGACGCGCCGAAGTCGTTCGGTCCTTTCGAGGTGCGTGGCGAGCTGGGCCGCGGCGCGGGCGGCGTCGTGTACTTGACGTGGCACCCCGAGCACGATCGCACCGCCGCGGTGAAGCTGTTCACCGCCGCGCCGAAGGAGGCCACCGCCGCGATCTCCCGCCTGAAACGCGACGCCCAGGCAGCGGGCGCGCTCGGGCACCCCAACGTCACCGCGGTCCTGGGCGTCGGGGACCACGAGGGCTGGCCCTGGGTCGCGACCGAGTTCGTGCCGGGCGTGAGCCTCGCGCAGGTGCTGCGGGGCCGGGCCCTGCTCTCGATCGAGCGGGTGCTCGACGTCTGGCGGCAGATGTGCGAGGGCCTCGCGCATGCGCACCGCGAGGGCGTGCTGCACCTCGACCTCAAGCCGGCCGACGTGCGGCTCGCTCCGAGCGGCGAGGTGCGGCTCGTCGACTTCGGCTCGTGGCACCTGAAGGCGCTCGAGCACGGCGGGCTGCACCGCGTCGACGCGGGCCTCCACTACCGGGCGCCCGAGCTGCTCACCGGGCGGCGGCCCGATCAGCGCGCCGACATCTTCTCGGTCGCCGCGATCGTCTACGAGCTGGTGGCGTACCGCAAGGCCTTTCCGGGCGAGAGCACCACCGACGTCGTGCGCGGGCTGACGCGCTGCGAGCCCGATCTCGCCTGCTTGCCGCGCAGCCCCTTCACGCCGGGCTTCGAGCGCGTGCTGGCCACCAGCCTCGCGCGGGTCCCCGAGGCGCGCCACCCCTCGTTCGAGGAGGTGCACGCCGATCTCGTGCAGCTCGTGCGTGAGACGGCACCTCGGCTGCGCAGCCAGTCCTCCGAGGCGAACGAGGCCGGTCCTCCCGAGCGCGAGGAGCTGCTCGCGAGCGTCACTCGGGCGCGTGCCGAGGACCGCCTGGAGGACGCGCTCGAGGGCTGCCGCCGGCTCCTCGACAGGGACTCCGAGGACGAGGCGGCCCGCCGCGCCATGGCCGAGATCGAGTCGGTGCTGCTCGAGCGGGAAATCGAGGCGCTCGTGGGCATGGCACTTTCCTACGCGGCGGACGGGCAGCTCGAGCTCGCGACCGGCATCGCCGAGAAGGTCGAGCGCCTCGCGCCATGGAGCGCGCGTTACCTGCAGCTGCAGGTCTACCTGGACGAGGAGGGGGCACGCCACCAGGCAAACGCTCTCGTCGCGGGCGCGCGCGAGCACCTCGAGGCCGGCCGGGTCGACGAGGCCCGCGCGAAGGCGCTCCAGGCGACCCTGGTCATGCCCGGCCACTCGCAGGCGTCCCGGCTCGCCCGGGAGCTCGGGGAGCGATCCGAATCCGCCCAGCGGCCCGACCCGGTTCCCGCCGCGCCGACTCCGGCTCCGCCCGCTCCGGCTGACGTGCCCGCGGCCGAAGCGCCCGCAGAACCAGAGCAACCCCAGCCGAAGGACTCCGCAGGCCCGCCGAAGGCGGTGCCCGCGCCGGTCGACCCGGCACCAGCCGCGGCGAAGATCCAGGATCCGCGCATCGCCGAGGCGGTGGCGCTGAGCGCCGCGGCGCTGCGACACTTCCTGAAGGACGACCACGCCCGGGCGCGGGAGGTCGTGGAGCGGGCCCTGGCCCTCGACCCCGCCAACCGGCGCGCGCTGGAGCTTCAGAAGATCCTGCGCGTGCTGGGGTGAGCTTCGCCGTATAATCGAAGCCAATGATACGCAAGGAGGTCAAGATGCGCTTGGTCCACGCCGCGGCTTTCGGCGTCGCCGCGTTGCTGCTGGTCTCGGCGGCATCCGCCCAGGGTCTCGGCGACGTCGCGGCCCGGGAGAAGGAGAAGAGAAAGGCCACTCCGGCGAAGCCGGCGAAGGTCTACACCGAAGGCGACATCGGTCAGTCGATGGCGCCGGTATCGCCGACCCCGGCGCAGCCGGCGGCTCCCGGCGATGCCGCCGCAGGGGCGAAGCCCGCAGGCGAGGCGGGGGCCGCAACCGAGGGAGCCCCGACCGATCCCGAGAAGGCCGCCGAGGAGGCGAAGGTCAAGGCGGAGGCCGACTGGCGCAAGCGTCTGGATCAGGCGCGCAAGGAAGAGGGTGTCTACAGGGACGTCATCGACAAGTTGCAGCTCGAGCTCAACGATACGAGCGGCGGCTTCTACAACCCGGGTCGAGCGGCGAAGATCGCCTTCCAGGACGAGAACAAGCGGAAGCTCGCCGAGGTCCAGGGTCGCATCTCGGCGCTCGAGGAAGAAGGCCGTCGCAACGGCTATCGCTGAGCCGGGCTCGCCGCGCGTTCGATCTGCACGAGCAGTCCCCGGTCTTCGTTGAGCGCGATCCGCCGCGGCGGCTCACGCGTGTCGATCGTGAACGAGCCCCCCTCGGGCGCGAGCTGAAGCGTGCGTAGCTCGGTGCCGGCGCTCGTGACGACACTGATCTGGAGCGGCAGCGGGCCGGGGAAGCGGCTCGGCCGCAGCTCGAGCGTGGTGCGGAAGCCGCCCGCCACGGCAACGCTCGTCGAGGTCCACGTCACGGCCGGCAGCCCGGTCTCGTAGACCCAGCGGTCGAAGTAAGGCTTGAGGTCCTGTCCGCTCGCGGCTTCGAGCGCTCTGCGCAGGTCCTCGGTGCCGGCCTTCGCGTAGCGGTGCCGCTCGAGGAAGGCGCGCGCGCCCGAGAAGAACGCCGCGTCCCCCACCAGGTTGCGCAGCATGTGGAGCACCCACGCCCCCTTGTCGTAGACGACCGCGCGAAAGTAGCGCGGCTCCTGCTTCAGATGGCCGAGGCGCTGGCCGAGGTGGATCGGACCGGCGGCGTCGTGACGAAACGCCCAACTGCCCATGCGATCCATCATCGACTGGAAGGTACGCTCGCCGAGCCGCTCGCGCAGCCACAGCGCCGCGGCGTACTGAGCCCAGGCCTCGGACAGCCAGCGCTCGCGGTAGTTGGCGGGGGCGGTGCCCTGACCCCACCACTGGTGCGCCGACTCGTGCGCCAGAAAGAAGCCCGGCAGGTCGCTGAAGTTCGCCGGGTCCTCCGGCAGCGTCCGCGAGCGCAGGATCGGGGGCCGTATCTGCAAATACAGCAGGCCGGGCGGGCTGTGGCCGGCCGGCGCCTCAGCTTCGGCGACCACCAGGCCCAGCGTCGGGTAGGGCGACGGGCCGAACTTCTCGGCGTAGAAGCTCAGCATTTGCTGCACTTCGCGCATCTCGTCGAGCGTCTCCCGGCGCGTGCGCGGTCCCGCGAACCCGCGCACGGCCTGGGATCCCTCCTGGCGCATCCCCGCGTCGCTCAACCGGCCCACCACGGCCGTGAGGAACTTCCCGGGCTGGTCCAGCCGGTACTCGGTGCGCGTCCGGCCCGCGGCGCTACGGTTGGACACGAGCTCGCCGCCGGTCACCGCCAGCCATCCCTCCGGCGTGTCGAATCCCATCCGCGCCGTGGCGAAGTCCTCGTTCGGAGGGCGCGGGTACCAGGCCGTGCGGTTCGAGTACACGATCGGCGGAGGGTCGACGAACACGGCATCGACCCCCTCGACGCTCGGCGGCCGGCCGATCTGGACGAGCTCCTCGTCCACCGGCGCGGGATCGTGGCGGCCCGAGTAGCGCGTGACGAGCGTGAACGGCTCCTCGCGGTTCGCGAGCGGGCCGAGTGAGACCACGAGCGTCCCCTGGTCGCGCACGCGGAAGAACAGCAGGTTGCCGCCGTCGCCGGACTGGATCGAGTTGACTCTGAAGTCGTCGTCGAGTCGCAGCCGCAGCGTCGCGGCCGGGCCCGCCAAACGGACCCACATGCGGTGCGTGACGTTGAGCTCGAAGCGCTCGGGCTCGAGGCGGGCAGTGATGTCGTGCTCGAGCACGTCGAGGCTGCGGTCGTCGTCCTCGCTGTAGTGGGGCACCTCGCCGCTCGACGGGTAGGTGCAGATCTGCAGCCGCCGGTCGCGGTCGAACAGGTTCACGTCTTCGACGTCGTTGGAGGTGAGCGCGAAGGTCAGGACGCGCTTGCGGCCCCAGGGGAAGTCGACGACGGCGTCGCCCACGCCCGGCATCAGCCACCACGGCGAGCGCGGAAGCGGTGCGTCGATGATGAAACTGCGCTCGGCGCGCGTGCTGAAGATCTTGTCCGCTCTCGCACGGCGCGCGCCGGGGTTGGGCTCGGGCTCGAAGACGCGATCGCCCTTCGCGCGCAGGAAGTCGGCGGGGTGCATGCGCACGAAGGCCCAGTTCAGCTCGCGATCGATCGCAATAGCACCGCTCCACTGGCGCAGCTGCTCGCGCTCGGCCGCGGGCTTGGGCGTGAAGCGCACGCGGGCCTGGCCCACGAAGGCGAAGAGCGTGGGCCCGACCGCGTCCGGGGTCGAGAACAGCGTGCCGTCCTCGAGCCCCAGCTCGAAGTCCTCGAAGCGGAGCGAGAAGCCTCGGACGCGAAACGCCTGCGGCGCGAGCGCCAGGTGGACGAGGCCGTCCATCTGGCTCACCTCCTGCCGGGATACGACAGACCATCCCGCGAGGCGCCGCTCGGCGAGCAGCGTCCAGAACAGGACGCGCGCCTTGGGCTCCGTGACCGTGAACACCTGGACCTCGGCCACGAACCGCGACTCGCCCGGCCGGGGCGTAGGACGCCGCAGGAAGGTGAAGACCGCCTCGTCGGAGGCAAACGCGGCCCGAAGCGTCGCCTCCTCCAGCGTCCGCTCCCCCGGGCTCGCGAACTCCCGCAGTGCGAGCCACGCCTCGATATCGCGCGTCTGCCAGGCGGCCTCGACCCGATCGAGGAACGCGGAGACGTCCGCGGGTGTCGTCGGCGGCGTGTCCTGCCCGGGAGCGAGCGCAGCCAGCAGGGACGCCGCGAGGCCGAACGCCGCGAGGCGTCGCAGGGGCAAGTGGAAGTACAAGGTCATGCTCAACCGAGGGTTTCAAGTAGACCACAGCCAGCGTTGACGGGGGGTCTGGGGGGTGCGCAGCACCCCCCAGAACAAAGAAGGAGGCCTCTTCGCGCCCCTTCGCGAGCCGCGGTTGGAGAGTCGACAGGGGGTCAACAACGTAACGGAAAACGGAAAACGGACAAGGGACAACGGACAAGGGACAACAGCAAGACGGGCTGGACTGGCTAAAGGGGGGGCATCCCGCCCCCCCTAGCCCCCCGGAGCGGATCCCGTCCCCCCTTGCCCCCGGTAGAATGACAGCATGGCATCGACCGTTTCGCTGGCTGCCGCGTTTGCGGCGGGTCTCTTTTCCTTCGTTTCGCCTTGCGTTCTTCCGATCGTGCCGGGCTACCTGTCGTTCATCAGCGGGGTGAACGTCGCGCAGTTCAAGGAGGGCGGTGCGCCGGGCGACCTCGTGCGTCGCGTCGTGCTCGCGAGTCTCGCCTTCGTGCTCGGTTTCTCGACCGTGTTCGTAGCGCTCGGCGCCGCAGCGACGCTCATCGGCTCGCTGCTGCAGGAGCACAAGCGGACGCTCGGGATGATCGGCGGCGTGATCATCATCGTGCTCGGCCTGCACACGATGGGCGTTCTCAAGATCCAGTGGCTGCTCGGCGAGAAGCGCGCCAGCGTCGAGACGCGCCCGCTCGGGCTCGTCGGGGCCTACGTGGTGGGCCTCGCTTTCGCATTCGGCTGGACGCCGTGCATCGGACCGATCCTGGGGGCGATCCTTCTCTACGCATCCCAGCAGGAGACCGTCGGGCAGGGGGTCGTGCTGCTCTCGGCCTACTCGGCCGGCCTCGGCATCCCGTTCCTGCTCGCGGCGCTCGCCGTCAACTGGTTCTTCAAAGCCTCGGGCGGGCTCAGGAAGTCGATGCACGCGGTCGAGGTCGCTTCCGGCGCCCTGCTGATCGGCGTGGGCTTGCTGCTCGTGACCGATCGGCTCACCCTCATCGCGCAGTACATGACGAAGTGGTTCCCGGGGCTGGCGACGATCGGGTGATTTCAGCAGGGGGCTCGGGGGGGTGCTCAACCCCCCCGAAAGACGGTCCGACGACTCGTGACTCTCCAAGCTCGATGGACGTAGCGGAGAGAACGGCGGTCGCCTGAGGCTCGTGACTCTTCAAGCTCGATGGACGCAGGGGACAGGACGGCAAGATCTGTTGCTGGCGTTCTTGTTCTGGGGGGACTCCGTCCCCCAGAGGCCCCCCTGTGTAGCCGGGGCAGATATACTAGCCAGATGAGTCGTAGCGTCAGTTGTGTCCTTGTGGCCGTGGCTCTCGCGGCGCTGGCGTGCGGGCCGGCGCCGCAGGTCAAGGAAGCCAAGGCGGCGCCGCCTTTCGACCTGCCCGACCTCAACGGCGGCAGGGTGAGCCTCGATTCGTTCAAGGGCAAGGTGGTCGTGGTCGACTTCTGGGCCACCTGGTGCGGGCCCTGCATCAAGGAGATCCCGGACTACGCCGAGTTCTACCGGAGGAACCGCTCGCGCGGGATCGAGGTGATCGGAGTGGTGATGGACTCTGGCTCGCCGGAGGAGATCGACGAGTTCGTGCGCGAACACCAGATCCCGTACCGCCAGCTGCTGGGCGACGAGAAGACCGGGGACGCCTTCGGTGTGACCCAGGGCTACCCGACGACGTTCGTGATCGACGGCTCGGGCAGGATCCGCACCAAGATGCTCGGGAGCCCGCCGACCAAGTTCGAGGTGCTGCAGGACGTGGTCGACAAGGCCGTCGCGTCCTGACGCTTCCCACGAGACAGGAGACCTGACCCGTGAGCGTGACGAAAGAAGCGGTGCTCGCGAGCCTGCGAGCCGTGCAGGACCCCGACCTCCACAAGGACATCGTGACCCTCGGCTTCGTGAAGGAGGTCGAGATCAAGGGCGGCGAGGTCGACTTCACGGTCGAGCTCACGACGCCCGCCTGCCCGGTCAAGGACCAGATGAAGGCCGAGGCCGAGGCGCTCGTGGCCGCGCTGCCCGGTGTGACCGCGGCCCGCGCGAAGATGACGGCGAACGTCAGCACGCGCGGCGGCTTCGGCCGCCAGCAGGTGGCGGGCATCCGCAACATCGTTGCGGTGGGCGCGGGCAAGGGCGGGGTGGGCAAGTCGACCACCTCGGTGAACCTCGCCGTCGCGCTCGCCAGGAAGGGCGCGCGCGTGGGGCTGCTCGACGGCGACGTGTACGGACCGAACGTCCCGCAGATGCTGGGCACGAACGACTCTCCCGCGGTGGGCGAAGACAAGCGCATCGTCCCGCCCGAAGCGCACGGCATCAAGATCATCTCGATGGGCATGCTGGTCCCGGCCGACCAGCCGATCATCTGGCGTGGCCCGATGCTGCACGGTGCGGTGCAGCAGTTCATGCGCGACGTGGCGTGGGGCGAGCTCGACTACCTCGTGGTCGACCTGCCGCCGGGCACGGGCGACGTCGCGCTCTCGATGGCCCAGAGCGTGCCGATGGCCGGAGCCGTGGTCGTCACGACGCCGCAGGGCGTCTCGGTCTCCGACGTCAGGAAGGCCGTCGGCATGTTCCGCCAGCTCAACATCCCGGTGCTCGGCGTGATCGAGAACATGAGCTACTTCGTCTGCGGGCACTGCCAGGAGCGCACCGAGATCTTCGGAAACGGCGGCGGGCGCCGGATGGCGGAGGAGATGCAGATCCCGTTCCTCGGCGAAGTGCCGATCGACACGCGCGTTCGCTCGGGCGGCGACGAGGGCCAGCCGATCGTCGCGGCCTTTCCGCAAGCACCCGCGGCCCTGGCTTTCGAGGCGGTGGCGAGCCAGGTCGCCGCGCAGGTGTCGATCCAGAACATGCGCGTTCTCCGCGTGATCCAGACGGCGTAATCCCAGGGGCCGTGGGGGCGCTCAGCCCCATTCCAGGGGGGGCACGGGGGGCGCTCAGCCCCCCGAAAACCCGTCCAGCCCTTCCCGCTCGTGCTTCGTCAATCCAGATGCTTCGCCGGGCTGATGGTCCACGCACTTCCCGGTAGACCACTCGCCCGACCGGCCCTCGTCCAATCCACTGGACGCGAACCCTTTGATCGCCTCGGGCGTCTCATCACGTGATGATCTGGCCGAGCCTCGTCACGCTCCTGGTTGCGACCGCCGGACAGGCCGCCTCTGCGCCTTCATCGGCCCCGGCACGACCGGAAATCGCGCCGGTGCGGATCTCGAATGCACCGGCCATCGATGGCGTGCTCGAGGACGAGGCGTGGAAGACGGCCGTCCTGCCGCTCACGGAGTGGCTCACGTACAACCCGTTGAACGGCGACCGGATCGCCCAGACCACCGAGGTGCGGGCGGTCTACGACGACCGCTTCCTGTATTTTGCCTTCCACTGCCTCGACCCCGAGCCCGACAAGGTGCGCAGCACGCTCAGCCGCCGCGACAGCATGTGGAACGACGACTGGGTCGGCATCAGCCTCGACTCGGTCGGCAACAGCCAGAGCTCTTACGATCTTTTCGTCAACCCGCAGGGCGTGCAGGCCGACATCCTGACGACGCCCAGCGCGGGGGAGAACTCGGCGCCCGACTTCGTGTGGCAAAGCGCGGGGCGACGGACGGCCGAGGGCTACGACGTGGAGCTGCGCCTGCCTCTGTCGAGCTTCCGTTTCAAGAGCGGCGACGTGGTGAGGATGGGGATCCTGTTCTGGCGCCGCGTGAGCCGGCTGGGTGTCTCGGTCTCCTGGCCGGACGTGCCGGCGGGGAAGAGCTTCATCGATCGGCACGCGCTGATGACGCTTCAGAACCTGAAGCGACCCCTGACGCTCGAGGTCATTCCGAGCGCCACCTGGTCGCTGCGTCAGACGCGCGCGACGCCTGACGCCTTCGAGGCGGTCGACTCGGACCCGGACGCCGGCATCTCGGCCAAGTACGGCGTCACGTCCGCGATCACGGTCGAAGGCACGGTCAACCCCGACTTCAGCCAGGTCGAGAGCGACGCTTTTCAGGTCGAGGTGAACCAGCGTTTCCCGGTCTTCTACCCGGAGAAGCGCCCGTTCTTCATGGAGGGCATGGGGACGTTCGAGCTCGCGGGCGCCGGTGGCGACTCGAACATGCGCACCGCGGTCCACACGCGCGTGATCGTGGACCCGCTGTGGGGCGCCAAGGCGTCCGGGGCGGCCGGCCGCGCGACGTTCGCCATGCTCGCCTCGGGCGACGAGGCGCCCGGGCAGCAGACGCTCGGCGAGCCCCCGAACCCGTTCCTGGGCGAGCGGAAGAAGTACTTCATCGGCCGCGGCCAGTGGAGCCTCGGGCGCTCCAGCTACGCTGGCGTACTCTTGACCGACACCGAATTCGGCGCCGGCCACAATCGCGTCGCGGGGGCCGACCTGTCGCTCAAGCGGGGCAACCATTCAACGAGCGCGACGTTCCTGGCTTCGACGAGCCAGGAGCCCGACGGGCTTTCCAGGACGGACGGGCGCGCCGGGCAGGCCTTCTACGCGTACGAGACGAAGGCGTTCGTGTTCGTGACGCAGGGCGAGCACTACGACATGGACTTCCAGATGGACACGGCGTTCCTGAACCAGACGGGCGTGACGCAGGGCTGGAGCTTCCTGGCGCCGAGCTTCTATCCCGACCCCAAGAAGCACGCGTGGCTCAAGCGCGTGGTGCCGTTCGTGTTCACGAACTACGGAAAGGACCGCGTGCAGGGCGGCAACAAGTGGTTTGTCTTGCCGGGGATCCGCCTGCACGCGACCCGGCAGGGCTTCTTCCGGCTCGACGCCGGCTGGGGCCAGGAGCCCTGGGCTGGGAGAATCTTCCCGGTCCGCCAGCTGCGCGTCTTCGGCGGGGCCCAGATCCTGCGCTGGCTGAACGTGTTCACGCTTGCCCGCTTCGCACGCTCGATCTACTACGACTCGGTCGATCCCTACTCCGGCCGCGAGAAGAACCTGACCATCGAGCTGAGCCTGCAGCCGAGCGCGCGCTTCAACGAGTCGGTGTCGTGGAACCGCGTGGTGTTCGACCGGGCGGACGACGGCAGCAACGTCTACCGGGTGGACGTCCTCAACACCAAGACCACGTTTCAGATCAACCGGGAGTTCGCGCTGCGCGCGATCGTGCAGTACGACAGCTCACGCAAGCAGGTGCTGACGGACTTCCTCGGCTCGTGGGAGCTTCTGCCCGGCACCGTCGCCTACGCGGGCTACGGCTCGCTGATCGAAGAGCGGGGCTGGAACGGCTCGGAGTGGACCGAGAGCCCGCCCTTGTCCTACCGGACATCGCAGCGCGGCTTCTTCTTCAAGGCCTCCTACATCCACCGCTTCTGACGGACGCGCGAACCATCGCAAGCGTCCCCTCGTCCTCCCAGCCAGACCAGTCGTTACCGAGACCGGGTGTGCGTCCGTAGGCCTTCGTGCATGGGTACTGAGATGCCGGAGCAGGCGCCGTGGACTGTTGATGCCTACGAGACCGAGCAGGGCGAAAGGCCAGCCTTGAGCTTCCTCCAGGGCCTCGAAGGTCGCAACGAGTCCGAGGCGGTCGCCCTGGTGAAGCTGCTGCAGGAGAGGGGCAACAGCCTCCGCCGACCACAGTCGGGAGCCCTGGGTGAGGGGCTCTTCGAGCTGCGGGGCAAGGAGTCCGGATCTTCTAGATGTTTCTCCCGAACCGTGTGGCGGTGCTCCTGGATGGCGAGATCAAGAAGCGGGATGACATCCCCGAAGACGCTCGAACGCGTGCGTGGGTACCAGAAGGAAGTCGTGCGCCGCAAGCGTGGGAGCAGGCAGGAGAAGGAGCGGTGAGCAAGAAGACGACGGTCATGGGATGGCTCGACGACCGGCTGAAGGCGGACCCTCGGCTCGCCCGTGAGGTCGAGGAGATCCTCAGCGAGATGAGGCTCGAGCAGGATCTGGTCGCACTGCGAGAGAAGCGCAAGCTCACGCAGCGCCAGGTCGCCAAGCTGCTCGGCACCAGCCAACCTTACGTGGCCAAGCTCGAGTCCGGGCGGGTCAAGAACCTCGGCGTTGGCACGCTCGTGAAGTACGCGCGGGCACTCGGGGCCACGGTCTCGGTCCAGATCAAACCGCGCGCGATGGTGGCTCGCCGCGCGCGACTGAAGAAGGCCGGATAGACCTTCATGATCCTGCCTACCCGAGCTGCTCCAGGGCCTTCTTCGACATCGTCGCCATCTCGCCGTCGGCCTGGAGCTCGAGGACCACGTTTCAGATCAACAGGGGGTTCGCGCGCGCATCCACGCGCGTGGATGCGTCCACCGCGCTGGACGGCGCGACGCAGATTGCGGTCGTCACGATCTATGACGGCGCCAAACGCGAGAGTCTGAGGCATCATGTGCCGGCCACAACAGGAGGAGCTGCATGCCCGCGAGATCTGCTTCGGGCCTGGTCTCCGCCGCCCTCGCGATCGGTCTCGTCGCTCCGCCCGCCGCCCGCCCGCTCGCGTCACAGGAACCGCCGGTCTTCACCACCGAGGTCAGCGTCGTGGCCGTGCCGGTGCCTTACCGGAACGCCAGGGGCGGCCTGTCGCTGCCCGTGATCCTCCAGATCGACGGGAGGGCCCTGATCGGGGGAGGCCAGTCGAAGCAGCTGGGGCTCGAAGT
>Ga0214473_10003978_pt1 | contig 17778 bp, 17 predicted proteins | sample RVTome_7_FD_203509 | JGI IMG/M metagenome (GOLD analysis project Ga0214473, IMG submission 203509) | Soil microbial communities from uranium-contaminated site in the Upper Colorado River Basin, Wyoming, United States - RVT98D197 | ecosystem: Environmental > Terrestrial > Soil > Contaminated >... | reverse complement strand
GTCCACAGTGCGACGAAATTCCTGGGCGGACATAGTGATCTGTTGGCAGGCGCGGCGGTGGTTAAAGATAAAGGGCTTGCCAATGAAATTCGTTTTATCCAGAATGCCTTTGGCGCCGTGCTGTCGCCCAATGATTCCTGGTTGCTCATGCGGGGAATCAAAACACTCAAGGTCCGTCTGGACCAGCAGCAGGCTTCTGCCGTAGTGATAGCTCGCTGGCTCCAGGGTCGGCCGGAAGTTGTCGCTGTTTATTATCCAGGCTTACCTGACCACCCACATCATCAAGTCCATCGTGCTCAAGCCTCCGGTTCCGGAAGCATCCTTTCCTTCCGGCTGAAGAATAAGGCGCTGGCCAAAAGGGTGATGAGCCGTGTGAAACTGCCAGTCGTTGCCCCAAGCCTGGGCGCTGTTGAAAGCATCCTCACTTATCCATGGACCATGTCCCATGCTGCTCTTCCGGTTGACCGGAGGAAGGAACTTGGGATCGATGAAGACTTGCTCCGCTTGTCCGTAGGTCTTGAGGATGCGGAGGACTTGATTGAAGATCTAAAGCAGGCGTTGGAAGGCGAGTGAGAAAGGTTTGTTAACCGCGATGGTGTAACTTCTTGACTGAAAGGAGGGTTTCCTTTGGAAGCAGAAAAACGCGAAGGAAGAATCGATGACAGTTTGAATTTAAAAGGGGTCATTTGTCCCATTAATTTCGTTAAGACGAAGTTAAAGCTGGAAGAGCTGGACGATGGTCAGAATTTAGAGGTCCTTATAGACGATGGAGAGCCAATGCAGAATGTGCCCCGCTCGATCAAAGAAGAAGGACACAAGATCATAAGAGTTGAAAAGATTTCTGACGGAAGTTTTAAGCTCCTGGTAAAAAAGGGGGGAAGGACTTGATCATGGTCGATCGATTCATAGAGGATAAAGGCAGTAAGATAAAGGTTGATACGGAGATCGAGGGGAAGTCGGGCACGATAGATTTCGATACCCTCAGATCAGGCGGGCTGATCAAACAGAGGCAGAAAGATCTTTTTACGGTACGGCTCCGTTGCCCTGGCGGCAGGGTTCCTCTTTCAAAGCTGGAGAAGGTTATTGAGGTCGCTAAAAAATATGCCGGCGACTATATTCATTTATCGTTCAGGCAATCTCTTGAACTTCCGTATGTGAATTATCATGACTTTAAGGCCATTTATGAAGAGCTGGCTGATAAGGAACAAAGGGTAGCCTCTTGTGGTCCCCGTATAAGAGTTCCCACTGCCTGTTCAGGATGTGAATACAACCCTAACGGCATTACGGATACCCAAAAGATGGCGAAACTTGTCGATGAGCGATTCTTTGGCAAGAGCCTTCCCCATAAATTCAAGATCTCTTTCTCCGGTTGTCCAATCGATTGCGCAAGAACGAGTGAGAATGATCTGGGTTTTCAAGGGGCGGTCAAGCCGGAATGGGATGAGGAGACTTGCATCGGTTGCCGCATCTGCTCAAAGGCGTGCCAGGAAGGGGCCATCGAAAGCGATGTCGAGACAGGCAAACCCATATTCGACCCAGAAAAATGTCTGTATTGTGGTGATTGCATCCGGGCATGTCCTACCGATAGCTGGCAGGAAAAGGTTAAAGGATGGACCGTGCGAGTGGGCGGGAGGCACGGAAGGCACCCGATCACAGGGCATAAAATCGCTGAATTTATTTCAGATGAAGAAGTGCCAAGGTTTATCGAAACCATAACGGAATGGTATGAAGAGAACGCTAAAGAATATGGCAGGACAAGGATAGGGGTAATCTTGCAAATCCCGGAGAAATGGGATCATTTTGTTCAGACCTTAAGAGAAACTTTCAAAGATAAGGTACTTGAAAATCCGAAAGCACCGACTAAGAATGAGATTCATTTTGAATAGGGCCGTACCGTTAGAAGAAGGTCCAAAATAGATTTGATCGAAGAGAGAATTGAAAGTCTGTAAAACTTTAGCTCTTTGAAAAGGTTTTTACCTAAAGTAACGAGAATCTTAAATCCTCCTTAATCCCCCCTTTGCCTGCCTCTGGCAGGAAAAAGATACCAAAGGGGGAGGTTAAGGTGAGCGCGGCGAAACGCCCAATGACATGCGTCGGAATCACGGGGACTCCCGTTGCATTACTTTTGCGGTCCTCTATACTTGTCTACCATAACAGCTACTTTGATAAGAGGCCTCTGAGATAGAATGGAAAAAAATATTTCTCCGTTTAGAAAGGAAGACGAAAAACTCCTCTTTAATGCAATAGCGAGCTGACCGGATAACTGGAGGCTAAAAGGACGGAGTATCTGAAAGTCTTTTTAGCCTTTTGTTTTTCACGGCCCAGAGGAAAGCGAAACAACAAACCAGGAGGGTCCTTGTGATTTCCAAGACCGCCTTAAACTCATTTATCGTCGCAGTGGCTCTTGCGGCCCCCCTTGTGATTGGATTAGCGTGGCCCGGATTCGCCGCAGACTCGTCCGCCTTGCTCAACGTCTCTTACGATCCGACACGCGAGCTCTATCAGGATTACAATTCCGTCTTCAACAAGCACTGGCAGAAGAAGTCAGGCCAAACGGTCTCGGTCAAGCAGTCCCATGGCGGTTCAGGCAAACAGGCCCGTTCGGTCAATGTGGCCTTCGGCCGGAAGGTAAAACCGCAGAAGATTCGTCCCGCCCGCAACGAAATACGGGAGAGGGTAATGAAATTACTTCGGCTGGTGCAGCTTGAGAATATGGCGAACCGCATCCGGCCCCGAGGAAAGACGAAAAGGTCTTTGTGAGGCCGAGACATGTAAGAGTTTTTACGGAGGATTATCAGATATGAAACTCACGATTAACGGAAAGCAGGAAGAGGTCGCAGGCGAGCTCACGATCCGGGAGCTGCTTGCCGTCAAGAAGGTGGAGCACCCGGCCATGGTTTCGGTGGAGCTTAACGGGGTGATTCTCAGGAGAGACGATTTCAGCTCAGCGCGGGTAAAAGAGGGCGATGTGGTCGAGTTCCTCTATTTCATGGGCGGAGGGGAGGAAACCGGTGAGTGATCCAGTGACGAGAGACTTAGGGTTTTCAACAAAGGCCGTTCACGAATCGGGCGCGAGGAAGGAATCGATGCATGCGCTGCGTTTCCCCATCTACGCGGGTGTTGCATACGATTTCGACTCTGCCGAGGCGATGGCCGATTGCTTCGGCGGACGCAGCATGGATTTCGCCTACTCCCGCATATCGAACCCGAGCGTAGAGGTCTTCGAGAAGAGAATGACGGTCCTGGAAAACGGCTTCGCCTCTGTGGCCGTTTCTTCCGGTATGGCAGCCATATCGACGGCCGTGTTGAATCTGCTCAACGAAAAGGACAACCTCGTTGCGGCATCCTCCCTATTCGGCGGTACGTACTCGCTCTTCGAGAATGTCTTACGACCGTTGGGGATTGAGACCCGCTTTGTTTCCATCGACAAACCTGCCGCGGTCGAGGCCGCCGTCGACGGCCGTACACGCGCTATCTTCCTGGAAACCATTTCTAATCCCTGCATTGTGGTCCCTGATGTTGAAGCGATATCAGCGATAGCGAAGCGGCGAAATGTGGTTGTCGTCGCCGACAGCACCGTCACGACCCCTTATCTATTCAAAGCGAAGCCTTTCGGCGTGAACGTGATCGTCCACTCTGCGACAAAGTACATCTCCGGCGGCGCCACAAGCATGGGAGGCGTTATTGTGGATATGGGCAATTTCGATTGGACTTCGGTCCCCGCCCTTCGGAGCTATCACCGCTTTCATGAGCAGGCCTTTACGGCCCGGCTTCGCAAAGAGATCTACAGAGAAACGGGAAGCTGTCTATCGCCTCATGACGCCTATCTGCAGACCCTGGGACTGGAAACGCTCTCCTTGCGCATGGAAAGGATCTGCCGGAATGCGCAGACGGTGGCCGAGTTCCTGGCCGACCATGCAGCCGTAAGGGCGGTCATGTATTCCGGGCTTGCCTCATCGCCGTTCCATGAACTGGCCCATCGGCAGTTCAACGGCCTCCATGGCGGGGTCCTGTCATTCCGGCTGCCCGACAAGGCCGCGAGCTTCCGATTCCTGAACAGGCTAACCCTTATCCGGCGGGCAACCAACCTCGGAGACAACAAAAGCCTCGCGATACACCCTGCTTCGACCATATTCGCAAACCTCACGGCAGAGGCGATCAGGGGCCTCGGCGTGGATGAGACGCTCGTGCGGATCTCCGTGGGAATAGAGGAGATCGACGATCTTATAGACGACATCCAAAACGCATTGAAAGGGATATGACTTGTATGAATGACCAGCAGATCGAACGATACAGCAGAAACATCATCCTCAAGGAAGTGGGCGGAAAGGGCCAGGAACGGCTGCTCCGGTCAAAAGTGCTGATCGTCGGCGCAGGAGGCCTTGGCGCGCCTGCCGCTCTCTATTTGGCGGCCGCAGGGGTGGGCGTCCTCGGTCTCGCTGACGGCGACAAAGTAGACCTGAGCAACCTTCAGAGGCAGGTGATCCATTTCACCGGTGACGTGGGGACCCCGAAGGTGGACTCAGCGGGGGATAAGATCGGGCGCCTCAACCCTGACATACAGGTGAAAACATATCAAGAGATGCTGACTTCCAGGAACATAGAAGACATCATTGCAGATTACGATTTCGTTATCGACGGCACGGACAACTTCCCGGCCAAGTTCCTCATCAACGACGCCTGCGTCCTGACCGGCAAGCCCTATTCTCACGCAGGGATACTCAGATTCAATGGCCAGACGATAACCGTACTGCCTGGCAAGAGCGCCTGCTACAGGTGCCTCTTCATCGAGCCGCCGCCAGCCGGGGCTGTTCCGACTTGCAGTCAGGCGGGCGTCATCGGGGCCATGGCAGGCGTGATCGGCACTGTCCAGGCGCTCGAAGCAGTGAAATACCTCCTTGGATTGGGGGACCTGCTCACGGACCGTCTTCTTGTATTTGAGGGGTTGCCGATGAAGTTTCGCGACGTCAGGGTAAAGAGAAACAGAGCCTGCCCGGTCTGCGGTGAAAGCCCTTCCATAACCTCGCTGATAGACATCGAGCAGGGGGTATGCGACCTGAAACGGCCGCAAGATGGGAGGATATAACAGGCGCAGTATCAAGTAGGGGGAGTGGCCAGGAGATGGAAATAGAACGGGACGTCGTAGAACGGGTGATTGCGCATGCTGAGCGCGAAGCGCCAATCGAGGCGTGCGGTTACCTCGCGGGCGCCGGCGGGCAGGTGACACGCCATTATCCGATGACCAACATGGAGGGGAGGGAAGACCATTTCACTTTCGATCCCCGTGAGCAATTCGCAGTCCACAAGACTGTCAGACAGGAAGGTCTCGAGATCATCGGCGCATATCACAGCCACCCGGCGACGCCGGCAAGACCGTCGGTCGAGGATATCAGGCTCGCCTGCGACCCGGCCCTCATCTATGTCATCATCTCGCTGATGGGTGGGCAGAGAGGGGTGAAGGCATTTCGGATCAGAGAGGGGAAGGCGGAGGACGAGCCCCTGACGGTCGTATCTCCATTAAAGACCGGGGAGAAGACAAGTGAGTGAGAAGGATTTTGATCTCGCGGAATTACGAAAGGCAGGCATAATCCAGCAGATGAAAGAAGAAGATGTGAAGAGACTTGCAGCAGAATTCAAAGACAAAACAGCCAGGGAGATCCTTGGCGATTTCCTTTCAGCCTATTCGGCGAAGCCGGGAGGGGGCGGCAAAGACCGTATTGCTCTCGCATCGAGCCTTGGCGCAGAGGACCAGGCGCTGACCCACATGGTGTTGACCATCAAACCCGGCGCCCGCATATTTGTCCTCGATACAGGCAGGTTTCACCCTGAAACATACGATCTCATGGCGGAGACGATGAAGAGATACCATATGCATTACGAGGTCTTATTTCCGGAAACTTCCGATGTTGAAGAGATGGAGAGCCTCGACGGACCGAACCTGTTCTATGAAAGCATTGAAAACCGCAAGAGGTGCTGCTCCGTGCGGAAAGTGAAGCCGCTCCGACGGGTCCTCTCTACCCTCGATGTCTGGATTACGGGGTTGAGGAAAGAACAGGCCGTAACGAGAAGCGGCATCGAAAAGATCGAGTGGGACGGAGCGAATGGCCTGATTAAACTTAATCCCCTTGCAGAATGGAGCGAAAAGGACGTGTGGGAGTACATCAGGGAGCATCGCGTCCCCTACAACAAGCTCCATGATCAGGGATATCCGAGCATCGGCTGCGCGCCCTGCACCAGGGCCGTCGCGCCCGGCGAGGACGTGAGGGCGGGTCGGTGGTGGTGGGAGACGCCGGAGCAGAAGGAATGCGGTCTCCATGTGGTTGAAGGCAAGCTGGTGAGAAAGAAGGGATAGAAGATATGGATCATTTAGACAGGCTGGAGGCTCAGAGCGTCTATATTTTCCGTGAGGCCTATCGGGACTTCAAGAACCTGGTGATGCTCTGGTCCATAGGAAAGGACAGCACGGTGTTGTTATGGCTTGCCCGGAAGGCCTTTTTCGGCCATGTTCCCATGCCGCTCTTACATATCGACACCCATTTCAAAATCCCGGAGATGATCGAGTACCGGGACAGGCTGGCCCGGGAATGGCGGCTGAACATCGTTTACGGGGAGAATGAAGAGGCTCTGAAGAAAAAGGAAACCTATCCGGACGGGACCTGCGATCGCATCACCTGCTGCAGAAACTTAAAGACGGAGGCCCTGAAATACACGCTCTCCGGGGAATGGCCGAGGTATCGTTATGATCATCCCCGGGGTCAATATGTTGTGGATTCGAAAACCGAGCAGTATACGGGTGTCATCGTGGGGGTTCGGGCCGATGAGGAGGGGAGCCGTTCGAAGGAACGGTATTTCTCACCGAGAGACAAGGAGAGCGATTGGGATGTGGGCGACCAGCCGCCGGAGCTGTGGAACCAGTTCAAAACTGACTTTGCACCGGGCACGCACGTGAGAATCCACCCGCTCCTTGACTGGACGGAACTCAATATTTGGGAGTATATCGAACGCGAGAAGGTTCCCACGGTATCTCTCTACTTCAACAAGGGTGACGGGACCCGTTACCGGTCCCTCGGATGCTATCCCTGCACGAGACCTGTTCTTTCGGAAGCGCGGACGGTTCAGGAGATCATTACTGAGCTTCGGGAAGGGAAATTTGCAAATATCGCGGAGAGATCGGGACGGGAGCAGGACAAAGAAGATGGGGGCGGGCTGGAGACGCTGCGAAGGGAAGGATACATGTGAGATGATTGTCGATTTTCGATTGGAGATTGCAGATTGAAGAGAGAAGTGAACCGAGAAAGTGGCATGCCGGAAGAGATTTGGGATGAAAGCAGATCGGGACAGGGAACAAATTAATATTGTGATCGTCGGCCATGTGGACCACGGGAAAAGCACGGTAATCGGAAGGCTTCTGGCCGATACCGGATCGCTTCCGGAAGGAAAGCTGGAATACGTCAGGGCGCTATGCGCGAGGAACGCGAAACCCTTCGAGTATGCATTTCTCCTCGATGCGCTGAAAGATGAAAGGGCTCAGGGGATCACGATTGACAGCGCCCGATGCTTCTTCAAGACCAGGAAGCGGGACTATATTGTTATCGACGCGCCCGGCCACATCGAGTTCCTGAAGAACATGGTGACAGGGGCGGCCCGGGCCGAGGCGGCGCTGCTCGTGATCGCCGCTGACGAGGGGATCCAGGAGAACAGCAAACGCCATGGCTATCTCGTTTCCATGCTTGGAATTCGCCAGGTCGTGGTTCTTGTGAACAAGATGGACCTCGTCGGTTACGATCTCGCGGCTTACGACGCCCTCGCTTCGGAATACGCGGCGTTTCTGGAGAAATTGCAGGTGAAGCCGCTGTCGTTCATTCCCATCAGCGCACGGGAGGGCGAAAACCTCGTGATTCCCTCCGAGCGGATGCCGTGGTACCAGGGCTTCACCGTCCTCGAACAGCTCGATGCCTTTGAGAAGCAGAAGAGCAAAGGTCATCTTCCCCTGCGATTCCCTGTCCAGGATATCTATAAGTTTACCGAAGAAAACGATGACCGGAGAATCATTGCAGGCACCATTGAAACAGGAGGTCTGCGGAGCGGGGACGAGATACTCTTTCTGCCTTCGAACAAGAGGGCCCGTGTGAAGAGCATCGAGGCGTTCAATGCTCCTTCCAGGGTCGAGGCCCATGCCGGGGAAGCCATAGGCATAACGCTCGACACCCAGCTTTACGTTAAGCCGGGCGAAGTCGTCACCCGAACCGGCGATTCGGCGCCCAAGGTCAACTCCCGCTTCAAGGCCCATGTGTTCTGGATGGGAAGATCCCCTTTGGTCAAAGGCAGATCTTACAAGCTGAAACTTGCGACCTGCCGCATACCCGTCACGGTTGCCGAAGTGCTCCATGTCCTGGACGCTGTCGAGCTTCACATGACCTATCACAAACAGCAGCTCGATCGCCATGATGTAGGAGAGGTCATTCTTGAGGCGACCAAGCCAATCGCGTTCGATCCGGCGGCTGTGATCGAAGGGACAGGAAGATTCGTGATTGTCGACAACTACGAGATCGCCGGCGGTGGAATCATTCTCGATGAGGCTGATAACAGCGATACTTTGCTCAAGGACCATATACGGGAAAGGGAGATTGCGTGGGACAAAGGCTTTATTACGCCCGTCGATCGCTCCATGCGCAGCCATCATAGATCGAAGTTGATCGTTTTTGCCGGAGAAGACTACGCCACAGTAACCCTCTTTGCCAAGGAGCTGGAAAGGGCGTTGTTTCTTCAGAATCGCCATACCTATTATCTTGGTTTGGACAACATGCTCTCGGGACTGGGATCGAATATACAGGAAACCACCCGGGATACGGGCTATTCCATCCGGGCGCTGGGAGAGCTTGCCCGAATTCTCACCGACTCCGGGCTGATCTTCATCACCGCGCTTTCCGGGATCGACGATTACGACCTGGAAACACTGGAAATGCTCAATGCGCCAGCCGAGATACTCGTCATCTGCATAGGTCCAAATCCGTTTTCCCGGTTTGAGGTTGACCTGGTCATCCAGGCGAACACGTGCATCGACAAGGCTATTCCCCAAATCAATGACCTTCTCAGGGAGAAGGAGGTTATTCCGGAATACTACATTTAGCCAAAAATATTTGAAATTTCCCCAATTATCACCTCCCCCTTTGGTGGAACAGGCTTCCAGCCTGTCATAACGGGCAAGACGCCCGTCCCACTTAGGGAAGGTAAGGGTGGGCCCTGAACGATGTGAGGTTCAGGACCAGCCATGCACCCCACGTGGTGCATAGGCTGGACAAAAACGCAGCAACATAGAAAGGAGAAACATATGGCTCGGATTTATGAGGATATTACCAAAACGGTAGGAAATACTCCCCTGGTCCGGATCAACAGGATGACCGGAGAGAGTGTGGCGGAGGTACTGGCAAAGTTGGAGTCTTTCAATCCCCTGAGCAGCGTCAAAGACCGGATTGGCGTCTCGATGATCGAAGCGGCTGAAAGGGAGGGCATTCTGAAAAAGGATACGGTGATCATCGAACCCACTTCGGGCAATACGGGAATAGCCCTTGCTTTCGTCTGTGCTGCCAAGGGTTATCGGCTCGTTCTCACCATGCCGGAGACAATGTCGGTTGAGAGGAGAACGCTCTTGAATTTGCTCGGGGCAGAACTGGTTCTCACACCTGGAACGGGGGGAATGCCGGGAGCGATTCGTAAAGCTGAAGAATTGATCAAGGAGACTCCGAATTCATGGATGCCGCAGCAGTTTAAGAATCCAGCTAATCCGGAGATCCATCGCAAGACTACGGCGGAGGAAATCTGGAATGATACGGACGGGAAGGTGGATATTTTTATCGGCGGCGTCGGGACAGGAGGGACGATTACCGGGGTCGCTGAGGTGATCAAGACGAGAAAGCCCGGCTTTAAAGCCATAGCCGTTGAGCCAACGGCATCTCCTGTGCTTTCCGGAGGCAAGCCGAGTCCCCATAAGATCCAGGGAATCGGGGCAGGTTTTATCCCGGATGTTCTGAATACGAAACTCATTGATGAAATCATACAGGTTACTAACGAAGATGCCTTTGCCACCGCTCAGAAGTTAGCCAGAGAGGAAGGGATACTTTGCGGAATATCCTCGGGCGCGGCCCTGTGGGCCGCCGTGGAGGTATCCAAAAGGCCGGAGAATAGAGGGAAACTGATCGTAGTTGTGCTTCCCGATACGGGAGAACGGTATCTCAGCACCCCTCTGGCCGAACTGAATAAAGGCGCTTTGTAAATGGCCTGGAGGATGGAGGACACATTTGTCCAAAATAAACGATGAAGAGACTTGAAAAGGCAAACCTGGTATAATAAAAATTCTTATGGAAGTCCAAAAAATTTATCTCGATTTCAATGCAAGCACCCCCATTGCGCCCGAAGTGGCTGAAGCGATGAAGCCTTTTCTCTCGCAGCACTTTGGCAATCCCTCCAGTCAGCACTGGGCGGGGATTCCGGCTAAAGAGGCGGTCGAGCACGCACGGAAGCAGGTCGCGGAGCTTCTTCAGTGCTCTCCCGAAGAGATTGTCTTTACCAGCGGCGGAAGCGAATCGAACAACCACGCCATCCAAGGCGTCTTCTTTGCCTTGAGAGAAAAGGGGAACCACATCGTCACTACGCAAATAGAGCATCCGGCTGTGCTCAATCCCTGCCGATTTCTTGAAAAACTTGGAGCCGAAGCGACCTATGTCCCTGTGGACCGATATGGAAGTGTGGACCCAGACGATATCAGAAGAGCCGTCGCTCCAAGAACAATCCTGATTACCGTGATGCATGCCAATAATGAGGTAGGAACCATCCAGCCGCTTGAAGAGATTTCGAAGATCGCAAAGGAACGGGGTGTCATTTTTCACACGGATGCGGCCCAATCCGTTGGGAAGATTGCTACAAAGGTTGACGAGTTAAGTGTAGATTTGTTGTCCATAGCCGGTCATAAGGTCTATGCACCCAAGGGAATCGGAGCTTTATATATTCGCAAAGGGACACCGATTGAACCGCTTATGCATGGCGCAGGCCACGAGTCAGGCAGAAGGGCCGGGACCGAGAATGTTCTGCTCATCGTGGGACTCGGGAAAGCCTGCGAGATCGCAAAAAGATATTTGAGTGATGATAGCATTCGAAACCTGCGGGATCACTTCTGGAAACTTCTTCAAGATAACTTTGGAGAGCAAGTTGTTCTCAATGGTCATCCCGTCAATCGTCTTCCCAACACCCTGAATGTGAGCTTTGTTGGAAAAGCAGGAGGAGAGATCTTAGCCCGGCTGGAAGGAGTGGCCGCTTCCACAGGCTCCGCCTGTCATGCCGGCTCAGTCGAGCTGTCCCCGGTTCTGAAGGCCATGGGAATCTCGATCGAGGTGGGAATGGGGGCCATCCGATTCAGTCTTGGCCGGACCACGACGATTCAAGAACTGGAGAGGGTTGGTTACCTCCTCGGGAAATCAATTCATTCAATGGATTAGCTTCAGCGGGCGGAGGATGGAAAACCTGGCCCGAGGCAGGTCATGAAGGCATGACTATCGGACTTGCTCAATTCAGGGATAGTAGGGGTTTGGCATTGCCACGGATAATTATCATGCCTTTCGTTCACAATCCCCGCAAGGAGTAAATAAATCAATAATGCAGGAGCACAAATGCCAAGATCGCCGATCCTGTTGAACAAATACTATGCTGAGCCATCGGTGTTTATCCCCGAGAACCTGCTCCGCGAGGCGAGGCGGCAGAAATTATTGGCTGGGGCGCGTGTCCCCCGGATTTGCGTACTTGACCCCGACGGGGATATGGTGCGCTGGCTCGTCAGTTCAAGGCGCGCCGAGCGGGACTCTCGCTGGCCGTGCTATCACACTGACCTGTTTACCTTCACACAGGACGATACGCCGTTTGGCATCATCGGGTGCGCGGTCGGGGCGCCATTTGCCGTTCTCGTAGCCGAAGAGCTATTTGCGTCCGGCTGTGAATTGCTCATCAGCGTGACTTCTGCCGGGCAGATCGTCGCGATCAACAACCCGCCATACTTCGTTCTCATTGAGAAAGCCCTGCGCGATGAGGGGACCAGCTATCATTACCTTCCACCGGCAGAGTTCAGCCACATCGCGCCGGGGCTGCTGTCGATGCTCGATTATGTGTTCGCTCACACACCAGTCCCGATGTACCGCGGCGCCACGTGGACGACGGATGCCCCGTTTCGGGAGACCGCCTCCGCGATCGGGTGCTGCCGCGACCTGACGATCATGGCCGCCGAGATGGAGGCCGCCGCTCTCTACGCTTTTGCGGAAGCAAGGCAGAAACCAGTTGTCTGTCTGGCCCACGTGACTAACCGGATGGCGCGCATCGAGGGCGATTTCGAAAAGGGGATCGCTGATGGGAGTCAGGATGCCCTGCGGGTGATTGCCCTCATTGCTCATGCGTGGATGAGCCATCAACCGGCGGTGGGTTGAAGAAAGTGAGTTTGTGGTGGTTTCTATGTGCGCTTGCTAACAGTTCATGCCGGGCTGAGACCTTTCCCGTCGCTCTATTTCATATTCCCATAACTGCTTTTGCGATGTCCTGGCGGAGCCATTCGGATGTTTTGAAGTGGAGCGTTAGCCCCCGCGCATCACGGAAGAGCCGCTCAACAGTGTAATCGCTGGTGTATCCATGGCCGCCCATGACCTGAATCGCTTTGTTTGCTATATCCACCGCATTTTCGGAGGCGAACAGCTTTGCCTTGAGGCCGTTAAGGACAGCTGTCTTCGGATTTTGGTCAGCCTGGGAAGCGCAGGCAGCCAAAAGTGCTTCCGACGCCTCGGTTTCCAAGATCATGTCGGTAATCATAAACTGGACCGCCTGATGAGCGCCAATGGGTTGCCCTCCTATTGTTCTCTCTTTTGCATGTTTGACGGCAAGTTCCGTGGCCGCCCTTGCGATTCCCACAGAAATTGCGGCTGCTCCGAAGAAACCCCAGCCAATTACTGTCTTCCCGATGATCTGAGTCCCTTCCCCTTCTTTGCCGATAAGGTTCTCAACAGGTACCCGGCAATCATTGAAGAACATCTCTCTTGAAGAAGTGCTCCGCAGGCCCATCTTGTCTTCGGGACGGCCAAAGGATAAACCAGGAGTATCTTTTTCGATAAGCAGAGTGCTCATTCCTTGAGGGCCCTTTTCCGGATCTGTCCTGACAAGGACCAGGTAAAAGTCAGCCTCTCCTGCGGAGGTGATGAAGAACTTTGAACCATTCACAATGTAATGATCGCCATTTTTCTTTGCCCGCGTTGTGATCGCTCCGGAATTGCTGCCGGAGTCGGGTTCGTGGACGGCAAAGGCGCCGAGACCTCTCTTCCCTAAAATTTCGAGTGGCCATTTCTTCTTTATCGCTTCGCTACCTGCATATTCGATTGCCCTTTCAACAATCGAATGAGAGACATAGACCAGAGCAGTTGATGCGCAAGCTTTGGCTACCTCCTTAACCACTGTGGCGAAGCGGACACGGTCAAATTCCTGAGCGCCAACCCCAAAGAAACCAGCTTTTCTCAGTTCACAGATGTTTTCCCAAGGGAAGTTGCGGGTTTGATCGATTTCAGCGGCGAGAGGCGCCAGTTTCTCCGTGGCCACTTTCTCCGCAAGTCTTCTGATTTCTTCGATTGATAATTTTTCCATCTTGCCCCTCCCGTTGTCTGATTGTGATACTCTCAAAAAAAAGGGGGGTAGAGCGCTTTAACTCTACCCCTTGGCCAAAACGAACGCGCCCTACTTCGACTTCTTGCCTTTCTTGGGCGGCACGGGGACACAGCCGCAGCCGCAGGAGCTCTTTTTATCAGCCATCTTGATCACCTCCTTTCTTTAGTAACTAAGCAAATACTAAAATATTGGCGTAAAAAAATTTATTTCCCCTTTGCCCTCTTCAATTCCTTCATCCTTTCCCTCACGATTATTAGCTCCTTTCTCAACTCTTCCTCATACTTTCCGAGTGTTTCTACACTTGAATGGCTCAATTCCCTCTCCCTGAACCTGCCCGTTCCTCCGCAGCCGCAGGTGCACACTTCGCTCAATATGTGGGCGCAGTCTTCGAGCGCTCCTTCATCGATGGAATAGGGGATCCAGTAGCCCTTCCTTTCATTTCTGACGAGACCCGCCTGTCTTAGTATTTTTAAATGCTGGGATACAGCGGCAGGAGTTATGCCTAACACTGCCGAAATACTATTGGCGCCCAGGGGACCTCTGGATTTAAGGAGGTCGATAATCTTGACCCGCGTCTCCACGCTCAATACCTTGAACATCTCGGAAGGTTCTAACTTCATGGCCTCTTATTCCAACAGGTTAAGTAATTTAGCATACGCTAAAATATAACGCCAGTATTCCAGCTTGTCAAGTGTTTTTGTGGAGACCTTTGAAAAATCGCTTTTTGCTCTCCTGATTACATCGATTTCAAAAAGCGATTACAGAGATTTCGAGGCTTTTTCAGAAATCTCTTGTGAGTCTCAAATCGTTAGACATACTCTTCTGCATGGTGAATAATAAAGTGATGACGCTTGATAAACGGCCATTGATATTTATCATAATATCCGCTGCTTTATTCGGTATTAGCCCTCCTCTCGCCAAGCTGCTTGTGAAAGACATTCCTCCGGCGGCGTTAGCAGGACTTCTCTATCTTGGTGCATTTATTGGATTATCCATTTACTCCATCGGACGAAGAGAAAAAACGGCCGATCACTACAAAACGGCCGCCCCATTAGAAAGAAAAGATTTCCCCTGGTTAGCCGGCGCGCTGATTACAGGCGGGGTGATAGGTCCGATCAGTTTGATGAAGGGATTAACCCTTGTTTCAGGTTTCTCGGCCTCGCTGCTTCTCAATTTGGAGGGCCTTGCTACCTCTGTGATTGCCGTTTCATTCTTCAAAGAACATGGGGGAAAACGCTTATGGTGGGCATTGGGGTGTATGACTGCCGCAGGGGCCTTCTTAACCTGGGACCCAGGCCAGGACAAATTCAACATGGCAGGTCCCTTGTTGATCCTCCTCGCAATGGTGTGCTGGGGAATAGACAATAACCTGACCGGCATGATTTCCGACAAAGACCCCATCCGTATTGCCAAAATCAAAGGTTTTGTCGCCGGGACCATATCCCTTACAATCGCCCTAACCCTTGGTTTGAAGATATCACTGGACTTGACGATTCTGTTTGCGTTGTTGCTGGGATCATTCAGCTACGGCGTCAGTCTGGTACTTTTCATCAAAGCGCTTAAAGAATTAGGTTCTTCCAGGGTGGGCGTATTCTTCAGCATTGCCCCCTTTGTCGGCGCCGTAGCATCTCTCATTATCCTCAGAGAATGGATTGGATGGGTGATGTATCCAGCAGCGGGATTCATGTTGATCGGCGTCTGGCTAATCGTGAGTGAAAGACATTCGCACTTCCACTTTCATAAAGCAGTAATCCACATACATTCGCATAATCATCACGATATGCACCACCTTCATGAACATCCTGAGGCATATCGCGAGCCACATACCCATGAACACACCCACCCTGAATCAGCCCACATGCACGTTCATTGGCCGGATACTCATCACAGGCATGTCCACTGAACGCAGAGAAGGGAACCCCTGTTTGGTGGCAGGTTCTCGTAACAGAAATGTCTTTACATGGCCTCCCCCGTAAGAGCCGCTGTGGTGTGAGTCACTACTGAGAACCTGGGATTGCACGAGGTGAAGATGGATGGGGTGTGTGTCCCCGGTACGGCTATCGATTTCCCACACTTCCGTTGCCCCGACTCTCGGTTTCTCCGTCACGCTGTAAAGAAATCACTACACCACAGAACGAGTTCTATCCCGGTTTCTTCTCTATCGGTGAATTTTCCTCCTTTTCGTCACCTGAGAAGACGAAAAACTGATGGCAAGCCAGACATTGAAGGCGGTACCTCCGGGATGACAGCACTTGCACATGACTGAGATCCACCTGCTCACTGTGACAATGAGGGCAAATGATTCTTAGCATAGCACCCCACCCCACCTTTCTCCCGCTTGAACCCTCCCGAGCCGGTCCTGTTAGACTTCGGCTCTAACTGCGGACGGATTCACTTAGCTCTTTGATCATCGATCGCAAAAATTCTTTTCATTTCATCCTCGATTGATGTAAAAATTATAGATTTTAATACTACTTACGGTTGTAATAGTCAAGGACAAAATACAACTGCCAGTTTATAGACAATCTATCGGCGACACTTAAGAATGATAAAGTAAAATGACTATTCGGGATGATACGTGATTAAGACCAAGATGCAGATAGGCGCTGAGATTAAAAGAATGCGTGAGGCCTTGGGAATATCTCAAATGAAATTGGCCGAGGAGGTGGGGGTTTCGTTTCAACAAATACAGAAGTACGAGAAAGGAATTAGTAAAATTTCCGTCGATAGGATCCAGCAGATTGCCAGTGCATTAGGAGTTTCCGTCCATACGTTTTTTGACAAAGAAAAAGCTCCCGTGGTTTCAGAACCTGCCAGTAAATATTCCCCCCAAAGACGGCTGATTGAGCAGGCATTATTGCCATTAAATCCGGAAGAGGTCCAATTGCTTCAGCTTTTCCGAAAGATTGATAGTAGGATGATTAGAGAAGGCCTTATTAAGCAATTGAGGGGGATCATCGAACTAAAACACCTTGAAGAATAGCAACCTTTGACCCATCTTCGTAACGACGCCCGGAAATTCCACATGGACAAAAAACTCTAACTCAGCCCTTCAGGGCTGACGAATCAGGGCTGAAACCCTGAGTTACACCTCCGAAACTAAGGGGATACCATCAAAGCAAACTCGCCATCAAAATACCCGCCAGGACGAAGAAAAACAGGGAGGTTAGAAGTTTAATAGCGGAGACCCGCTTCTGGAGAAAGAAGGACAACTGTTCCGAGCTCACACCCCAGTAGACAACCCCAAAGATGATCAACAACGGCATAATGAACATGAGATTATAGAGGACAAGATAGAAGGTGGCGCTCAACTTGAGGGACGGGATGTTTGTGACAAAAAGGATCGTAGGAAGGTAAACCTGACCGGTGCAGGTGAATTCGAGGAGGGAAATGACGAAGCCGGCTGTAACAGCCGCGAGGAGATAACGGCTGGACCGGCTCTTTTCTCGAATGGTCCGATGAATCCGTTTCTTGAGAAAATCCGGGAGCTGCAGTTTCATTTCAGCAGGCTGCCCCCTCTTGAGTTTGATATAGTCATAAAGACTATAAGCACCGAGGATGAGGGCGCCAACAAGGGTAATGATATAAACAATCCTCGAGAAAAGGGGAAGAAAAGAGAAGTGCTGGATGAAAGAAAGAATCCCAAAGCCCACCAGTAGATAGGTAGCAAAAACGGCGCCTGAGAATCCCATTCCCACCCAGAAGATCTCTTGTCTCTTCCGGCCTACCATGGTGAGATAAGAAATGAAAAAGATGAGAGTGGCAAAGGCGCAGGGATTGAGCCCATCGATTAGACCGGCGGAAACAATGGTCAGGACCCCAAGAGACTTGAAGCGCTCCACCATTGACGCCTCAGCCTTTTTTATCTCCTCCTTTTCCACCTTCAGAGAGGAAACCCCCTCTGTCTTCTCGTACTTCCGAATCAATGCCTCGACCTGCGCCTCCGTGATTTCACCCGACAAAAGATAATCCTGACCGATGAATATACTCGGCGCGGTCAAACGCTTTTCCATAGGGAGATTAAGCCGGGTCGAGAGAGTCTCGTTTAGGCGTTTTCCGTCCGGAGTGCTGATGTCGATCTCTTTAATGTTC
>Ga0214473_10003977_pt1 | contig 17778 bp, 14 predicted proteins | sample RVTome_7_FD_203509 | JGI IMG/M metagenome (GOLD analysis project Ga0214473, IMG submission 203509) | Soil microbial communities from uranium-contaminated site in the Upper Colorado River Basin, Wyoming, United States - RVT98D197 | ecosystem: Environmental > Terrestrial > Soil > Contaminated >... | reverse complement strand
CATTTCATGGTCAATGTCCCGGTAACCAATCTCACTCCGCAGGGCAATTACGCGTATGTGTACTTCATTCCCGACTGGTGCGCGACCATGAGAGACCAGTGCGCACAGGACTCCGACGACCAGCAGCTCATGCGTAACATCATGGGGCAGAATGTCGAAGGCTATTACAACGATTTCACCCACGTGCAGGTCTGGGAAGGAAAGACGAACTCCGGGGGCCAGAGTACAGGTGCCCTTCAGGCTACATGCGCGTCAATGGGTTATTCGTTCCAGCGGACCACGAATCCATACTTCGACGCGACAGGAAGCCGGGTGGTTATCGTAGTCGGACTGAACATGAGCGGCGCACCTCCGAATCCACCATACACTCTGGATGAAGCTAATGACATGCAGGAATTTATCGATAACGGCGGAATCCTGTTCTTCATGTGCGAAGCCACACAATTTTTCAACGCAAACGGATACGACCAGTTGTTCGACTGGCTCGGGATGCTTATGCAATACGGCGGAGGCGCGACACCCGAGTTGGAAGACGGTTGGACATCGAATATCACATGGCACTGGCTCACTGAGGGCGTTGAGACATATCATTACTACACCTGCGGTGAATGGATCACACAGGACCCCTACGTGCTGACTTTAATTGCCACCGAAATGGACGAGAAGGCAGTGTTGATGTATCCACTGCCGTTGGAGTAACGCATCTGTCCAATAATCGCCGTCTTTCGGAATGGACGGCGGTAAATTACGCAATCAAGATCAAGATCAAGATCAAGATTAAGATCAAGATCAAGATTAAGATCAAGATTATAAGTGACCCGGGACGTCCCGGGTTTTTTTATATCCACAATCGTGCGTACAGGATGCAGGCGTGTTTTACCGTGAATACAAACCTGTTAATACAGATTCGGCAATGGTTTTGCCTTTCATCGCGGCTCTGAGCTGTGACGCGGTTGCGCCAGGGCTCAGGTTCAGGGGCTTTGAAAGTGCGAATAGTTGGAAAACATAGCGATGCGCGCGTCCGGGAGGCGGATGAGGGCCGTCATAGCCGATCTTCCCGAATCCGTTCGTTCCCTGGCTCGAACCGGGATACGCCTTGGGCTGCTTTTCCTTGGGGACACCGGCATCAATTGAGCTGATGTCAGCGGAAATGCCGTAGAAAACCCAGTGGATCCAGCTACCGCCCGGCGCGTCGGGATCGTCGCAGATAAGCGCGAGTTCAACGGTGCCGTCCGGAAGGTCGTCCCAGCGCAAAGCGGGGCTGATGTTATCGCGCGCGTATGCGTGCGCGTCGGGGAGACGTTCACCGTTACGGAAATTGTCGCTGTAGAGGTTCATTGGAAGGGTCCTCCTTCGCAAGATAAGCTCAATTGAGTTAATGCCCCGGCAAAATGATTCCGAAACGATAATTTGTCAATCTTTCAAATATTCCGGATGATGTGACCGCAACCATTCAAGGACAATTAACTCAAGTTCTTTGACCACTGTTTCCAATTCATCAGCTTCCACTTCGCTGACTGTTGTGGGAGTCCAGTCATAATGCAATTCGTGACGTTTACTCCTGCATTCATCCAGGAAAGATGCAAGGTCATCAACCGGGTCACCCAGAAAATGTCGGAAAGCGGAAAATACCGCTTCATGGTGTCCACCGGACTGAGTTCTCCAACCTTCAGCCCTCAGGACAATGAAGCACCACTGGAAAGCTGTATCGTACAGATCCTTGTACTTACCGGTGTCACTTCTGGTCTCATTAAGGGAGTCATTGAACGAAAGCCGGGCACAGTCAATCCTGTCGGATATCTCCTTTCCGGATGTCGAAACCCTTCTAACTGAGTTATCCTGTAGTAATGATTTCCAGCTTCTCATTGTCTCCAACGATAAATAATTTTGGGGCAGACATCAAGGACCTGACAAAATGGTCCTGTACGTCATACTGTTTGCGCCATTCATCCGGTGCATATGTCCTAAAATCTATTTGCCTGCCGAGTCGTTTTTCGATTCGACCGATATGCGAAGACAAAGTCCGCCGGGTCTGGTGCCCGATAAAAATCACATCCACATCGCTCTCCGGTCCCTGCTCGTTTCGGGCGAACGAACCGTAGACAAAAGCGATGTCGATGCTCGGGAGCCTAAATATTTCCTCTCGCAATGCATGCAATGTACCGATCGAGTTTTCGAGAAGCAGCCTGAGGGCCGGGATCCAGGGATGGCTTGTGTTTAGCAAATATTTGGTTACACCATGTCGCTCGCTATCACGTTCAATTTCCAGCATGGCTCTCTCTGGATTCGCAAGAAAATAACTGCCATCCAAGTTCCCTGAGTGGAACTTCCCGGATTTTATAAGCCCGAGTTTATATTCAAGGTCATTCAAAGCTGCATCTACACCTGTGTATGACCTACCTGTTAGATTAACGATATCCGCATGAGTTAAAAATCGATCCGGATTCATCAGGAAAATAAAAATTACATCGACTCTTGCCGCGGAGCCAAATAGAACGTCAATCTGCCTTTTAGAACCTGATTTTTCCGATTTAATAGTCATTCCATAGTGATTTTACCATAAAATTTGTATTATTATCGCTAAATTATAGTAATTTTATTACAGAATTTATAGTTTTACTTCCAGGTATTAGCTGTTAACTTGTACGGATTTAATCTATTCCCTCTCCCTCAACGCCCTTTCCTTTTCGCGCTCGGATTCCTTCTTAGCGATTGTATCCCTCTTTTCGAATTCTCTCTTGCCCTTGCAGATGCCGATTTCGATCTTCACAAGGTGTTTTTTGAAATAGACCTTCAGGGGGATGATCGTCATTCCCTTTTCGTCGATCGCCTTCCTGATTTTACGGATCTCGCTTTTATTGAGGAGCAAACGTCGGGGACGTCTGGGTGGAAGCTGATCTTGGGTGGTGAATTTGTACGGTGCGATGTGGAGGTCGAAAACCATAACCTCGCCGTCCTTGATGCGGGCGTAGGAATCACGGAGGTTGACTCCGCCTGACCGTATGCTCTTGACCTCCTGACCCGCGAGCGCAATCCCGGCCTCGAAACGGTCGAGGACGGCGTAGTTGCGCAGCGCGACACGGTTGACAAAGGTCGGCTGTCCGGGCTTCTGATCTTTTTTATCTTTCTTCGACATGGCGCATCGCCCGATGAAATATACACTATCGGGATTGATAGAGAAAGTGCCGGAAGCTGATATGGAAATCAGGATGATGCAAAATGCCGGTTCTTACTGTAGCGCTGACCTCCTGGTCGGCTGGAGCGGGGACGTCCCGTCCGCGAATGATCAATGCACGTTGCAATACCGATTATGCCGACGAGGACGTCAGCGTTACAGCCGACCAGGAGGTCAGCGCTACAATACAGGACGTTAATGTGTTTGAACCCCATGCCCTGGGCGATAAATTTCCGAAAAGACAATCAGGACCAATTCCGGATACGCGAGAACAATGCATCAGGAAACCGGAAAACAGCATTGATGCAGGTCCATAAAACATCCTTATTATTACATTTCAATATTCGAGCATCCATTCGAAATTTTATTCCTTTTTATTCCTATAAAAATCGCGCGCAAGGTCAAGATAAGTCAGTTAGTTCTGAGGTATCCAGATATCAAGGTCAACCACAACACAGGTAATTCAGCCTCAAAACTGGTTACCTAAAACTGACCCTGAATTGGTGGTTTCCATTTCGCCTCAAACCTTTTATATTATGAGCAGAATTTTCGGGCAGTTGGGGAGATTCGGGTACGGATGCTACCAGATCGACAAGAATGCCCCTGTCCCCCTCTACCGGCAATCACTGCCAAAGTTCGCCGCCTTATCGATGCAGGCCTCCTCGCAGCCGGTACCCGACTCCCCGCTTCCCCGGAAATTACTTTACGCACTAACGCCTAGGACTATAACTAAATTGTGTATAAGTTTTTCGGGCAGTTAGGTACGGCGGGTACGGGATGCACATCCAGATCGACAAGAATGCCCCTGTCCCCCTCTACCGGCAAATCGTTGCCGAGATACGCCGCCTTATCGATGCAGGCCTCCTCGCAACCGGTACCCGCCTGCCTAGCTCGCGAGAGCTGGCAGAACAACTCGATGTAAGCCGTAAAACCATACTGATAGCCTTCCAGGAACTTATCGCCGATCGCTATCTCGAATCAAGACCACAATCAGGCACATTTGTAGTAGACCGTTCCGCACTCGCCGATATCTCCGGCAAGCCCGGCTCGTCCGAGGGCGGTAACATTATCGCCGGCTCCAGAATGGACTGGTCTCGTTACGAGATCCCCGGTGGTTTCTTCTCACTCCCCCCTCAGCGCGAAGCCACGAAGCAGTCCACAACTCCGATAAGTTTCATCAAGGCAACCCCTGATCCACAGCTTTTCCCGTTCGAGCAGATCAAGCAGATAACGCAGCAGCTTCTCTGGGATCCCGAGGCGTTTTTCTTCGATTATGGCCATCCCCAGGGATACCAACCGCTGGTGGAATTTCTTGAACAGAAAGAAGCTCTCTCAGGCACCGCGATGAAACCGGGACAGAACGATGTCGTGGTGGTTTCCGGTTTCCAGCAGGGTTTGAATTTGTTGATAAACCTGCTTTTACGCCCCGGCGAGGCCGTATTAGTCGAGCAGCCGACCTATGCCGCGATCCTGAACTTCTGTATCGCGCGTCGAATCCCATATATAGGCATACCGGTCGACCGGGACGGGATGCAGGTCGACAAGATCAAGGACATCCTGAAGGACAAAAAGCAAAAAATCGGCGCGATAATAACGATCCCGACTTTCCATAACCCAACCGGAACGGTGATGTCGGTCGAGCGAAGGAAAAAGCTCCTGGAGATCGCGTCAGGGGCGAAACTGCCGATAATCGAGGACGATTACGCGCAGGATTTAAGGTACGACGGCGCCGATGTACCGAGCCTGAAGAGCCTCGACCAGCACGGAAATGTGATCAGGCTTGGGAGTTTCTCAAAAATCTTCCTTCCCGGTCTCAGGCTGGCGTGGGCGACACTGCCGAGCGACCTCGCGGTTCCCCTTGTCAGGATGAAACGGGGCTGCGATCGCGGCGACAGTTTCTTCCTGCAGGTCATAATGCATGAGTTTATCCTTAAGGGATATCTCGATAAACACTTACGAAGAACTAAGAGAGTCTACAAATCCAGACGCGACGCGCTCCTGGAGACAATGGAGGAGGAGTTCCCGAAGGAGCTCACATGGACGAAACCGAACGGCGGATTCAGCCTGTGGGTAAACCTTCCGAAGAAAATCAAATCTCTCGCGCTTTACCACTACTGCCGTGAACGCGGCGCCGAGTTCGCGGTGGCGAATTTCTTCTGGCCCGGCAAGCAGGACTCCAACGGTTTCAGGCTGAGCTGGAGTTTGCTGGAAGAGGGCGAGATAGTTGACGGCGCCACGAGGCTCGGGATGGCATTAAAGGAAGTCATCGCGAAGCCGAATATACTGAACGACCTCGCAAAAATGTATGGTGAGCTTTAAATGGAGCTGTTTCTGGTATACTTATTAATGAAACCTTCTTATATCCTGAGCAATGTTAAGGAGGTCCGGTTGATATGAGGATAATGAGGATAGAAGGACGAAAAAATACGACTACTTACCGCACCCTGCTTAGAGGCGTCAGCTGGTTTACGAGCTTTGTTGCGCTTGCAATCCTGCTCACGGCTTGTGGAGGGGGAAACGGTGGGAATCAGCCTCCTCCCCCCTCCGCCGCCTCACTTGCGGGTCTGGTTACATTTACGGTACAGGTGCCCCTGACCACGCCTCCGGGCGACGCATTCGACGGACCTGTGCCTCCTAAAGTGCGCTACGGCGCCAGAATAATAGACCCGGGCGACGATATCGGCGGAGTGCCTATTCCGAAGCCGGGAAAACTCGCCGAGACTGGCGAGTACGAGTTCACAAATCTCGTTACGGACGCCATGTCGTACCTCAACCTTCGATTCACAGTCGACGCACCGCTCGAGCAGAACGGATTCCCCTCTACTCCGGTCGGGTTCAACGTCCCGATCGCGCTCCTTGAGGGATTCTCCGCGCTGCTTTCTGTGAACATCGACAAACCATCCGACACTGTTCTTCAGATGACATATACGTACCGCGGTCCTGACGGAAGCCGGATCGCGCGCCTCCAGGTCGATTTTGTCAGCGACTTAATCACATTCGACCTCGATTCCGACGGCCTTTTTGATGACATCATCGGGGTCGACTACAATCACGACGCGATCCCGGACACGCAGGCTCCTGTAATAGAGCAAATCGATTACACCGATACGGAAGAGATCGTCGGTCCGGTTACCTCGGTAACCGCGAACCTCATCGGACTATCCGGCGACCTTTTCACGGTCTGGGGAAGCACAAACGTGATGAATAAAATCACCGGCGACCCTCTTACGCTTTCCGACATAACGGTCGGCAACAGCGTGACAATCGATTATGTGATTTTCAGCGGCGGAAAACTGGCAACCTCGGTCAAGATCCAGCCTAATCCTGTTGGACCGTCAAGCATTCAGGTCTTCAGGGACGGGGCGATCGAAGAAATTATCGGAAGCAGCCTTGTCGTAGGGGGGATTCTTTTCCAGAATTACACCTCAGCGGTGATTGAGGATGTCCTCGGTAATAAAGTACTGGCATCGACACTCGCGGTGGGCGATTTTGTAAGGGTTACCGGCGAAAGGACCGGCAGCACGATAGTTGCCAGGAAAATTATCGTCCAGACTGTCGAAGAGCCGCCGAATTACATCGAACGAACCGGCACAATCCAGGCTCTCAGTCCCGAAGGCAGCCCGACTCTCATGACGGTAGCCGGATTGACTTTCCAAATCGGCCCGACCACGGTCATTCGCGACATGGACGATGTGATTGTCAGCGCGGATTACCTTGAAGTAAACGACCCGGTGTGGGTATTTGGACGGGAAGATGCCGGGGTATTTTATGCCGATCTCATTGAGCTTCAATTCGTGATCAGCGAAGAAGAAATTAATCCTGAGATAATGATCATCATCGATGACGCGTCCGCGCTCGGCGAGTTTACGAGCGCGATTGACGGCATCGAGACTGAACTTGCAATCACACCGATAGTTGTCTCAACATGGCCGGTGACGGTAAGCGACCCGCCGTGCGTCGAGGATGCGTTTTACGGTTTGAACTCGTCTGCGGGAAATATCCTCAAGATGCAGCCAGGTTACATCGAGTCCTATCCCAGGGTCGACGGTGCGGACTGTGTTGTACTCAACCTTGTCGATGACGGATTCAAGGACTATCTACCCTGGTATAACTGGCTGTACCCCGATGGAATCAACGGCGTGCCTTTTGAATACGACCTTGTTTCGAAAGACAAGAAGTTCGGCGCCCCGCCGGAAATGATCGAGGCGCTCGAAATTGCGGACCAGCTCAGCATCATGTTTGAGGATCACCCGCACCTTGTGTATGTTTACGTGAGCCCCGATATCGGGTTCTGGACGGGCGATTGATAAACGACTACAACTTTTTACCTATAGAGATTGGAGCTTTAAGCGGAAAAAATGCGGGACCTTGGCAACAAGGTCCCGCGGGTGTTTTAGAATCCGCTCCGTGACTGTCGCGGTTCTGTTGTGTATCCGCTCCATGACTGTCGCGGTTCTGTTATAATTCGGTTGACGTTATTCGGGGAGGCCGATTGTGCGACAGAAAATCCTTATCGCGATATCACTGATCGTTGTCATTCCAGTGGTTATCGGCTGCCCTTCGAGAAAACCGACCACTCCTGAAAAACAAGAGCCGGTTGTTGTCGATACTTTTCCTTCAGACCTCCAATCTTCCGCTCCTGACGCGTCGGCTTACACCGAAAAAGACTACACCGACCAATCCTGCGGGAGATGTCTGAATGTCACGGGGAAGGCGATAAGTATGTCGCCCGGGTTATTGTCGTCGACCGCGCATTTTATTCTTGTTTTTGACGCTGGCTGGACCAAGCTCAGTCCGGAAAAACCGGACATGTCGAGCTTAAAAATAATTTATAACTGCTTCCTTGATAACCTCTTGATGTCTGGAGACAGGCTGTCAGTGATACCGTACGGGTGGACAATCGAGAACCGGATGTCGAAGGCGTCATGGTTTTCTGAAGTGCCGCTCCCGGAACATCGTGAGCGGGTACTTGGTGAGTTTCTGCCACTGGACCCGGTTGTAGGGATCTGGGATCGGGACTGGGCGATGATGGATGTCATCGACTATGTCATCGAGGCCGGCGCCATTGATGATCCGATTATTATCATCGCCATTTCACCCTCAGGAGATGAAGTAATCGGTGAGGAAAACAAGCCGGACCCTCCTAACGGTCTGGATAAATACCTCGAACTTTTCCAAGGCGGGTCGATGGAGCCGGAGACAGTTACATTTAAATTTGAAGAAAATTTACTGCCTGAGGACCCGGTCCAGTCGTCCGCTGGTACGCCCGAAGCGCCTGCGCAATCGGCGGAACCGCGTGAATACACGGCTGAAATTATAATTAGCGAGGCTGCGAGATCAATTGAGACAAAATTTGAAGGGCTCCGCGTGATCCTCAGGCTGGATAATGAAAAACCGATATATCCGGGCAGCCTTGTTACGCTATCGCTCGACATGCCGGAACGCCTTGAACAGGCCGTGTTGACAGGACAGGCGAAGGTTGTGTGGAGGTCGGGAGGCAAGGTGACCGGCGACCTGAATCCGGCGGGTAATAATGTAAAGTGGGTTTATCAGGAGCTGGGCGAGTTTGAGGTGGAAGCCGGGGTAATATGGTCGGACGGAGAGGAAAATTACTTCCTTTCCTGTGGAATGAAAATTACGATTGAGTCGGGTATCGAACCACCCGAAGAAGAAAGCCCATAATTTGCAGGAAATTAAGACTGTCGATATAATTCAGGCTACCTATGCATGACAAGCGCAAAGATATCCCACCCGACACACCGTCGATCGAGCTGATCGATATAGTCGCCGGTTACGGTGACCGGATGGTGCTCGAAGGCATCAGCCTGAAAGTCATGCACAGGGAAATTTTCACCATTATCGGGCTTTCGGGAAGCGGCAAATCGACATTGGTGAAGCTTGTTATCGGGTTTCTAAAACCAAAGTCGGGACGGGTACTTGTCGACGGAGAGGACATCACGGATTTCTCCGAACAGGCGATGCGTCGAGTCCGGTTAAAGATGGGAATGGTCTTTCAGCACGCGGCTCTTTTCGACAGCTTGAATGTTTATGAAAACGTGGCATTCCCGCTCAAGTACAGGAGAAAAACCGCCCGGAAAAATATCAGGGAGATCGTCGAGCAAAAACTGGACGACGTGGAGATGGAGGGAACCGAAAACCTGATGCCGAACGAGCTGTCGGGAGGAATGCAGAAACGTGTCGGGCTCGCCCGCGCGCTTGCGGAGGACCCGTCGATTATTTTATACGACGAGCCAACGACAGGGCTCGATCCGGTGATTACGAATAATATAAACAAGCTGATACTGAGGACGCGGGGCAGGTACAACGCGACAAGTCTCGTTATCAGCCACGACATGGAGAGCGTCTTCAAGGTATCGGACAGGGTCGGAGTACTGTTCAATGGGAAGATGATCGCGGTGGGGACGCCGTCCGAGATCCAGTCCTCACCGATACCCGAGGTGCAGGCCTTCATTCACGGTTCGGAGGCGCTGTCACATGCGGGGAGAGATAGAATCCCGATTTGAGGTTCCAGTCATGCGAGAGTGTTTAAACAAATTGTTGCCGATAGTGATCTCGATGATGATCTGCGCGACCGCGATCGGATGTCCGCCAAAACCGGCACCTTTGTCGGCAGCCTTTGAGTCCGACTCCAATATCGACCCTATAACGGTTGTTATCACGACTGAGAAAGAAGTCCTGATCGGGTATCTGCCGGATTGCACGATTCAGTCCAAAACATTTCCCAGGGATGACGTGCTTTCATACTGGTCGGACGGAGTTTTGCTAAAGGGTACGGGCGTTCCCGAGTGGATGGACTTTGACAGAGGTAAATGCGAATTCATAAGCAATCCGGGAGTCGATCTCGACCAGTTCGAAAAACCGCTTAGCGTAAATCCGGGCGAGAAAATCATCTACGCCCTCGGACACACAGTGCCGCCGTCGAGGGCTGTCGAGGCACACCATCTCGACGGGCGCGAGTTCGATCAGATCGGGGCGCTAGTTGCGGATGAGGTCGAACCGATCTGGCCGATGCCGTCGAACGGATGGATCTTATTCTGGGTGGACCGTCCCGACCAGACAGGCAACAACCCCCTTGATGACACGCCGACACGTAAGCTCAGAGTTTACGGCGAGGGAAACATCGGGGGCGAGTTCTACGATGTCATCGATTATTTCCTGATCAATGACGGCCTGATCATGAACACGGAAAAGGACGGCTGGGTGTTATTCGAGGCGGAAAATGTGCTTGTCAGGCAGCGTACGATGAGTCTCGGACAGATTCCCGGGAAACTTCGCCCGCTCGCCCGCGACGTGGATGAAATCCTGATCGCGTCCGATTCCCCTGACAACACCGGGTCCGTACTTTACACATACGGAGCCTACACAAGAGGGATCGGGCAGTTATGGGACCCGTCCGACCTTCTCGGCGATGTCAAAATCCATGCCCTCGCGGTCAAATCGCCCGGAGATTATTATCTGATTGCCGATTCGACGGAAAAGCCAGGCCGTGAATTTTCGATCGTGCATCTGGTCGACGGAAACGCGAGCGTTGTGGGGACGGTAACGTTCGCGGATGAAGCCAGGTCTGCTCAGATATTTGTAAATCCTATGGATGAGACTGCGGTTGAAGAGACAGGGGATTAAAATGGTTTACTTGTCGCTGAATTTACAAGGTTGCTTTGATTTAATTAACCTGTCCCTGAATTCTTACATAGACTGCCCTGTCTGTGGGCTTACAATGGATGTGAGGTAGGAAATGACTACAAATTTAGTAGATTGGGATAAGCTAAAACCATACAAATCAGATCAAAGAAAAAGCTTTGAGGAGCTTTGCTATCAAATTGTCCATGAAGAATTCGGGAAATTGGGAAAACTTACGTCGATTGATGATTCAGGAGGTGGCGATGGTGTAGAATTCTTCTTGACCTTGCCGAATGGAGACGAGTGGGGGTGGCAAGTAAAATTAATAGATAGGATTGATTCCCGAAAGGAACAAATCAAGGAATCTCTTAGTACCGCACATGAAAAACACCCCAATCTCACGAGATGGTATTTATGTACTAAGAATAACCTCACACCAGATAACGAGATGAATTGGTTTTACAAAGAACTCGCAAACACGATACACAAGGGTGCTCCAGTATTACCCCCCTGCCATAAAGTAACACTTATTCATTGGGGTCTTTCAGTAATTCTCAACTTCTGCCGAAAGTACCCGGATATTTCTAGGTTCTTTTTTAATGATAAGGTTTTCACGTGGAATTGGTTCGAAGACCATTATCATTCCGTAATGTCTCTATCGTATATTCAAGCTAAGTATAATAAAGAACTCCATGTTAGTTCGTTTGCTGATACAATTGTTGCTAGGATTTACGGCGGGAAAGCTCTAGCAGACTTACTGGCTCAATCTATTTCTGGTTTTGGACTGACTTCCTCATTAAGTGAGTTAAGCTCCTCCTTCAAGGATTTACAGGCGGTGGATCCTGTAGAGCCCTTTACTCAGATAAATGAATCGGTAATATCTCAACTGCGATCTAGCAAGAATCTAATTTACTCAAAATTACCTGATTTCGACAGGATTACTAAGTATTTACTAGAAAATGATTTTGATTCATTTACCAGTCTTCGGAAAGACCTTGGCGAATTTATAACAGAGGCTATCACTCAGCATTCTTTCTTGAAAGAATTAATTAGTCCATTATATGATGATCTCCGGTTCGAAGATAAGGGACTTACCGATCAAGTCGCAAAGAACGCATTTCATAAAAATCGGCAATTTCTAATCAATGCGGTATATAATTATTCTGAAGCAATAGATCGATTTTCTGATGTTCTGGAAATTCTAGCAATTTTTGGAGAATCAGATATTTATATTAACGGTCATGCCGGTAGTGGTAAAACCCACCTTGCTGTTAATATTTTTGATACCCAGGTCTCAAACCACCGCCCTGCTATTTTTATTCGGGCAGCTGACTTGAGAACAAACGAGTCATTTTTAAAACAGATTAAAGATCAATTTGTTTTACCTGATGATTGGGCCTTTACTTCATTTCTAGGTGCACTAAATATTGCTGGCAAGGTTTATGGTCACAAAGTCCCTGTAATAATCGATGGTTTAAATGAGTCCATATATTGGCAGGATATCTGGGTTGACGACATCGAAAGGTTAGTTGATGAATTCGCACGTAAATATCCGTTCCTTGTTCTAATTTGTACATACAGGACGACCTATGAAGGACAACTATTTTCAAAACATTTCTTCAATCCAGAGAAATTCCCGGAGCGTATTAAACGGCGTGTCAGAGTGGACGGGTTTAATGAAAATACCCCGGAAGCTATTAAAAAGTATTTCACTCATTATAAGATTAAGCTTGACGCTCGTTCGCAGGTTATTCGAGAATTTACCGAACCACTGTTTCTAAAAATATTCTGTGAAATAAAAAATCCAAGCAAACAAGAGTTTGTGACTGTCTCGTTTCAAGGCGAGGACCTATTCGATATATTTAATGAATATCTCATGCATTGTACAGAGAACATACAAAACAAACTGAAGCTTGATAGAAGGTATACTAAATACTCTGCCAAAGAGAAATTAACAGCATTGGCCGAACGCCTTTGGAACTCGAATTCCAGGACTGTCGCAAGGTCTGAGCAAATTATTAACGATAACGAGTTAAGGCCCTTTGAAGGAGAAAATCTGATATTTTTTAGGGACTGGGCTAAGTCTGGCGAACAGATTGGCTTTACACATGATCTGCTAGCTGGTTACATGATTGCCAGGTACTTGATTGGCAAGGCTCACAAGCAAAACGCTTTTCAAATTATAATATCCAAGATCAACCGCAATTGGTGCACTGCTAGGGCATTTGTACGATCAAAAGAGTTTAAAATTAGACTTCTGAATGAAAAGACATTACATCCTCTTTACGAAGATATTTTAAGATGCTTCTCTATCCTCATTCTAAAGGAGGATGGTATGCTATTGTCAGAATGCTCAGATGATCCCAAGTATTTGGAATCCTCAGTAAGAGCTGCTTTTGAAGTTAATTCAAAAGTAGCTGTGAAGAATAGTGAAAAGATTAAGCATTTATTCATTGATTTGCATAGAATACCCGATAATCGAAATTCTCTGTACAAATCTGCTGTAACCATCGACCTTAATCAAAAACATCCATTGAGTTTTCCTTTCTGGTCGGATTTACTTATGCATTTACCAATGTCAGAAAGAGATCTGCATTGGACTGAATTCGTGCGAAGGAATTATGGTGAAGTAGGATGGCATATTTTCCCTGCTGTTCCTCATAGGCTAGAAAAGGAATGCAGGGAAGGTGAGATTTCACTTTCTGACCAGCATATTCTTGCCTATAAGGTCATGTGGCTATTAACTTCTACTGTGCGAAAGCTTCGTGATATTGCCACTAAGGCTCTTTACTGGTATGCCCGAAGATATCCTAAGGAATTTTATGAGTTACTTAAGTACTCCCTGGATATTAATGATCCATATGTGCCTGAGAGAATGGTTGCAGTTGCTTATGGATTGGCAATGGCCAGACAAAACGACCAGGACGAAAATTCATACACAGATAATATCTTGCCTCTATATGCAAGATTTCTCTTCGATGAAATATTCAGTAAGGATAGCAAGCACCAATCTACACATATGTTGCTAAGGGATTATGCTAAACGGACTATAGACATCGCAGTAATGCATCATGCTAACCTATTTAATCAAGAAGAAAAAGAAATGATCAAATATCCGTTAAAGGCATATCCTCATCGGCCATGGGTAACTTCAGAAGATTTGGACAGAGATAAGTATAGAGGAGGGAATGCCCCAATTCAAATGGACTTCGAGAATTACACAATCGGCCGACTGTTTACAGACAGGCAAAATTACGATGGCAATCATGAGGGCTATAAATTAGCCTTGTCTAACATTTACTGGCGAATATATGATTTGGGCTACTCCCTGGAAGCCTTTGGTAAAATTGACCAAATCATTGCTGGTGAAGGATGGAGATACGGAAGAGGTAATGACGGTGAAAAAACCGACCGATATGGTAAAAAATATTCATGGATTGCGTTTTATGAAATGGCAGGGTGCAGGAGCGACGATGGGTATTTAACAGATTGGGATGGAGTAAATGAGTTCAGGATATCAGATGTTGATATTGATCCGAGTTTTCCAGAAAAACTACCAGATACCGATCTTAGTGACTTAATCGGCCAAACTAGTTTTCTTGGCAGCGAGGATGAATTTGGAATTGATTGGTGCCTAAGAGATGATTTGGAGGCAAGTAGATTTATTTTTGTTAAGGCGCTTCCGAATCATAGTTCCCTTGCCGAATGGGTTCTTTTAAGAGGGCTTATTAATCAGAAAGATAATGATGACGACCCTAAACGCGACGTGCATCTATCAATTAATACAGTGTTATTGAGTGATGAGGACTATGAAAAAGTTATGAAAATCAGGAAAGAATATTCAGATATTAATTACGAATATATCAGGATACCTTCCCATTATTATTTATATCAAGGAGAAATTCCCTGGTCAGATGAAATGCCAAATAACGGTACTGATGAATTAGTATTGCAATATAACCTGCATACTGTCACCAAAGAACGACGGCAACTGAAGATATTCAAGGATAATATTGAAATATCAGATGACGAATATGAGAAATTAAAGGCTTCGCTGTTTGAAATGATTATTTCGGTAAGTAAAGATGATAATGAGAATATTGAGGTTCTGGAAAACGAGCAAGAGTCAGCAACTAACGGAGTGGAGGAAGAATCATATTCTCCTTGGAGTATGATGAATGATTATTCTAATCAGCTATTACAGAAACTTGCTGAAAACAAAGGTTACAAAACCAAATTTGAAATGGCTTCCTATACTGAGGATGAGTATGATAGGTTGTCGATAAACATAGCGACGACTATATTCGAATCTTCATGGGAAAGTCACCATAGTGCAGTAATACCCAGTGGTGAGGTCGCTGTCCCTTCAAAAGAGATATGTGGGTATCATGAACTATTCATTAAACCACAGACTTCTGATCTGTACGATAAAAATGGAGTTTTAGCGTCAACTAACCTTGTTAATGGAGAACCATTTGGTACAAGATACGAATTAACATTGATAAGAAAAGACTTACTGCAAGAATATATAAGAGAGAACAATCAGAAATGTCTCGTGTTTCAATGGGCAGAAAAAAGATATTTTGATAATGGAGTGAAATCATATGTTTCGCGCGAAAGTGATCACGAATTTAAATATTTTTACAGAATTTACGATCCATTCGATATAAAATAATTCTTGAAATTATTGATACACTTTACCACTAACCTATCCCGCGAAATACAGGGACCAATACAGGGACCAATACAGCGAAAGGTTATGTATTTCTCCTCTACTCGCACTGCTTACGTTTCCTCCCGGGACTCTGGCGGGTGAGACGTCAACCCAACATCCCCTCCAGCCTTTTTACGAAATCCTCCGACCCTGTCGGCCAGCCCGTGTTCGTGTTCCATCCCCGTTTTGATCCGTGAAAAATTATACCATAGCAAGTTAATGGGAAGGAAATCATGCGCGGGCCGCGCATGCCACGCGAAGCACCAAGCTACCCTGCATTCTGGAAGCTATCGATGCCTTCCGCGACGGAGTCGTATGAGCGAAAAATGTGGTGCAGTCCGATCTGCTTGATGGTTTCGGCGACAAGGTCGTTAAGCCCGGTAAGACGGATATCTCCACCGCGCTTTCGAACCGCCTGAAGGAGGGAAAGAAGGACGCTGACTCCCGAGGAATCTATAAACGAGACCTTCGCGAGATCGAGCACGAATTCCGTCGTACCGCCCTCGATTTTCTTTAATAAAAAATCCTTGAAGTTATCGCTGTCAGGAACGACGAAGTGACCTTCAATGGTTACGACTGTCGCGCACTTTCCCGGCTCGAAGAAAACGTTCATCCTGCCGCCTCTGGAGCGGGAGCGTCGCCAAGCTCCTCAAGCGCCTCATCAAGATTGCTGAAAATATCGAACACATGATGGAGCCGGGTCAGCTCCACGACCATTTTCACCTGGTCGGTAAGACCGCAGAGCCAGACGTTGCTTTCGTTTTCCCTTGCGGTCTTCAGAGCGCTGACAAGGGTGCCGAGGCCGGCGGAGTCCATATAATTAACGCCTTCAAGATTAATAATAACACGTTTTGCGCCGTCAAAGATCGCGGTCCGGATCGTCTCTTTGGCTTCGCCGGCGCTCCGGGAATCGAAATCACCGTCAATCGTAAAAATGACCAGGTCACCTTGATCCCGCCGGTCGATTTTCATTTTGATCTCCAAACCCATAGTTTTAGCCTTATAAACTAATTTTACCCTATTTTCCTATTAGTAATATCGGCAATCCGGGTTTATATATTGCAGGATTTCAACAAAATGACCGTCACGAAATTTGATTCATAAACAATCCATCAAATGACGGGTTCAGCCGGACGATTTCGGTGTGGTATAGTTCTCGAGACATATCAGGAATCCGCTCCATAACTGTCGCGGTTCTGTTGAATAATTACCTCGCTCTAAGCATGGACACCAACAGAACCGCGACAGTTATGGAGCGGATAATCCGTCAGTTGGAAGCACTTTTTCATACAGAACCGCGACAGTTATGGAGCGGATAATCCGTCAGTTGGCAGAGGTGTCACGTTCCTGCAAAATTGGATGATAACGGAAAATCGACGATAACGCGGGTTGGGATCGACACAGGCGGCACATTTACCGACATTGCCTGGGTCGACGGGAATAAACTTAAATCGGCAAAGGTGCCGTCCAGACCCGACCATCCCGCGGAAGCGGTTCTTGAGGGGCTGAAATTCCTCGATAAGCAGCCAGACCTTATCTGCCACGGCACTACTGTCGGAACTAATGCCGTTCTCGCGGGGCAGGGGGGACCGTCGGCGCTTGTCGTAACCCGGGGTTTTGCAGATGTCCTGTCAATCGGACGCGGGGATCGCTCTAACCTTTACTCAAAAACACCATCCAGACCCAGGCCAGTAATCGACCGGAGCCGGATTTTCGAGATCGACGCGCGATTCGACCATAACGGCAACCAGCTTTCGTTTCCCACAGAAGAAGATTATGGCAGGCTGCTGTCTGAAATAGAAAGCGCCAAGGTAAAGGCAATCGGGATCGGGCTTCTCCATTCGGCAACCCATCCGACCGGTGAAAAAATCCTCGCGCAGATACTGTCGCAAAATACCGGCCTGCCCACTTTCGCGTCATCAGGACTTGCGGGCTACCCCAGGGAGTACGAGCGATGGTCGCTTGCGTCAATCGCGGCTTATCTGGCGCCAGTGCTTGGAGATTATCTCAGTGACCTCGATAATAAATGCGGTTCGAGGCTCGCGATCATGACATCGTCCGGCGGGCTTGTTTCGACATCGTGCGTTCTTGAAAATCCTGCGCTCTGTTTACTCTCAGGACCCGCGGGGGGCGCTCTCGGCGCTCTCGCGATGGGATTGAAAAATGTCCTCGCGCTCGATATGGGCGGCACATCGACCGATGTCTCACTACTGGCGGGTAAAATTCCACGGACGCACGAGTCGGAGAT
>Ga0214473_10003976_pt1 | contig 17781 bp, 16 predicted proteins | sample RVTome_7_FD_203509 | JGI IMG/M metagenome (GOLD analysis project Ga0214473, IMG submission 203509) | Soil microbial communities from uranium-contaminated site in the Upper Colorado River Basin, Wyoming, United States - RVT98D197 | ecosystem: Environmental > Terrestrial > Soil > Contaminated >... | reverse complement strand
CGCCGCCGCGTCTCCGGCTACAACCTCGACCAGCTGCTGCCGGAGAACGGCTTCAACGTGGCGCGTGCGCTGGTGGGGACCGAAGGCACCTGCGCGCTGACATTGCAGGCGCTGGTGCGGCTGGTGACGAGCCCACGCGAGCGCGTGCTGCTGGTCGCGGGTTTTGCCGACATCTACGCCGCGGGCGACGCGGTGCCGCGCGTGCTCGAAGGAAAACCCATCGCTTGCGAGGGGCTGGACGAGCAGATCATCGGCGGCCTGCGAGAGCGGGGGCTTCGTCTCGATGACATCACGCTGCTGCCCGAGGGCAAAGCGTGGCTGATGATCGAGTTCGGCGCCGATACGCGCGCCGAGGCGCTGGCGCAGGCGCGCGACCTGGAACGCTCGTTTCCGGGGCTGGTGATCGAGGACCGGGCGCTCATGAACCGCATCTGGACGATCCGCGAGACCGGTGCCTCGGCCACCGCGCTCAACCTGCGCGGCGACGCCGGCCCCGATCCGGTGGTGGGCTGGGAGGATGCGGCGGTGGATCCGCTGCGGCTGGGCGATTACCTGCGCGAGTTCCAGGCGCTGGTGGACGCGAACGGCTACCGCACCTCGCTGTACGGCCATTTCGGCGACGGCTGCATCCACGCGCGCATCAATTTCGTGCTGCGCACGCCCGAGGGCCTGGCGCAGTGGCGGCGCTTCCTGCGCCAGGCGGCCGAGCTGGTGGTGAAGTACGGCGGCTCGCTCTCCGGCGAGCACGGCGACGGCCAGGCGAAGGCCGAGTTCCTGCCCGTGATGTACGGACCGGAGCTGATGGTCGCATTCCGCGAGTTCAAGCGCATCTGGGACCCGCTCGGGCGCATGAACCCCGGCAAGCTGGTGGACGCGCTCGGCGAGGTGCGGCGCGTGGACCAGGACCTGCGCCTCGGGCCGGAGTACAAGCCGGTGACGCTGGCGACGCGTTTTGCGTTCCGCAGCGAAGCCGGCGACGGCTTCACGCGCGCCACCGAGCACTGCATCGGCATGGGCAAGTGCCGCGCCATGCAGGGCGGCACCATGTGCCCGAGCTACCGCGCCACCAAAGAGGAACGCTACTCAACGCGCGGCCGCGCCCGCCTGCTCGCCGAGATGCTGCGCGGCGAAGTGATCACCGAAGGCTGGCAGAGCGAGGACGTGAAGCAGGCGCTCGAGTGGTGCCTGGGCTGCAAGGGCTGCCGCAGCGACTGCCCTACACATACCGACATGGCGCGCTACAAGGCGGAATTCCTGTCGCATTACTACGAACGCCGGCCATGGCCGCTGCGCGCGCACGCGCTGGGGCGGATCGGCGAATGGGCGCCGCTCGCCGGCGCGCTGCCTGCACTCGCCAACCTGGTGACGCAATCGGGCGCGCTCTCCGGCCTGGCAAAGCGCGCCATGGGAATCGCGCCGCAGCGCGCGCTGCCGCGCTTCGCGGCACGCTCCTTCCGCTCGCAATTCAGCGATTACCTGCGCGTGCGGCACGGCGACCCGGTGCTGCTGTTCCCGGACACCTTCAGCAACCATTTCCGCCCGCAAGGCGCGCTCGCCGCGGTGCGCGTGCTCGAGGCGGCCGGCTGCGGGGTCGAGCTGCCGCGCGAGCAGCTGTGTTGCGGCCGCCCCTATTACGACTTCGGCATGCTCGACCGGGCGCGCGCCTCGCTCGAGCGCCTGCTTACGGCGCTTCAGCCGCAGATCGAGTCGGGCGTCCCGGTGCTGGTGCTCGAGCCGGGCTGCCTGTCGGTGTTCCGCGACGAGATGCCCGACCTGCTGCCCGGCGATCAACGGGCTGCGCGCCTTTCAATGCAGGTGGTGTCGCTAGGCGAGCTGCTCGAGCGCCGCGGTTGGCAGCCGGCGCCGGTCGGCGGCCGCGCGCTGCTGCATGCACACTGCCACGACCGGGCGCTAGCGGGCAAAAGTGTAAAGTCAGACTTTACACTTCTGGCCGCTGCGGGCCTCGAGGTGCAGGCGCCGGAAGCGGGCTGCTGCGGCATGTCCGGCGCGTTCGGCTACAAGCGCGAGCATTACGACGCTTCGCTGCGCATCGGCGAGATGGGGCCGCTGCGAAACGTGCGCGCGGCGGCGCCCGAAACCCTGATCGTCGCCAACGGCTTTTCCTGCCGCGAGCAGATCGAGGGCCTGACCGGCCGCCCGACGCTGCACCTCGCTGAGGCGCTCGCGCGGTCGCTTCCGTAGCGCCGCAGCGCCGGGAAGAGCGCGGGGCGAGTGTCCGCTTTCGACCCAGGCTGGGTCCAATATCGGCTGTCGTTGGATAAGCCGAAATAACCGGTGTTGGCCTGCCGCGGAGCGGAGGGAAGGTTTAGGCCCTGCAAAATTTCAGTTTGATGCAGTCGCCGGCTTGGTCGTCGCGGCTCGTGACTGGGCCGTGAGCAGGGAGATGAATTCCCGTACCGTGGCCGCCGTCAGTCTCCCATGTGGATAAAGCGCGCTGACAGGGAGAGGTTCAGGTTCAAACTCCTCGAGGATAAGTCTTAAGCGTCCCGCCTTCACGGCCTGTTCGACCTGATAGGACAGCGCAAGCGCGATCCCTTGATCGCTTTGCGCCATGGCAATAACCGCATCGCCCACATTGGAAGAGAACCCGGGCCGAACCTTCACCGTCACTCTGCGACGGTCCTCTCGAAATTGCCAATGATCGCCTTCGTTAAGCGCGGTGAAAGTTAGACAGGCGTGTTGCACCAGATCACGGGGGTGCCGCGGCGTTCCATGCTTGCGCAGGTAGGCAGGACTCGCGTAAGCGACCCGACGCACTGTCCCCAACGGGGCGGCGACTAGGGAGGAGTCCTCAAGGTGCCCTATGCGGATTGCGAGGTCCAGACCTTCCTCGAGGAGATTGACGTTGCGGTCGAGAAGCATTAACCGAACTGCCACATCAGGGAAGCGTCGCCGGTATTCAGCAACGATCGGCATGACGTTGATGCGGCCGTAAAGAACCGGCGCTGTGAGAGAAAGTGTCCCGGAAGGCTTTTTTGTGGCGCCGGATGCTTCAAGCTCCGTTTCCTCCACCTGAGCCAGGATCTCGCGGCTTCGCTCGTAATAGCGGCTGCCGGCATCGGTCAGATTGATCCGCCGAGTTGTGCGATTCAGAAGCCGGGCTCCCAAGTGGCGCTCAAGGCTCGCGAGGGTTCTGACCACCGCGGGGAGCGAGATGTCGAGCGCCCGGGCAGCGGCGGAAAGACTGCCCGCATCGACGATCTTCACGAAGACTTGCATGGCGCGCAATCGATCCATAGGTTTGCATTACTCCTATTCCCGTATTAGTCAAATAATAGATCAGGTTATTCCAAACTTTTTATTAGTAGTGTCCAATGCGCTTCCGCGGCCCGCAACTTTGCGGCCCGCAACTTTCCAAACACGGAGTCCACCATGTTTCTGAAAAACGTTTTTCGAACACTTATTAACGCACTTGTACTTGCAGTTTTTGCTGGAACCGCCCAGGCGCAATTGCATGCCGGCGGCGAATTCAACAGCACCTATGCCAACATCGGCATCAAGGGGTATGACCCCGTTGCCTATTTCGCTGTTGGCAAATCTGTACCTGGCAGCGACCGCTACACCGCCGAGTACGGCGGCGTGACGTGGCAGTTCGCATCGGCGGAATACCGGGATCGCTTCAAAGCGAACCCTGCCGCATACGCCCCTCAGTACGGTGGCTTCTGCTCGTGGGGAGTGGGGGAAAAAGGAAGGCTCTTTGATGTCGATCCGCAGAACGGCTGGACGATCTACGAAGGCAAGCTCTACATGAACTTCAACGCGGACATCAACAAGACGTTTCAAAAGGATCCGTCCGGCTATGTTACTAAAGCCAACGCCAACTGGCCGGTGCTTAACAAATAAGCGGGCACCGTTTAAGGGCTGCGCTCCCTCCCCTCCCCACTATGCGCAGTCCTCCTGCCCTGGGCTCCTGAGCCCAGGGCAGGTTCTTCTGCCAGATCCGCATGAGCCGCTCCACCATTAATCGCATGCTGTCTGACTTCATCGCGCAACGCGACTCCATTTACGTTGCGACCGCGAGTGTCGACGGCCAGCCCTATGTGCAGCACCGCGGTGGCTCGAAGGGATTCATCAAGATCTTGAACGACAAGACCATAGCCTTCGCGGATTTTGAAGGCAACCGGCAATACATCACCGTCGGAAACCTCAAGCACAACCCGAAGGCCTTTATTTTCATGATGGACTATGCGCGGCGCCGTCGCATCAAACTCTGGGGCCGGGCGCACGTGAAGTTCGTCGAGGGGCAGCGGACCATAGTATTCGAGATCGAACGCTGGGATATCAATTGTCCACAGTACATTCCGCAAAAGTACGGTTTGGAGGAGATCGAAGGGTTGGTTCGGGCAGGGCAGGTCACGGTCAGGTAGGCCGATTGGAACAGGAGCGGAGGAAAACCGGTGCCGGTTGTCGGGCTGCTCGCGGTCAAGGAACCGGCCTCCGCTGCGCGCTGAATTTCCAATGCGGCGTCACAGGCCCGCCCCCGAGCCTTTACAGCACGACCAGGCGCTTACCTATGTCGACCGCATCTTCCACGGCGCTCGCGCGGCCGAGCTACCCGTGTCGATGCCGGCCAAGGGATCGCGCTCAGACCGGCTGCCGGGGAGGGGCACTAGAATTACGCCATGCGCGCCGCGCTTGCTGCCGCCCTCGTCCTGATTTCGGCGCTCGCCTTCGCGCAGGCGCTGGAGGACCAGTTGTTCGATGCCATCGACGCCGCCAAGGAGGTAGTCGCCGAGGGGATCCTGGCGCGCGGGCGGCTGAACCTGAATGTGCGCAACGCCGATCGGGAGACGCCGCTGCACCGCGCCATCGAGAAGAACATGAAAACGCTCACCGCGCAGCTGGTGAAAGCCGGCGCGCCGCTCGGCGCGCGCTCGCAGAATGGCGAGACGCCGCTGCACTACGCGGCGCTGCATTCGGATCCGGGGTATGCGGAGCTGCTGCTCGCTGCGGGCGCCGACCCGAAGCTTAGGAACGACGACGGCGAGTCGCCGCTGCAATGGGCCGCGCTCACGGGCAACACGGCCACCGCGCTGCGGCTGCTGGAGCGCGGCGCCGACCCCGCGGCGCGCGACCTCAAGGGCAACACGCCATTACACGCTGCCGCCGACGGCGATCATGCCGAGCTCGCCAGGCTGCTGCTCGCCCGCGGCCTCGATCCGAAGGCGAGGAACCGCGAAGGCAAGAGCGCGCTCGACTACGCGCGCGAGCGCGGCAGCAAGGACCTGGTGAAGCTGTTCGAGCAGCCGGTGTCGCAGCAGGGATTCCAGGTCCTCGACCCCGACGATCCGCGCCACATTAGGTTCGAGAAGCAGTAAGTCAGGCTGCCACCGCGAGCTCGAACGCTTCGGCGAGCAGCTCGTAGGAGCGCGTCCGCGAGGCGTAGTCGCCGGTGATCGTCAGCACCATCAGCTCGTCGGCCGAGTACTGCGACGCGAGCTGTTCGAGCTGCGCCCTGCAGCGCTCCGGGCCGCCGATCACGGTGCGCGCGCGCTGGCTGCGGATGTAGTCGCGCTCCTTCTCCGAATAGGCGCGTGCCGCCGCCTGCTCGAGCGTCGGCACCGGCGTGTCCAGGTTGTAGGCCATCTCGAGGCGCCGCAAGTCGATCACCTGCGCCAGGCGCTCGGCCTCGGCGTCGCTCGCGGCGCAGATCACGAAGCAGCACAGCAGCGTGTGCGGCTGCGGCTCCCTGGCCGAGGGCTGATAGCGCTCCCTGTAGGCGTGCATCACGGCATCGCCGCCGCGCGCATTGATGAAGTGGGCGAAGGCGAAGCGCAGCCCGAGCTGCGCGGCGAGCAGGCCGCTGTAGTCCGACGAGCCGAGCAGCCAGATCTCGGGCGCGCTCGTGCCCCCGGGCTGCACGCGCAAGCTGCGCTCCGGGTGGTCCTCGGGGAGCGTCCCGCAGAGGTGCCCCGCAAGCTCCCAGACCTGCTGCGGAAAGCGCTCGGCGTCGGGAAAGTGCCCGCCGCCTACGGCGCGCGCCGTGCGCACGTCGCCCCCCGGGGCGCGCCCGATGCCGAGGTCCACGCGCCCCGGATACATTGCCTCCAGCATGCGGAACACTTCGGCCACCTTTAAAGCGCTGTAGTAGGGCAGCAATACCCCTCCTGTGCCGACCCGCATGCGGCGCGTTTCCGCACCCAGCCGCGCCAGCAGCACCTCGGGACAGGGATCGGCGAGCGCCGCGATGGCGTGGTGCTCGGCGAGCCAGTAGCGGTGGTAGCCGAGCGCCTCCACCCGGCGCGCGAGCGCCAGCGTCTCGGCGACCGCCTGCGCCGCGCTGTGGCCGGCAATGACCGGCGACTGGTCGAGCACCGAGAGCTTCATGCGGCATCCATTATCGGGTTCGCGGCGTAAGCTCTGGACCCCTTGTTTCGACCCATGGCGATGCGATTTGCGATCCTGTTTGTGGGGCTGCTGACCCATGGCGCGGCGCAGGGCGCGCAATGCCAGGCAGTGTCGGGCGAGCGCACCGCGGCGCTGGTCGAGCTCTACACCTCGGAGGGCTGCGACAGCTGCCCGCCCGCCGATCGCTGGCTCTCATCGCTCCAGGGGCGGGGCTACGGCCCCGGCGGCGTGGTGCCGGTCGCGCTACATGTGGACTACTGGGACTACATCGGCTGGAAGGATCCCTACGCGCAGCAGCGTTTCAGCTCGCGCCAGCGCAAGCTCGCGCAGCTGACCCGGAACGCCATCGTCTATACGCCCCAGGTGCTGCTCCAGGGGCGCGATTTCCGCCGCTGGGGCACGGCGGCGTTCGACGAGGCGGTGGCGGCGATCAACGCCCAGCCCGCCAGGGCGAGAATCGCGCTCGTGCTGCAGGCCCGCGCGCGCGAAGGCTTGGACGTAGAGGCGAGCGCCGAGGTCCTGGACGGGGCGCAGAAGGGGGCGGCGGCGCTCTACCTCGCCGCCTATGAGAGCAAGCTCGTCTCCCGGGTGGGCGCGGGGGAGAACCGGGGCCGGATTCTGGAGCACGATTTCGTGGTTTTCGAGTGGCTCGGGCCCTACGAATTCAAGGGCGGAGCGCGCCTTCTGGAGCGGCGCACGCTCCCCCTGCCGCCCAGGGCGCAGGCGGGGCATTCCGGGGTGGCCGCTTTCGTCCAGAACCGCACCACCGCAGAGGTGCTGCAGGCGCTGATGCTGCCCGCCTGCCCCGGCTAGCCCCCTGCGGGCGGGCGCCCGTTTAATCCCCTTTTTTCGGGCGGCAGGCGCCCACTTCGGCTATATTTCGCCCGGTTCCGACTGCCGGCGAGCCCCGGCCCGGGAAAGGCCATGCAAGCGACCGAAATCCGCCAGAAAGACGGCATTTTCTACTTCGTCAGCTACCGGGCGAAGGACCTGCTTGCCAGGGTCAGGTTCATCAGCCGCTTCTACGGCGAGGGCGAGGAAATCCCCGCGGCGCGCATCTCGCAGGACGACGACATCGCCCAGTTCATCGCCCGCATCGAGCGCACCGACCATGCCTTCCAGCGCGGGCTGTCGCGCGCCAAGGTGCGGCAGCTGACCAACTTCTACGAGACCGCGGTGTCGCAGCCGGCGATCCCGGGCACGGTGCTGCTGTACACCAGCGAGAAGCTCAATTACCGCGCCAACGGCGACGGCTCGGGGCACCTCTCGGAGCCGGCCGCCAAGTTCCTGATCATCGACGGCCAGCATCGCCTGGCGGCGCTGCACTTCTACATGCAGGAGCGGCCGAACGACGCCGCCACCATCAGCGTGCCGTGCATGGTGTTCGACGGCCGGGCGGAGGACTTCGCCGCCGAGATGTTCGTGATCATCAATTCGACCCCGACGCGCATCAACAAGAGCCATCTGATCGATCTGTACGAGCGCGTGTCGTGGGCGGCGCCGGACCGCAAGTTCGCGGCGCGCCTGGTGGAGAAGCTCTACGGCGAGGGCGACAGCCCGCTGCGCTACCGCATCAACCGCCTCGGCGGCCGCAGCCAGCGCGACAAATGGGTGCTGCAGGCCGAGCTGTTCAACGAGTTGCACCGCTGGGTGCGCGGCCGCTGGCGCTCGATCCAGCTCGCAGGCGGCAGCTCCAGGGAGGTGCCGCGCTACTACGGCATGGTGCGCGACTTCCTCAAGGCGGCGCGCAGCGTCTTCGGCGACGCGGTCTGGGGCAACGACAGCTACATGGTCACCAAGCCGGTCACCATCAAGGCGATGATCCGCGCCTGCGCCGATCTCGCCAAGGAAGACGGCGACAACGAGCACGGCAGGCTGGCGCGCTGGGAGGGCCGGCTTGCGCCGTGGGGCGAGCTGGGCAAGCAGTTCCGCGAAGAAGGCTTCTACGAGCGCTTCGCCGCCAAGGGCGAAGTCGAGCGCGTGGCGCGCGTGCACCGCGAGCTGACGCGCTCCGCCGGCATCGAAATCAGCAAGAAGGCCTGAACATGAGGCGGCTGCTGGTTGCCAGCGCGCTCGCGCTTTCGGGCTGCGTCACCCTGAGCGCCGAGAATTGCCGCACCACCGACTGGTACCGCTTGGGGGACCGCGACGGCGTGAGCGGCAGTCAGTCCCTCATCGACCAGTACACGCAGCAGTGCGGCGCCCACGGCGTCAAGCCGGACGCGGCGCGTTATCTCGAAGGCTGGCGCGACGGCGTCGCGTACAAGCGCACGCTGCGTTTCTGAATCGGGGACAGACCCCGATTTTTGCGCTTATCTTCCCGTAACTTAAGGTGAAAAATCGGGGTCTGTCCCCACCGCGCCCGCAGCGGCGAGCGCCTCGACCTCCGCCGTGGAATAACCGAGTTCCGCAAGGATCGGGCGCGTGTGCGCGCCGAGCGCGGGCAGCGCCTCCATGCGCGGCTCGAAGCCGTCGAGGTTGAACGGCGGTTTGAGCGCGTCGATCTCGCCCCCGGGCGAGCCGATCCTCGCCCAGCGGCCGCGCGCCGCGAGCTGCGGATGCGCCCAGAACTCCTGCATCGTGTTGAGGCGCGCGTTGGCGATGTCGGCGGCGTCGAGCCGCTCGACCACCTGCGCGGCGCTCAAACCCGCGAACGCGCGCTCGATCTCGACGTGCAGCGCATCGCGGTGCCGGGCGCGCGCCGGGCTGCTGGCAAAGCGCGGGTCCTGCGCCAGCGCCGGCTCGCCCAGCACCGTGCCGCAGAAGCGCTCGAACTCGCGCTCGTTCTGCACCGACAGGAACACGCTCGCGCCGTCGCCGGCGCGGAACGGCCCGTAGGGCGCGATGGTGGCGTGGTGCGCGCCGGAGCGCGGCGGCGCCGAACCGCCGTAATGCGTGAAATAGGCGGGGAAGCCCATCCATTCGCCGAGCGACTCGAACATGGTGATGTCGAGCGTGGCGCCGGCGCCTTCGCGTTCGCGGCGGTAAAGCGCGGCGAGGATCGAGGAAAACGCGTACATGCCGGCGGCGATGTCGGCCACCGGGATGCCCGCCTTGGAAGGCGCCTCGTCCGTGCCGGTGACCGAGAGCAGCCCGGTTTCGCACTGCACCAGCAGGTCGTAGGCCTTCTTGGCGGCGTAGGGGCCCGCGGGCCCGTAGCCAGAGATGCCGCACCAGACGAGCTTCGGGTGCCGTGCGCGCAATTCCGCCGCGCCCAGGCCGAGGCGCTCCGCGGCGCCCGGGGCGAGGTTCTGCACGAACACGTCGGCGCGCGCGATGAGTTTCGCGAGCAGCGCCTTTGCCTGCGGGTGCTTGACATCCAGGGCCAGGCTCTCCTTGGAGCGATTCACCCACGCGAAATGCGACGACAGCCCGTTCACCGTGCGGTCGTAGCCGCGCGCGGCGTCGCCCGTGCCCGGGCGCTCGATCTTGATGACGCGCGCGCCGAGCTCGGCGAGCTGGCGCGTGCAGAACGGCCCGGCGATCACCTGCTCCAGGCCGACGACGGTGGTCCCTTCCAGCGGCCGCTTCACGAAAAATCGATCGTCAGGCCGGCAAGCGGCAGGCCGCTGAGCGAGGTGCTCCAGGTCTCGCCGGGCGCGACCGGGTGCGCGTCCGTGAGGGTGCCGGTGGTGATGATCTCGCCCGCCGCGAGCGGCGGCGCATCCGGCTGCTTGGCGAGCACCTCGACCAGGAAGGCGAGCGCGTTGAGCGGGCTGTCGAGCACGTTGGCGCCGATGCCGTGATCGACCGCCTGGCCGGCGCGTGACAGCGTCACCTCCAGCGCCGGCAGCCGCGCCGCGAGGTCGCCCAGTTCGGCGACCGGCACCGACGTGCCGACGATCAGGCGCCCGTGCAGGCCGTTGTCCGCGGTGCAATCGGCGATGCGGACTTTCCACGCCGGGTGGTGGCACTGCACGATCTCGACCGAGTGCGCGATCCACTCGATCGCCGCGAGCAGCCGTTCCGGGTCGTCCGTTCGCGGCGGCGGCGCCTTCAGCCTGCAGCACAACTCGGGCTCGATGCGCGGCTGCACCAGGCCGGCGAGCGGCACGTTGGCGCGATTGCCTTGCGCGCGGATCAGGGTGCGGTCATAGACCGTGCCCCACATCGGCTCGTAGACGCCGTAGCGTTTCCAGATGGTGCGGTTGGTGAAGCCGATCTTGCGCCCCACCGGCTGCCAGCCTCGGGCCAGGCGCGCGGCGTGCAACCGCGCCGCGGCGCGGTAGCCGGCTTCGGGATCGAGGTCCGCATAGCGCTCGCTGAATGGCGCCACCTCGTGCGGCTCATCGTGCAGCGCAACCAGCTCCCGCGCGAGCGCCTCTGTGGCCTGTTCGTTCACGGCGCAGCGATTCTATCGCTGCCATTGCAAATGCCGGTTCCGCATGCCAAATTAGCCGCCGCGAAGCGCTAACCCGGCGAAGGAGCGAGCCATGGCGGTGACCGCGATGAACCATTTCAACATCCTCACCGACAGGCTCGAGGAGACGGTGGCGTTCTATGCCGAGCACCTTGACCTTGCGCCCGGGGCGCGGCCGCCATTCACCTTTCCGGGGGCGTGGCTGTACGCCGACGGCGGGCGCGGCAAGGACCCGATCCTGCACGTCGTCGCCGGCGTCGATCCCAAGCGCCTGGTCAAGGGCGTGATCGACCACATGGCGTTCTCGGGCAAAGGGCTGGCGCAGGCGGTCGCCCGGCTCAAGCAGCGCGGCATCCACTACGAGCTGAGGAGGCTGCCGGCCTACGGCACCTGGCAGCTATTCTTCCACGATCCGAACGGCGCCAAAGTGGAGATCGACTTCGACCCCGGGGAGGCGGCGCCCGCCGCCTGAATCACGCCCGGCTGGCAGCGCGCTGGCCCGCCAGCTGGACGGTGGCAACCAGCGCGAGCAGCGCGAGGCCGATCGCGTCGGTGACCAGGCCGGGCTTGATGAGGCAGAGCGCGGCGACGAACAGCAGCGCGCGCTGCCACATGGAGGCGAGCGTGAACAGCCAGCCGAACAGGCTGGCGGCGAGGCAGATCACGCCGACCGAGGCCGAGATCACCGCCCAGGTCACGTACAGCCACTCGCTGCCCCAGTCCTTGACGATGAGCAGCAGCATCGGCTCGTAGACGAACATGAATGGCACGATGTAGGCCGGCGCCGCTGCGCGCACGGCCGCGAACCCCGTCACCCACATGTTCGCCTTGGCGAGGCTCGCGGCGGCGTACACCGCTAACGCGACCGGCGGCGTGATCGCAGACAGGATCGCGAAGTAGAAAGCGAACATGTGCGCCGCCGGCGTCACCGCTCCCATCTTGATCACCGCGGGTATCAGCAACGCCGCCATCATGATGTAGGCGGGCGTGGTCGGCATGCCCATGCCGAGTACGATCCCCGCCAGCGCCGTGAGGATGAGCGCGAGGATCAGCGACTCCTGCGCCAGCGCCACCACCACCTGCGTGAAGACAATGCCCAGGCCGCTGATGGTGACGCAGCCGATGACGATGCCGGCGCAGGCGCAGGCCATCGCCACCGAGAGCGTGTTCTTGGCTCCGTCCTCCAGCGCCTCGAGCACCGTGCGCCAGGTGATGCCGGCGCGCGTCGCCGCGCGCAGCAGCGCGAGCGGCAGGCAGGAGAGCGCGCCCCACAGCGCGCACAGCGGCGCCGAGTAGCCATTCAGCAGCCCGACGAGCACTATCAGTATCGGCACGAACAGGTGCCCACGCACCAGCATCACAGCGCCGAACCGCGGCAGCTCGGATTTCGGCACCCCGGCGAGCCGGTAGCGCTTCGCCTCGAAGTGCACGGCGAAGAACACCGCGAGGTAATACAGGAAAGCCGGCACGATCGCCCAGATTGCGATCTGGGCGTAGGGCACGGCGAGGAACTCGGCCATGACGAATGCGGCCGCGCCCATGATCGGCGGCATGAGCTGGCCGCCGGTCGAGGCCACTGCCTCGACCGCGGCGGCGAAGGGCGGCCGGAACCCGGTTCGCTTCATGAGCGGAATAGTGATCGGGCCGTCGACCATCACGTTCGCGACCGCGCTGCCGGAGACCGTGCCGAAGAGGGATGAGCTCACCACCGCGACCTTGCCGGGGCCGCCCGCGGTGTGCCCGGTGAGCGACATCGCGAAATCCATGAACAACTGCCCGGTGCCGCTGCGCTCCATAAACGCGCCAAACAGCACGAACAGCATCACGTACGAGGCCGAGACCCCGAGCGTAGAGCCGAAGATGCCCTCGAGCGACAGGTACACCTGCTCCATCAGCCCTGCCATGGTGACGTTGGTGAAGCCGATGGTGTAGGCGAGGAAGGCGATCGCGGTCAGCGGCAGCGCCCAGCCGATCACGCGCCGCGTCGCCTCCAGGACGATGAGCACGGAGACCACCGCGTAGAACTGGTCCCATGGCGTCAGCGCATCGATGTAGATGGTGCGGTCGGTGAAGTAGTCGTAGTTGAGGAAGATGTGGAGCACGAAGCCCCAGCCGCCGAGGAGCAGCAGCGCATCGAGCGCGCGCCAGGCGATGCCGCCCTGCGGGCGCAGCGGGAACAGCAGGAACACCAGCGTCAGGGCGAACAGCAGGTGGGTGCCGCGGAAGATCATCGCCTCGGGCGGCCCGAACCCGGCGACGTACATGTGATACAGCGACATCGCCGCCGCGATGGCGAGCACCAGGTAACGCAGCGCCGCGTGTCCCGGCGCGGTGGCGGCTTTCTCTTCCGAAATCATGCTCTCCCCAAGCAAAACGGGGCGGCCAGGCCGCCCCGTTTTGCTGCGCTTCGGGAACGCGCTACATCGCGCCCGCTTCCTTGTAGAACTTGGCCGCGCCCTTGTGGAACGGCACCCCGATGTCGAGCGCCATGTCCTTGGGCGTGATGCCCTCGATCGCCTTGACCACCGCCGCCATGCCCTCGACATTTCCCGCCATGGTCTTGACCATGCCGTACACCGTGTCCTCGGGCAGGTCGCAGGCCACCACGAGGTGGGTCGAGTAGCCGATTACCGGCACATCCTTGTCCTGCTTCGGATAGGTGCCCGCCTTGATGATGAGCTTGTTGTAGCCGGGGTTCATCTTCTTCAGCTCGCCCATGGTCTTGTCGTCCACCGGGATGAGCTTGATGTCGCGCGCGCTGGCGAGATCCATCACCGCCGAGGCCGGCGCTGTCGTGCCGAGCGTGAACACGTTGGCATGGCCGTCCTTCATCAGCGCCACCGATTCGGTGTAGCTGTTGAAGTTGACCTTGGACATCGATTCGTAGCCGAGGCCGTTCATCTTCAGCACCAGCGCGGTGAGCAGCTCGCCCGTGTTGCCCTTGGCCTGCGTGGTCAGCGACTTGCCCTTGAGATCGGCGAACGAGCCGACGTTCGCGCTCTGGAGCGCGACCATCTGCCAGTACTGCGGGTAGAGGTTGGCGAGCTGGCAGACCTTGGTCACCTTCTTGGGATACGGCGCGCGGCCCTCGATGCCGTCCACCGTGGTGCTCGAATTGGCGAGGCCAATGTGCGCCTTGCCTTCGTCGACGCCGCGCACGTTGGAGATGCCCGCGCCCGGGGTCTGCTGGATCTGCAGGCCCGGGACGCCCTTCTCCCACATCCCTTTGAGCGCGCCGCCCAGGGGAATCCACGAGCCGCCCTGCGGGCCGGTCATGAAGGTCACTTGCTGCGCTGCGGCGGGGGCCGCGATCAGGCTGGCAACTGCAGTTGCGAGAAGCGTGCGGCGGATGCTCATGGTTTCCTCCTCCTTAAGGGATGGCATTGTTATGCCTCAGACCACGCGGGTCAATACCGGCTTGCCGGCGAAGTGCGCGACCAGGTTGTCCACCTGCAGGTTGCCCATCGCGGCGCGCGTCTCGGCGGTGGCGCTCGCCACGTGCGGCAGCAGCACGGCGTTGTCGAGCGCGAAGAATTCGGGCGGTACTCGCGGCTCGTCGGCGAACACGTCCAGCCCGGCGCCCGCAATCTTCTTCTGCTGCAGGTATTTCAGCAGCACCGGCTCGTCCACCACCGAGCCGCGCGCGATGTTGACCAGGAACCCCTGCGGGCCGAGCGCATCGAGCACTTTCGCGCCGACCAGATTCGCGGTCGCCGCGCCGCCGGGCGTCACGACCATCAGCACGTCCGAGCTCTTCGCCAGCGCTACCGGGTCGGAGTCGTAGGGGTAGGGCACATTCTTGCGGTTGCGGTTGTGGTAGCGGATCTTCATGCCGCAGGCGGCGGCGCGCTTCGCGATCGCCTCGCCGATGCGTCCCAGGCCCAGCACGCCGAGCGTCTTGCCTCCGAGCGACGTAGTAAGCGGGTAGGCACCGCGCGTCGCCCAGTAACCCGAGCGCAGGTAGGCCTCGGACTGCGGGTACTTGCGCAGCGTCATGAGCAGCAGCGCGAGCGCGGTGTCGGCGACGCACTCGTTCAACACGTCCGGGGTGTTGGTGACGATGATGGCGCGCTTTTTCGCCGCCTCGAGGTCGATCTGGTCGACGCCGACGCCGAAGTTGGAAATGATCTCGAGCTTGGGCAGCGCGTCCATCAGTTTCGCATCCACCAGCGCGTGGCCGAAATGCGCCAGCGCGCGCAGTTGCGCATGCTGTTTCAGGAACGCGCCGCGGTCGGCGGCCTCGAACATCAGCTGGCAGTCGAACTCGCGCTGCAGGCGCTCGAACGTGGGCAGGTGCCCCTTGGCGGTGACGATCACTTGGTGCTTCATGGCTTGTCAATTCCCGAATTTGGCGCGCAGCGCTTCGGCGCCGCGCGCGAGGATCCCGGCGTCCGCGCCCACGGCGCAGAACAAGGCGCCTGCGGCAAGCATCTTCTTCGCGTCCGCCTCGACCGGCGACAGGTAGCCCGGCGCCTTGCCGCACTTGCGGATGCGGCGCATCGCTTGCTCGATTTTCGGCATCACCGCGGGATTGGCGGTCTCGCCGGTGTAGCCGAGCGAGGCGTGCAGGTCCGCCGGTCCGATGAAGACGCCGTCCACGCCCTCCACCGCGCAGATCGCCTCCAGCCCATCGAGCGCACCCTTGGTCTCGACCTGCACCAGCACGCAGATTTCCTCGTGCGCGCGCTTGGCGTAGTCCTTGACGCGACCGAAGCGCGTCGCGCGCACCGTGCCGGCGACCCCGCGCACGCCCGCCGGCGGGTAGCGCGTCGCGGCCACCGCGGCCTTCGCCTCCTCGGCCGAGCAGACGTAGGGAATCAGCAGCGACTGCGCGCCGGCATCGAGCACGCGCTTGATCGTCACCATGTCGTTCCACGGCACGCGCACCACCGGGCTGGTCGGATACGGCGCCGCCGCCTGCAGCTGGGTGAGCAGCGATTCCAGGTCGTTGGGCGAATGCTCCATGTCGAGCAGGATCCAGTCGTAGCCGGCGCCGGCGATGATCTCCACGGTGTAGTTGGAAGACAGGCTCGACCACAGGCCGATCTGCGTCTTGCCCGCCTTGAGGGCGCGCTTGAAAGCGTTTGCCGGGAGTTCCATCAAGCCTCGCGCAAAAAGGGCGGATTATGCGGCCGCGCCCGCCACCGGCGCCGTGGCGCCGGCGAGCGCGAGCACAAAGCGCAGGTCGTTAATCGAACTTTGCACCGGACTCCTTGACCACCTTCGCCCAGCGCTCTTTCTCCACGCGCAAGTACTGCCCCAGGCTCTCCGGCGTATCGGTGCGCACCTCGGTGCCCTGCGCGGCGAAGCGCTCGCGCATGTCGGCGGCGGCCAGCACGCGCGTCAACTCGGCGTTCAGCCTGCCGACGATCTCGCGCGGGATGCCGGCCGGCCCGACCACGCCTTGGAACGATCCCGTCTCGAACCCCGGCAGCACCTCGGCCACGGTGGGCGTGCTGGCAGCCGAGGGCACGCGCTTCGAGCTCGAGATCGCGATTGCCTTGAGCCTGCCGCCGGTGACCGAGGGCCAGGTGGCGAGCATGCCGTTGAACAGCACGTTCGCCTGCCCGGCGACCACGTCGGCGACCGCCTGCGAGCCGCCCTTGTACGGGATGTAGGTCCACTGCACGCCGGTGCGCTGCGCGAACTCGATGCCGGCGAGGTGCGGCGCGCCGCCGATGCCCGAGATCGCGAAGTTGAGCTTGCCCGGGTTCGCTTTCGCGAACTCGATCAACTCCTTGACCGTGCTGACCGGCACCGAGGGGTGCACCGCGAGCACGTGCGGCGAGTAGCTCACCATCACCACAGGCGAGAAATCCTTCGCCGGGTCGAACGGCAACTGCGGATAGACGCTCGCGCTGATTACCAGGCCGCCCAGGTCGGTGAGCAGCAGGGTGTAGCCGTCGGGCGCGCTCTTGGCGACGAAATCGGCGCCGACGTTGCCGTTGGCGCCGGGCTTGTTCTCGACGATCACCGGCTGACCCACCAGCTCGGTGACCTTGGGGCCGATCTGGCGCGCCAGGATGTCGGAGGTGCCGCCCGCGGCGTAGGGCACGACGATACGGATCGGTCTCGCAGGCCAGGTCTGCGCGTGAACCGGCAGGGAAACGGGCAGCGCGGCAAGCAGGGCGGCAAGCGCCGCTAGAAAACGTGCGTACATGGTGGCCTCCGGGGTGAAATGCGGTTCGAATGGCGGTTCAGATGCGGGCAGGCCGCATTGTAGACTTGCCCCCTTTGTCGCGGGGCTTTCGGAGTCGAAACATGGCCGGCATGCACATTTTCAAGCCTGCGCCGCTGGCGCGCGCCATCGAGGCGATCGTCGAGGCGGGCGGCAGCGAGCCGCGCGAGGCGAAGCTGGTCGCCGGAAGCCTCATCGAGGCCAACCTCAAAGGCCACGACTCCCATGGCGTCGGCATGATCCCGCGCTACGTCGATGCGCTGCTCGAGGGCGGCCTGCAGCCCAACGCGCATCCCACGGTGAAGTTCGACAGCGGCGCGCTGGTTTCGCTCGACGGCAACATGGGCTACGGGCAGGCGATCGGCGTCGAGGCGATGGCGATCGCGACCACGCGCGCCAGGGAATACGGCAGCTGCGTCATGGCGCTGGCACGCTCGCACCACCTGTGCCGCATCGGCCAGTGGGCCGAGCAGGCGGTGGAGCAGGGGCTGGTGTCGCTGCACTTCGTGAACGTGATCTCGCGCGCCATCGTCGCGCCTTACGGTGGCGCGGATGCGCGCTTCGGCACCAACCCGGTGTGCATCGGCATCCCGCTTCCCGGCGAGCCGCCCTTCATCCTCGACATGGCGACCAGCGGCGTGGCGCAGGGCAAGATCCGCGTCGCCTACAACAAGGGCGAGCGCGTCGCCGACGGGCTGCTCATCGACGACCACGGCAATCCGACCACCGAGGCGCGCTACGGCGTCATCGAGCCCTTTGGCGCGCTGCGCACCTTCGGCCTGCACAAGGGCTACGGCCTGGCGGTGGTGGCGGAGCTGCTCGGCGGCGCGCTCACCGGCGGCGGCACCTGGCATTCGGACGACAAGTCCAAGCG
>Ga0214473_10003974_pt1 | contig 17791 bp, 18 predicted proteins | sample RVTome_7_FD_203509 | JGI IMG/M metagenome (GOLD analysis project Ga0214473, IMG submission 203509) | Soil microbial communities from uranium-contaminated site in the Upper Colorado River Basin, Wyoming, United States - RVT98D197 | ecosystem: Environmental > Terrestrial > Soil > Contaminated >... | reverse complement strand
CTTGAATCGGCTCTACTCCGCTTCCCAACGCCAGACGGAGACCGGCGTCTCTGGCGGCTCGATTCAGACGCCGCTTCAGAGCACGACAGTCCTGACGATCCTCGTCGATCAGCACGACAAGCCGCCAGTCAGGCGGCAAGAACCGGCTGTATCCACGCAAGCGACTCGGCAGCTTGGCCAAGAGATCCTTCTTCCCGCGGTGAGGGTGTACCAGCCAAGTCGTATTCGTAGGCAGGATGCGAGGCAGCAGGAAGGAGAGCGCGGCCTCGGTCGAAGGCTCCTCCACTAGGACTTCAACGTGCACGCCGATCTCCACGCGGTTTGCGCCTCGTGGGATGCGCAAGGGGCAACCCCGATCGGGTCAGAGGATCCCCGGCACGGAAGTGCCCCTCAGTCCACAGGTGGCCCAGTGTGGCACCGTGCTCGATGAACTGCGGCACTCCCTGCATGTCGGCCGCACGCTGGGTCTGCGTGTAACCCTTCGCATCGCGGTACACCTGCCAGACCTCCTCTGCTCTAAGCCCGTCCAGGAAGAAGGGCGAGTGCGTTGTCACCATGACTTGGCCCGCTTCGGCGGCCGCTCGACATTCTTCCGCCAGTTCGGGCAGCAACCGCGGATGGAGGTGGTTCTCGGGCTCCTCGATGCCAATGAACGGCGCTGGCGCCGGATCGTGGAGAGCAATCAAGTACGCGAGCATCTTGAGTGTGCCGTCGGATGCGAACCTTGCCAGTATCGGCCGGTCGAACGGCCCGTCCTTGATCTGTAACAGCAATCTCCCGTCGGCGAGGAGTTCGGCTTCCACCTTCTGAAGGCGTGGCACCCGCCGCCGGAGGATCGCAAAGATTAGCTCCAAGCGCGCAGGATGGCGCTCTTTCAGGTACTGGACGACGTTCGGGAGGTTGTCGCCTGTCTGTGAAAGCCTCTCTTGCGGTCCGGCCTCCGGGAGCGTGCGCGTGTTATCGGCCGTGATGTAGGACAGGTACCACCCTGTGATGAACCGGCGGAGGGCACTCACCCTGGGGTGCTTGGCAAACTGCCCCAGGGTATTCACGGCCAGTCGATCCGGGCTATCCAGTTTGTCGTGGACCTTGGCGTCACTCGCGTCTGGCGCTTCGCCCGGAATAACCGTCCCCTCTCCCCTGCGGAAGCTGAGGAAGCGAAAAGGCGCTCCAGCGTGACCCGCCTTCACCCGACGCCACTGAAGCCATTCGGCCGCGACAAACGGCCCGGTTGCGTCTTCGTCAATCTCCAGGTGATACCGGATGGGTTCGAGTCCCGTCCCTTCGTTGTACTTGACCTCGATGACGATCGGTCCTTGACAGCCTCGGCTCCGAAGCTCCCTGAAACGGCCCCGCTTGTCGACCGCCGGCCGTAGACCTACGGAGAAACACTCTTTGAGGAAGGCAAAGACGTCGAATACGGTGGACTTTCCGGCGCCGTTCGGGCCTGTAAGCGCGGTCAGGGGTGCTAGGGGGCTCAGGACCACATCGCGCAGCGCTCTGTAATTCCGGACCTTGAGTTCTTGGATCCGCGGAGGCGAAGGCGTCGGAGAACCTGCCTCGGTGCGCGCTCTGACCATCGAATCACCTCACTACAGCTGATCTGGAACTACCGACCGTTTGCGCGCCCCCCCCCGTAACAGGCGTTGACGAGCCGGGGGAACGACGTCGAAGTTGGAGGCGGGGGCCTGCGGTGCGTCCCAGCGCCAGAGAATAGCGCCGGGCCGTTCGATTCTCATTCTCCGCAGACCATCCGGGTCGCCATGGAAAGGGATGATGCTAACGGAGTGCGGCCTGCCGAGATTCATGCCGTGCTCCTGGCGGCCATGCGGTCGGCGGTCTTTACCCGCAGATCGCCGGAGCTGAGCTTGGCAGCAGCATCGCGAAGCCCTGCAAGGGTGCGGGTCTTGTGAATCGACGAGATGTTGCGGTCAGCGGACGGCCGGATCTGGCCCTCGATGCCGCGCAAGGCGAGGTTCATGTTCGCGAGCCGCCACGTGGTGTAGTGCGACTATGGCCGCAGATGCTGATGCGCACACTGTATGCGGCACCACATCTCCTCGCAAGCACCACACGGAGGAAGCCGAGAACGTTGGCAAGTTGCCGAAGCCGCTAGTTGCCCCCGAGCGGGAATCGCGCGAGCGGCGTGTAGACCGCACCGCCCTTCCCGAGCTCGCTGCGAAAGAGCACGAGCGTGACGAGGCGCGTCGGCCCGAGGTCGGTCTCGGGCAGCTCCGGCCGCGCTATCCGTTCGCGCCAGCGGCCCAGGGTCAGGTGGGCGCGGAAGGGCCGCTCCTCGCGCTCGAACCCCGCGTCGCGGGCCGCGCGCTCGCAGCTACGCTGCAGCTCGAGGGCCGTGGGCGGCAGCTCCATGCCCAGCCAGAGGATGCGCGGGCTGCCCCGGTCGGGGAACATCCCGACACCGTCGGCCCGCGCCTCGAGCGGCGGACACGCGCGGGCCGCGCGGGCGAGCGGTGGTCCGAGCGCCTGGATCTGCTCCGGACGCGTCGGGCCCAGAAAACGCAGGGTCAGGTGGATGCCCTCGGGCCGAACCAGCCGAATCCCGCCGAGGCTCGCACGCAGCCGCTGCTGCAGCTCCCCTAGCGCCGCGCGCAGCGGCTGGTCGAGCTCGAGCGCGACGAACGCACGGACGCTCGCGTCCCCGCTCACAGCGGCGGCAGGCTCAGCAGGCCGCGCCGCAGCATCTCGAGGGCGACTTGTGTCGCCTGCTGCCGGATGAGCTCGCGCCCGCCCGGGAAGTGGTTGCGCCTCACCAGCGTCCCGGCCGCGCCGCAGGTCGCGACGAAGACGAGACCGACGGGCTTGTCCTTGCTGCCGCCGTCGGGACCGGCGATGCCGGTGATCGCCACGGCGACGTCGCTCGAAGCAGCCTTCATCACGCCTGCCGCCATGGCCGCGGCGACCTCCTCCGAGACGGCTCCATGGCGCTCGAGGAGCACCGCGTCCACACCGAGCGCCTCGACCTTGGCGCGGTTGGCGTAGCTCACGACCGCGCGCTCCAGCACGGCGCTCACGCCGGGAACTTCGGTGAGCCGGGCCGACAGCAGGCCGCCGGTGCAGGACTCGGCGAGCGCCAGCGTCAGCGAGCGCTCGCGCAGCAGGTCCGTGACGACCTGCGGCAGCTCGCGGCCGTCCTCGCTGAAGATGCGGCCGGGGAGCGCCTGGTGCAGCAGGCGCGCGAGCTCTTCGATCCGGCTCTCGGCCTCCGCCTCGCCGTCCCCGTGCGCCACCAGGTGCAGCTCCACCTGGCCGGGCGCGCCCAGGATCGTGGTCTTCGGGTTGTCGAAGCGGGAATAGATGGGCGCGGCCACCTCGTCCACTCCGCTCTCGGGCATGCCGGCGATCCGCAGCACGCGGCGCCGCACCACCTGCGACGCGCCGCTGCGCGCCCGAAGTCGCGGCAGCACCTGCTCGTCGAACATCGGCTTCATCTCGCCGGGGGGACCGGGCAGCAGCACGAGCGTGCGGCCCTGATGTTCGAGCAGCTGCCCCGGCGCCGTGCCGCGCGCGTTCGGGAGCGCCTCGGCGCCTTCGATCACGTCGGCCTGCTTCAGGTTCGTTTCGGACATGGGCCGGCCGTAACGGGCGAAGCGCGCGCGCAGCCCCTCCACGATCGCCGGCTCACGCCGCAGAGCGCGCGCGCTCGCGGCGGCGGCGCCCTCGCGCGTGAGGTCGTCCGCGGTCGGACCGAGCCCGCCCGTGGCGATCACGACGTCCGCGCGAGCGAGCGCCGCGCGCAAGGCGGTCTCGATCAGCGTCATGTCGTCGGCGAGCGTGGTGCGCGCCGTCACTTCGATGCCGGCGTCGAGCAGGCGCTCGGTGAGCCACAGCGAGTTGGTCTCGGCGCGCAGCGGCCCGAGCAGCTCGCTGCCGATCGCGACAAGCTCGGCCTTCAAGGCGGTCACGCGACCGGCCAGACCGCGAGTCCGGCCCGCAGCAGCAGCTGCGCGTAGATCCCCGCCGCGACGTCGTCGGCCATGATGCCGAAGCCGCCCGGCAGCCGCTCGAGGTCGCGCGCCGGCCACGGCTTGACGATGTCCATCAGCCGGAACAGCAGGAACCCCGCGAGCGCGGTCGCGGGAGTGAACGGAAGCGCCAGGAAGGTCACCCACTGCCCCGCCACCTCGTCCACCACCACGAGCCCCGGGTCCTTGAGCCCCACCCCGCGGGCCACCCGCCCGGCCGCGAGCACGCCGACGAACGTCAGCGCGGCGGTCGCCGCGAGCTGTGCCGGCCACGCGCGACCCACGAGCGGCAGGAACAGCAGCAGGCCGACGATCGAGCCCGCGGTTCCCGGAGCGAACGGCGAGTAGCCGCTCCCGAGCCCGGTGGCCACGAGCTTCGCGCCCGCATCGATGGCTCGCTGCATCCGGCGATGATACTGCGGCGCCGCCCTCAGTCGTCCGCGGCGTCGAGCGCCGAAGCGACGGCGGCGTCGAAGCCCATGGCGCGCCCCTCGTCGCGGCAGCGGCCGGCCTCGGTCGCGTCGAGGCGCTCCGCCGCCGGGTCGAGGTAGCGTCGCTTCAGCCGCTCCCAGAACGCGATCTGCATCGACGCGGCGATCACCTGGAGCTCGGTGGCCGCCGCGGCGGCGAGGCGCAGGGCCTTCGCGTCGCGGCCCAGGCCCGCGAGCGCCATCGCAACGCCCTCCACCTCGGCGCACATCTCCAGGCGGTCACCGTACTCCATCGCCGCGCGCAGGCTGAGCGCGTAGCGCTCGCGGGCGCGTGCGACGTCACCCCGGATCAGCGCGCAGTCGGCGAGGAAGTGATGCGCGTTGTGGATGTCGCGGATCTCGCCGTGCCGCGTGCCGACGGCGAGGCCTGCTTCCGCGACCTTCTCCGCCTCGTCCACCCTCGACTCGCCGACGAGCACCTGGCAGATGTTGAGCTGCGCCCGGTTGGCGAGCCTCTCGTCGCCCAGCTCGCGGTGGATCTTGAGCTGCTCCTCGAACGCCTCGTGGGCCCCGCGATCGTCGCCCGTCAGCCAACGGCTCCAGCCGATCGGCTCGAGCGCGAGGGCGACCTCGCGCCGGTCCCCGAGCTCGCGCCAGATCGACAGGCCCTCCTGCCCCGGCTCGAGGCCCAAGGCGTGGTCGCCCTGCCAGACCGCCAGTGAGCTCGCGCCCCACAGAGCCCGCGCCGCGTCGCGGGTCCGTTCGCGGGGACGCTCCAGCACCCGGCGCAGCCAGCGCCTTCCCTCGGTGAAATGAGAGTGGAGCTGGTAGAACCACGCGAGCGCGCCCGCCAAATGCAGCGCGCTCCGGGGATCGTGCTCGTCCGCCCAGGCGAGCGCCGCGCGCAGGTTGTCGTGCTCGCGCTCGAGGCGCTCCAGCCAGGCCGCGGAGTGCTCGATGCGCTCGACGTAGGCGCGGTCCGCGCACGCGGCGTAGTGGGCCAGATGGCGGCGTGCGACGCTCTCGTCCTCGCCGCTCGCGACGAGCTTCTCCGCCGCGTACTGCCGCAGCGACTCGAGCACCCGGTAGCGCACCGCGTCGTCCGTCCCCCGGTCGCAGACCACGAGCGACTTGTCCACGAGCCGCGCCAGGTGAATGGCAACGGCGGCGTGCGCCATGGGGTCGAAGCCGCAGACGCTCTCGGCGCCGGCGAGGTCGAATCCGCCGCGGAACCGGGCGAGCCGGGCGAAAAGAGCGCGCTCTTCGGGCGCGAGCAGCTCGTGGCTCCAATCGACGGCGGCTCGCAGCGTCTGGTGTCGCGGCAGCGCGGCGCGTGCACCCGCCGACAGCAGCCGGAAGCAGTCGTCGAGACGCTGTGCGATCTCCGTCGCGGACATCGCATTGATGCGGGCGGCGCTGAGCTCGATCGCGAGCGGGACCCCGTCGAGCCGGGCGCAGATCTGCACCACGGCCTCGAGGTTCGCCTCGGCGAGAACAAAGCGGGGGTCGCGAGCGGTGGCCCGCGCCACGAACAGGCGCACCGCGTCACTGCGCTCGGCAGCGGCCAGGGTGAGGGGGCCGCGAGTCGCAGGCAGCGAGAGCGGGGGCGCCAACCACACCTGCTCCGCCTGGAGGTTGAGCGCCTCGCGGCTCGTGGCCAGGACACGGATGCCCGGCGCCGAGCGCAGCACGAGGTCGACGAGCCGCGCCGCCTCCTCGATCAGGTGCTCGCAGTTGTCGAAGACGAGGAGCAGGCATTTGTCGGCGAGGACGGCCGAGAGCGCTTCGACGAGGGGCCTGTCGGCGACTTCCCGGGCGTCGAGTGCATCGAGCACCGCGGGAGCCACGAGATCGGGCGATCCGAGTGGCGCCAGCCCCACCATCCGGGCGCCGTCCGGAAAGACCTCGAGCGCACGCAGGGCCAGCTCCGCGGCGAGCCGCGTCTTGCCCGAGCCACCGGCGCCGGTGATCGTGACCAGCCGATGGCCAGCCAGCAGGGCGCGCAGCTCGTCGAGCTCGTGCTTCCGGCCGACGAGAGTCGTCATCGAAGCGGGGAAGCTGTGGTGGAGCGAGCGCCTCGGCGCGGACGCGCCGGCCACAGGCGCGCCGACCTCGCCGCTCGACAGCCTCCGCAGGTCCACGAGCAGCTCAGTCATCGACGCGTATCGTTCGCCCCGCTCCTTCTTCAGGCACTTCCGCACCACGCGGTCGAGCTCGGCCGAGACGGCCGCGTCTGCGAGCGACGGGGGCTCCGCGCTCACGATCCGGGCCACCACCTCGGTGAAGCTGCGCCCCTCGAAGGGCAGGTGCCCGGCAGCGAGCTCGTAGAGCACGACACCAAGGCTGAACACGTCGGTGCGCGGGTCCACCTCGTGGCCCATCGCCTGCTCCGGGCTCATGTACGCCACCGTGCCCAGGACCTGGCCCACGCCGGTCTTCATCTCGGTCGACTGCTCGCGCGCGTCGCCCGAGCCTATGGGCTCGGTGAGTTTGGCGAGGCCGAAGTCGACCACCTTGAGCTGCCCGCGCGAAGTGAGCATCAGGTTCGTGGGCTTGAGGTCGCGGTGGACGATGCCGTGCCGGTGCGCCTCCTCGAGCGCGTCGGCCGCCTGGATGGCGATCGCGACGATCTCGCGCTCCGAGAGGGGCGACGAGCGCCGCTTCTGCGCGAGCGTCGCCCCGTCCACGTACTCCATGGCGATGAAGACGCGGCCGCTCGCGTCCTCGCCAGCGTCGAACACCGTGCAGACGTTGGTGTGGCTGAGCATCGCCGCAGCCCGCGCTTCGCGCACGAAACGCTCGCGGCGGCCCGGGTCAGCGCAGGCGTCGGACGGGAGGAGCTTGAGCGCGACCTTGCGCGACAGGCGGGTGTCCTCGGCCAGGAACACCTCGCCCATCCCCCCGGCGCCCAGGGGGCCGAGGATGCGGTAGCGCGGGAGCTGGTCGGGCGGGGCGGAGGCGATGGCTGAACCTAGAAAGTCGCGTCGCTCATGTCAAGCGAGCGCGCGGCCGCCCTTTCGGCCCTTGGCTTCAGTTGCGGACGACGCGCGTCCGGAACAGCCGGTCGTGCAGCGTGCGGCGGGCGGGGTCGAAGGCCATCGGCACCAGGAACGCGCCCGCGAGGGCGATGCCCGCCACTCCCAGGAGCGCGCGTGCCATGGCTCGCGGATAGCTCGGCGGACGCCCCGTCGAGCCCACGACCCGCAGACCCGTCATCAGCTTGCCGGGAGTCTGTCCGGTCGTGCCGGTGAAGTAAGCGGCGTAGAAGAGCGCGAGCAGGCCCAGGTATAGCGCGAGGCCCGGCCAGCTCGGGGCGAGCGCCGTCACGTCCACGCGCGCAGCGCGACCCGTGAAGTAGAGTACCACCACCCCGAGTGCCCCGAACAGGATCGCGTCGACCGCGGCCGCCTGCGCGCGCTCGAGCGCGAGCGCCGGCCGCTCGAGCGGAGGCGCTTCGGTCGCGAGCGGCGGCAGCTCGAGCTCGGGCTCGTCGTGGGGCTCGCGCAGCAGCGCGTCGTCGTCGAGCGAGGGCATCGGGCGCCGCGTGGCGCGCGGCAGCGCGCTCGCCTCGCGCTCGCGCGCGGCGACGTCCGTCACGCTGTCCTCGGCGTTCAGCGGGAGATCGCCGAGCTCGGCCTCGCTCAGCCGCATCGTCACGAAATCGCCGCTGGGCTTGGGCTCGACACCGCTCGCAGCGGGAGCCGTTGGCAGGGGAGCCGTGACCGCGGCCTCTGGAGCGCGGGAAGCTGCTTGAACGGCTGGCGGCGCCTCGACGTGGTCGAAGAGCGGCAGGCCGGCGCTCGCGCGCTTCTGCCGTCGCGATTTCACGCGCTCCAGCACCTCGTCGCGCCAGCTCTTTTCCTTCTTGCGCAGGCCCGGGATGTCGCGCAGTGGCTCGACGCGCGGTAGCACCTGCGGCGTCACGTAGCGCGGATCCGTGGCGAGCGCACCTTCGATCCGCGGCGTCCCGCCCGCGTCACACACCGGGCACGCGGAGCGCGACGCATCCAGCTCGCCCCCGCAGGACGGACAGGTCATCGCTCGGCCCCTCCCCCATGGGCCGACGGCGCGTCGGCCAGGCTCGTCATCAGGGCGTCCCAGCGGACCGCGAGGGCTCCTCCCAGGAGCGCGAAGGCGATCACCCACAGCGAGACGAGCGCGCCCCGCGCCCAGGGCACGGCGGCTCGGCCCGCCTCGGGGTCGTCGTCTCTCCTGCGCATCGCGCTCCTGTCGTCGTTTCGCCCGCTCCTTGCCATTATCCGGGAACCGCTCATGCGGGATCAAGCCTCAAACGCGTCGTCCCCGCGATCGCGCCGCGCGGGCAGCAGCCCGTAGGCCTTCATCTTGCGGTACAGGTTCGAGCGCTCGACCCCCAGCGCCTCGGCGGTGCGGCTCATGTTGCCGCCGCACTCGAGGTAGCGGCTCCGGATGTAGCGCCGCTCGAACGCCTCGCGCGCTGCGGCCAGCGTGCCGTCCGGGGCGGCGGCCGCGGGCTCTGGCTCGTCGCCCGCGGCGAGGTCGGGCAGAGACGTCGCGAGGGACGCCGGCAGGTGGCGAAGCTCGATCACCTCACCGGGCGTCATGATCACGAGCCGCTCCAGGATGTTGCGCAGCTCGCGCACGTTACCCGGCCACGAGAGCCGCGCGAGCACGGCGAGCGCCTCGCTCGAGACCTCGCGCGGCCTTCGGCCGTGCTCGGCGGACAAGAGCTTCAGGAAGTGGCGCGTCAGCAGCGGGACGTCCTCGCGCCTTTCGCGCAGCGGCGGCACCTGGAACGGGATCACGTTCAGGCGGAAATACAGGTCTTCGCGGAAGCGGCCGCAGCGGATCTCGGCTTCCAGGTCCTTGTTGGTGGCGGCGATCACGCGCACGTCCACGTCGACGCCGCCCGCGCCGCCCACGGGCTCGATGCGCTGCTCCTGGAGCGCGCGCAGCACCTTCGCCTGCGTCTTCAGGCTCATGTCCGCGATCTCGTCGAGGAACAGCGTGCCGCCGTCGGCCAGCTCGAACTTGCCCTTGCGCGCCGCCAGTGCGCCGGTGAAGGCGCCTTTCGTGTGCCCGAACAGCTCGCTCTCGATCAGCTCCTCGGGAATCGCGGCGCAGTTGACCTCGACGAAGGGAGCCGCGGCGCGCTGGCTCTGCGCGTGGATCGCGCGGGCCACCAGTTCCTTGCCGGTACCGTTCTCGCCGAAGATCAGCACGCGGCCGTTGCTGGGCGCGGCCTGGGCGATCTCGGCGCGCAGGCGCCGCAGCGCCGGGCTCTCGCCCACCATCGTGTAGCGTTCGTCGAGCCGCTCGCGCAGCTCGGCGAGCTCGGTCTCGAGCCGCTTCTGGCGGAGCGCGTTCCTGACGGCGACGAGCGTCTTCTCGAGCGAGAGCGGCTTCTCGACGAAGTCCTGCGCCCCGAGGCGCACCGCCTTGACCGCGGTCTCGATCGTTCCATGACCCGAGATCACCACGACCGGGAGCTCGGCGTCCCGCTCGCGGATGCGGCTCAGGACCTCGAGGCCGTCCTGGCCGGGCAGCCAGACGTCGAGCAGCACCAGATCGTAGCGGCGCGACTCGAGCGCTTCGAGCGCCGCCTCGCCGGAGTCCACCGCCTCGACCGCGTAGCCCTCGTCGCCCAGGATTCCGGCGAGCGAGGCGCGCACGCCGGCCTCGTCGTCCACCACCAACACTCGGTCCATCATCTCCACCTCACGCCGGCAGCTCGATCACGAAGCGCGCCCCGCGCGGCTCGTGGTTCTCCACGCGGATCGTGCCGAGGTGCTCCTGCACGATGCGGCTCACGATCGCGAGCCCCAGCCCGCTGCCGCGCTTCTTGGTCGAGAAGTGCGGCACGAACAGCTGGTCGCGGTCGTCGGGGTCGATACCGGGTCCATCGTCGCTCACCACCAGCCGCACGCGCCCCGCGCCGCGGTCGTACTCGGTCGCCAGCTGGATACGTCCCCGCCCCTCGGTCGCCTCGATCGCGTTGTCGACCAGGTTGATCACGGCGCGCTTTATCTGGTCGAAGTCGAGCCGCAGCGCCGGCAGGTCCGACGCGAGCCGCCGCTCCAGGACGATCCCCGGGAACAGACCGTCGTAGAGCGACAGCGCCTGCCCGAGCACGTCGTCGAGCGACGCCGGGCGCAGGCTGGCGACCGGCATTCGCGCGAACTGGGCGAACTCGTCGACCAGGTTCTTGAGCGCCTCGACTTCGTCGACGATCGCCCGCGTGCACTCGGTGACGATCTTCTCGAATTCCGGGTCGGACTTGAGCCAGGCCTTGCGCACGCGCTGGGCCGAAAGCTGGATCGGCGTGAGCGGGTTCTTGATCTCGTGCGCCAGCTTGCGCGCCACCTCGCCCCAGGCCGCCACTTTCTGCGCCCGCATCAGCGGCGTGAGGTCGTCCACCACTACGAGCGCGCCCGGCGCCCCACCGAGCGAGCCCGGCAGGCTCACCACCGTCACGGCCAGGTGGCGGTCGCGCTCGCGCGACGGCACGATCACCTCGCGTTCCTGGCGCGACACGCGGCCCGAGAGCAGCCGCAGCACCAGCGCCTGGATCTCCTCGCGGCCCGGGCCGCGCAGGATCCGCTCGAGCGGCAGCCCGAGCGCTCCCGGCTCGAGCTCGAGCAGCCGCTGCGCGGCCGCGTTCAGCGCCGTGACCGTGGCTTCTTCGTCGACCACCACCACTCCCGTCCCGACCGTCTCCAGCACCGTGTCCGTGAGGCGCCTGCGCTCCTCGAGCTCCTGGTTCTTGCGCACGAGCCCGGCCCGCGAGAACTCCACCTCTTCCTCGCTGCGCGCCAGGCGCTCCGACATGCGGTTGAAGGAGGCGATCAGGGCGCGAAACTCGTCGCTGCCCGTGGGGAAGTCGACGCGCACGCCGCGCTGTCCGGCGGCGATGCGCTCTGCGCCCTCGGCCACCAGGCGCATCGGAGTCGTGATGCGGCGCGAGAGGTAGAGTGCCAACCAGACGGCGCCGAACAGGATCAGGAGCGCCGGAAACAGGTAGAGCGAGCGGTAGAAGGAGAGGATCGGCTCGCGGAAGGTCTGCGTCTTCCTGAACTTCGTGTAGCCGTCCTGCACTTCCTGGACCGCCGAGGCCACGGCGGGCGGCACGAAGCTCGAGACGACGACGGCCCCTTCGGGGCGTCCGAGAGCGTCGCGCACCGGCGCGGCCGCCCGTGCGAGGCGCCCGGCCCCGAAAGCAACCGAGGCCGACGCCTCGTGCCCGCCGACCGCGGCTTCTGCGAGGGCATCGCCTGCCACCGCTTCCCAGGCGCGCGAGGGCGGCAGCCTCGGGTCCATCACGGCGACTACCTCGGTCTCGCCCACGTAGACGTTGACGAGGTCGAGCTCCCGCTGGCGCGCCCGCAGCTCGACCGCACGGCGCAGCCGACCCTGCTCCTGCGGCTGGAGCAGGCCGCGGGCCTCGATCTCAGAGGCGAGCTGCCGGGCGTGGACCCGGCTCGTTTCGAGCGCCGACGCGTCGAGCGCGAGTCCGAGCGTGTGCGAGGACGCGAGCATGCGCTCGACGTCCACGTTGAACCAGCGATCGACGGTCTGCCGGATCAGGTCGCTGCCGACGAGCAGGATCAGCATCGAGGGTGCTATCGCCATCAGCAGGAACACGAACAGCAGTTGCACGCGCAGGCGCGCGCCGAACACCCCGCGCCGCCACTCCATCAGCATCCGCACCAGGTTCCGGCCCAGGACGAAGACGAGGACCAGCAGAAGGGAGATGTTCAGGACCGTCAGGGCGTAGAGCAGCGCCGACGCCAGGAAATCAGGCTGGAAGTCCCGGCTCTTTCTGAGCAGCAGCTCCGCGAGCAGGAACAGGACCAGCAGCCCGCCCGTCACCGCCAGCACCAGCCGGAGGTTGTTCTGGAACCGCTCCCGAGGCATCGGGCAAGTGTAGCTCCAGAGCCACACTCACCCAAACCACAGACTAACTACAAGATAGCTGCTATTTCGTCGTCTACTGGTCGCGCGCTTCCAGCAGGCCCTTGAGCGTCGCCATGAACTGGTCGACGTCCTTGAAATCGCGGTAGACCGAGGCGAAGCGGACGAAGGCCACCTTGTCGAGCTCCTTGAGGCGGTCCATCAGCACCTCGCCGATCTGCTCCGCGGGCACTTCGCGGTCGGGGCTCTCCTGCACCATCGCCTCGACGCGGTCGACGACCCCCTCGAGCGCCTTTACCGGCACCGGCCGCTTCTCGCAGGCCCTGAGCAGCCCCGCCATCACCTTCTCGCGGTCGAAGCGCTCGCGCCGGCCGTCCTTCTTCACCACGAGGTGCGGGATCTGGTCGATGCGCTCGTAGGACGTGAAGCGTCGGCCGCACGACAGGCACTCGCGCCGGCGACGGATCACCTCGCCTTCCTTGCTTTCGCGCGAGTCCACCACCTTGTCCTCGATGTGGGCGCAGAACGGGCACTTCAAGGTCGCACCTCCGAGAGCTCTCTTTCCTGGCGCGTCGCCTCGACCACGCGCCCGAGGCTCAGGCCCTCGCGCCCGAGCAGCACCAGGCCGAAGACGAGGACGGGCAGGTTCGACAGCGCGTGGGCGGCGATGCCGGCCGCGCCGGCAAGGGCGCGGTCGATCCCGAAGACCTCGCCGAGCGCCAGCAGGTAGAAGGCGTGGAAGCCCCCCACCATCCCGGGCGTCGGAATCATGACGCCGACCACGAGGAAGGCGATCAGCAGGAACGTGGCGTGGAACGGCAGATCGATGCCGAACGCGGCGTGGTTCAGCTGGAAGCCGAGGGCGATCAACAGCCAGATGGCGAGCGACTGCAGGCCCACCTTCGCGAGGTGTCCCACCGGCGCGCGCAGCACGGCGAGCCCGGCCGAGAAGGAATGGAGTATGCGGGCGAGCGGGTCCCTGAGCCAGCGCGGCGCGCGGCCGAGCAGCGTGAGAGCCGCCCCCACGACGCGCTCCGCGTTCTGGTGCAGTGCCAGCAGGAAGACCAACACCCCCAGGGCGACAGCCGCGCCCGCAGCCCCCAGCCATTTCGCGAGCTCCATCGCGCGGCCCTGCGCCTGCGCCTGGGGCACGGGCAGCACGAAGAGGTAGAGCGCGAAGAGCACGAGCACCGTGATGAGATCGAAGAGCCGCTCGAGGATGATCGTTGCGAACCCGGCCGAGATCGGGATCGCGTGACGTCGCGAGACGAGCCACGGCCGCACGAGCTCGCCCGCCCGCGGGATGAGGAGGGCGGAGGCGAAGCCGACCATCGTCGCGGAGAAGAGGTCGGCAAAGCCCACGCGCCCCAGCGGTGCGAGGAGATCGCCCCACCGCCAGGCGCGCGCGGCGTAGACGCCCAAGGTCACGAGCACAAGGCCCGTGAGCGGGAGAAGCCGCGCCTCGCGCAGGGCCCTGCCGAGGTCGGCCCAATCCATACCCCGGAAGAAGAAGGCCAAAAGCACCACGGCGAGGAGCGCTCCTCCGAGGAGCTGCATCCTCTGCTTCGTCACCGGGTACCCGCCGTGCTCACAAAGCCTTTTCGCTCAGACACTTGATAGCGATTCGCGACTCTACTACAATGCGCCGCCGAGCGTCAAACCGCCCGTCTCCGCCCCTGTTTTCGAGGACCACTTCCCTGAACTCGCCCGTGCCTGGGCTCGTTCCTTGGAGTAGGCAGGGGAGAGATTGTGCCAACAGGTGCTCTTGATCACGACCGACGCCGATCTCCTGCCGAGCTGCCGGGGCGGCGACGAGGCTGCCTGGGCGAAGCTCGTCGAGCGCCACACCCGCAAGGTGTTCGGGCTCGCCTACCGCTTCACGGGACGTGTGGACGAGGCGGAGGACCTGACGCAGGAGATCTTCGTCAAGGTGTACCAGACGCTCGACAAGTACCGGGAGGCGGACGGCCCGTTCGGCGCCTGGCTGATGGCGGTCGCACGCAACCACGCGATCGACCACTACCGCCGCGGCCGCCAGGAGCGGGCGCGACGGGCGGAAGACCCGCTTCTGCTCGAGCTGGCGCCCGCCCGAGAGGAGCATCCGATCGCCGGGCTCGAGCGGGAGGAGCGCGCGCGCCTGGTTCACCGCGGGCTGCGGGCGCTCCCGCCCGACCTGCGTCTGCCGCTGGTGCTGTGCGACCTGCAGGGGCTCTCGTACGAGGAGATCGCGAAGTCGCTGCAGGTGCCGCTCGGAACCGTGAAGAGCCGCATCAACCGGGCCCGCCTGGAGCTCGCGAAGCGCCTGCTGGCGCGCCGCCACGAGCTCGCGGGCGGCGCGTGAGGGAATGAGGATGGACTGCCAGAGAGCCGAGGAGCTGCTGTCCGACCACCTCGAGGGCTCGCTCCACCCGCTCCTGGGAGCGGAGCTCGAGGCCCACCTCGCCGGCTGCGGGGCGTGCCGGGAGCTTCGCGGAGCGCTCGCCGAGGTGGTCGAGGCGCTCCGCAGCGCGCCCGAGTTCGAGGCACCCGTGGGACTCGCGGAGCGCGCGGCTCGCGCCGCTCGCACGCGCCCGCGCCCGATCGAGATTCGTCCCGCGCTGGTTCTGCCGCAGTGGCTGAACGCCGCCGCGGCCGGCTTCGCGCTGATCGCGCTCGGGGCGGCGCTCGCGGTGATCGGTCCCGAGCGCGGCACGCGCGCCGCGCAACGGCTCGTGGGTCAGACCGTGACCGCGGGCAGCAGCCTGATGGAGCGCAAGGACCGCCTGCTCGAGGACGTTCGCGTGCTGGGTGTCGTCCTGAGCACGGCCTTCGAAGGCCGCATCGAGCGCGTCAACGAGCGCGTCAACGACTACAAGCGCCTGCTCGAGCGGCGCAAGCCGAGCCCAGAGGTCGAGCCCAAGCAGGGCAGCGAGGCGCGGCCTCCCGCCGTCCGGGTGGCTGCAGGTTTCCGAACCGGCGCGACGCGCGCTGCGTAGCCCCGATGTGGAAGTGATGTCGAGCAGCAAGGAGAAGATGAGATGAGCAGCCAGTCGTTCGATCCTCAGAGCGCCGCGTCGTCCGCCGGTGCGCCCCCCGCCCTGCCGCCGGGAAGCGCGCCCTACGTGCGGCTGCCGAAGAGCCCGGGGCTCGCGGCGTTCCTGTCGCTCTTCCCCGGCCTCGGCCAGGTCTACAACGGGCGCATCGCGCGTGCGTTCGTGTTCTTCTTCGCCTGGGTGGGTAGCATCTACCTCACCGCGAGCGGACACGAGTTTCCTTTTGCCTTCGCGATCCCGTTCGTCTACTTGTTCAACATCATCGACGCATGGAAGGGCGCCACTGCCGCGAATGCCCGCTTCCTCGGGGGCCGCAGCGAGCCCGAGGAGCAGCCGGAGATCGAATCGCCGGTCTGGGGCGGTTCGCTCGCGCTCTTCGGTGTCGTGATCCTGTTCAACAACCTCGGCTGGCTGGACCTCGATCGCCTGGCGCGCTGGTGGCCGCTGCTGCTGATCGCGGTGGGCGGGTACTTCGTCTACGCGTCGTTCCGGGCGCGCAAGGCGGGAGGGACCGGGGATGAGCCGCCCCGCCTTTAGCCCCGAAGGAGTGACGTTCGGCGTGTGCCTGGTGACGCTCGGCGTCCAGGGGACGCTCGCCAATCTCGGCCGGGTCGAGCTCTTGCCGCTGCTGCGCACCTGGTGGCCGCTCGCGCTCGTGCTGTGGGGCGCCCTCGAGCTCGTGGATCTCTGGGTCCGCCGCTCTTCGTGAGGGAGGTCGTGAAATGACCGCACGCAAGATCGCGCTTCTGGTGCTGATCGTCGGCTTCGCCGCGACCGTCGAGACAGCCTGGCATGTCCGCGGGGATGTCAAGATCGGGCCGGAGGGCTGCCGCGTGATGGGCGGCCGCTTCTACGGGCCGTCGTGGGGGTTCGAAGCCGCGGCCGAACGCGCCGTGGCCGGAGGCCAGGCGCCCCGGCTCGAGGTCGAGAACGCGTTCGGCGAGGTGAGCGTCAGCGCGGGAGCGCCCGGCATCGTGAAGGTCCGGCTGCGCAAGGTCGTGTTCCTGCCGACGGAAGAGAAGGCCCGCGCCTTCGCCGAACGCATCGAGCTGCGGCTCACGGGCGACGGCCCGCTGGTGAGGGTCGGCACCAACCGCGACGAGATCGGCCGCCGCGAGGAGACCGGCTTCGAGACGCACTTCGAGATCGAGGCTCCGCCCGAGAGCGTCGTCGAGATCCGCAACGAGCACGGGCGCGTCGAGCTCTCGGGTGTGGCTGCCGCCGACGTGGCCGCGTCGTTCGAGGGCGTCAGCATCGAACGCGTGGCGGGCGACGTCAAGCTCGAGGCCCGGCACGGCGAGGTGGAGATCGACGGAGTCGGCGGCGCGCTCGAGCTCAACTCGCGCCACGGCAGCGTCTCGGTCTCGGGTGTGACGGGAGCCTCCAAGCTGGACGTGCAGCACGGCGACCTCGAGGTGCGTCGCAGCGCAGGCCTGGAGCTGGACCTGGCGCACGGCGAGCTCGAGGCCGAGAGCATCGGCGGAGACTTCGTCGTGCGCGGCCAGCACGCCCCCGTGCGTGGCTTCGACGTCTTTGGGCGGGCGCACGTCGAGACGAGCTTCGGCGACGTGCGGCTCGAGCGCGTGGGCGGCGAGCTCTACGCCCGCGTGCAGCACGGAGGAGTCACGGCAAGCGACGTCACGGGCGCGGCCAACGTCGAGGCCTCGCACGGCGGCGTGACGCTCGAGCGCGTGGCAGGCCCGGTCGAGGCCGTGGTCCAGCACGGTGGCGTCGAGGCGCGCGGCCTCGCGCGCGGCGCGCGCGTCCGCGTGTCGGGGTCGGACGTGACACTCGACGGCTTCTCCGGACCCATAGGTCTCGAAGTGGATCGCGGCAGCGTGCGGCTCGCTCCCGGCAGTCCGCTCGACGGCGAGGTCGTGGCGCGGGCGACGCACGGCGACCTGCGGCTCGAAGTGCCCGAGGGAAGCCGCTTCGAGCTCGAGGCCGAATCGGTGCGCGGCCGCGTGGACGCACCGCTCGAGGGCCTCACGTCGGAAGACGAAGGCCACAAGGGCCAGCGCGCTTCCGGGCGGCACGCGGGCGGGGGCGTGAGCGTGCGGCTGAAGGCGGACGGCGACGTCACGCTCGAATCGCGGCCCGTCCGCTCGCGGGACGGCTGGGCCGTCGCCCGGCCGCGCGCCGGAGGAAAGCCGACGGTCGAAGCGCCGGCCGTCGCGGCCAGCCCGACACCGAAAGCGACACCGCGGCCGACGCCCACGCCCGCCTCGCCCGCCGAAGCGCCTGCCGCGGCGAAGCACCCGCCGCAGGCGACTCCTGACGGCACGAGCACGAAGCGGTAAGCCTTTCCCTCACAGCGCTCCAAGCGGGCGGGCGCGGGCGACTTCGCTCGCGGCCCGCTCGTGTGCTTTTCACCCTTGCCTCGCGCTTCGCGCTTCCTGTAGACTTCCCGCCCTCTGACGGCGACCCCACTCCGAAGGATCGATGCCAGTCG
>Ga0214473_10003973_pt1 | contig 17791 bp, 12 predicted proteins | sample RVTome_7_FD_203509 | JGI IMG/M metagenome (GOLD analysis project Ga0214473, IMG submission 203509) | Soil microbial communities from uranium-contaminated site in the Upper Colorado River Basin, Wyoming, United States - RVT98D197 | ecosystem: Environmental > Terrestrial > Soil > Contaminated >... | reverse complement strand
ACAGCCTCGCGACCTGCGGCAGGTACACGTCGAGATCGGCGCTGCGCGGGACGAAGCCGTCGAGCGGAGACGAGTAGGGCTCGAGGTCCGGCGGCCGGCCGGGTGCCGCGAAGGCGGCGGGGAACAGCCAATCGAGGATGCGCAGGGCCGCGCCGGGCGTGGGCGCAGGTACGGGCCCGGGCGTCGCTTCCGGTGCTGGCCCGGGTGTGGCTTCCGGCGCCGGCTCGGGCGTTGGCTCCGGTCCCGGCTCGAGGCCGGGCGCGCCGCCGGATCTGGGCTCGGCCACTCCCTCGACCTCGCCCGGCGCCGGCAGCGCGGGGAGCTCTTCGTCGAAGCCGAAGGTCCGGCGCAGCGCCGGGTCCACCTCCTCGCTCCAGCGCAGCGGATCCTCGGTCGCCTCGGGCGCGAGCATCCGCGCCAGGCGCCGCAGGCCCTCGTCCGAGATCTCGAGGTCAAAGGCGGGGCCAACCGCGTCGAGGGCCGCGAGCGCATCGCCGGAGGCGACGAAGGCGAGGTAGCGGAGGCCCTGGCTCCCCCCGGCGAGTGGAGCGATCGCCGGCTGGAGCTTCGCCCAGCTCGAGCGGAAGAGATTCCGCATGCGGTCCTCTCCCTCGCCGCTCGGCTCGGCGAGCGCGCCGACCATCTCGTGACGAGCGTCGAGCAGCACCGCGAGCAAGTTGGCGCGCAGCGCAGGGTCGAGGGCGTCCTGGCCCGCCGCCTTGACCACGAAGGTGAGGAAGGCGTCCCACTGGTGGAGCGTCGCCTCGAGGGCCGCGATCTCCTCGGCTGCGAGCGGCGGCTCGACGGCGGGCGCCGCCGGCCGCGCAGTCGCCTCCACGTCGAAGCGCAGCGTGAGCACGAGGCCGCGCTCCTCGACGCGAACATCGCCGAGCGCGAGCGACTCCGCCAGCCGCCGCACCGCCAGCTCTTCGCGGCGCGCGGCGAAGAGCGGAAGCACGCGGCGGAGCTCGCCGATCAGCGGCTCGAGGTCGATGCGCAGCGCCTCGAGGCGCGGATGGACCACGGGCTTCACCCAGTCCCAGAGCGCGGGCACCGCGAGCCAGTCGCTCCCGTCCCGGAGCCACGAGTTCACCACCCGGAACTCGACGGCCGCGGCGCGCCGCGCGATGCGCGCGTCCTCCTCGGCCTCCAGCTCGCCTTTCCACCTGAACGGCCGGACGCAGGCGCCGAAGAGCGAGAAGCCCCCCTTGGCGCGTCCGTGCGCCGTGACGACGACGCGGCCGCCGAGGGAGCGCAGCGCAGGCTGCGAGAGCACGATCTCATTGCACGGCTCCGCGCTCGAAACGATGCGCGCGGTGGTCTCGGGCCCGGTGAAGACCTGCTCCGCCAGCAGGCGTTCCAGAAAAGCGGGCGGGATCAGGAGCGGCACCTCGACGCGCCGCATCTCGGCGGCGCTCGGCGCGCAGAGCAGCAGCAGAGCCAGGAAGGCGGCGGGGCCCAGGCCACCCCGGGGCGGCATCGCACGATGGCGAGCCGTCCGCGCAAGGCGGACGACGAGAGTCAGCCAACGCCGTCTTGCCTCCGATGAGGGCGAGTCGGGCGAGTCCTGTGGAGAGGAAGGGCTTTCCTTCATGCTCGATCCCCCATCGGCGGTTCGACCGCCCGTTTCAGCGCCGCGCTCAAGGATCCGATCTCGTAGGGCTTCGGAATGACACCCACGAAGCCATGGGCCTCGAAATCAGCCATGACGGGATCATTGGAGTAGCCGCTGGACACGATCGCCTTCACGTCGCAGTCGATTTCCCGGAGCCGAGCCACGACTTCCCGCCCCCCGATGCCACCCCGGATCGTCAGATCCAGGATCACCGCATCAAAGGGAACTCCCGACTCGAAAGCTTCCTTGTACAGCTCGATGGCCTCGTAGCCATTCCTCGCGAACTCGGCGTCGTAGCCGAGACGGGTCAGCATTCGACGTGCCATGCTGAGGACCATCTCTTCATCATCCATCACCAGCACTCGTCCTCCGCCGGCGACGATGTCCTCCTGCGACGACTTCGTTTCCACGGCTTCCGCCGCGCAGGCGGGGAGATAGACCTCAAATCTCGTCCCCTCCCCGGGCTCGGATTCCACACGGACATGCCCATCGTGCTTGGCGATGATCGAATGAGCCACGGCGAGCCCCAGGCCACTGCCCTTCTGCTTGGTCGTGAAGTAGGGATCGAAGATCCTGTGAAGGTGTTCCTTCTTGATGCCGGTCCCATGGTCCTGGATCGACAGCGCCACGTATTCGCCCAGCTTCAAGGGCAACTCGACGCGTGTACTCGAGAGCACCTTCTCGGCCCGTATCCGGATCTCCCCCCCCTCGGGCATGGCCTGGACGGCGTTCAGGATCAGGTTGTGGAAGACCTGTTTGATCTGCCCTTCGTCGACCTCCGCCACCAAGGAGTCGTCCGCAAGGTCGAGCTCGCATCTCACATTGGACCCGCTCAGGGCGAGATCGGCTGCCTCTCGAACCAGCTTCGCGATCGCGGCCGGCTTCTTGACCGGCGTCCCCCCCTTGGAGAAGGTGAGGAGTCGGGCGGTGAGATCCGCGGCATGACGGCACCCTCTCTCCGCTTCATCGAGACTCTCGAAGGCCCTCTCTTCGGGCTTGATATCCATCTTTGCGAGATTGATGTTCCCCCAGATGGACGACAAGATGTTGTTGAAATCATGAGCGATGCCACCCGCGAGGACTCCCACGGATTCGAGCTTCTGGACCTTTACCAGCTCCTCCTCCATCCGTTTGCGCTCGGTGATGTCCTGCACGGTGCCCATCACCTTCAACACGCGACCACTTTGATCTTTGAGCGGACGAAAGGTGCAGTGGTGATAGGCAGATCTCCCGGAGGGTACCTCCACGTAGTAGTCCATCGAAAGGGTCTCCCCCGTTTCAATGACCCGAAGGGTGTTGCTCACAAGGCTCCCCGAGTCCTTCGGGAAGTAAGACGCCAGATCCGCGGCCAGGTCAAGACCGAGACTCGGGTCGCGATCCAGGAGCTCGAACAGGTGGCTCGACCACGCTACCTCCCCTGACTCGACATCATATTCCCACGACGCCATCTTCCCGATTCTCAGCGCCTCCTTGAGCTTCTCCTCGCTTTCTCGCAGCGCCTTCTCCACTCGTTTGCGCTGGGCGATGTCCGCTTGCAGCGCGGCCGTGCGCTCCTCTACCAGCGCCTCGAGGTCGCCTCGGTACTTCCTGAGCTCCTCTTCGACCCGCTTGCGCTCGGTGATGTCGCGCAAGACGAGAAGGCGGGCGAGCGAGCTGCTGCCGCGGTGGTGCAGATCCGCGCTCCGGAGGTCGAAGTGGCGCTCGCCGCCCTTGGTGACCAGTGTCACCTCCTCCTGAGATTCCGAGCGCCCTGAGCAGTGCCGGAGCAGGATCGGATGCTCACCGAGGACCCGGGCGGAAAGCTGCCCGAGGGTCTCCGCGATGTCGACCGCGAGCAGTCTGCTGGCCGCTGGATTCAGCTCGGCGATGCGCTGCGAGCCGTCCACGACGATCACGGCGTCGGTGAGTGCCTCGATGATCGCGCTGCGCGCCACCGGAACCACGTCCAGGAGCTGGAACCGGGCGTGTCCAACGGCCATCAGCAGAGCGGTGAGCGCGAAGAACGCTGGCGTGGGATCGCGGCCAGGGAAGAATCCGATGCCGAGGTGGTAGAGCAAATTGACGGTCCACGGTAGCGCCACCGCGACCAGGTAGGCCGCCGTCTGTTTCAAGGACGCCGCGGAGGAGCCGAGAATGGTCCGGGTCAGCACTCCCACGCCAACGGCGAGCAGCAGATAGCTGTAGAGGGTGTGAACCACGAACCATGGGCCGATCGCGAGGTCGAGAAAGACCTCCCCGTTGCTCTCCCAGACCCCGACTCCGCTCCAGAACAGCCCGTGGGCGCCATTGGTGGCTGCTGCGACGATGGAGGTCAGGGGCAGGAAGCTCAGCAGCAGCAGGCGCGGGCGCGTAAGCCACCGATGAAACCCCGCGTACTGGAGCGCGACCGCGACCCAGGCGACGGGTATCATGGCGATCCCGACATAGCTCGCGGTGTTGAGCAGCAGCTTGGTGTCAGTGTCGATTGTCAGGTCGGCGAGCAGGACGGCCAGGGCCCACTCCGCCATCGCTGCCAGAAACACGGCGATCGACCGGCTGGCGGGGGCGGATCGACGACGCCAGACCCGCGCTGCAACCAGCAGGGACCCGAACGCTGAGAGCAGCAAGAGGAGCCGGTACGCGAGCGCCTCCCTCAGCATTTCCGGAGCTTAGCCTACGTCTTTCACCCGAGCGCGCAGGGGGATTTGCCTTAGGGGGCCGCGGAAGACCTCGTAAGCGGTGGGGGAGGGGGCTGCTACATGGCGGCGTTCGCTCCACGCGGCGTACCGCACGCCTCTCGGAAGAGGCGCGGATCAGCGTTCTCCGGCCTCGCGAGCTGACACCCTCCGGTGGCGATTCATCCCGCACCTGTCCCGCAGCAAGCACCCCCGACCGTAAGACAGCAATTCATCGGAGGAAATTGGCGTCCCTTGGTCATTCGAGTTGGAACCGGACCTGGGAGTGGCTGACGGAGGTCGAGAGCCTCCGCCAGAGCCTCTCATGGGGCCGCCAGACGGCCTCTGGGGCCGTTTCGGGGCCTCCAGGGCCGTGATCGGATAGTCCCTTGCTTGCTTGGAGTCTGCGGTAGAGGGGATTCCACTAGATGCAACAGAACGCAACAGCCGGAGAAGAGGCCCGCCTCGACCTCCCGCCGCGGCAGATCCAGGGTAACTACTCGCCGTAGCCCGGCTCGCTGAGGTGCGGAGTCACAGCTCATCTTCTCGTCGTGATCGAAGCGGAGGACGGCGATGGGGACGAGCTTGCAGGTGGCCCGCCGGGCGCTTGCGCGGCTGGGTGAGCGAGGGCGGACGACGGCGATTCCCGCCGAGGTACGACAGGTTCTGGTGGCGTACGCGCTGGAGCAGCGGGAGCGTGGGAGGAGCTGGGCGGCGCTCGCGGAGGCGCTGGGGGTTTCGAGCTCGGGCCTGATTCGATGGTCGCAGCGGGGGGTGACGCTGGCGAAGGGTCCGGTGCACGCGCGGGAAGGTCCCCAGATCCAGCTCGCGCACTGCTGGTCTCACGTTCGGAGGAAGTTCCTGGAGGCGGAGCCGCACTACCCGGAAGCGGGCTGGATGCTGGAGCGGATCGGGGAGCTCTACCGGATCGAGCGGGAGATCCGGGAGGCGGAGGTGACGGATCGGCTGGCCTATGCGCGGGAGCGGCGCCGGACCCTTCCCCGAGATCTCACCGCGCAGTAGCGCTCCGCCACCCCGGAGATCGCTCTACTCCATCCCGGCTTGAAGCCCGATCTGCGGCTGGATCACCCCGCTCCGCGCCATCCGCACCGACGGGAGAGGGCGAGCACCGCCACCACTTTCCACCACGGCACGCCCTCACGCCCCGCCCCCAGAAGCTCCTCACACAGCACCTCCAAGCGCAGCGCGCGCCATAGCCTCCAGGCCAGCCATACGTCTCCAAAAGCGCGGCCACGTTCCAGCCGGATCCGCCCCAGCTCGACCGTCACCGCCCCCGTCGGCCCCGCCTGCTCGAACAGCTCCGGCTGCTCGCCCCGACCCATGATCTGCCGCGCCAGCGCCTTCGCCTTGGCCCGCCCCTGCGCATCCAACTCCCCGAGCTGAGCCACGGTCTCCTGAACGACCTTGCCGTTGCGGCGCACCGAACGAACCAGGCGCCAATACGTGTGCGTCCTGCCGATCTTGCGAACCCTGGAGTGGCGCAGATACACGCCGCTTCACCCCCCGCCGGCTCATAAGGTCCCGCGCTCGCAACGCTGCCCGCAGGGGGTTGGGTTGGCACTACACGCGCTTCTGGAAGGTGCGCTCGAGCAATCCCGCGTATTTACCCGCCCATCCGACCTCGATTTTCCTCAAAATCGATTCGAACTGGCGAAGTTGGGCTAGCGCTGGTCGGAGGTGCGTACCGCGGCGCCGCGGGCGCGGGCCCGCGCGCGATCAGTTCGAACCTCGCCCATCGCGGCCCGTGGCGCCCGGCCGGAAGCTTCAAGCGAATGTACCCGGACAGGGAGGCGGAAGGGCTCCCCGGAGATCCTCATCGGAAGGAGCTTGACGCTAGCTCGAACAGGGTGTCTACTCGTTCTCACTGAATGTGACTCCATCGCCGCTTGAGTGGATTGAGGCATTCCACCCCGCTCGATGTCGAGCCTTCCTCGATCGGAATCCATTCCCCTTCAGGTCTTCTCGGACCAGGGAGAGGAGCTCACAGAAAGGAGAGCCGAGAAATGAGTGACCGACGAAACAGGCAACGGAAGGGACTGCTGGTCGTCACGGGCTTTTCGCTCCTGCTGCTCGGCGTCGCGCACGCGGAGGACGCGACCCGGACCAGCTATTCGCCGGTGGTCATCAAGGAGCCGTTCCGCGACACCATGGCGCGGATGGCGAAGGCGAAGCCGGGGATCATGAAGCGGCAGATGGCCCTGCTCGAGGAGCGCTACGACCTCAGCGATCGCCCGGCCGAGGGAGTGATGATGTCGGGCGGCAGGAGGGCCGTTCAGGAGGGCGTGCGCGTGAAGCTCCCGAAGGGCGCGACCTGGGCCGGCCTCGCCGGGATGACGCCCGAGGAGATCCGCGCGAAGGGTCTCTGGCCGAGCGGGTTCCTGCCCCTGCCCCATCCGAATCATCCGGAAGGCGGGATGGTCTTTCCCCGGTTCCACATCGACGAGATCAACAAGCAGGAAGGACGAGACCTCACGCGGTTCGATCTGGACCTCGATCTGCCGGACCATCTCCTGCCCGAGTTCCCCGCGCCGATGTATCTGACCACGCGGCCGGATCTCGGCGACGTCTCACACGGACAGCTCGTCACGATCATGAACTACTACGAGCTCTTCAACGGGGTTCTCAATCCGAAGCAGCTGGAAGGGCTCCGCCTGCTGCTCACGCCCTTTCCCCAGCAGCAGTTCAACCAGACCGAGGACCGCCGCTCCGAGCTTCCGAGCCGGGGCGTCACCTGCTTCGACTGCCACGCCAACGGGCACTCGAACGCCGCGACGCATCTGGTGGGGGACATTCGGCCGCAGGAGTTCCGGCACCGCCTGGACATCCCCCCGCTGCGCGGCGTCAACGTTCAGCGCCTGTTCGGCTCCCAACGTGCGCTCAGGAGCATCGAGGACTTCACCGAGTTCGAGCAGAGAGCCGCCTATTTCGACGGGGATCCCGTCATCGCCACCAAGAAGGGCGTAAACGTCCTGGAGCGCGGAAGCCAGGTCCACTTCATGGCCGAGCTCCAGTCGATCCTCGACTTTCCACCCGCGCCGAAGCTGGACCTCTATGGAATGCTGGATCCGGAGCAGTCGACCGAATCCGAGCTCAGGGGGCAGGCGCTCTTCTTCGGCGAGGCCAAGTGCGGGGTCTGCCATCAGGCTCCCTACTACACCGATAACACGATGCACAACTTGAAGGCGGAGCGCTTCTTCGAGCCTCGAATGGTGAACGGTCGGATGGCTTCTGCCGATGGTCCGATCAAGACCTTCCCGCTGCGCGGGATCAAGGATTCGCCCCCCTACTTGCATGATGGGCGGCTGCTGACCCTCGAGGACACCGTCGAGTTCTTCAATCTGATCCAAGGGCTGAAGCTGACCGATCAGGAGAAGCAGGACCTGGCGGCTTTCCTGAGGGCGCTCTGATCGGCGTGGACTCGAGCAGACAGGGCGGGTCGAAGGAAAGGGGCGCCTTTGGCGTCCCCAACGGGAATCGAACCCGTGTTGCCGGCGTGAAAGGCCGGAGTCCTAGGCCGCTAGACGATGGGGACGCGCTGGAATCAGCCCGAGCGAGTATGGCGAATGATCGAACCTCCCGCGAGGGTCAGTCGGGCGTCGCGATCTCGGCGTGACGCCACAGATACCAGCAGGCCACGCTCCGGTAGGGCTTCCAGGGTCGGGCGATGTCCTCGAGCTCGCGGGGATTCGGGAGAGAATCGAGGCCGTAGAGATCCCGAGCCGCCTTGCGGATCCCGTAGTCTCCCACCGGGAGGACGTCGGGGCGGCCGAGCGAGAACATCAGCAGCATGTGCGCCGTCCACACCCCGACGCCGCGGATCTGCGTCACCGCCGCGATCACCTCCTCGTCCTCCATGCGCGGAAGCCTGCGCGCGTCGACGCTTCCCTCCAGGAAGGCCTCGGCGATGCTGCGCAGCGCAGCCGTCTTCTGCCGCGAGAGGCCGACGCCCCGGAGGCGCTCCAGCGGCGCCCCGAGCAGCTCCGCCGGGGCCGGGATCCGACCGCCGAACTCGGCCTCGAATCGGCGCTCGATGGCGGACGCCGCGGCGCCCGCGAGCTGCTGGTAGAGAACGCCTCGAACCAGGTAGCGGTAGGGGTGCCCTCGCCAGCGCAGGCCGCAGGGACCGACCCGCCGGATCAGCGGGCGCAGGACGGGATCGCGGCGGCCGAGGCTCCGTCGGGCCTTGTCGAGGAGCGAAGGGTCCAGGCGCGCGGGCATGGGCGGAGCTTAGCCCGGTCCAAAATCCCGCAAACCCGGCTAATATCGCGCGATGGACGATCTCAGGATTCAGCGGGAACGCGCCTACAACCTGTGGACCAGCGTCCAGCGCAAGACGCCTCCTCTCGCCGCGGCGAGCACCCTCGACCCGAATCCCCAGGTGACACCGGATCAGATCGGCGGCCTCGCCCAGGCCCAGGAGGAGGTGGTGACCTACGCCTGCGCGCTCACCAACCCCGATCTCTACGAGAGCTGGGGCACCTTTCCGCCGTCGGGTCTCCTGCTGATCGGGCATCCGGGGACGGGCAAGTCCCTGCTCGCTGCGGCGATGGCGACCCGCGCCAAGACCCCGCTGCTGCGGGTCGAGCTGCCCCGCCTGGCGCTCGAGATCGTCCACCACGGCGGGAGGGCGGTCGAGCTGCTCGACACCTGGGCTCAAGCGCTCCAGGAGATGCCGCCGCTCACCGTCTTCTTCCACGAGCTCGAGTTCTCCCAGACGCGCGCCCTCGGCTTCAGCCGGCCGGATCTCCCGATCGGACCGATCATGGACTTCCTCCTCGAGTTCATCGAGCGCGCGATCGGGATCCCCCACACCCTGGTGGTGGGATCGACCACCAACCCGGTCACGCTGCGCCACGCCTTCCTGGCTCCGGGTCGATTCGAGCGGGTCGTCGAGGTGGCGCCGCGATTCCCGGAGGACATCGTCGCTGCCCTCCAGATCCACTGCCGCGCGGCCGAGAAGCGCGCGGGACGGAGCCTCTTCGATGCGATCGACTGGGCCGAGGTGGTCCGCCATCTCCAGGAGCCCTCGATCGGCGACTGGATCCGACTTCTGCACGGCGTGCTGCGTCGGAAGGCCCGCCGCGAGTCGACGGGCGAGGAGGTGGGCCTCGTCACGGCGGAGGACCTGCTCGCCGAGCTGGAGCGCTTCAAGAGGGCGCAGGGCCGAATCACCAGGCCCGACGGCACCGCAAGCTACGTCTGAATGGATCCAATTCCCGCTCTCTCGGCCCCCAGGACGTCCCGGATCCGGGACGTGCCGCCGCGCTTCGCGGCGACTCTTGCTTGCGGGTCGTGGAAGCGGATCGGATTTGACCAGTCGGGACGCGGAGTCCGGCAGCGGGGTGCACAACCGGGGAGCGGCACTCCTCCGGTAGCGTCGCCGCAAGCTGCGCACATGCTACCGGCGCGCTTCCGGCAGGGCGTCCCGAAGCCGGGATCCCGGCCTCCGACCTCCGGCTCGCGCCTTTCTCCAAGTCACCGATTTCACGAACGAATCTCGATCGATCGCAGGTGGCACGGAGGTTGAAGGGGATCTCCGCGAGCCGGGCCGAGAGCGCGCGCGGCCGGGGAGAGCTCGATGTCGGAGCACGCGGTGCTCTTCGTCGATGACGAGGGCAACATCCTGAAGGCCGTCCAGCGGCTGCTCCGCAACGAACCCTGGAAGGTCCTCACCGCCTCGCGGGGCTCGGAGGCCCTCGAGATCCTCGACCAGACGCCCGCCCAGGTGGTGGTCTCGGACCAGCGGATGCCCGAGATGAGCGGCGTCGACCTCCTGCAGGCGATCCGCGAGCGGCGGCCGAACGTGGTGCGGATGATGCTCACCGGCTACACGGAGATGAACGTCGCCGTCGAGGCCATCAACCGCGGCGAGATCTACCGCCTCATCACCAAGCCCTGGAACGACGAGGAGCTCAAGGCGACGCTCCGGCAGGCCTTCGACCACTTCGATCTCAAGGAGGAGATCAAGCGGCTCAACCAGATCACACGGGAGCAGAACCTGAAGCTCCAGGACATGAACCGGAACCTGGAGCAGAAGGTCCGGGATCGCACCAAGCAGCTCGCGGAGAAGCACCAGGAGCTTCGCGTCGCGTACATCCAGACGATCCGCGCCCTGGCCGAGGCCGTGGATGCGAAGGATCCCCACACCTACGGCCATTCCGAGCGCGTGGGAGTCTACGCGTCGAAGATGGCGCGCGAGCTCGGTCTCCCCAGGGATCTGATCGAGCGGGTGTACATCGCCGGACTGCTCCACGACGTCGGGAAGATCGGCGTACGCGACGCGGTGATCACCAAGCCCGACAAGCTCACCCCCGAGGAGTACGCGGAGATCCGGGAGCACCCGGAGATCGGCGCGCGGATCCTCCAGCCGGTGGCCTTCCTCTCCGACCTGATCGACTGCGTACGCCATCACCACGAGTGGTACGACGGTGGGGATCTAGGCTACCCGGCCCGCCTCCGCGGCGACCGCATCCCCCTCCCCTCCCGCATCATCCTCGTCGCCGACACCGTGGAGGCGATGTCCAGCGATCGCCCCTATCGCAAGGGGCGTTCTCTCTCCGCGGTCATCCAGGAGCTGCGAAAGTACTCAGGAAGCCAATTCGACCCGAATTGCGTGGATGCCTGTCTTCGCGTCATCGACCGGGAGGGTGAGGCCTTCATCCGGAAGGACCAGAAGTTCGACATCGACGCGTTCCTGGAGGTGTGATCGACGATGCCCCCCGGATCCTCCTTTCGATCTCCCGCGCTCGCCGCGCTGGGCCTCGACCTCGAGAGCACGCTCGACGAGGAGCCGCACTTCCTGCTCGACGTCTGCTTCCTCGGCGCGCTGCACTCCGAGCTGGTCGAGCATCTCGGTCGCGACGAGGCCCACGCCGCCTTGCTTCAGCTGGGCCTGCTCCACGGTCTGCGCGACGCCGCCCTGGTCCTGCGCGCCGGTCTCGGGGGAAGTCCCCTCGAGCTTCCCCAGGGCTCTCCCGCCACGCCCCGCCTCGCGATTCGCCTCGCTCCGCGCCCATCCGGCCCTGCGAATCGATTCGAGATCCGGGGCGAATGGCCGGAGCGCCAGGAGGCGTCGGCCCATCTGACCGCGATCGGGAGCGCCACCGGTCCAGTCTGTCGGGTGAGCAGCGGCTACACCTCGGGATGGCTCTCCGGCATCTTCGATCTCGACGTCCTGGCCCTCGAGGTCGAATGCGCTGCCAGCGGCGACCCGGCCTGCCGGTTCATCGCGCGCGAGGCCGCAGCCTGGAGAGAGACCACCGACCCGCGGGTCTCGCACCTGATCGATTCGCTGTCCCTCCCCTCGTTCCGCCAGCTCGTGGCGAAGCATCTGGAGCGGAGACCGGAGCCGGATCGCCGGGACGCCTTCGAGGCGGGAGCCGCCGTGGTCCACGTCTGGGGACCGGTCATGGTGATCCCCTTCTCCAGCGCGGAGGAGTCGCTTCGCGCTCTCGAGCTGATCGGGCGGGATCCCGGGGCTCGCGACGTGCGGGTCGTGATCGTCGATCTCTCCGGCGCAATCATCGACGAGGGCTTCGGCGCAGTCGCGCTCGAGCAGATTCTCGACGCCATCGAGAGGTGGGGAGCCGAGCCGATCCTCGCGGGAATCTCACCGCTCTCGCGACGCGTGGTGGAGGAGCTCGAGAGGGCCCACTTGGTGATCCGCAAGGATCTCCCCGAGGCGATTGCGGCCGGATTCCAGCTCGCGGAGCTGCACCGGGTCGCCTCCTGATCCGCCGGATCAAGTCCGGCGGACGTCCACCCGAATCAGGGATGGATGAGCGGCGCTCCCTCGACTCCGCTGATCCCCGATCGCGGCCGCCTCAGCGAGACGCCGCTCCCCCGCCTGCTGCTCGATCTTCAGCGGGCAAGGCTGAGCGGCTCGATCACGCTCCGACAGGGCCGCATCGCCAAGCGGGTCCAGCTGCGCGAGGGCGCCCCGGTCCTGGTCGAATCGAGCCGGGCCGACGAGAGCCTGATCAGCCTGCTGCTCGAACAGGGAAAGATCCAGACCGGGCAACGGGAAAGGGCGCTCGCGCTGATGAGAAGCCGGCGCTGCAAGGAGCTTGCGGCGCTGCTGGCCCTGAAGGCGCTCGCGCCCAGGGATCTCCTCCTGGCCCTTCGAGATCAGGCGAAGCGCATCCTGCTCGACTGCTTCAGCTGGTCGAGCGGAGAGTTCGAGCTGAGCCGCGAGGAGGCGCCCGCTCCCGAGAGCCAGCCCCTGCAGATCGATCTGCTCGCCCTGGCACAGGAGGGGATCGCCGCCCACTGGCCAGCGCACCAGACGCTCACCACCCTGGGCGAAAGGGTGAGCCAGTATCCGCGGCCCGGCCCGCTCTTCGCCCAGGCCCGAAGGAGCCTGGTGCAGGACGACCCGCTGCGCGCGCTCCTCGATTCCCTCGACGGAACCCAGACGACCTGGGCCGCTCTCCAGCGGGTGGGCTCGCCGGCTGCGCTCGCGGCCTTCTGGGTTCTCGACGCCGTCGGCGCGCTCGAGTACTCGGCCGAGGCACCCGGGAGCGCGGAGGCGCTCTCCGGAGGAGAGGCGGGGAGCCAGATGGAGATCGAGATCGCGGTGCCGGGCGAGGGAGAGGCCGCGCCGAAGGCGGCCGCCGAAGCGGGCGAGGAGAGGGCGACCGGAGCGGAGGCTGCCGCAGACCTCAGCGATTCGGAGCGCGCAGGCCTCCGGGACGAGGTCCGCGAGAAACACGCCCGGCTGAGGGAGATCAGCTTCTACGAGCTTCTCGGCGTGGCGCGGCGCGCGACGCCCGCCCAGATCAAGAAAGCCTACATCAAGGCCGCCAAGCGGCTCCATCCCGACGCGCTCGCGCGCTTCGGTCTCGGCGAGCTGAAGCGCGAAGCCAACGAGGTCTTCGCCGAGATCGCAAAGGCCCACGCGACACTGCTGGACGACAAGCAGCGCCGGAGCTACGACGCCTCCCTCGACGGGCACAGCGAGGTGGATGCCCAGCACGTCGCACAGGCCGAGGCGCTCTACCGGAAGGGCGACATCCTGCTCCGCGCCGGCAACTTCTCCGGCGCCCTCGACTTCCTCCAGGCCGCCACCAGGCTCTGGCCGGAGGAATCCGACTACCAGAGCGCCTACGGCTGGGCCCTGCATCGCAAGAATCCCCCCGAGAGCGAGCGGGCTCGCGAGCACCTCGAGAAGGCGATCGCGCTAAGAAGCGACAACGCCGAGGCCCACAGGCGTCTCGGCCTGGTGCTGAAGGCCCTGGGAGAGGATGAGGCCGCGCGTGCGGCGCTCGCCCGCGCCCGGGAGCTGGGCTCGGCCCGGTCCTAGCGGACCTCACCCCCCTCTCCCAGCCACGGCGCCGATTCCCCGCAAGAACCCTCAGGGCCGCCGCGACGCAGCCAGCTCGAACAGGCCGGCGGCGCCGGCGCCGAGGCCGGCGAAGCGCTCGTCCTGGGTCTGGCCGCGGTGGTAACGGAAGTAGATCTGCTGGAGGACCACGGCCATCTTGAAGGTGCCGAAGACGTCGTAATACGACACCCCGCGGACGTCGCGGCCGCTCCGCTCGCCGTAGCGAGCCACCGCGTCCTCCCTGCTCATGAAGCCGGCGCTCTGGGTGGGCATCGGGCTCATCCCGACCGGCGCATCGCCGCGATTGTTCCAGAGCGCCAGCAGCGTTCCGAGGTCCGCCAGGGGATCGCCCACCGTGCACATGTCCCAGTCGTAGACCGCGACGCAGCGCCCGGGATCCCGCGGATCCACCGCCATGTTGTCGAGGCGCCAGTCGTTGTGGAGCAGGGTCGGCGCGGGCGACTCCGGGATGTGGTCCAACAGCCACGCGGAGACCTCCTCGGCCACCGGGACGCTGCCGGTCTTCGACCGCTCGTAGCGGTCCGCCCAGCCCTTCACCTGCCGCGCGAGGAAGCGCTCGGGATCGCGCCCCAGGGAATCGAGGCCGATCGCCTTCGGATCGACCGCATGAAGCTCCGCGAGGGTGTCGATCACCACCTCGGAGAGCTTCCGGTTGGCGCGCTCGTCCTGGCCGCCGCCAAACTCAGCGGGGATGGAGCCGCTCACCACGATGCCGCGACGCCGCTCCATCACGAAGAAGGGGCCGCCGATCACGCTTGCGTCGTCGCAGTAGAGGTAGGCGCGCGGAGCCGGGGGGAAGGCCTTCCAAAGCACCGAGAGGGCGCGGTACTCGCGGTGCATGTCGTGGGATCCCGGCGCCACCGGCCCCAGCGGAGGCCGCCGGAGCACGTACTCGACCGCGCCGTCGCCCTCGCCGTAGCGGAGCAGATAGGTGAGATTGGCGTGGCCCCCGGCGAACTGCTCGACGCGGAGCGGCAGCTCTCCCCCCGCGAGCTTCTCGCGCAGATAGGCGCGCAGCGCCAGCTCGTCGAAGCGCTCGTCGGCGCGAACCGGAATCAGCTCGGGAACCACCGCGCCCGCCATGGCGACCGGCATGCTACCAAATCCCGCCCGGCGATCCGTACCGGCTGGGGCCCGAACCCGCTCGAATCCCTGGCGGCGCACGGGCGGGGATCCGGCAGGAGCCCGCCACAGGATTTGAATCCCGAGCGAGGCATTGTACTCTTTCCCCTCCCTTGAGTCCGCTCCACGCCTCGATCCTGATCGCCGGGGGTCTCCTCGCCGGAATCGTCAACACGCTGGCAGGGGGAGGATCCCTGCTCACCGTTCCCCTGCTGGTGCTGCTCGGCCTTCCCGGTATCATCGCCAACGGCACCAACCGCGTCGGGGTCGCGATCCAGAACGGTGTTGCGACCTGGGGATTCCACAGAGAGGGCGTACCCGGGATCCGCGCCGCCGTTCCGGTCCTGATCCCGGTGGCGCTCGGCTCCCTGATCGGGGCCTTCGCCATCTCCCAGGTCTCGAGCGAGCTCTTCGAGCGCCTGTTCGGCGCGGTGATGCTGATCCTGCTGGTTCCCACCCTTCGAAAGGCGCGACCGAGCTCCGCTTCCATCGCCGATCCGCAGATCCACTCGAAGCTGGGAGCGCTCCTCCTCTTCTTCGCGATCGGACTCTACGGCGGCGCCTTCCAGGCCGGGGTGGGGATCCTGCTGGTCTTCACCCTCTCCTATGCCGGCTACGATCTGGTGCGCGCCAACAGCATCAAGGTGGTGGTGGTCCTCGCGACCACCCTGTTCTCCGCGCCCGTCTTCATCGCCGCGGGTCAGGTCGCCTGGCTCGAGGCGCTCGTCCTCGGCATCGGCTTCGCCGCCGGAGGCGCCCTCGGTGCGAGGATCGCGGTCCGCGGAGGTGAGCGGGTGATCCGGCCCGTGCTCGCGATCGCCGTCGTCGCCCTGGCCGCGCGGATGTTCGGCCTCTACTGAGCGCCGCCAGAGGCCGGGCCGTCCGCGCGATCGATCGCACCGACGACCGAGCCAGGCCTCTACTCGCACTCCCTCACGGCCAAGGCGACCGCATCGCATCCCTGGTCCGGAATGCCGGGAAACTCGTTCTGGTCTGCCAGGAGGCCGAGCTGCGGGGGGGCGCGCAGCCCTCGCGCACCATCACCGCCGCATAGGCGTCCCCCAGGAAGATCCGGCTCGACCAGGAGAGACTCGGGCGGATCGACGTCAGCGGCTTGACCTGGTAGGGCTGGACGTACCAGGCGTTGGTTCTCGAGCAGATGACGACGTCATGCGACTCCGCCTCGGTGCGACCGATTCCGTGAACCTGGCCGGCGATCCTCTCCGTCTCACTCCCCTCCGCCCAGCAGCCCGGCACCCGGGAAATCTCGATCAGCGGCGGGGGCTCCTCGAAGAAGCGCACGCCCTTCATCGTCCTGTCGGAGCTCCAGAGTCCCCAGTGCGATTCCACCTCCACTCCGGAAGCATCGGTCTTCCAGTCTTCATCGAATGCCTCGAAGAAGAAGTAGGGAATACCCCTCTCGAGGGCGAGCGGGACGAAGCTCTCCAGGAAGAGCTCCTGATTCTCCTGGCTGGGAACCGCATCGCCGAACGGATCGCCCGCGGTCGGCCAGCCCGTCTCTCCGATGATCACCTCTCGATCCGGATACGCGGACTGGACGGCCCGCCAACTCTCGACCGCGTATTCCGCCGCCTCTCCAATCGGGATCCCGGCCCAGTACGGGTGGATGTGGACCAGCAGGAAATCCAGCTCGGTCACCAGCTGGGGATGCGCCAGGAGAATCGCGTCGGTGTCGGCGTAGCCGACGCGCATCCCTTCTCGGATCACCCGCGGATCGTTCTTCACGCTGCGAATCACCTCGATCAGCTGGTCGACGAGCAGCTTTTCATGAAGCAGCACTTCGTTTCCCACTACCAGGCCGGCACAGCGCGCAGCCTTGCACGCGCGAATCAATCCTTCTGTCTGGTCGGCATTCCCAGCGGCGTCGTGATCGATGTGGGCCCCGGCGTAGACCGCGATGCCCGCTCTCCCCGCCAGAAGAGGGATCTGCTGCTCCATCTCACTGACCGAGTAGGTGCGGATGCGGCGGGTGAAATCCTTCAGGATCTTCATGTCCTGACGGATCTCCGCCTCCGATGGATAGACCCCACCGGGTGCCTGTCCAATCCGGAAGGCGCCGTAGCAGAGGCCCCAGAGCTTCGGGGGGTCGATCCGAGCCGGGGCGGCCGCGATCGCCGGGACGAGCCAGACGGCCGCGATCAGGAGAACGAATTTCCACGCCCGAGTCATGTCGCGGGCTCCTCGCTTCCCCCGCCCTTCTATTCTACGTGGGGATCGCCGCTCGTCGAGACGCGGAGCGGCGCAAGAGCGGGCCTCGGGGCGTCGGCCTCCGGAGGCCGGCCAATCATTCCAGCGTCGCTTCTTGGCGAGCGCTGCTGGCCGCAAACTCGCAGCCTGGACGCGCCCGAAGGGGCGGCGCCCAGCCGCTCACCGCCGGTCTCGGCGAGAGGCCGACCAGCACAGCGCCGTCCCGGCCCGTCCACCAGACCGCAATCCCGAGCGCGCCCGCCCGATCGATAACGGCGCGATGGGGCATCCCGAACCGCCCCGGACAGGGCGCCGACGCGATCGCCACGGCTGGCGATACGGCCCTGAGGAACGCAAGGGACGACGAGGTGCGGCTCCCGTGATGGGACAGCTCGAGCACCTCGGCTCGCAGGTCCGCACCCGACGAGAGAAGGGCTGCCTCCGCTTCGGCTTCGATGTCGCCGGTCAGAAGGACGCGGCTGCCCGCCACCTCGACCCGCACCACCAGGGAGGCCTCGTTGTGCGAGAGCTCTCTCGAACGCGGGGGCCAGAGCGGCGTGACCCGAAGATCGGCGAAGCTCTCGGCCCGGTCGCCCTCCCCCTTTTCGGTGACCAGGGTCCCGCGCTCCTTCGCCGCGGCCAGCAGGGATGCGAAGGCCGGGTCTCGCCCGCCGCGCGCCGGGAGCCAGAGCCGCGCGGTGGGAACGCTCTCGAGAACCGAGTCCAGCCCTCCGCGGTGGTCGAGATCCCCGTGGCTCGCGATCACCAGCTCGAGCCGCGCCACCCCGAGCGCAGCAAGGGCGGGAACCACGGCGGCCCGTCCGAGAT
>Ga0214473_10003972_pt1 | contig 17794 bp, 17 predicted proteins | sample RVTome_7_FD_203509 | JGI IMG/M metagenome (GOLD analysis project Ga0214473, IMG submission 203509) | Soil microbial communities from uranium-contaminated site in the Upper Colorado River Basin, Wyoming, United States - RVT98D197 | ecosystem: Environmental > Terrestrial > Soil > Contaminated >... | reverse complement strand
AATCATTTAGCCCATGATAGGCTTCGGTCTCGGTTATTAAGGCAATAATTTTTTTTCTATTAATTACTCTAATCAAAAATTTGCCCAGGAGTTCCCGGGCAATTTTCAGGGTATGGTGTTGAAAAAATATTTTGTTTAATCTTTGCATCTTATACTTACGAGGTTTGGGGTTAGGCTGGATTTGCCTTTGGCAAATCCAGCCTAACCCCAGTGTCCTTCTTCTCCCCCTCCCACTGGGAGGGGGTTGGGGGGTGGGTAAAATTAAGATTATCTGAACAATTTCTCAATTACCTCATTCAAACTTTTTACTTTTATTATTTCCGCACCATCAACCTTCACGTCTTGGGGAAAATCCGCCAGAAGAATTTTATTGAATCCCAGCTTCAATGATTCTTTAATTCTTTCCCTGGTTTTATTGACGGTTCTAATTTCTCCACCCAGACCAATTTCACCAAAGACAATTAAATTTTTTGGCAAAATTTTATCAAAAAAAGACGAGCTGATTGCCAAAGACGCCGGCAAATCTAAGCTCGGCTCTTTTAATTTAAAACCGCCCGTTAAATTTAAATAAATATCAAAACTGGCTAAATTTACTTGGGATTTTTTTGTTAGAACTGCGCTTAAAAGTTCCAAACGATTCAGATCAAAGCCGGAAACTGCTCTTTTGGGATAACCAAAGTTGGTTTTGCTGACTAGGGCCTGAATTTCTATTAAAAATATCTGATTGCCCTCCAGGGCCGGGGTGATCACTGAACCGCTTTGTTGATCCTGACGCGAACTTAAAAAAACTTCACTGGGATTTGGCACGGGCACTAAGCCGGTTTTTTCCATGGCGAAAACGCCGATTTCACCCACCGGACCAAAACGATTTTTAGTACTCCTAAGCAACCGGTATTGCTGATAATTGTCTCCTTCTAAATATAATACCGTATCAACCAAATGCTCCAGGCTCTTCGGCCCGGCGACAATCCCCTCCTTGGTCACATGCCCAATAATTATTATGGTAATATTTAACTTTTTGGCAACTTCCAAAAGCCTAGCGGCATTGGCTTTAACCTGGACCATGCCCCCGGCTTCGGCCGGCAGCTCTGGACTGTAAATTGTCTGGATGGAATCAATCACCACTAAGACTGGCCGATATTTCTCAATGGTCGCTAAAATCACCTCTAAATTTGTTTCATTAAGAAAACTTAATTTTTTCGGTAAGTGCAGGCGGTTGAGACGGCTGTTGACTTGTTCAGCTGATTCTTCGCCGGAAATATATAAGACGTTTTTGCTAACGGCCAAGCTGGCGGCTAATTGCAAAGCCAAGGTTGACTTACCAATCCCCGGTTCGCCGCCCAAAAGCAAAAGTGAGCCGCTCACCAGACCAGCGCCAACAATCCGATCAAATTCTTCCAGTCCGGTTTTAATTCTTATTAAATCTGTTTCTTTAAATTCGGTTAGATCAATGATTTCTTTGGCTAATTTTTTGTCAATTTTTTTGGCAGTGATTTGTTCAACCATGACTTCCTCGCTGATTGTCCCCCAGCTTGAGCATTCGCTGCAGCGGCCCTGCCATTTAGGAAATTGCGCCCCGCATTTTTGGCAGGTATAGATTATTTGACTTTGTTTCATTTTAGTAATTAGTGGTGCAATTAGCGGATAACGGCGGATATTCAAAATGCCAGGCTTCAGTGGTCAGGCGGCAAAAACCGGCGCTTTTCATGGCGCTGATAACATCACTATCAGAATAATTTTGAATGTCCACGGCCAAGCCTTTGACATGGGGGCAACCAGTAGAAGTATCCGGATTACAAGCATTACTGCAATTGCCTTTTTGGCACCAGCTCTCATACTGGGCTCTTTGCTCTTCATAACTTCTGGTACCAGAAGCAATAATTAATTTTTTGTCTTTTTCCTGGAGCTGGGCAGCGGCGGTTTGCAGCGCTAAATAAGTTTGCGGCTGACAAATCGGCTGGCTTTGGATCCCGTTAAAAACCAAATTCGGTATATTTTCAAAAACAACCAGGCCTTGTTCATAGGTTAGGGGTTTAATTGATTCTAAAACTAAGCTTTGAAAATTCACTAAATTAGGATTTAAGGTATAGAGGAGCAGATAGGAAGTAATTGCCAGAATTAGGCCGATAATGGCATTTAAAATCGTGCTTTTGGCCTTGCTAATCCGTTCCCCGGCGCCGCCTGAAGTCAGCCAGAGAAACCCGCCGATCATCATTACCACCACGGAAATGATTCCTAAGGCACCCACGAAAAAAGTGTAAAGGGCGGCAATATAATTTCCCAAAAGATCACTATTAATGGTAATGGGCTGGCCGGTAAAAATTTGTGAGCCAGGAATCGGTATCTGCAATCTAAATTCTATTGGCGGGCTGGCTTCTGGGTTTTGAAACGGCTGTGCCCCGCCAAGGTAACCAGGACAATCAGCGTGGCTAGCACAGTCAACTGAATAGCAATCACCGGCCTGCAAGCCGATTAAAGTGGCGTATTGACTACGGCTGGGAGTGTAAGCTGGTAAAACTTCACATTGTCCGCCATATGGCCCGGAACAATAACAACAAGGCCCCTGATCAATATTTAAATTTAAATTTTGCGCCGAAATATTTTTATAATTAGCAAAAAATAACCAGAGCAGAAAACTAATTAATAAAAAATATCTGAAATATTTCATTTTATAAATAGGATAAATTTTCTATGTTAAAAACCGAACAATCAAAGGGCGGGTACTCAACGGGATTATTCGTCGGCTCATGACATTGACAGCAGACATATTGATTATCCGAGCCTTCGGGAATTTCGATCACCGACATATTTTTTAAAGCATTAACCTGGACCGGAAAACTAATGCCATCCAGGGCATTGCATTGATTAAAGCAAAGTTGCTTCCAGCTGTTGCACTGGCTGTTGCCGTTAGCGTCTCTAAAAGTACTGTCTAATAGCGCGCCGGTATTTTTTATTTTCAAATCGCACTCAGGAAAAGGATTAATAAGCGCAGGTTCAATGTCATCAATCACTAAACTGCCAAAATTTACCAAGCTGGGATTTAGGGTATAAAGCAAAAGATAGGAAGTAATCGCTAAAATCAAGCCAATGATCGCGTTCAAAATCGTATTTTTTGCCGCACTGAGGCGCTCGCCCGAGCCGCCGGAAACCAGCCATAAAAAACCACCGATCATCATCACCACCACGGAAATAATCCCCAAGGCGCCCACGAAAAATTTATACAAGGCAGCAATATATTGGCCCAAGGTGTCGCCGGTTATTACCAGTTCCTGTCCCAGCCCCGGGATCGGAATTTGTAAATATATTTTAAGCGGCTGGCTGCTCGCTGCCAGGCTTGGGGAAAACAATAAAAAAAATAAAGCAGAAACTAAAAAGGTTAATAATAAAAATTGCTTTATTTTTTTCATGTTTATGTTTTTATTAATTCCTCTTCAAGATAATTAATAAATTCCTGATAATCAAGGTAACCGGAAACCCGCGTCGTTCCGATAAAGTAATAGGGCGTCGCCTTATCTTCAATATTAATCAGTGAATTAAATTCAGTTAAATCCGCGTCAATTAATTGTTCAACGGCGTCGCTCGCTAAGCATTGCTGGAATTTATTTAAATCTAAGTTAAGGTCGGTCGCGGCCTGAAGATAAAATGCCTCATTTAATTTATCCTGATTGACAAATAATAAATCATGATACGGCCAAAATTTTTCCTGTTGCTGGGCGCAGCGGGCTGACTTGGCCGCTTGAACAGACTGATTGTCCCGGGGGGCGTCTTTCCAGACAAATAAAACTTTCTCCTGGTAATTTTTCAGGATCTGTTCATTGACCTGGTTGGCTTGCTGGCAATGAGGGCAGAAGTAATCACTATATTCAAAAATTATTAAATTTGCCTGGGGATTTCCAAGCCTTGGGTTATCAGCCGTTAAAAGCGGCAGCTGATTTTCTGAATTAGCAAGGCGGTTTTTAAAAAGCCGGTCCTGGCTTAGTTTTAAGCTTTGTTGTAACTGTCCGACAAAAAAAATTACAACAATAATAATTAAAATGATAATGAAAAGCCATATAGTTTTATTGTTGTTCTGCATGCTTTTTTAAAGCTGGATGGTGTAAAGATTATGAAAAATATTATCGACAAAATATAAATATTGTTCGTCGCTTGATAAACTGACGTTGCTGACGCCCAAAAACTGCCCTGCCTCAGAAAGCGGCGAGGCGATTAATTGATTGTTGCCGTTGGTCAAATCTATCTCATAAAAATTATAAATAGTGTTATTGCCTAAGGCGGGTGACAAGCCGCTAAATTCAGGCAAATTATAAGGAACGCCACAATAGGCCTTGGTTTTACCAATGGTGCATTTATTTGACCAGGTAGAGAGACCGGTATCAAAAACCGCATTCGTACCCGAAGCCCCGGTTTTTGCCAAATACAGCTTCGGCCGGTAGCCCGATGATTGATTATAAACGCTGTAAATCAAACTGTTGTCATAAGGTGACCAGCTGCCCTCAAAGCCCCGGCCCTCAACTATCAAGGATGGAAAATTTTCATCATTCTGGCCGATTGGAAAAATCTCCTGCCGGGAAGCATCAAGGCCTTCCCGATAAACGGCCAAAATTTGGTTATCATTAGACCAGCCGGTCTGGACTTCGCTGGCCTGGCCGCCTAAAGGCTCAATATATTTAAGGCCGGTGCCGTCGGGATTGGCCGTTACCACCCAATTGCTGTCAGGATTATTGGTGACCAATTCCGAGGCAATTTGACTGCCGGAAGCATTAAAAGCAAAATCAGTTAATTCTTTAAGCAGGGTGGTTTGCTGATTGGTGGTAAAATTGTATAAAATATTTGATCCGTCCGGATATTCTAAAATTGCCTGATCCCCTTGGGGCGACCATTTAACTGTTTGGACATCATAAAACACTTTGTCTTCCAAAAGCTGCTTTTGCCCGGTTCTGGTCAGATGATAAAATTTATCGTCCGCTTGGCTGTAAAAATAAATTTCCTCGCCATTAACCAGCATTGAGCCTGGTAAAACCTGATTATCAGCTAATTCGTCTGACAAAGTCAAACCGCCATTGGCTCTTTTGGCGATTTTTTCCGGTGAAACTTCACCGATAAAGGGTAAACCCAAATTGCCATTAAAATTTAAACTGCTGTTGCGGTTAAGATTGCCGTTATTGATATTGGGCAGGCGAAAATTGCCATTATTGACGTTTGCCTGGGGCCCTAGATTGATAAAAATATTTTTATAGAAAAAATAATATAAACCTACGGCCATCAGGATGACCAAGATTAAAAAAGCGATGATTATTAAAATTTTTTGCCAGTTTAAATTTTTAAACATATGATTTACGACAATCTTAAATTATAATTTTATCAAAGAAATAAATTTAAAACTTTGCCGCTGAAAGTTTCTCTAAAAATATAATAGATTATGGCAATCAAAGAGATAATGATGATTAAAGCAATTAAGTCTAAAATTCCCAAAACTGCCATTTCCACCAGGCCGATGCCTTTACCTACGGCCTTTATTTGTTGGCCGGCCAGCTGATTTAATTTTGTCCTGGGAATCCATTCCGCGCCCAGTTTGCAAAAAAATTTATCGCCAAATACTTTATTTAGAAAAACATGCAGATTAATCCAGCCCAAAGTCAGGCCATAACTAGGAATTAGATTAAACCAAGCCTGTTTCAGAAACCCGCTGGTTGCTTGATTTAGGGTTGTCTCTGATCCCTCTTTTTTTGTTGACTGCTTGGCGCTCCCGGCGGCTTTGGCAGCTAATTTAATTCGGTTTTTTGCTAATTGCAACTGGCGCATTTGTTTCACTTCTTGATAGACGTTTTTAACATTATAAGCCATATTATTGCCACCAGGCGCCGTCAACTAACCATTGATCGCCGCTTTTTACTAATTTTAATTTTAAATTCGGGTAAGTAATCCTATTTAAAATATTCAAGCTTTCATCGGTTTCCTGGCGCTGGGTGGTCATCACGGTTTCGGCTAAATCACTGCTTAAACTATTTATCGTAACATTCAAAACTTTGGTGGTTAGGCCATGATAATAATCATCGCTTTCATTGTTTAGCCCTTCAATTAAATTATTTAAATAGCTTTGCATGGAATTTGTTGACCAATCAAATAAGTCCAAAAAATTTGCCAAATTGCTTTGATTGGAATAACTGCCTAATTTTTCCGCATAATTTAAAGACAAGGTTTCCAGATAAGTCTGATCAGTTGACGGCGGTTCGGCAATGACTGCTTCTGGAGCTTTTAAGCCCTGTCCACCATTAATATTAACTGGCAAAATATTAGGCAAAGCGCCATTAAGATTCTCATTGGCCGGCAAGGACGGCGCCGTCTTTTTAGTCAGGAAAAAAATTAAAACGATAATTAAACCGGCTAAAAAAACCATTAAAGCAATTAATAAAATCCTTTTTTGTCTAGTGGTCATATGGGTGGGTCGGGCTGGTAGGGGCGGGGTACCCCGCCCCTACCAGCCTTATCTATATTATATTTATTCTTGTTTCTGAAGCAGGCTTTGCTCAAATTCTTTTTTCGCTTGTTCGATTTCCAAAAGCTGTCTCGGATCTGAAGTGATTATCTGATCCTCGGTATAAGAAGCCATGACTTTAATCGCCACATGCTTGATGCCGGCAAAAAAGATGCCCTCGCCGACATTCCCCTCTAGTAATAGGTATTTCTCGCCTTCGGTCAGCATAAAAGTTTTTTGCACGGTATTAATGGCAGCCGGCGATTGCTTCAGCAGTAATTGAATGGCGGAATTATTAACAATCGCCTGGCCATAGGGCGAAACCAAGAAATCATTGACATCCTGGGTAATGGTCGTTACTCCCAGGTAATATTTACGGCATCTTTTTACCAGGGCGTAAATAAATTTTGCACTATCTTCGTGCTGCATCAGCCACCAGGCTTCATCAATTACTAAAATTCTTTTTTTCACCTGGCTTCTGACGATATTCCAGATATAATTGACGATATTATAAATGGCCATCGGTCGTAATTCGTCCTCGAGATCGCGGACGCTGAAAATAACCAATTGGTTGTTTACGTCAATGTTGGTCGGATTATTAAATAAACCGGCAAAGGTTCCCTTGGTATATTTACGAATTTTTTCGACTAATTCCTCGGTGCCGACCATGCCGCTTAAGACCTCCTCTAAATCACTCATGGTTGGCGGCTCGACTTGGCTTAAATCGCTGTCCGGCGTAATGTCCTTTTTGGCATAAGTTTCCAGGAGCGCTTGATCGATCAGGGAATCCTCTTTGGCTGAGATTGAGCCGATCATAATTTTTATCAGGCCCTTGATGGTAATCACGGCGCTTCTGATGATGTCCGCTGGCCGGGTATCGCCCCCAATGCCGCGGGGTAGGTCGAAAGGATTTAATTTACTTTCCGAATTTAAGGAAATATTGATATACGACCCGCCAACGGCATCGCCTAAATATTTATACTCCATTTCCGGATCGATTATAACGACATCCGTACCCATCATTAAACTGCGCAAGACTTCTAATTTTATGGCATAACTTTTACCGGCGCCAGAAGTGGCAAAAACCACCGAATTGGCGTTTTGCAAACTAAATCTGTCAAATAAAATCAGACTGTTATTATGCCGATTAATTCCATAAAGTACTCCGTCATCACTGGAAAGCTCGGAAGAAATAAAAGGAAATGAAGAAGCGACTGGCGAACTATTCATATTAAAAGCAATTTGCAGCTCATCAATGCCTAAGGGCAAGGTAGATTTAAACCCTTGTTCCGCCTGATAAAAAGCTTTTTTGGTAAAGACCAGACGCGAGCCAAAAAGACCTTCGATTTTCTCCGCCATTTCTCTTAATTGTTTTTCCGTATCGGCATAAATTGTCACATATAAAGAAAATTGAAAAAACTTTTCTACCCCCTGGGTTAAACTATCCCGTAATTGTTCAATGTCTTTTAAAGCGGTCTCCAGAATCGGATCCCGGGGCGCGCCTTTTTCTACGTCTGCCATTATTTGGGCTTCCAGATTCCCCACCTTGTTTTTTAATTGTTTAAGAATAATTGCCGAATCAACAGGATAAAAAAACATCCCAATGTCCAGCGGTGAATTATAATTGATAATTGACGAAAACCAGCCGACATTAATATAACGAGGGTAATTAATAACGAATAAAGTTGTTAAAAATTTATCGTTCAAGCGGACGAAGGTCGATTCGACTTTAAAACTGGAAGGGGCGATAAGATCGCGCACGGTCATCGCTCCCCGCTGATAGACTATCTCGGCTTCCAAAATTTCTTTCTCCTCTTTAGTGGTAATAACCGGCTTTAGATCGTCTGACTGTTCCGCCTCATTGTTTTTATTTTTCTTTTTACCAAATATCATATAATTATAGGTTATAGGTTATAGGTTTTAAGTTATAATTCATTCTTCCACTCTTAATTTTGACAAATCCGTAAGCTTTTCCTGTTTGGCGGTTTCCGGATTATAACTGTTATAAAAAAGTTCGATCAAACCTTGGGTATCAAGCATCGCCGCTGACAAACTCATGCTATTTAAACCGCTAATGATAACCTCCACTCTTTTTATTAATTCATTGCGCTGCGTCAAAAACCTTTCGGCTTTTAAACGAATTAACTTCGGCGCGGTAAAGGCCTCAGAAAAACGCCTGATGAAATTTTTCTTTTTATCAGATAAGGGATTATATGGTACCGCCACATAAAACTTTTTACTCATAATCTCCCCTAATTCCAAAAGTTCGCTGATGTAGCCCCGGTAGTCGGCAATCTGCATGCGTAAAAGTTCATTGGTTAATTCTTTTTCGCGATTTTTTAATTTTTCCAAATAGTGATCAATATCCAGCCGCCTTGACTGAATCACTATTTGCAAGGGATAATCCAGAGAATTTAAAAATGAAATATAAGCCTGAATGATCGCACTTTGCTCATCATCGCCTTTGAGGGCAAAATTAATTGAAGAAACCAAAAGGACTGCCCTTAAGGTGCCATCTTTTAGAATAATGGCATCGTCCTTGATCTCGACAATATCTAAATATTGCTGGGTTGAAGCGATTAGGACTTTTTTTTGAGCCATAATTTTTACTCTTCGCCACGATAAACCCCGCCGGTATCAATTATCAATGACAGCTCTTCCAGTCTGGTTGTTGAAATAAATTGTTTTCTATTCGGCCTGACTAGTAAGGGTTTACTGGGGGTGTTTATTTTAATTTTTAATTCGTCTTGATTTATAATTTTATGCCAGAGGCGGACGTTGGGCTTAATTAGCGTCTGGATTAAATTCAATAAAAAATAATGCAATGGTTGGCCATTAACCTTAAAAAAAGCAAAGATGCCGAAGAAAAAAACAATGAAGATTGTCTCGACTATAAATAAGGTAAAATCAGATAATTTGTAAGCGATGAACATGAAAAGGCCGGCCACCAGCATGATAATGAATTGTCTGACCGTTATCGGACCGAAAATACGATTTTCCACATCAATAAACTGGGGAACGACAAATTGTTGCATTTTTTTATTTTTAAAACCTTAATTTTTTATTTAAATCGGACAAGGCCTCAAATTCTGCTAAACTCAGGGTGGTTTCACCTGAAGTTTGTTTTTCCTTAATTAATTGTTCGATGGAGAGCTGTCTTTTGATTGATTGATCTCCCAAGCTTAAATAAATTTTATTAATCTCGCTTTGATGCCAGGCCTTAATCCCCTGACTTTTTTTGGTTATTGATTCTTCGGCCAAAAGCTCTATTTTTTCTAAAATTTTATCGCTGGCCACCTGCGGATTGACCGATAAACCGCGAAAATCATTTAAGCTAAAGGCGGCTAATTCTTCAACTGGTCCGAAAACCTGCGGCCGCTTCTTGATCTCATTAATCTGACGGTCTTTGCCAGTAAGCGGCCGTTGGATTCTGGAAAAATTGTCTTTTGTTATAACCTTTGGCTTGATGACGGTGGGGGCAACACTAGCATTTGTCTTAACTGGGGTGGTGGAAATTTTTTTTAAAGCCACCGCTGCCATGGCAGCGACTGCCATTGGTCGTTCGCTTACCTTGCCCTGATCGGCGGTAACTTCATTTACCCGGCTAGGGCTTACTAACGAAAAATTGGTATCATCAATTATCAAACCGCCCTCCTGGTCAATCTTTTCCGCAATATTCTTAACTAAAGCCATCAGCCTTTCCGCCTCAATTAATTTTAAGCCGACTCCACCATTGGCTTGGTCTTGAGTTAAAACTTCTATTGAATCAATTAAGCTGCGAATATGGCGCGAGAAAGAAAATAAAATATTTTTTAATCTTCTTTTACTCTGGTCATCTAAATTTAACGATAAAACATCATTAACTTTGTTGACTACTTTATTTATACTATATTTTTTTTGTTCGCTTTGGACCGTGCCCGGGCTTGGCGGTTCGTTTAAGTTTACCCCGAGGTTTAGCAACTTTTCCGGGGTTGATCTTATCACTGGTGTCTTTTCAAAAAAGTCTTTTTCATCTTTAATTTTAGGCAAAGCCGGTTTTTCCAGGTAATCACCAAAATTCTGATTTTGCCAAATTTTATACTTCCCCTGCCTATCTTTTATCAGAATTACATCAATTTGTTCATCATTTTTTTTAATTTGAGTCTTAGGCATTGATTTGTTGGGATTTTTTTAAACAATTTAACCGATTAATTTATATAATTATAACATAAATTAAGAATTATCGAAAGGTTTATTTATTTAATAAATATTAATATTTCCCTAGCCACCCGTTGGCCGGGGCGCCAGTAGATCAGGGTCTTTCTGTCAGTAAGATATGACTTGGGGTCTGGATATTCTGCTAAAGCCGCGCTTAAATTTTCTTGCTTAAAGCCAAGGCTGATAATCATCGCCAATAATTGCTGGGGCAAAAAAATAAATTGTTTATCGGCTAAATAAAAAACCGGCCAAATCATTATTACCCGGCCGCCTGCTGACAAAAGTTTATAAAAATTTATGAAGGCTTGATAATACAGTTCGGCTAATTGTTTTTTTTCCCGATCCCTTTTTGAATAATCCGCTTGGCTCCTTAAGGGACTGCCTAAATAAGGCTCGGTGATTATTGCTCCGACGCTGGTTGGTGGAATTTTTTCTGATAAATTTCTAATATCTGACTGCCAGGTTTTAATCGACAAATTCCCGGTATTTAAATGATATTTCTCAATTAGCCATTTTAAATTATTGGCGGAGTTAATGACGGCCTGCTTATCAAGATCGCTGCCCAGCAGATTTTGATAACCCAAAAGCAACGCTTCCTGCAAAATTGTCCCTGAACCGCAAAAAGGATCAAGAATAATTTTTTCTTTACTTAAACCCGCTAAATTAATCAGCATCTTGGCTAATTTTACCGGCAACATTCCGCGGTGAGCGTCTCTTGAGGGACGGCCATAATCCCGCTGGCTAAATTCCTGATAATCCTGACAGGCGCTGGTTTGGCCGTAGTAAATTTTAGCGGGAGTAATGATCAGCAGAAAATCAAAGCCTTGGGTTATTAATTTTTCTTTTTGGATAATCACCGAAGTGAGCTCAGCTTCTTGACTGACCAAAAAACGACAGTGCTTAAAATATTTTTTGACTTCTCTTTTTAAATCCAGACCCAGCTGATTCGCCTTTTTTCGCCAGACGGCTTGGCTCGGCTTACTAAGTTGATGAAAATACAGGCTAAAGCCATATTGGATTCGCTCCAGGAATGACTTTTTAAAAATTAATTTTTTAAAATTATTAAATAAATCGGCCTCCCGATTAAGTGGGAGCTCACCAATAATTAAGCCGATTTTTTTCGTCCCGCCCAAAACCTTCATTAAATTATCCGTCTGAATTTCTTGCTGACTGTCCAGTAAAACAAAATCCTTGCCTATTAATTCAAAAGAAAAATTAGCAGTCAGCTGGGGCAGGACCTTCTTAATTTCCAATAAACTTAAGGCGGGCTGGTGACCTAAACTGAAAATATATTTAAACATATCTTTGCCTTTTTTTATTATACCTAATATATAAGATAAAGAACAATGGTAAAATGCCTAAGGAAGGCGGTATTATTCCGCGCTTTCCAGGCCTTTATTTCATTTGACATAATTTTTTGGATATGCTAAAGTTGCGATAATTATTTATATTTATTAACCGCGTTCATGGGGAAAATCCTCGTGAACCCCTTTTAAAAATAAAGGGTAATAAATGATTTTATGAACGAAAAAAATTACGAAATTATTTTTATCGTCTCTGGCAACCTGTCAGAAGCGGAGGCCGAAAAGGCTGCTCTTAATGTAAAAAATTTAATCACCCAGACCGGCGGAAAAATTTTCAAGGAATCTTCACTGGGGCGAAAAAAATTTGCTTATCCGCTGAGCCATCAAAAACATGGCTTTTATTATGTTTATCAATTTACTTTAGAAGCTTCGGAATTAAGTAAAATTAGCCAAGAGCTCAGACTCAATAAAACGGAAATTTTACGCTTTTTATTCACCCAGGAGCAACCTTACCAGACAGAAGTGCTGCCGGTTCAAAGAATTCCGCAAATCAAAAAAATTGAAAAACCAAAGGTCGCAAAAACTAAAATTAGCTTAGAAGATCTGGATAAAAAATTAGATGAACTTTTAGACAAAGAAATAGTGCAATAATTAATTTTATTCATATGGATTTAAATAAAGCTTTAATCATTGGCAACGTCACCAGGGACCCTGAACAAAGGACCACTCCCCAGGGGCAGACCGTCTGCAGTTTTGGAGTGGCGACCAATCTTATCTGGAATAACTCGAGCGGCCAGCGTCAGGAAAAAGTGGAATTTCATAATGTTGTCGCCTGGCGCAAGCTCGCAGAAATTTGCGCCCAATACCTGAAAAAAGGCAGTAAAGTCTATATCGAGGGCCGGATCCAAACTAGAACCTGGGACGACCAAAACGGCGTCAAAAGAAACCGCACAGAAATTATTGCTGACAACATGATTCTACTTGACCGCAAAGCCCCGGCTGGCCAGGCGGCCGCTAAAGAAGAGGTCAAGTCTGATGATTTTAGTCAGCCGGAACCAGCCAGCGGCCCGACCGTTACTGAAATTAATGTTGACGATATCCCTTTTTAAAAATTAACTTAATTTTGTCGCGGTTCAAAATAAAAAACTGCTACAAAAATTTAACCAAGACTAATGGTTGAACAAAGAATTACTTTAGACAAAAAAAACAATTGCTATTTTTGTATTAATAACCAAAAGGCAATTGATTATAAAAATGGCCAATTACTTGGCCGTTATACTTCTTCTTATGGCAAAATTTTGCCTCGCCGCAAAACTGGCGTTTGCTCCAAGCACCAGCGCAAACTGTCGCAAGCCATCAAAAGATCAAGATTCATGGCGCTCTTGCCGTATGTAAATAAATAATAGCCAGAGCGCGGCAATCTTAGAGACGCAAAATTTTGCGTCTCTACCTCGCCGCGCTCTTTAAGATTATGAATTTAACAGAGTTAAAATTAAATACTATTATCACTTATAATAATGAACCATATTTAATCGTCTCTTCTCAACACCAAAAAATGGGCCGCGGCGGGGCGGTGGTTAAGACCAAACTAAAAAACATAATCAGCGGCGCCACCTTAGAAAAAACTTTTGCCGGCGGCGATAAATTTTCTGAAGCCGAGATAATAAAAAGCCAAGCATCTTTCCTTTATGAGAGTGGGGGGCAGTATTTCTTTATGGATGCCGAAAACTATGAACAGTTTTCCTTTGGCCGCGAATCCTTGGCGGGTAAAGAACAATATCTCAAAGAGGGATTGGTGGTGACTGTTTTAAATTACAATAATAATCCCGTAGCCGTAGAACTGCCGGTTAAATGCGAATACCGAGTTAAGCAAGCGCCGCCGGGCATCAAAGGCGACACGGCTGGTGGCGCCACCAAAATTGTTACTTTGGAAACCGGAAAACAAATAAAAACCCCTCTTTTTATCAAGGAGGGGGATCTTCTAAGAGTTAACACCGATACCGGGGAATACGTAGAAAGGGCATAAAAAAACTTGTAGGGGCGGGGTTACCCCGCCCCTACAAGTTTTTTTATTCTGAAAATTTAAAACTTTGGCTGGCCGCATCGCCATAGGCAATTTTCATAAAGCTGTCGTCACCATTTCTCCGCAAAATATTAGCCAGTTTTAGGGCAAAAACCGCAGCCTCGTTTTCTATAAGCTGCAGCTTATCGATTAACAGCCAAATTAAAAACTCTTTTAAATAAGTAATGCCAAAATCTGCCTGCCAAACAGTTGCGGGCAGTTTTTTGTCTTTTTGGAATAAAAGCACAATTTGGGGATCAACTTTTAGTTGGGCTAAATTATGATTCTCCGCCAAAATCTCTAAAACCGCCAGAGCAGTTAAGGTTTGATTGTTTTTCAGGGCCATAACCAATTCGCTTACCAATAAATTATTTTGCCCTGTGGTTTTTGCCTGCAAAGAATTCTTCTCCAAATTTACCGAAGAATATTTATCCAGGGTCTGGTAATAAATTTTGATTAATTGTTGATTGGCGTCCGCTGGCTGTTCAAGGGGCGTGGTTTTTTCTCCTCTGGGGAGAAATTTTTTTTCGTAGCTTTTAATCTTGCTTTCTTCAGTTATATTATAAGGCACAATATACCAGTCTTCAAGCGGCAGACCAGCCAGGCTGTCAGGAAAAAATTTCAGCTGCCAATACAAATCGAATAATCTGGTAATTAATTGCTTGTCTTGTTCCTTAAGTATTAAAAAATTATTTGACTTGGTGAAATAAGCGCCCTTGTCAAAATTCAAACCTTTGTCAATCAGGCCTGATTTTATAAAATCTTTGATCCAATTGGCAATTGCCGGCTCAACTTGTTTATTGTCGAGATTAAGAGATCTTTCGCCGATTTTTTCCTGATTATTCAAAATCGCTTTTTCCAGCTCATTTTTAAAATCAGGGTCATTGGATAATAAATCAATTATACCTAAATTAAGATCGTCGACTAAACTCAGGCCGTCGTATTCTAAAATATAAACCAAATATTCCTTGAATAAGACAAGGCATTCGGTTTTTTCTTGGATTTGCTCTTTAGTCAGCATAAGATATAATTTTTGAAAAATTAAGGTATTCTTTCAAAAACTGACCACAGTCTTTTATCATCCTTTAGTTTTCCTATTAAATCCTCATAAGCTTTAGGGTTTATCGCCTTAGATTGTTTTATAGCCGTTAAATAATTAACCAAAGCATCAGTTTCCCCGGTATTTTCCAGACCTTTTAATTGAGATAAGCTAATTGATTGAAGCAGATTGGTTTGAAAATTTCTGTCTCCTAATATTTGATCTTTTCTGACTCTGGCTAAATGTTGCGGTTTGGCCCGGCTTAAGGTATCAATCATTGCCTGATTATCCAAGCCACTGGGTCCGGTAAATGCTTTAATCATATCACCGCTAGTCCGGGCATATGATTGTCTAATCTTCAAATCCCGATCCTTAACGCCCCGGCTTTCAATACCATCGCCCAGGGCAGCAGTGACGTTACTTCGGTCAACGTCGGTCCTGATCATTTTATCAATGGTGTCGCCAAATTTAATGCCCAAAGTATCAGCCAAAAATTCGGAATTGGCTCTATTTAATTGTTTGGTGGACAGTTTTTCCGGATCAATAATCCCTGAAGAAACTTTATTTTTGAATTCTTCCGGAGGATTATTCCACATCCCCAGTCTTTTATCAGCCATTTCATTAAACTTCTTAAGCAATAGGGCATTATCAGATAAATTATTTTTACCTTGCTGTAATTGTTCACGGCTGTTAAAGCCGTCTTTTATCGCTAAAACAATTGAAGCGGCCCTGCGTTCATCTCGCGCGGCCGAGGCATCTATCGAAAGCTTCCTTAATTCCGGAGCACTTAAGCCTTCCAGATCCTCTATCTTCTTACTGACGCGCTGTTCACCCGCCTTGTTTTTCAAAGCATTAGCTGGGGCTTGGAAAGCATTGAAAGCTTCCCGGAAATCATTGCCAAATTTAGTAATCTTTAAAATATCTTTTTCTTTTACTTCTCTGCCGGCAACATCTTCGATTCTTCTTACCTCGACGTCGCCGCGGGCAGTTTTTTCATATTCAAAAGTCCCTTCTCCTTCAACCCCTCTTTTGATTGTATTTTCCTTTCGATCACTAGCGTCAAATGCCTTTTCATGAGCTTCCTGAACGCCGGCTTTATGCTGTCTTAATAAACTTCTCCGGACACCAGCCGGTCCTAAAGCCAGAGTGCCAAAAGCCCCGACCGCTTTGCCGCCAGCTTTAATTACCCGTTCTATTTCTTCTCCAGCCCTGGTTCTTCTGACAGCCGAAATCTCTGCTCTTAAAGCGGCTTTGGGTGCGCCGATTGTTTGTCGATAAGTTCCGTAAAAACGATCGGCAAATGCTCCCACTCTTTCCTTTTTGGCCGCTTCTCGCCTGCCTTGAAATGCTTCATAGCGCTGTCTCGCCCATCTGATCGGTGACGGTCCGACTTTGCCGGTCAATAATCCTGTCCCGGTACTTCTTAATTTGGCCAGCCCCTTGCCGGCAATTGAGCCGGCGACCCCGCCAACCTGCTGGGCCATAAATAAGCCAGTCATCAAAAGACAGATGGCAATGAAAAAGGACAAGAGATTTGGTGGCTGGACAGCCTCCGCTGGAAAATAATTGGCGGAAGCGGCCTGCTGTTCAGTAACTAATTGATCGCCAATGGGATTAACGCCTTCATCATACCCGACTCCGCTCATCATTACTTTGCCGCCGCTGACTTGAGCAGTCGCCAAAGTCAGCCAGAGGAAAAAAGCCAAGAGCGGGCCGATAACTATCTGCTTGGTAAAATCATCCCACCATTGGCTGGCATAATTCTGGCCTTTCCCCGGCAGAGCGGACAAAATATAAGCGACTGGCGACAAAATCACCAGCAGCCAGAGATAAACCACCCGCACTATTAAAATAAACAGGAAAATTACGGTTACCACAGTGGCCACAATCACCAAAATCAAACCAGCCACCATTGCTCCCAGGATGTCATATTGGTCAATCTGCTGGTTAGACGTTGTCTGGGCAAACCGCAAAAGCTCGTCCAGGCCCAAAATTTTTGTGAAATTATAGCCGGCGTCGCGGAAAGCATTGACAAAAGCCAGCATCACCACTTGGGAAAAATCAATGATAAATCCACTGATTGTTTTGGAAAAATTAATCAATAGCGCCATAATAACCAGTTTTCGCAAAACATTGCGGTAATTGAATGATTGGATCCCGAGAACCGTCGAGAAAGCGATGATAATCAAAATCACCACAAAAAACATGTTGCAGATGTCCCTGACTAATTTCCAGCCGATCAGCACTGGTTGTTCGTAAATAAAATTATTATATTTAGCAACGGAAATTAAAAGATTAATAATTATGCCCAATAACTTGCCGATAACTGAAATTAATAAAAAACAAATAGCGGAAACAATATCAATAATCGTTTCCATTATCGTGGCCTGGGCCGGCGTGGTGAATAATAAAATTCCGGCAATTGTCACCATTAAAATTATAGCAATGGTTTTTTGCCGGGAATTGAAATAAAAACGCGTTTCCAGACCGTTTAATTTTTTCAAAATTTTCTTGAAAAATTCCCAAAGTCGGAAGTAATGAAACTTACAAATTGTCACTAGGCTTTTTACTTTCATTTATTTAAGGGATTACTTAGGTCCCGGAATTAATAACGATCCAGTTTTGGAATGCTGCTGAATTACTGCTAGTTAAAGAATCACAATTTGTTGAATAATTATCTTTATTGCACCAGCCCCAGTTGTCTATTACTTGCACCA
>Ga0214473_10003971_pt1 | contig 17794 bp, 15 predicted proteins | sample RVTome_7_FD_203509 | JGI IMG/M metagenome (GOLD analysis project Ga0214473, IMG submission 203509) | Soil microbial communities from uranium-contaminated site in the Upper Colorado River Basin, Wyoming, United States - RVT98D197 | ecosystem: Environmental > Terrestrial > Soil > Contaminated >... | reverse complement strand
AGGGCGGCGGCTGGAGCTTCGTGCACTTGGCCCGAAGGCGAGAACCAAAAAAGGGCCGCGGCGCCGGCGGCAATTAAGCCCACGCCCAATAGTAGCGCGGAAAGTATCACTCCCCGTGTAGCAAAGCGGCTTAAGCCAGCTAAGTTCACAATGGGCAAGCATACCCGCCTCCCCTGGCAGCGTCCAGAAACCATTCACGGTAAAATCGCCGCTAATGCCAAAAACGGGCGAAAAACTTCTGTTTAATAAGCGTTACCAGCTTGAAGATTACGTGGAAAAAGGGGGCATGGCTACCGTGTACCGCGGGCGCGACCTGATGTTGGAACGCGACGTGGCCATCAAAGTGCTGCGCGAAGAGTACTCGCGCGATCCGGCGTTCCGCGAGCGCTTTCGCCAGGAAGCCAAAGCTGCCGCCAATCTCTCTCACAGCAATATTGTTACCGTGCATGATTTCGGTTTCGATGAAGATCACCTTTTCATTGTGATGGAATACGTGCCCGGCACAGATCTGAATACGCTCATCAAACAAAAGGGGCATTATTCGCTTGAAGAGGGCATTCCCCTCGTTGTGCAAGCCTGCAAAGGCTTAGGTTATGCCCACCGCGCCGGCTTGGTGCACTGCGATATAAAGCCACACAATTTCCTCGTTACCCCCGATAAGCGCCTCAAAGTCACCGATTTCGGTATCGCCCGCGCCTTGGCTTCCATCCACCCGGGTGAGGAAGCCGATGTGGTATGGGGCTCTCCGCAATATTTCTCACCAGAACAGGCCGCCGGCGGCGCGCCGTCTCCTGCCTCGGATGTATACGGCATGGGTGTAATCATGTATCAGATGTTCACCGGCCAGTTGCCATTTGGCGCCAAAAATGCCGCCGACCTGGCCCAGCAGCATCGTTATGAGCAGCCGCGCCCGCCCATGGAGCTGAACCCGGAGATCCCGGCCGACCTCAACGAGATCATGCTCAAAGTGCTTTCCAAAGAGCCCTCCGCCCGCTATCGCACCGCCGACCAGTTAGGCAGAGTTTTGTTGACCTTTGCCGCGCCGGAGGAAATTGCTGCAGCCGAGGCCTTTACTCCGGGGCCAATGAAAATCTCCGAACCAAAAAACGTCTTGAACAAACTAAAAAGTTTATTCGCCCGAGATTCAACCAGCGCCGTGGAAACAGATTGGGTGGCGGTTGGTTTGGGTTTGCTTGCCGCTTTGGCTGTGGGCGGTCTGTTGCCCTTCTGGATGTGGGTCTATCTGGTCTTCAATCCACCCCTGCAATAAATGTAGATTGTCATGGCGGGGAGGGCGCAGCCCGACGCGGCAATCCCCGGACTGTACCCTCCTTGCTAAATTCGAGAACGTTTTTCCCTAGTGACCCTTTTCAATCCTCCTCTCTTTGAAAACGCTCCCTTTGTTATAATTTCGCAATGGCTATTAAGCCACTGATCGCCCCCTCTATACTCAGCGCGGATTTTTCTCGTTTGGGAGAACAAATTGCCGAAGCCGAACAAGGCGGCGCGGATTGGATTCACATTGACGTGATGGACGGACACTTTGTGCCGCCGATCAGCATGGGTCAGATGGTGACGGAAACATGCCGCCGGGTGACCGACTTGCCATTGGATGTGCATCTCATGGTCGAGCAGCCGGATGAAATGTTGCAATCCTTTGCAGAGGCCGGTGCCGATCATATTCACGTGCATATAGAAGCTAGCCCCAACATCCAACGCAGCCTGGAACGCATTCACAAACTGGGCTGCAAAGCAGGCCTTGCGGTAAATCCGGAGACCAGTGCCGCGGCCATGCTCCCGTACGTGCAACTGGCCGATATTGTCTTGGTGATGAGCGTGCATCCTGGCTATTCCGGCCAAGATTTTTTACCCGAGATATTACCCAAAGTGAGCGAATTGCGCCGCGCCATCACTAAAAGCGGCACAAGTGCGCTGATTGAAATTGATGGCGGCGTGCACGCGGAAACTTTGCCGCTCGCCTTGGAAGCAGGCGCCCAGGTCTTCGTGGCCGCCAGCGCAGTCTTCCATCACACGGAAGGGATTGCTGCAGGCATCCAAGCCTTGCGCAACGCCTCGCTCGAAAAGCAAAAGCGATAATCAACATGACGGAAGACAACGCCCCTCTCGGCAGCATCCAGGTTTCCCCGCGCGCCATCGCTACCATCGCCTACCAGGCCGCCGTCGAATCCTATGGAGTGGTTGGTTTGGCCTCAAAGAATCTGTTCAACGGTCTTACCAACTTGATCGTCAAAGACCCCACGCACGGGATTGAAATTAATTATGTGGACCAGGCCATAAACATAGATCTCTATATCGTCGTGGAGTACGGTACGAACATCAAAACGGTAGCCGCCAATGTAGCCAAGACCGTGCGCTTCCACGTGGAAAAGGCCCTCGGGCTGCCAATCCAGGAAGTCAACGTTCACGTTCAAGGGCTGCGAGTAAACGCTAAGGACTGAGAAGAGCGAACAGCCCTCGCAAATCCACGCCGGGATAGCGGATCGATGACCCCCAAGAACGCAATAGTCAACAAGAATCGCCTAGTCATATTGCAGCAATATCCTATTGATGGGCGAGGCGTGAAAAAACTGGCCCAGGCCGGTTATGCCTGGCTCGAAGCCAATCGCCAATCGGTAAATGCCTTGAATGTTTTCCCGGTGCCGGATGGGGACACCGGCACTAACATGGTGCTCACCATGCAGGCAGCCATGGAGGAGATCAAAAACTCCCCCGAACAAAAGGCTGGAAAGATTCTGGAAATCCTGGCTCAAGGTGCGTTAATGGGGGCACGCGGCAATTCGGGCGTGATCCTCTCCCAATTGTGGCGCGGCTTTGCCCGCTCGGTGGACGGCAAAGAGAACGTAGATTCCCAGGATTTAGCCAAAGCCTTCGTCGAAGCACGCGATACGGCCTACAAAGGTGTGGTACGCCCAGTGGAAGGCACCATCCTCACTGTGGCCAAAGATATGGCCGCTGCTGCTGAAGCTGCAGTCAAAGAAGGTGCTGACCCGATTACCTTGTTGGAGCGCGTCTTGCAGGCTGCCGACGAGTCCGTACAACATACTCCGGAATTGTTGCCGATCTTGAAAGAAGCCGGTGTGGTCGATTCGGGCGGAAAAGGCCTTTTCTTTCTATTAGAAGGAATGATGCGCTGGGTACAGGGCCAGCAATTGCATACTGCGGAAGGCACGGTGCAACCGCTGGCGGCTCTGAATTTAGAGAATTCGATGGAATCGATAGAGGCTGGGCAGGACTACGAAGTGATTGTCGACTTTCGCCCAAGCAAGCCGCTCGACCTGCAGCAATTCTATGGCGATTTGGAAAAGATGGGTACTTCCATCCAGGTGGGTGAAGGTGAGGGGATGTATCGCATGCATATCCACGTGCCCACCGAGAAGCGTTATGAACCTATTGATTACACGATGACACTGGGCACCATCACCAATGTGGCCATGGAAAACTTGATGGCGCAAATGGACGCGCTTAGTCAAAAAACACACGGCTTCAAGTTGAAACCGGTGGAGCCCGGTGAAATCGCTGTGGTGGCGGTCGCCCCCGGCGCGGGCATTGCCCGCCATTTCGCCGAATTAGGTGCGGCGGCCATCGTGGAGGGTGGCCAGAGCATGAACCCCAGCACGGCCGACATCCTCAGTTCCTTTGAAAATCTGCCCACCGACAAGGTGATTGTGCTTCCCAACAATAAAAATATCGCCATGGCGGCTAAAGCCTCAGCCGAACTTACGGTTAAAAAAGTGCGGGTAATTCCCAGCAACAGCGTGCCGCAGGGCCTGGCATCCATGCTGCGCCTCGATCCCAAAGGAGATCTCGATCAGGTAGCCGAGGAGATGACGAAGGCCACCAAACAAGTGCAGACTGGCGAGGTTACCACGGCCACTCGCAATGTTGAGATTGACGGGGTCAAAGTGAAAATAGGCCAGCTCATAGGTTTGCATAACGGCAAACTGGTCACCTCGGCAGCGGACTTTGAAAAAGGTTGCCTCAAATTGCTCAAAAAGATTGGCCTGGAAAATTACGAGATCATCACTTTGTTCTATGGTCAAGATGTCAGGCCTGAAATGGCCGAAGAAATAGCCGCAGCCATCCGCAAAGCCTATCCCAAGCAGGAGATTGAAACCCACGAGGGTGGGCAGCCGCATTATCAATTCATTTTTGCGATTGAATAAGCCTGAATGCCGCCGGTCTGCATCGTCACAGATAGCACCGCCCTATTTCCGAATCCGGTTTTCACGGGGCGCAATCAAGTCAACATCCTGCCGGCTAACTGGCAGCCCGAATTAGCCAACTCTTTCGAACGGCTCAAAGCAGCCGATTTTCCTGGCTCTCTTAAAGAAGTCGATGCGCCCTTGCTGGCTACGCCAGGCACGGCGGAATTTGAGACCATCTTCCGCCAACTAGCCGCTCGGCACGATGGCGTCTTGGCCATTCTGCATTCTCACGAATTTAGTCCAGCCAGCTCACGTGCTCAGGATGCAGCTCAAGCACTGGATGGGACCGTGCCGGTGCGCGTGGTGGACAGCCACAGCGTTTCTCTGGGATTAGGGCTCATCGTGCAGGCCGCCGCGGCGGCCGCTGAGGAGGGCATGCCTTTGCCTGAACTGGATCTTTTCACTCGTAGTTTGGTGCCAAAAGTCTACGGGTTGCTGTGCGTCCCAGGCCTGACGTATTTGCGGCGCAGCGGCTATGTGAATCCCTCCCAGGCAATCGTGGGCGAATACTTGGACATTTTGCAGGTCTTCACCCTGGACAATGGGGAATTGGTGCCCACACAAAAAGCGCGCAACCCACGCCATCTCGTGGATATATTGCACGAATTCCTTTCGGAATTCGTTGACCTTCAGCACATTGCCTTGTTGCAGGGCGCCCCACCCTTCGAACAGGAGACCCGCGCCTTGCGTGAGCGATTAGCGGAGGAACACCGCAACACGCCGATCAGCGAACAAATCATCAACGCCCCATTTGCCAGCCTGATCGGCCCCCACAGCCTGGGCATCTTCGCTCAGGAAGCTTAAATACATGCACCAGGGGAACAAAAAGCACTGCTGCCCAGGCACTGATAAAATAACCAAGTGAAACCATCGCTTGACAAATTGCAGAAATTTTTTCGCTTGGAAGCGGAACGCGAGTACGACAACCGCGCTGTGCTTGGTGGGTTGGAAAATATGTTGCCGTCTTGGCAAGCGGAGGCCCGCGCGGATAACTTGGATGAAGTCTTGGTCAATACAGTAACGACCCAGTTGCGTGACTATGCGCAGCTAAATGGGGGCCAGCGTTCGGAAGCTCTCAAAGGTTTATGGCTACGCATTCAACACGCGACGGGAATGAACGAAAACGGAATTGGTGCTCCTCAAACAAAGGCAACTCGCCGAAAGGCCAAATTACAAATTAAGAAGCCCGTTCCTGTTCTACAACGCGTAAAAGTCAAGGCCCATCCTTATAAGCCCGCTAAAGTTAGGATTCCCAAACGCAATAAAACTAAAGCCGAGCCAGCCGCACTGGATGCCCGAGTAACCTCTTTGAACGGTGTCGGGCCTGTAAATGCCGCTCGTCTGGAGAAGCTCGGTATCCAATCCTTACGCGATATGCTCTATCACTTTCCTCGCCGTTATGACGATTACAGCCATTTAGCTACCATACGGCATTTAGAGTATGGCCAGGAAGTAACCGTTATCGGCAAAGTGAAGAGTGTAGCCAACCGTTCAGCGGGCAAGGGCAGAAAGAATCTCACAGAGGTCATCATTGACGATGACAGCGCCGCCTTGCGTGCGGCTTGGTTCAACCAGCCCTGGATGGCGAAGAATTTCCACGAAGGCGATCAACTGGTCCTTTCGGGCACCGTGGAACAATTTCAGGGCCGCTTCACCTTGAACAATCCGGGCTGGGAACTGCTCGATGAGGAGCAACTTCACACCAACCGCATTGTTCCTGTCTATCCCCTCACGGCTCAAATGGGCCAGCGCTGGCTGCGCGTCCTAATGAGCAAGGTGGTCAGCTATTGGGCCCCGCGGATTCCAGAACTACTGCCGACAGGCCTGATCCAATCCGCGCAATTATTGCCGCTCTCAGAAGCATTGCAGCAAGCTCATTTCCCCGATTCGCAGGAGCTTTTGAAAGCAGCCCGCCAGCGCCTGGCCTTTGACGAACTCTTTTTGTTGCAATTAGCTGTGTTACAACAAAAGAAAGCCTGGCAAGGAATTGCAGCCCGTCGTTTCGAAGCCCCCTCAGATTGGTTGCAGGCCCAGGTCGCGCAACTGCCTTTTCAATTAACTAAGGCTCAATCCAATGTTTTGCGTGATCTCATCAAAGATCTCGCCTCCGGCCGCCCAATGAACCGGCTCTTGCAGGGCGATGTTGGTTCGGGAAAAACAGTGATGGCGGCTCTGTGCATGGCACTGGTTGCGCGAGAGGGCGCGCAGTCTGCCTTGATGGCGCCCACCAGCATCCTCGCCGAACAGCACTATGCCACTTTGCAGGAGTTGTGGGTCAGGCCAGGCAGCGCCCTTCACCCTGAGGAACTACGCCTAATCGTTGGTGCCACTCCGCAAGAAGAAAAACAAGCCATCCGCCACGGCCTGCAGAGCGGGGCCATAAAGATCGTGGTTGGCACACACGCCCTGATCGAAGATCCAATTCTCTTCTCGGAACTGGAAATGGTAGTGATAGACGAGCAGCACCGCTTCGGCGTGGGCCAACGCGCCGCCCTGCGCGCAAAAGGCAACAGCCCCCATCTGCTGGTGATGACCGCTACCCCTATTCCGCGTTCGCTGGCCCTCACCCTCTATGGTGACCTGAATCTGAGCGTGATTGACGAACTGCCTCCCGGCCGCCAGGAAGTCCCCACGCATATCTTGCTACCCCATGAGCGCCAACGCGCATATGGCCTGATTCGAAAAGAGGTTGAGGCCGGGCGGCAAGCTTTCATCATTTATCCGCTTATCGAAGAAAACGAAAACAATCAGGTCAAGGCAGCGGTGCAAGAGTACAAGCGGCTGCAAACAGAAATCTTTCCCAATATGAAAGTAGTTCTGTTGCATGGGCGCTTGAGTGCCGAAGAGAAAGACGAGAGTATGGGGCGCTTCCGCGATGGCAAGGCCCAGATTTTGGTTTCCACCACCGTGATCGAGGTGGGCATAGATGTGCCCAACGCCACGGTCATGCTCATTGAGGGTGCCAACCGTTTCGGCTTAGCGCAATTGCACCAGTTGCGCGGCCGCGTGGGACGCGGGGGCGAAAAATCATACTGCATCCTCATTCCAGAGCATGATGAGGCAGCTGAAAACGAACGCCTTAAAGCGCTTACAGAAACCAATGACGGTTTCTTGTTGGCAGAACGCGATCTGGAACAGCGCGGCCCCGGCCAATTCCTGGGCAGGCAGCAATCCGGCTTTAGCGATTTGCGTCTGGCCTCGCTGAGCGATGCTCGCCTCATTGACAAAGCCCGCCGCCACGCTGAAGAGCTGCTAGCTGGCGACCCTGACCTAAGCCAACCCGAACACCACGCATTGGCCGCCGCCTTACAAGAAACTTGGAGCGACGGCCAGGGAGACCTAAGCTGATGATTCGCGCCCTGTTCCCAGCCACTTTCGACCCTATTCACAACGGCCACATCGACATCGCCGAGCGCGCCGCCAAACTCTTTGACGAAGTCATTGTCGCCGTCTACGAAATGCCGCAGAAGTCCCTCTTGCTGCCCACGGAGACGCGGGTGGAACTAGTGAAGCAAGCCTTTAAGAAAGAGCCGAAGATCAAGGTCACCACCTATCATGGTTTGACCGTGGATTATTGCCGCGAAATTAACGCTCAAGTCGTGGTGCGCGGGTTGCGCGTTTTTTCCGATTTCGAATACGAATTTCGCATGGCCTTGGCAAACCGCCAGCTGGCTCCGGATATCGAAACTATTGCTCTGATCACCAGCAAAGAGCACTCATTTCTTTCTTCCACGACGGTGCGCGAAGTGGCCTCGTTGGGCGGAGATGTTGGTGGAATGGTGCCCCCACACGTGAAGAAAGCCATCACCAAGCGCTTTGAGGAAATGAAGAAGAACGGCGAAGCGGGATACGTCGCCAGCCCGCTGAGAGATTGAATTGAAGAAGCTGGCGAGTTGACGAGAGGCCGTTTTGCGTGTAGTCTTTGGTCTAATTCTTGCACCTTCATCAGATAAAGGTCAACTGGCCTTAAATTAGCTATGGATATTCTCCAACTCGTTGACCGCCTCGAAGAGCTCTTCAATCAGAGTCGGCCCATCCCGCTCACTAACAACGTGATCGTAGATGAGGATCGCATGCTGGACCTGATTGACCAGATGCGCGTGGCCATCCCCGATGAGGTCAAGAAGGCGCAGAAGCTGATCGCTGAGCGCGACCGCACAATGGCCCAAGCCCAGGAAGAAGCTAAGCGCACGCTGCAATTGGCGCGCGAAAAGAGCGATGGATTGGTAGAACGCGATTCCATTGTCTCTTCAGCCGAAGCGCGCGCAGAACAAATCCTGGCGCAGGCCAAGCTGGACGCGGACGCCGCACGCCAGGAAGCGGACGATTACGTGGTTGAATCGTTGACTAACCTCGAAATGGAGCTGGAGCGGGTGCTCAATCAGGTGCGCAATGGCATCCGCGCCGTGATGCAGCAGCAGGAAGAGAAAAGGGGCGCGCAGCCCAGCGAAAAACAAGAGGCTGCCAAAACGGAATAATTAGTCAAAAAAAAAAGGACCGTTGCATGCAGCGGTCCTTTTTGTTAATTAATTCTTTAGGTTACATTCCTCGCTCGGGGTGCGTAAACGTGCGCTCAATGAGCCAATCGTTGATCCCGGGGAAAGCAGCCGCTAACAAAACGCCGATTCTTGAAATAGGCGGCAAAATGAGCGCCCGCCTTGGCCGCTTAGCCGCCGACCAGATCCCGCGGGCCACATCGTCGGGGCTCAGCTGCAAAGCCTTCGGTGTGGTGATGCCCGTCTTGCGTTTGGACTGGGTATGCTGGCCAAATTCGGTGGCCACTGTGGCGGGGTAAATAACCGACACCTTGATCCCAAAGACCCCCACCTCGCGGCGTAACGCATCGCTGAAGCCGCGCACGCCAAACTTGGTGGCTGCGTAAATCGTGTAAGTGGGTGGAGCAACAAATCCAGAGAGTGAGCACATGTTGATGATGTGGCCTGCGCGGCGCTCGATCATGTGCGGCAGCACCGCACGGGTGGTCTGGATCACACCCGTCAAATTCACCTGAATTTGTTGAGCGATATCCTTTTCAGGATCCATCTCTTCCAGCCATTTGGTTCGCCCAAAACCTGCATTATTGAGCAGAATATCAATTTGACCGTATGCCTTGAGGGTTGTATCCACCAGGGCCTGGATAGAGGCGCTGGAACTCACGTCCGTCTCCACCGGCAAAGCTTGCCCACCCTTGCTCTCGATCTCTGTTTTTAGCGCCTCCAGCCGATCCAAGCGTCGCGCCGCCAGCACCACACGGTAGCCTTGCTGCCCAAAAAAGCGCGCAGTGGCCTCACCAATTCCGGAGGAAGCCCCAGTGACAAGTATCACGGGTTGATCTGTCATAGTTCCTCCTCAGTCAATATTTACCTGAACTACAGCTTTTTTCGCTATTCAGGGAACCAGCAACACCGGGATGCTGCTCACGTGCAGCAAACCGCCATCCCGCGGAGAGGCCGCAAAGACAACGATCCGCGCCGGAGTGGGTTCCGAAACCGAAAATGTGAGCGTGCCGCTGAAGGGCCCGGGTTGGCCCATCTCGGGAGAATTGATCATGGCCACGCCGCTTCCGAGGACATTGTGGGCCTCGCCACACAATTCATCCGCCGCGCCGCCGCCGTCACCACCTCCACATAGCCTTAGACCAAGAGTTGCCTCAAAGTAATATTCCGAAACGCCACTGACTTCGATGGATCCGCCGCTAATTTCTACATTAGGAGGCGGAGCTTGGATAGCAATGTTTTCCAGGCCTATCGTCGCCGGGACGATTTCGGCCGCCCCGCCAGGTCGTAGCGTAACTTCTACGCTGGACAAATGAATAATGCCACCGTCCATGGCGCTGGTCTCGTACACAGAAATGCGCCCGGGCTGTTCACTTGGGACACCGAAGGGGACCTGGACACTAAACGGGCCCGGTGAACCGGCATCTGCCTGAATGGTGGTCGGCTGTTGCGCCAGCAAAGAACCAAGTTCGTCATACACAGCCACCACCAGGGTTTGCTCGAAGGTGGGCCGCGATTGCCCTTCAACCAGCGCCGGAGAGCTCACCACCGAGAGCTGCCCCGGTTGTGTGATTAGGATAGCCTCGAGAACTAGGCCATTTCCTTCACCACTTATTGGAGTGGGCTCTACCCCAGAGGGGGTTTCAGTTGGCGGGCTGACCTGCGGTTCTGTCGGGTCGCTGGTTTGGCTAACCACTATCTCGGTTGCCTGATTCGCAAGGGGCAAATTGCAAGCTGAAGTAAAGGCAATCAATATTAAAAGAGGGATGATTTTCGCACGCACACGAACCATTATCCCATTGAACCCATTAAGGGGCAAACAGTCGATCTGTAATACCTATTTGGTTGCGAAGTAAATCTCACGAATTTGTTCCACGAGAAACACAGAACCGCAAACCAGCACCACTTCTTTGTCGCCTGCTTGCTCGAGGGCCCTCTTCAGCGCCCTGGCAGGATCTGGCTCATTTTGAGCAGAGAGACCTAACTGAGTTAGCCGCTCTTGCAAATCTTCCGCAGGCCAGGCGCGTGGGTGTGCCGATTGGGTGGCAATAGCATGCCGAACGAGTGGTTGCAAACTGGTCATCAGACTCTTCAGATCCTTGTCGACCGAAACACCCAATATCAGGATTACAGGCTTGCCCTTGAAATAATCATCCAATGCCTGGCGCAGAGCGCTGGCAGCTGCCGGGCTGTGTGCCGCGTCCAGTATCAAAAATGGATTTTCTTGTAGGATTTCAAAGCGGCCCGGCCAGTGCGTCTCGGCAAAACCTTGCCTGATCGCCGTTTCCTCCAAGTCCAAGCCTCGCTCGTTGACCTCCTGCAACGCCGCATACGCGGTGGCTGCGTTCTCCACTTGATGAGCACCCAGGAGCGGGATCCGCAGTGGTTGGGCTTCTTCCGGCTCGTTGGCCCGCCAAACGCGCAGATCCTGCCCAGTTAGATCGAATGCGCCGCGTTCGAAAAATACATCCGTGCCCACTTCCGTTAGCGGCGCGCCTTTCTCCAGCGCAGCATGAATAAGAGCTTCTCGCGCTTCTGGCATTTGCGGAGAAATTACCACCGGTACTCCCGGCTTGATGATGCCGGCTTTCTCGCTGGCAATCTGCTCGAGCCGCTCTCCCAAGATTGAAGTGTGATCGTAATCAATGGCGGTAATTACCGAAACAAGCGGCGTGATTACGTTGGTAGCATCCAGCCGGCCGCCTAACCCCACTTCAATGACTGCCGCGTCCACATGGGCGCGAGCAAAATGCAAGAAGGCCAACGCCGTCACTACCTCAAAATTTGTCCAGCCTTTGCCTTCTTCCAGATGTGAGCGCATCACCCGGAAGCTTTCCTCGAGTTCAGCCTGCTCGACTACATTTCCATTGATGGCGATGCCTTGTAACGCGCCGCGCAGATGAGGAGAGGTAAACAGCCCGACCCGATAGCCCTGCGCCTGCAGCGCGGCGCCGCACAAGGCACTCACCGAGCCTTTGCCGTTGGTGCCGGCAATATGTAATGTGGAGTATTTTTGTTCGGGATGGCCAAGTGCAGCCACCAGGGCCTGCATGCGTTCCAATGTGAAATCACTAGAGCGCATCCCGCCTTGCGGGCGTGCGCCTAAATCAGGCAGGCTGGCAAGATAATGCTCTAATGCAAGTTCAGAGATGGTGGGCATTGATTTGATTCTACAGCAAGCAATTTGATAGAAATAACTTGTCTAGCCTTAGCAAAATGATTCAACCGCTAGATACGCCCAATTTCTTAAGGTGGGCTATTTATGTTCTAGAGTATGATGGGTGGCGGACGGGTTGCTGAGTCCCGTCAAAAAAGACCCCAAACCAAACTCATAAGGAGAAGAAACATGAAGAATCGCTTTAATCTGCTCTTCAGTCTGACAGCAGTTGCGGTGTTGCTTCTGGCCGCCTGCGCGCCAGCCGCTACGCCCGAGCCGACCGAAGAGCCTACTGCAGAACCCACCGCAGAGCCCGCGGTCGAATGGGGCACCGAAGCGAACCCGATTGTCTGGGTGCTGGTGCCCTCTCAGGACGCGGATGCCGTGTTGTCCGGTGCGGGGGATATCGCCGCGGCCATTGAGGCATCTACCGGCCTGATCGTAGAACCGGTGGTTTCCACCGACTTCACTGCTGCCGTGGAAGCTATGTGTAACGGCGAAGCCCAGATTGGCGCGCTGAACACCTTCAACTACGTCGTTGCTCACGAGCGCGGTTGCGCCGATGTGGGCTTGGTGTCCTTGCGCTTCGGCTCTAACTTCTATGCCGGACAGGTGATCACCCGCCCGGATACAGGCATCGCTGGCATTGCCGATCTGGCTGGCCACACGTTCTGCCGCCCTGATCCTACCTCGACCTCTGGTTGGATCATTCCCAGCATCGCCATGCGCGCCGAAGGTCTTGACCCCGAGGCTGATCTTACTGAGATCATCGACGCCGGTGGCCATGATGGCGTCGTCATCGCCGTGTACAACGGCGACTGCGATGCCGGTTCCACCTTCGTGGATGCCCGCAGCAATGTGGAAGAAGACTACCCGGATGTAATGGAAAAGGTCGTTGTCGTCGCCGAATCAGCACCCATTCCCAATGACACCATCAGCTTCTCGCCCGACTTGCCAGAAGCCACACGAGAAGCGCTGATCACCGCCCTCTTAGCTCTCAATGACAGCGAGGAAGGTTTAGCCGACCTCAATGCCGTGTATAGCTGGAGCGGTCTCGAGCGCGTGGAAGACAGCTTCTACGATGGCTTCCGCCAGCAGCTTCAAGCTGCCGGCATGAGCATCGAAGATCTGTTGAACTAAGCAGACAAGCAACAAGAAAGACGGGAAGGGCTTTATGCCCTTCCCGTCTTCATAACTGTAATACTTGTAACCATTTAGTAGCTTGAACTTAAGCCATGCTCAAAGTCGAACATCTCACCATGGTCTATCCAGATGGTACGGTAGCCCTCCGTGATGTAAGCTTTGAAGTTAAGGACGGGGAATTCTTAGGCGTTATTGGTTTAAGCGGCTCCGGGAAATCCACATTGTTGCGCTGCATTAACCGCCTGCTGGAGCCCAGCGAAGGGCGCATCCTTTGGAAAGGACGCGATATCACCCACATAGAGGATAGTGAATTGCGTCTGGTGCGCCGCGAAATCGGCATGGTCTTCCAGCAATTTAATTTGGTCAAGCGTTCTTCGGTCAATACCAACGTACTCTCCGGCCGCCTGGGCTACACACCCCCCAGCTGGAGCCTGATCAACCGCTTCAGCCGCAAAGATCATGACCGCGCCGCGCAGGCCTTGCAGCGCGTTGGCATTCCGGATAAGGCGCACAACCGCGCCGATGAATTGAGCGGCGGCCAGCAGCAACGCGTGGGCATTGCCCGCGCACTCATGCAAGAACCCAAGATGATCCTGGCTGATGAACCGGTGGCCAGCCTCGACCCGGTGCTGGCACATTCCATCCTCGGCTATCTGGAAAAGCTTAATAAAGAGGACGGTATTACCGTGATGTGCAGCCTGCACTTCCTCGATCTCGTCCAGCGCTATTGCGAGCGTGTGATCGGTCTGCGCGAGGGACGGGTGGTCTTTGAAGGCAGCAAGAAAGATATCCAGCAGCTCAGCGACGAACGCTTCAAGCAGATCTATGGGGAAGAAGCCCAGCGGCTTGGCGCCCAGTAGATCGAACCAACCAACTAGCCAAAACAGCCATGGACCATAACCTATCTCAAGCGCCGCGAAGCTCTTGGTTGCAGGGCTTCCTTTCCCTATTAGTTCCCGGGCTGGGCCAGTTTATCGCCGGGGCGCGCAGCCGCGCTGCCACGTTGTTCGCCGGCGTACTGACCTTGCTGGGTCTCAGCGTTTGGACCATTGCACAGAAGGCGCGTTTTCCAGATTTTGGACTCAGTCTTGAGATCTACATTAAATTAGTTTTTGAATCAGCCCTGCTGCTGGTTTTTCTTTTGGCTCTGCGTCGCCTATTTACCCGCTATGTAATCCGCGACCCGGCCCTGGAAGCCTTCAGCCTGTATGGCGTTGGCATTCTCTTTTTCTTGGCCATTCTTTTTGTCGGGGATAACCTGCTGGCAACTGCCACCAGCGCCGACCAGCTGGCTCTAGTGCATACCGGCACAGCGCTTTATGCCGCTGCTTCTCTAGCCGCTTTGTGGTTGTGGCAAGTGGGCGATGCCGTCCGCATCGGTTCACTTCCCCCGGGCGAAAAATTACCTTCAATGGGAACGGCTGTCCTGCTCATCTGCTTGCTCATCTTCAGCCTGGGCTACAACATTACCGACATAAATATGCCCAAGGCCATCCGTGAATACCGCGACATCTCTATCTTGTTGCCGCGCATTCTCTGGCCCTGGCGGGCAGCTTTTGAGTACGACCAGCAGGTATTGGAAGTTACCCAGCCCATTCAAGCCCCATGTCCTGAAGGAGAAACCGGACCGCCTTCCAACCAACCCAGTGAGGCCCAACCCTGGATCAGCGCAACACCTACCTGTGGCCAACTGAGCGCGCGACCCATCACTGGCGGGCTCGACTTAGGCACCGAGCTGACCATCACCGGAGGCAATTTCACGCCAGGGCAAGAAGTGCATATCCTATGGAAAAATCCCATCGGCAATCCGTTCACCCCGCGCGGAATGGGCCCCACCGATATCATCATCGACGAAAATGGCGGGTTTACCACCAAACTGAACATTCCTGATGCGGTTGTCCCGCCAAGCACGGCGGTTGGGGCTCAGATCCATACCCTGGCGGTTCGCCAAGAAAGTGAAGAGGTCTTCTCCGGCCGCATCAGTGAAGAGATGAAGCTGGCATTGGCAGCCATGCTCGAAACCATCATGATCGGCTTGATGGCCACATTCTTTGGCATTATTTTTGCATTCCCCCTGGCCTTCCTGGCTGCCAAAAACCTGATGGCGCCCATCATCAGTCCACTGGATCGCATCGTGGGAAGCATCGCTGGATTGGCGGCCGGGTTCTGGGTGGGGATTCTGCTTATGCAGCAAGTTGCCAATGCACTTGGCGGATTGGAGCAGGCGCCGATTCAAATATTCGTGGTCGGCCTTGTTCTCCTGGGGTTATTTGGCTACGCTGGCATTCGCTTGGGTGGGCGCTTATTCAGTACAGTGCTTGGAGCGCTGGGCCCAACTGTAAGCTTTGTCCTTTCGACTGCTCTGCTCGGAGCGATGGTAGCCGTTCCCGGCTATTACCTTGGCTTGGGTTTCAGCCGGGGCATCCGCAGCATCGTTCTTGATGCGGATGTGGCCGCTTTGAACGAAATTCAGTATGCGTATCTCGGCGCAGGATTGGCTATCATCCTGGCTTTCGTTTACGCCGTCTTGAGGCGCAAATCACGCGGCCTCTCGATAGGAATGATCATTTACACAATTACTCGCACTACGCTTAACATTTTGCGTTCCATTGAGCCGTTGATCTACGTGATCATCGCCTCGATCTGGATTGGACTTGGCCCTTTTGCCGGAACCCTCGCTCTAGCGCTGCACACCGTTGTCTCGCTGGCCAAACTGTATTCGGAGGCCATTGAAAGCATTGACACCGGACCTCTTGAAGCTGTGAACGCCACTGGGGCCACCCGCCTGCAAACCATCGTCTACGCAGTGGTGCCGCAAATCTTACCTCCCTTTATTTCCTTCACGATATACCGCTGGGACATTAACGTACGTATGTCCACCATTATCGGCATTGGCGGAGGGGGCGGAATCGGATTCCTCCTCATTCAATGGGTGCGCTTGTACCAATGGGACTTAGTAGGAATCTCAGTGTGGCTGATCGCCATCACCGTGGCGGCGCTGGATTACACAAGCTCAGCCATCCGCGAACGGATTGTTTAAAAACATTTCACTAAGAAAAAACTACAGTAGGCTCGTTTTTTGTTGATAGCGCCTTAATGTTGGCGTGTTAGAATGCGGCGAGTTCGCCAAAGCGAGCAACGAAATGACCAGCCGCGCAGAAGCTCTAACCATCGTCCGCGAATATGTAAAAAATGAAAACTTGGTGCGCCACATGCTGGCCGTGGAAGCGGCCATGCGCCACTATGCACGACTCTTGGGCGAAGATGAAGAAATTTGGGGGCTGGCCGGTTTGCTGCACGATTTCGATTGGGAGATACACCCAAGCCTGGAACACCATCCCCAGGATGGAGCTCCCATTTTGAGAGAGCGGGGCTTGCCCGAGGTGGTCATCGAGGCGGTGCTAAGCCACGCCAATCACACTGGCGTCCCTCGCCAGACACGGATGCAAAAAGCCCTCTACGCCTGCGATGAAATTACGGGTCTGATCACCGCCGTTACCCTGGTGCGGCCTTCCAAATCCATCCGGGATGTCACCGCGAAATCCATCAAGAATAAATGGAAAGATAAAGCCTTTGCCGCCGGGGCCAAACGGGAGGAAATTGAGCAAGCTACCCAGGAATTCGGTGTCGAGCTATGGGAGCACGCCGGTAACGTTTTGGCCGCCATGCAGGCCCAGGCCCAAGAATTGGGCCTGGGGGGAGTTCCCGCATAGAGTTAACTAGGGCGGCTAATGAGAGACGGGGGCCTCCAAAAAAATACAACAACTTCTTAATCTTTATCTAATACAGGGGTCTGGGCACAGAACTTGCTACTAGCTCAACACTTACGGAAATAAACCTATCACGTCTATCAATCTGAGGAGTCATGGCCATACTTGAAGGCAAAGGCATGTATCTTTGGGTCATCAGCCGCGTTGAGGCCGGTAATCCCAATGCGATCGCTGAAGTGGCCCGCCAAGCTGGGCTTAGCCACGTGCTCATTAAAGTCGCCGACGGCAGCGGCCCCTACAATATCGATAAGAAAACGAACCTTGACACAGTCCCAGCAGTAGTGGCGGCCCTGCGCCAACAGGGTATTCAGCCCTGGGGCTGGCAATATATCTACGGCCGCAATGCCGATACTGAAGCGCGCATCGCTATCCAACGCGTCCAGCAGTTTAACCTGGATGGCTTTGTCGTCAACGCAGAAAAGGAATTCAAAGAAAAAGGGATGGAGTCGGTGGCCCGTCGTTATATGCAGCAACTTCGCGCAGGCTTGCCCAACACGCCCATCGCCCTCAGCAGCTTCCGCTATCCTTCCATGCACCGCCCTTTACCTTTCGAGACCTTCCTGGAGTACTGCGATTTAAATATGCCCCAGGTTTATTGGGTGAAAGCCTACAACCCGGGACAGCAACTGGTTAAATCGTTACGCGAATATCAGAGCTTGAAGATCTGGCGTCCCTATCTGCCAACGGGCGCGGCCTATGGCGAGCACGGCTGGCGGGCCACTCCCGATCAGGTCAGTCAATTTCTCCAGGCGGTTAAGGATAACGATCTACCTGGAGCTAACTTTTGGGAATGGTACTACGCCCGCCAAAATAAATCGGCGCTCTGGAATCCGGTTAAGAATTTTCCCTGGCCTACAACCCCGCAGGAAAAGCCGGTTGAGATCACCATCCGCTTTTTGGAAGCATTAAATTCGAATGACCCCGTCAAAGTAACTTCGCTCTATAGCCCGAGCGGGGTGCACGTGACTGCCCAGCGCACCGTGCAGGGGTCGCAGGCCATCC
>Ga0214473_10003970_pt1 | contig 17798 bp, 16 predicted proteins | sample RVTome_7_FD_203509 | JGI IMG/M metagenome (GOLD analysis project Ga0214473, IMG submission 203509) | Soil microbial communities from uranium-contaminated site in the Upper Colorado River Basin, Wyoming, United States - RVT98D197 | ecosystem: Environmental > Terrestrial > Soil > Contaminated >... | reverse complement strand
GGAAGCATATCCACCAGAGCCTGGTTCCAGGCATCCACTCCGATCTGGGCCGGCTGCTTAATCCCCGCCTGGGCCATCAGGTCTTTGCACTTGTTGACCCACCTGCGCACCCCGTCTTCCGTCTCCAGCCCACCGCCGGTCATCTCAATCGTTCGGTCAGCGATCCAGGGCATGCGGAGCCGGGCGTGATCCAGGTCCATGGTGAAAACATAGGGGTCTTTTCCGTTGATCAGCAGGGCGGAGGCCAGGCCGAAAAAGATCATCGGCCAGTCATGAACCCGGTACCCGCTGATGTATTTCACGTTCTCCAGCCGGAAGAGGAACAGGGCATCCGCTCCGCTCTTTTTCAGAGCGGCTTTGGCTTTCTCCAGCCTTTCAGCGCGCATCCGCTTTACATCAATGCGCTCCTCCCAATCAACCGTGATCAAACCCAGGCCCGGATTGTCATAGGGGTACTTGAACTCCCTTCCCTCATAGCCTTTACCCAGATCAAAAGGTTCCCTCAGGTCCGGAATCGACATTTGTGCTTTCTCCTTTCTGTTTTTAAAAGTTGCGTAGACCTCGATTCTCCGCAGAAAAGTACTCCATCCAGATTATTATTTTCGCCCCCTTCCCCCCTCCCTTGGGCATCTACGGGTTCCCCGGGTCTCCCATGATCCCCTCACCGCCTAAACCCCCAAATATTGATATTTGATTTCTTGGTTTTCCCAGAGCTCCTGCGGGGAAGAGGAATAGACGATCGTCCCCTTACTCATCAATAGGGTCTCCGTACTCACGCGCAAGGCAAACAGAAGATTCTGTTCCACGATCAATATGGACATCCCCCCTTCCTTCATCTTCAGGATGACGTCTCCGACCTCTTGCACGAGCAGCGGGGCCAGCCCCTCCGTCGGCTCATCCATCAACATAAAGTCCGGGTTGGAGAACAGTGCCCGGGCGACGGCCAGCATCTGCTGCTCCCCCCCGCTTAATTCGTTACCCCGGTTGTTCAGCCTCTCCTTGATGCGCGGAAACAGGCTGAATATTTTCTCCTGATCCCATTGACTCGTCCCGGCATCCCGACCGGCCAGGGTCAGGTTCTCCTGGACGGTGAGGGAAGGAAAGATCCGCCGGCCCTGGGGAACCAGGCCCATCTGCATCCGGGCAATCTTGTACGGGGGCAGATGCGTGATGTCCACATCCTTGAAGAGAATCTGGCCGCGGCGCACCGGCGAGAATCCGATGATCGACCGGATCAGGGTCGTTTTACCGACTCCGTTCCTTCCCAGAATACCGACCACCGTCCCCTTGCGAACTTCCAGGCTGATTCCCTGGAGAACATAGCTATCGCCGTAATAGGTGTGGATATCGTTGATTTTGAGCATATTCAGCACCCCGCCCCCAAGTAGATTTGCTGCACCAGGGGATTGTTGCGAACCTCGTCCCGATTCCCCTCGGCCAGCTTCTGTCCTTGACAGAGAACGGTGATGGTGTCGCCAAAATCGAAGGCGACATCCATGTCGTGCTCGATCATGAGGATTGTGATTGCCGGGTCCAACTTTTTGAGCAAACGGGTCAGGTCGCGGGTTTCCGCCGGCGACAGCCCGGCGGTTGGTTCATCGAGAAGCAGGAGCCGGGGCTGGCCGGCCAGAGCCATGGCCACTTCGATCTGCCGCTGATCTCCATGGGAAAGATTCTTGATCAACAAGTCTCTCTTCTTCCACAGGTCAAATTCTTGCAAAAGCTCCGTGGCTCTTTCCTGGAGATGTCCGTAAGAAGAGACCGGGCGAAACATCATGAACTTCGTTCTCTCCAGAGCCAGGCAGGCGATGACCAGATTGCGCAAGACGGTCAGATTCGGAAAGAGGTTGGTAATTTGAAACGTACGGGTGATCCCCAGCGCGGTCCGTCGATGAACGGCCATGTGCGTGATATCGGTCCCGCGATAGGTGATCCGTCCGCCCGTGGGATCCAGAGCCCCGCTGATTAAGTTAAAGAGCGTGGTTTTCCCGGCCCCATTGGGCCCGATGATGACCCGCCGGGCCCCGTGCTCGACGGAAAGGGAAACATTGTCGACGGCCTGCAGACCCGCAAAGGCCTTGCTTAGCCCTTCGAGAACCAGACAGGGGGTTTGAGCGCTGCTGCTTGCGGTTGTGGTCAATTGGGCCTCCTTCTTCATCCTTTAGACTTCGTTGGGCGCGTGGCCAAGCACCCGAAACTGTATGGAAAATTATGAAAAATCTTTCCTGATTTAATTTTCACCGCAGAGAACGCAGGAAAGACCTGACGGGGAGACACGGGGACACGGAGAAACGGGGATCGGAAAGATGATCATTCACCGCGTCTCCAGGTCGCCGCGTCACCGCGTCAATGTTTTGCGTTCTCCGCGCTCTCTGCGGTTAATCTTTTATTTTTCATCCGGTCGATGAGAAAGTTCACCAGCCCCTGGGGGGCATAGAGGATGATCACGACGTAGACGAGACCCAGGATAATCAGCCAGCGCTGGGTGTACGCGCTGATGAAATTCTTCAGGAAGACGATGATCCCGGCCCCCAGGGCAGGTCCGACCAAAGTCCCGGGCCCCCCCAGAATCGTCATGAAAAAAGCCTCCATGGTCGCAATGATATCCAGGTCGCTGGGGCTGACGAAGGCGTTGTAGTAAGCCCAATAGACCCCGGAAATGCCCGCAAACCCCCCGGCAATGACATAGCTCAGATACTTGTGCAACCAGGTGTTGTAGCCCAGAACGCGCATGCGCGATTCACTTTCCCGAATCCCCCGGAGGGTCTGGCCAAACGGAGAATTCACGAGGAGGAACAGGGCCAGGAGAACCAAGGCAAATGCCAGAAAAGTGAAATAATAGAAGGCGATCGGATCGTTCAAATCCACCGGCAGCGCGATCTGCGGCCGGGGAATGCCGGAAATCCCGTTGTCCCCCCCCGTCATGCCGACCCAGCGAAAGGCCAGGCCCCAGAGACACATTCCCAGGGCCATCGTGATCATCAGGAAATAGACCCCCGCGGAGTGGACGCAGATTAGCCCGAAAATGGCGGCCACGGCAACGCTCAGGACGATTCCCGTGAGGCCGCTCAACCAGAACCCAACCGCGTAACGCGTGCTCAGCACTCCCACCGCATAAGCCCCCAGGCCAAAAAAGGCGGCGTGGCCAAAGGCCGGCAGACCCGTGTAGCCCAGGAGGATGTCCAGACTCATCGCCAGCATGCCGAAGATGAACATCTGGGTCACCAGCGTCACCCAATAGGCGGGAAAGAGCAGGGGCAAGACCAACAAAATGCCCAGTGCCAGGAGGATCCAATACAATTTCGGTCCCAGATCCCGCAGAATTTTCATTTTTCGTTCACCTCCCGAAAAGGCCGGTGGGCTTGATCGCCAGCACAATGGCCATGGGCGCAAAGAGCGTAAAGTAAGAGAGATCGGGAACCAGAGCCTTCCCAAAGGTATCGATTAAGCCGACTAAAATACTCCCGATGGCGGCCCCTTTAAGGCTTCCCATCCCTCCTACGATGACGACCACGAAGGCCAAAGGTAAGAGATCGAAATCCGCCCCGGGGAATACCCCGAAAAAAGGACCGCCGATCACCCCGCCAAAAGCCGCCAGACCGGCCCCCAGGGCGAACATCGATCCGGAGACCAACGGCACATTGATCCCCATTCCCCCGGCCATCTCACTGTCATCCACACAGGCCCGCAGTCTGGCCCCCAGGGAGGTCCTTTCGTAAAAAAGCCACAGACACAAAACGACAATTGCGGCCACCAGGACGGCAAAGGCCCGAAAGGTGGGAAAAATGATCGTTCCGATTTTCATCGATCCTTCCAAGAATTTGGGAACGGGGAAGGAAAAGGGGTCGCCCCCCCAAACGATAAAAGCGAGGTCCCGAAAAATCAGGGCAAACCCCATGGTGAGCAATACCTGGGGCATGTCCTGCAAATAGTATCTCCGCAGGAAGATCCGTTCCATGAGCAGCCCGATGACGGCAATCGAGAGTGCGCCCACCAGCATCGCCAGGTAAAAATTTCCCACCCGCCACATGACCGAAAGGCCGATGTACCCCCCTAACATGTAGTAAGATCCATGCGCTATATTTACAATCTTCATCACCCCGAAGATCAAGGAAAGTCCACTGGAGAGGAGAAATAGAATCGCTCCAAAGGAAATCCCGTTAAACGCTTGGGTCAAAAGAAACTCCATTCGAAGTACCCCCCTTCCAACTTTAAGAAACGCCCACTCCATCCGCCCGGCATGGAATGGATTCACCCGTTAGAGATTGCAGCGCTTGTTCAAAAATGGGGTGGTCGATACCGCATCTGGTAACAAGTCACCGGTTTATCCGTGAGGCATAGATTGCAATTGATACAGGAGGACCGTTCGGCCAGGCCTCGGCGAATCAAATTGGGAAATTCAGGATCGCGGATCAACGGGCGGCATAAGGAGATGAAATCCGCCGGTCCTTCCGACAGAATCTCCTCCATAACCTTGACCGTCCTCAAGCCGCCCACCAGGATAAGCGGGCATTGAATTTTCTTCTTAATCGCCCGGGCGTAATCCAAAAGATAGGCCTCCTTGAACTTGACCTCTTCGGCCATATGAGTCAATTTCGCCTCGATCTTTTCTTTCTCTTCCCCTTGGGCCCGGATATAGAGCCAGTAGTTCTTGGGGATATCCCCCCGGGACATTTGGAAATGGGTTTCCCAGGTGCCCGCAGTGAGATCGATTCCGTCAATGCCCAGGGAAGACATGCGTTCCGCGATCAGAGTCGCCTCATCGATTCCTAAACCATCCTCCAGGTAGTCGTTGGCATTCAAAGTGAGCAGGATCGGGTAATCGCTCCCCAGGTGTTCACGCATTCCTTGATAGATTTCAACCAGGAACCTCATCCGGTTTTCAAAGCTTCCGCCCCAACGGTCCTGCCGCCGGTTGGTCCGCGGGGAGAGAAACTCATGGATCAGGTAGCCATGGGCCGCGTGGATTTCCACCCCGTCGAAACCGGCTTCCCTGGCCCTTGCGGCCGCACGGATGAAGTTCTCCATTGCCTCGGAGATCTGTTTCGAACTCATGGCGATCGGAGGAATTCCCAATACATTGGGGACGGCTGAAGGGGCGATGGGTGTTTCTCCGACCACTTCAACGGTTCCCTGCCGACCGGTGTGAACCAGCTGGGTAATGACCTTCACATCATATCGATGCATTCGCTCCGTGAGCTGGCGATATCCCTCAATCACCTCATCCCGGTGGAGGCCGATCTGCTTCGGTAATCCTTTCCCGTTCCGCTGGGTATAGGCTCCGCCGGTGATGATCATCCCGACCCCCCCTTCCGCAAGGCGCGTATAAAGATCCATCAGCTTGGGAGTGCAGCCCCCGTCATCGGTCGCCATCTTCTCGACGGTGGGCGCCCGGACCAGCCGGTTTTTGACGATCATCTGGGCGATGGATTTCGGCTCAAAAAGGATGGACATATCCTTTGTCTCTTTCTCACTTAGGGTAACCACTTGGGATGATCTCGCAAAAAGTTTGGAAACATCTATTCCCGTCATTCCGGCGGAAGCCGGAATCCAGTAATTCCCAAAAGTTCTGGACCCCGGCTTTCGCCGGGGTGACGCTTGGGGCGACTTTTTGCGATTCGATCACTTATGCCGCGTTCCCATTTCTTTCATGGAGTGTACTCTCTGCCGTAGAAAGGCTTCTGCATGTACTCCTCCGGCTTATATTTCCAGAACTGAGAAACATTCGGGAATGTATGAATAATGGAATTTTGCAACTCTCCCCCTGCCCGCTCCACTTTCCGGATGTAAATATTCTCAACGGGGTTCCCGTATGCATCCATGACCATCGGGCCCCGCGGCGCAGTTTTCATCTCCACCTTTTTCAAAGCCTCCAGGAATTTGCGCCGGTCTTCCACATTGCCGCGCACCGCTTTGACCGCCGCGGCCAACCAGCGGCCGCTGGTGTAACAGCCCTCGGAAAAGTAACCAGGGGGTTTATTATATTTTGCCCGGTACGCTTTGACGAAGGCCTTGTTCTCCGGCGTGTCAATCGCCGCGCTGTAATGGAGGGCCGTGATGATCCCCAGTGCTTCATCCCCCATGGAGGGCAGAGCATGTTCATCCGTCAATATGCCACTACCAATCAGGGGAATTTTTCCCTTCAGTCCGAAATCCTGATATTGTTTGACGAACTGGATGGTGTACTTTCCCCCGAAGTTGGCAAAGACGGCATCCACATCCTTGGGGATCTGGGCCAGGTAAGGACTGAAGTCCTGGGTCGTGAAAGGGGTCCATAGTTTCTGGACGATCTTTCCCCCAGACTCTTCGAAAGTCCGCTGGAACCCGTCCAGGACTTCCCATCCGAAGGAATAATCCAGCCCGATCGCGGCGATCCTTTTATAACCCAGGGTTTTATACACCCATTCGCCAAAAGGATGCGAAGGTTGACTGCTGGTCCAGCCCGTGCGAATAATGTATTCCGATACCTTCCTTTGGGTAAGATCGTCTGCGGAAGTGATCGGCATGAGGTTCGGGATCTTTTGCTGGTTCACGTACGGAAGCAGCGCATAACCGCTGGATGCCAGGAGTGGGCCCACGAGGATGTGGACCTTATCGTTCTCCACCAATTTGCGGGCTTTGGTCAAGGTCCGCGCCGGTTGTCCTTCCGTATCCTCGGGAATAAACTCGATCTTGCGCCCCTCCATCTGGCTGCGGATCTCCTCCAGATAGAGCTGGAAGCCGTCCAGCATATCCTTTCCATTCTGCGCCAGCCCCCCGCTCAACGGGGCCAGAAACCCGACGCGAATGGGCCCTTGGGACTGCGCGGCAGCGGAGGTTAGGGAAGCAAATAAAACGAAAACCAGGAACATTGTGCCCAGACAAGAAATTTTCTTCATGAACCCCTCCCCTTTTTCTTTCTTTTCGATTTGAGCCTGGGATCATGGGTATCCCCGCTCAGCAGGAAATCTCAGTCCTATTTCCATGAGTTTTCTGGTTTCGAAAACTTCGTGAATCTCCTGGTGACTCGCGTCTAACCATAGGGCGGAATGTTCTATCTCCGCAGGGTCGCAGAGCACTGTGGCTCCCCGCTTTCTCTGGATAAGACCGATCGTCTCCAGGACCTTCATGGCTTCCCGGATTGAACTTCGCCCGGCTTTCAGTAACTCACTCAATTGTCTTTCGGAAGGAAACTTGTCCCCAGGGGTAAGGTTCCCCCTGCGGACCATGGACTTTATTTGGTCGACGATCTGTCCGGAAACGGTGGTCCGATTTACAGGCTTAAAATGCACCATAGGCGCTTCTGGCTTTAACCTCCCGCCCCCCGTCGCCAGCGGTCACCAGCCATGTGGCCTTGGTCTTACAATCTGAACATCGGATTCCCTTTTTAGCAGAACGAATTTTTTTGTCAATACTTTTTATCATCTCCTGGCCCTCGACCTCAATCTAGTTTCTTGAAAATTGATAAAATCGTATGAATTTGATATTTTGAAATTGTTTAGCCACAGAGGTCACAGCGCGGCATAGCCGCAACCAAAGGAAATCACCCCCTCCCTACCCTCCCCCCTCGAGGGGGAGGGAGAGGGTGGGGGGGATTCTTTATAAAATTTAAAGAACTTGAACGTTAGTAGTACAGAGAGCACAGAGATATGGAAGCACGGAATGGAAAAGAATTTGACCCTGCACCCTCAAAACAGATTCCCCAACCGTTCGCCTTTTCCTTTTGGTTTTTGAAGGTAAATCCCTCTGTGGCCTCGGTGATCACGCGCAGCGCGTGACAAATACGTTTCTAATATTTTTGTCTTTTATTCTTTTTCCTTTTTTTGGCTAAAGTGTTCTGATATTTTTGATTTCGGGGTCGCGGTTCCAAGGCTTAATGGGTCGGCGTCCCTGGCTTTGATAGAACGTCGCCAATTTTTCAGGGGGTGAAAAATGCGGGTTACCGAACATGTTCATGCGATTAAGGTTCCCTTTGCCGTATCCACTCGATTTGTCTATGCCTACCTGATCTACGGGAAACAGATCTGCCTGGTGGACAGCGGGACTGCCTCGGCCAAAGAAAAAATCTTTGATTATATGCAGCAAACCGGGCGGGATCCCAAGGAGATAAGCTGGCTCGTTCAGACCCATTCCCATGCCGACCATATCGGTCTCAGCGCCGAAATCAAGAAGATTTCCCGATGCAAAGTAGCCGCGCACGCTGCCGAGAAAGCCTGGATCGAGGATATCGAACTCCAGTATCGAGAACGCCCAACGGCCACATTCCGTTCCTATGTGCAAAACTCCGTGGGAGTGGACGTCGTGGTAAGGGATGGGGAAACCCTGGATTTAGGCGGCGGTCTTACTTTAGAAGTGATCCATACTCCGGGTCATTCGAACGGCTCGGTCTCCTATCTGCTACCCGCGGATGGGGCTTTGTTTTCCGGCGACGCCATCCCGCCGGTCGGAGGGTTGCCAATCTATTCGGATGTTTTGGCAACCGTCAAATCGATCCGCAAATTAAGGGAGGCGCCAGGATTGAAGGCCCTTTTCTCTTCCTGGCATGACCCGATACAGGGCCAGAAGGTTTATCAAGTCATGGATGAGAGCTTGGCTTATATCCAGAAAGTCCACGACCTGGTTCGTCAGGAAAAAGCGCAATATCCCGCTCTCAATCCGAAGGAATTGACCCTTCGCGTCCTAAAGGGCCTGGGGGTTCCCGAATCCCTATTGAACCCGATCGTGATTACCACCATCGAGGCTCACCTCAAGGAGAGCCAGCGCCCGAATGTTTTAGTAACCTAAATGGCGGTTTATCCAAGTCCTTCCCTATACCTCTTTTAGGATACCTCTTTTAGGGTCCGATCTTAAAACTTGCCCGTCAGATGCGCATGAACTTTATGGGGAACTTCTGGAGCGCCCGAGCCCCTGTTGGGGTGATTTCTATGAGATTGCCCACTTGAAGGCCCCGTTTACCGTCCGGGGTTACCACGTTGGGCTGGATGACGAGGAGCATCCCTTCCTGCACCACAAACTCATTCACGGGCCGACGAATCATGACTGAATCAATATCCAATCGAGGCGGCTCGATGAGAAGGCCCCAGCCATGCAAGGTCGCATCGAAGGTGGTAAATCCCTCATCCTGAATGATGGAGGCGGCCTTTTTGATCTCTACATGGGTCACGCCCGGCTTGAGCACTTTCAAGACGCGAGTGTACGCGTCCACGGCGACGTCGAACATCTTCCGGTAGATCGGGGTAGGAGGAACACCCACCGTAATCGGACGGTGCCCCTGCCCGGCATACATCTCGTAATCCGCAGAGAGCTCTGTAAGGATAATGTCCCCCTTGCCCACCTTCCGGAATGAAGGGAACTGGCAAGGGAAAATAAGGTGGGGTCGGGACATGGAGGTGGACCCGATGAATATGAGCTTGGGCCCGCCGCCCCGGGGCATATAGCTGTTCGTTATGATGCCGGCCAGCTGAAAATCGGTCATCCCGGCCTTGGCCTTTTTCTCCAGGGCCTCGAAAGCCATATCCGTCAAGGCGGCTCCCTTGCGGAACCAGGTGAGCTCCTCCCTGCTCTTGATGAGGCGCACATCGGCCAATATGTCCGTGGCGTCCACGAAAGAGGCACTTCCGAAGGCTTTATGCCAGTGATCCAGCGGGCCGAAGGGTAGCGAACCATAAAGGATCCCCCTCAGGCCCACCAGTCCGATCGTCCCCTTTTCCAGGCCGAGCTCGCGGATGCGACTTTCCACGGCGCCCCCCGGATTATAGTCCACGGCATCCGTTCGGGGAAAGATGCTCATCCGCTTGGCGTAGGGAAGATAGAGACGGTTCGAGATATGCAAACTGGGTTCCCCCTTCAGGGGAAAGACCCCATAACTGCTGACGGGATCCTGGTAATTCGAGACGTACTTAACATTGGCATGGTTAGCGTTATTGCTGCCGGAATCTCCGTAAATGATCAGGACATCGATTCCCTTCTCCTGCATACGCCTTCGAATCTCCCGGAAACGCCGGTCATACTCTTCTTTCGAAAAACGCGGATGATCTTTACGGAGAGCCATGGAAGAACCTCTCTTTCGTTGTGAGAAATGATCCAAATTACTTTGCCAGCTCCATGTCCTCCATCGGAGCGGTAAACCAGATGAGCGGCTGAATCTTGAAGGGATTCCCCTTCACCCGGGGGCCCGTTGCGGTCGGCACATTCGTGTCGGTAAGAGGAACGAACATGGTTCTCTCATAGATCATCTTCTGGATACGCCCGATCAAATCCTTCCTAGCCTTTGGCTGGAGCTCGGGTTGGTATTGTTTCCACAATGCTTCGATATCGGGATAATTGCCGTAGGAAGCCGGGCCAAAAAGGTAGGACAAGCGGCCCCCGATCGTCGCTACGATTGCCGGGTCAATAAAAAGAGCCCCTCTCATCTTTCCCCCCTGGCGATTGGCGAACCAGGCCGGTCTGTCTAAGAGCACAGTATCAACATTAATACCCACGGCTTTCCAATAGTTCATAACCTGCTCTCCGTAAGGCCAATAACCCCCTTGATACGGATAAAATTTCCCTCCATGGAAACCCTTGGGGTAACCGGCTTCGGCCAGGAGCTTTTTCGCTTGTGCCGGATCGTAGGGATCGGGAGGAAAGGGCACGCCATTAGGGTCTGCCTCCATCGCGACAGTTCCTACAGGCTTACACCCTGGCATGAAAATGTCGGCCAAACTCTGGCGGTCAATGGCCAGGCTGGCAGCCTTGCGGACCCTGGCGTCAGCCCATGGTGATTTGGGATCCCATTGGGTACTTATATATACGAGCCAGTGCACCGGGCTTACAGGATGCAACAGCCTGAGCGTAGAATCTTTCTTTAGGTCTTCATAAAAAACCCCCTGCATGAGCAACGCAATATCGACTTCGCCCCTTCGAACCATGGCCAGGCGGGTAGCTGGCTCAGTTACGATGAGGAACTCCAATCTTTTGATATGGGGGGTTTTTCTCCAATACCCTTCAAAAGCTTCCGCCACAAGTCTTACTCCGGCCACAAATTCCACAAATTTGTAGGGGCCACACCCGATGGGATGCTTCTTATACTCCCCATCCCCTACCTTCTCGATATGCTTTTTGGGCGCAATCCAGCCTATTCCACTGGCCCCGGGGAGAAGGTAATCCAGAAAATCTGGAAAAGGCTCTTTAAATTGAAAGCGCACCAGATGCGGGTTTACGGCTTCCACCTTTTCGGTCTTCCCCTGAATCGTTTTGGCCTGGGCGGCTTTGTATCGCCAGAAAGTAAAGACCACGTCTTCCGCGGTAAAAGCGTCTCCATTATGGAACTTTACTCCTTTGCGCAGCCTAAATTCGTAAACCCTGGCATCCGGGCTGATCGTCCAAGATTCGGCAAGCGAAGGAGTATAGTTTCCTTCAGGCATGGGCTTCAGCAAGGCGTCATGGAAAAGGTAAAGGGTAATGGCAGAAGTGGTTACACCCGGGTTGGTTCCGGGATCGAGCCAATCCCCCGAAAGGCCCCAATGGATGGCCTGCTTCATTACTCCCTGCGGGGAGTCCGCCCCAGCGCTGTTCGTTCCAAAAAGTACCGCCCCCCAAATGGCCATCGTCCACAATCCCCAAAACCGGGTTTTCCCCCTTTTCATTTCTTTCCTCCTTCCAGCTCGCAAATTTTACTTTCTGACCCGATCCTCCCGGTCCTGTAAAATCATCTGAGGAGGTCTCAATTTTTTTGCGCCCGTAAGAACAAGACCCCACTCCTCCTTTGAAGAGATGGGATTTCACTGACTTGGCATATGCTACCTCTTCCAAGAAAGTGAAGGGGAGAAAGCAGGCGTTTGGAGTACCCGTTCACTTTGGTTTTGGCTGAAGGGAGTCTAACAGAAAGCCGGCGGCATATCAAGGAGGAAGGTTTTATTCGAAAACAAGTATCCAAAATTTGTCTTGACAGGCTGGTCTCAAGATTTTAGAATCCCAGCAAACCTCCGGGTGTATTCAAAGGAAGTATTAATTGGAATGATTCTCCTTTTCTTGATTCTCGCGCTCAGTGGCCTTTTGGGGGAGGGGCCACGCATTTAATGGTATTCCTTTGGCTTTATCTTACTTATAAATGTGTAAGCGTACAAAATGTTAAAGGTCGATGCGTACCCTTGCCCTCGCAGAGGGAAGCTTTTAGAAGTCCGTTTAACAGACTGGGAAATCCCCAGGCCATGGACACTTCTGAGCAGCATCATTGACCACCCGGCTCGAGCTGGGCCGGGACGAACGAGTGAGGAGATCAAAGAATGGATAAACCCCCTGAAGTCAAAATGCGAAGCGAAGTCCGGGACGGCATGCGCATCATGTGGCATGTGCCCATCGAGGCGGACGACGGCCTCGTTCTCCGCGCGGACGTCTACCGGCCCGTGGAAGACGGGCACTACCCGGTGATCCTGACGTACGGGGTCTACGCCAAAGGCCTCTCCTTCCAGGAAGGTTACCCGATGCAGTGGGAAAAGATGGTCACCGACCACCCGGAGATCCTCCAGGGCTCCACCAACAAGTACCAGAACTGGGAGGTCACCGACCCCGAGCGATGGGTCCCGCAAGGGTACGCAGTGGTACGCGTGGATTCCCGGGGCGCCGGCTGGTCGCCGGGCTTCATGGATTGCAATTCCCCGCGGGAGGTCGACGACCTCTACCAGTGCATCGAGTGGGCGGGGACGCAGCCCTGGAGCAACGGCAAGGTCGGGATGCTGGGGATCTCCTACTACGCCAGCAACCAGTGGCGCGTGGCCGGGAAGCACCCGCCCCACCTGGCCGCCATCATTCCCTGGGAGGGGCAGAATGACCGGTACCGCGACTCCGGCTACCACGGCGGCATCTTGAGCCAGTTCCAGGAGCTATGGGCCAAGCACCAGGTGGTCAACGTGCAGTACGGGCGGGGGGAGCGGGCCAAGAAGAACCCCAACACCGGCGAGTCCGTGGCCGGACCCGTCACGCTTTCGGACGAGGAATTGGCCAAGAACTGTGTGAACGTCTTTGAGGATCTCAAGAAGCACCCGCTCGAGGACGAGTGGCACCGCTCACGCTCGGCCGATCTCTCAAAGGTGACGCTTCCGCTCCTGACCTGCGCCAACTGGGGCGGCCAGGGCATCCACCCCCGGGGCAACTTCAACGGCTTCACCCAAACCCCGTCGAAGCAGAAGTGGCTCGAGGTCCACGGTGATTCGCACTGGTCGCTCTTCTACAGCGCCTACGGCCTCGCGCTGCAGAAGCGCTTCTTCGACCACTTCCTGAAGGACATCGACAACGGTTGGGAAAAGCAGCCGCCGGTGCAGCTCAACATCCGCCACCCCGGAGAGAAATTTGTATTGCGGATGGAAAAGGAGTGGCCGCTGGCCCGCACCCGATGGACGAAGTTCTACCTCGACCCGGCCGGGATGGCCCTCAGCCCAAAGCCAGTCGTCAAGGAAGGGAAGGTCGAGTACGAAGCCCTGGGTAAGGGCATCACCTTCTCGATGGCCCCACTGGAGAAGAAAACCGAGATCACGGGGCCCCTGGCCGCCAAGCTCTTCCTATCGTCGTCGACGAAGGACGCCGACCTCTTCCTCATCGTGCGGGTCTTCGACCCCTCCGGCAAGGAGCTGACCTTCATGGGCTCGACTGACCCGAACACGCCGATCGCCAACGGCTGGCTTCGGGTCTCGCATCGCCGGCTGGACCCCAAGCGCACCAAGCCGTATCAGCCCTACCACCCGCACGACCGGGTGGAGCCGCTGACCCCCGGCGAGGTCTACGAGTGCGACGTCGAGATCCTGCCCACCTGCATCGTGCTACCGGCCGGCTGGCGGGTGGCGCTCACCGTGCGCGGCAAGGACTACGAGTACGAGGGCGAATTGAGCGAGTTCGCGAAGAAGTTCCACTACGGGACGCGGGGGACGGGCGGCATGACGCACAACGACCCAGACAACCGGCCGAAGGACGTCTTCGGCGGCAAGATCACGCTGCATGCCGGCGGGAAGCGAGAATCGTACCTGCTGGTGCCGATCATCCCGACTTAACCTAAACGTTTCGAAAAAGCACCAAGCGAACCACCCCCACCCTTCCCTCCCCCCTCCGAGGGGGAGGGTTAGGGTGGGGGGGCAGAGGGCACCGGCAGTGAGGTTCCGTGACAATCGCAAATATCGGTTTTCCCCTTTGCCTGCAAGGGCCCAAGCAATATTTCCGGAATTTCTAATGCCCTGTTGAGTTTGCTCTCGTTCGGGATTTATCGGCGTGAATCTGCGAAAATCTGCGTCCCATAAGGCGAAAAGGATTACAATCAAATTATAGGAGGGTGGCCATGGTCAAATCAGAAAAAGTCATTTTAAAGATCGTGTCGGTCAAGGGGACCTGCAATGCCGCACACCGGGAAGGGCAGGAATTCGATTTGAGCAATGAATTTACCCTGGGGATTTCCAAAGATGGAAAAGCTCTCTGCCCCTCGGCATTTTCTGCCGCCTACCCCTACTATCGAACCCTGCGCTTCGGCGGAGAGTTTCCCTGGGAAAAGGACAAAGACACGGCTCATGTGGCTTGCCCCGATCCTTTCAACCCGGTCGTCATGGAGCTGAGAAGGATAAAAGAATAGCGGATTTGTCCGGGCGCAGGAATTCACCCTAAATCCATTCAGAGAGAGATGGCCCATGAGGGCGGTGAAAAAGAAATCTTTCTATCCATCGTTCGGCGGTAAGAAGATATATAAGGAGGATTGAAAATTGGGAGGATATCTTGATCAATTTCGGCTGGATGATCGGGTGGCCGTCGTAACCGGTGCCAGCGAGGGCATTGGGAGAGCCATCGCCCTGGGATTGGCAGAAGCCGGGGCCGATATCATTATTTCCAGTCGGCGCGAAGAAAAATTGAAAGAAGTGAAAGCCGAAATAGAAAAAACGGGTCGGAGAGCAGAGGTTTGTCTCCTGGATATTTGCAAGCTGAGCGATATTAGAAAATTGAAAGATTTTATTCTGGAACGATTTGGCAAAGTGGACATCCTTGTGAACAATGCCGGCTTTGCCGTTACCAAACCCGCATGGGATGTTACCGAGGACGAATGGAATTTGATGAATGATACGGGCTTTAAGGGGCTCTTCTTCTCTTGTCAGATCATCGGTTCAATCATGCGGCAGCGCGGATATGGGAAGATCATCAATCTCAGCTCAACCTTCAGTCGCAGTATTGTTAAGGGCCGGTCCGTATACGCGGGGATCAAAGCCGGGGTGTCACACCTGACGGAGGCGCTTGCTTTCGAGTGGGCACCCGATGGGGTCAGAGTAAACGCCATTGCCCCGACTGCCGTCCTCACCCCCAGCCGAGCAGAAATCCTGAAAGGTGAGACCTTACAGAGAATTCTCAGCCGGATCCCCCTGGGTCGGCTGGCCACCCCCGAAGATCTTGTGGGCGGCGTCATCTACCTTTGCAGCCCCGCATCGGACTTTGTTACCGGCCATACCCTGTTTGTGGATGGAGGCTGGATAGCCGGTAGCTGATGCGTTTCCTGGGTCCCCCCGTATTCTGTTCTCCATACTCCCAGTATCCCCCATAGGGAGAAAATTTCAATTTCTCATGACGAATTCGCTTGAAAAGGGAGCTACTTTTTAATATGATAGTTATGAAATTTCTGCCCGAATCTATCCCTGGACCGCCTTCTCAGCATTCCCGGTGATTTTTCTCACCCTTCGCTAGGAATCATTGGAAGCGCATTTTTCTGGCAGGAAGTAGTGTTGTCCATTTTGCGGAAACACGAAATTCCGTTCCCTCACCCTACCTTCTCCGTCAACCGGAGAGGGCGTGAAAACAAGAAAGGGATGGAGGGATGATCGAGGAATAGAAAATGAAGCTGGGATTGATTGGTTTCCCGCAGGTCGGCAAACGCACGCTCTTTCGTCTGCTGACGGGAAAAGAAAGCGAACCGGAAAACGGCAAGGGAGAAGTCCAGGGATTGGCCCGCGTCCGGGATGAGCGGTTCGAGCGCCTGGTCGAGATCTACCGGCCACGCCTGGAAACACCGGCCCAGATCGAGTTCTCGCTCCTGCCGGACCTGGAAAAACAGGCCGAGCGCAATACCGGGACCTGGCGCGTTCTGGAGAAGATGGACGTTATCTGCCATCTCGTGCGCGCGTTTCCGGACGAGACGGTTTTCCATGTAGCCGGCTCCGTCGACCCCCGCCGCGATATTACCATTCTTAACGAGGAATTGCAGCTGAACGACCTGCTCTTCATCGAGAAGCGGATCGAGCGCCTGGAGAAGGAGCGCGGCCGGAACGGGGATGCCCGCCGGGCCGCCGGGGAAAAAGAGTTGCTCACCCGGATGAAAGACCATCTGGAGGCGGGTCGATTCCTCAGCACCTTCCCGTTTACCGATGAGGAGCAGAAGCTCGTCTCCGCCTACATCTTCCTGACCCGGAAGCCCATGATCCTCATCCTGAACACCGGGGAGGACCAGCTCAGGAGCCCCGGGCTGATCGACCAGCTCGCGGCGGACTTCCCCGGGCAGGCCTTTCAGTGGATCGCCGTCTCCGCCAAGATCGAGGAGGAGCTTTCCCGTTTGGATGAAGAGGAGCGGCAGGCCTTCCTGGAGGAGCTGAACATCGCTCAGCCGGCCCTGGACCGGCTGACCTTGGTCTGTTACCGCACGCTCGGGCTCATCTCTTTTTTCACGGTCGGCCCCGATGAGGTGCGGGCCTGGACTAACCGGAAAGAGTCACCCGCCCCACGGGCTGCCCGGGTCATCCATTCCGACATCGAACGCGGATTCATCCGGGCCGAGGTCATCAAGTACGAAGACCTCATCCACCTGGGCAATGAGCAGAAGGTCCGGGAGGCGGGGAAACTGCTGCAAAAGGGCCGGGATTATGTGGTGGAAGACGGGGATATCATAAATTTCCTCTTTAATGTATGACCTCCCACCGGGTGGAAGGCGCAAATTTCATTTGACATCCGAACGACTTTTTGGATATATATTAAAGATTGCGCGTGCATCAGCTCCATCACCGGTAGCCGAATAGAGATCACTTATGGGAAACGATCATATGCGGGAGATAACCGTTCTCAGCCGGGGCGGGCAAGGGGGCATTCTGGGAAACAAGCTGCTCGGAACCGTCGCCTTTACGGACGGCTTCCGAGACGTCATGGCCATCCCCATCATTGGCGCCGAACGAAGGGGAGCACCGATCACGGCCTACTTGCGGATCTCGAACGAACCCATCCGGCGGGTGGATGCCGTAAAGAAACCGGATTACGTCTTAATCCTCGATGAAACTTTACTTCAGTATCCGGCCATCTTTTCCGCCATCCAGCAGACCACGGTCATCGTCAATACGGAAAATGGCCGAGCCTATACGTTTCCCCCGGGTGTTTCGGTCTTTGAAGTTCCGGCCACCCGGATTGCCATCGATTTGAAATTGCAAGTGGCCGGGCAGCCCGTGGTCAACGTGGCCATGATCGGGGCTTTCGCCAAAGCCAGCGGCCTGATCACCCTGGCCAGTATTCAAAAAGTCATGGACGGGTACTTCGGGAAGAAGGGTCCCGTCAACTACCAGGCGGCGCTGAACGCCTACGAGATGACGCGGGAAGTGCGCCGCGAAGGATGAGGAGATGACCAAAAGGGATCGAGAGCGCAAACTGCCGACCTACAACAGGTGGCAGGAGCTGCCGCATGTTCCGGTTTCCCTGGGGACCATGGGAAGTATCGGAGCGACCGGGGAATGGAGAATCCTCCGCCCCGAGATATCCCGGGAGAAATGCAATCGCTGCGGGATGTGCTACCTCTACTGCCCCGAGGGCACCATGATCTTTAAGAACGGGACGGGCCCGGA
>Ga0214473_10003969_pt1 | contig 17802 bp, 17 predicted proteins | sample RVTome_7_FD_203509 | JGI IMG/M metagenome (GOLD analysis project Ga0214473, IMG submission 203509) | Soil microbial communities from uranium-contaminated site in the Upper Colorado River Basin, Wyoming, United States - RVT98D197 | ecosystem: Environmental > Terrestrial > Soil > Contaminated >... | reverse complement strand
GGTTCTCTGAAAGAACGGGGTTGCGCTTGTGTGGCATCGCGGAGGACCCTTTTTGCCCCTCCGAGAAGTATTCCTCCGCCTCCAGCACCTCCGTGCGCTGCAGGTGCCGGATTTCCACGGCGAACTTGTCCAGGGAGGACCCGACGACGGCCAGGGTGGAGAACACCTCGGCGTGCCGGTCCCTCTGGACGACCTGGGTCGAGGCCGGCGCGGGCTTCAGCCCCAGCTTCCGGCAGACGTACTCCTCGACGAACGGGTCGATGCTGGCGAACGTCCCGACGGCTCCCGAGAGCTTCCCCACGGAGATCACGTCCCGCGCGCGGCGCAGTCGGACGACGTTCCGGCGCATCTCGTCCGCCCACAAGGCCATCTTGAGCCCGAACGTGATCGGCTCCGCGTGGATGCCGTGCGTGCGCCCGATCATCACGGTGTCCTTGTGCTCGATGGCCCGCCGGCGGAGCGTTTCGACCGTTTTCTCCGCCTCTCGGACGAGGAGGGCGAGGGCCTGCCGCATCTGCACGGCGAAGGAGGTGTCGAGCACGTCGGAGCTGGTCATCCCGACGTGCAGGAACCGCGAGTCGTCGCCGATGTGCTCCGCCACCGACGTCAGGAAGGCGATGACGTCGTGCTTTACCTTCTTCTCGATCTCGTCGATCCGGCGGACGTCGAACGTAGCGCGCTTGCGCACCCGCGCCAGCGCGTCGGCGGGGATCCACCCTTTCTCCACCATCGCCTCCATCGCCAGGAGCTCGATGTCCAGCCAGATCCGGAACCGGTTCTCCGGCTCCCATATCTTCGCCATCTCGGGCCTGGTGTACCGTTCGATCACGATGCCCCTCCTTGCGGTTCCCTATACCCCGGTGTGGCCGAACCCGCCTCCCCCGCGCCGGGTCGCGTCGAGGTCGTCGACGACCTGGAAGGAGGCCCGAAGGACCGGCGAGAAGACCATCTGCGCGATGCGGTCGCCCCGCCGGACGGAGAACGGCTCGCTGCCGAAATTGACGAGGACCACGCGGATCTCTCCGCGGTAGTCGGAATCGATCGTGCCGGGCGAGTTCAGGCAGGTCACGCCGTGCCGGACCGCCAGGCCGCTCCGGGGGCGCACCTGCGCCTCCACACCGGGGGGAAGGGCCACCGCGATCCCCGTCGGGATCAGCGCCCGCCCCATCGGGGGAAGCACGACCTCGCCCTCGACGTCGGCACGCAGGTCCATCCCCGCGGCCCCCTCGGTCTGGTAGGCGGGCAGGAGGTCCGCGCCCCCCTCCCGGAGGAGACGAACGGGGATCATGCGTTCGGCGCCCATCCTAAAATGCGAGCCCGTCGTCCGCCGGCAGGTCTCCGACGGCGGCAAGGGAAAACCGGTCCCGGCGCAGCATCGAGGCGGCGAGGAGGCGGACATGTTCCGGCGTCACGTCGTCCACGCGGCGCAGCACGTCCTCGGGAGATTCCAGCCGCCCCAGGAACATCTCGTTCATCGCCAGCCGCGACATGCGGTACTCGGCGCTTTCCAGGTTAAGCTGCATGCTTCCTTTGATCAGCTCCTTGGCCAGGACGACCTCGTCGTCCCGGAAGCGTCCTTCCCGGACCGCGTCGACCACGTCCGACGTCACGGACAGGACCTCCCGGGCCTTCTCCCGCGAGGTCCCCGCGTAGATCTTCAGGATTCCCGTGTCGGCATAGGAAGAAAGGGAGGAATAGATGGAATAGGCCAGGCCGCGCTTCTCGCGGATCTCCTGGAAGAGGCGGCTGCTCATGCTCCCCCCCAGGACGATGTTCATGACGTGCGCCGCGTACTTGAGCTCGCTCCCCCGGGAAACCCCCGGAGCTCCGAGGACCAGGTGGAGCTGTTCCAGGGGGCGCTTCTTGAGGAACACGCCGGGGCGTGGAGGAGGCGGCGCATCGGGGAGCAGCCGCGATCCGAGATCCAGGGCGCCCAGGGCCTTCGAGAACTCCGCGACGACCCGTTCGTGCGGCAGGTTCCCCACCACCGAAACGATCGTCCCCCGGCGGCGGAACCGGTCCCCGAAGTACTCCAATACCCTTCCCCGGTCGAACGCGGCCACGTTTCCCGCCGTCCCCTGGACGGGGAAACCGAGCGAGTGCCCTCCCCAGAACGATTCGTGGAAAAAGTCGTGGAGGAAATCCTCGGGGTTGTCCTCCACCATGAGGATCTCCTGCAGCACGACCCCTTTTTCGCGCTCCAGCTCCTCCCCGTCGAACCGGGAGTTGAGGAAGATGTCGGAAAGCAGGTCGGAAACGAGCGGGAAATCCTTTGCGAGCGCCTTGGCGAAGAAGAAGGTGTACTCCCGGTCGGTGCAGGCGTTCATGGAACCGCCCACGGACTCGATCTCGCGGGATATGTCGATGGCTTTCCGGCCCTCGGTCCCCTTGAACAGCAGGTGCTCGATGAAATGGCCGATGCCGTTGTCCCGGGGGGACTCGGCGCGCGACCCCACGGAAACCCATATTCCGACGGTGACCGATCGCAGGTGGGAAACCTGCTCGCTGAGGATCGTGACGCCGCTGTCGAGGACTGTTTTCCCGACCGTCATCGGCGTAATGGTTTACCGTCGGCCTCTCGGGCCCCCGCGATCGCGGTCCCGGTCACGCCCGCGGTCTCCTCCCCTGCTTTCGCGCTCGCCGCGGCCCTCGCGCTCGTCCGGCGCGCCGGGGGGAGCGACGGGGAACTGCCCTTCCACCTCGAACTCCTTGTGGGAAAGCCGCATCTTCCCATCCCGGTCGACTTCCAGGACGCGCACCTTGACCTCGTCTCCTACCTTGAAGCAGTCAGACACGGCGGCGACGCGCTGCTTGGAAATCTGGGAAATGTGCAGGAGCCCCTCGGTCCCGGGGAATATTTCAACGAAAGCTCCGAAGTCCATGATGCGGCGTACCTTCCCGTCGTAGATCTTGCCCACCTCCGGTTCCTGGACGATCCCTTCGATGATGGCGATGGCCGCCTTGGCCGACTCGGCGTCGATCGCGGCGATCTTGACCGTCCCGTCGTCGTCGATGTCGATCTTGACGCCGGTCTGCTCCTGGATCCCGCGGATGACCTTCCCTCCCGGGCCGATGATTTCCCGGATCTTCTCGGTCTTCACGCTCATCACGTAGATGCGGGGGGCGAACGGCGACAGCTCGTTGCGCGGAACGCCGAGCGTCCCGTTCATCCGGTCGAGGATGTAGAGGCGTCCCTCCCGGGCCTGCCGCAGGGCGGACAGCATGATCTCGCGGCTGACCCCGCCGATCTTGATGTCCATCTGGATGGCGGTGACGCCTTTGGCGGTCCCGGCCACCTTGAAGTCCATGTCTCCCAGGTGGTCCTCGTCGCCCAGGATGTCGGAAAGGACCGCCACCTGGCCGTCCTCCTTGATAAGCCCCATGGCGATCCCGGATACGGCTCCGGTCGTGGGGATCCCCGCGTCCATCATCGCGAGCGATGCGCCGCAGACCGTCGCCATGGACGAAGAGCCGTTCGACTCGAGGACCTCGGAGACGATCCGGACGGTGTACGGGAAATCGATCCCGTTGGGAAGCACCTTGGTGACCGCCCGCTCGGCGAGCGCCCCGTGGCCCACCTCCCGCCGCGCCGGAGCGCGGAGCATCTTCACCTCCCCCACGCTGAACGGGGGGAAGTTGTAGTGCAGCATGAACGCCTTGGTGGAATCGCCGAGCAGGGAGTCGATCCGCTGCTCGTCCTGGGAGGTCCCCAGCGTGGCGGTGACGAGCACCTGCGTCTCCCCGCGGGTGAAGATGGCCGATCCGTGGGTCCGCGGAAGCACTCCCACGCTGCAATCGATGTTCCGAATGTCCGCAAGTCCCCGGCCGTCGATCCGCTTCTTCTCGGAGAGGATCTTCCCCCGCACGATCCGCTTTTCCAGATTCTTGAAGGCGTCCGCGATGAGGGGCGCCTTTTCGGCGCGCTCCTCCTCCGGGAAGGAGTTCCGGACGGCCTCCGCGATCTCGTCGATCCTCTTGCGCCGCTCCTGCTTGACCTGGAGGGCGTACGCCGCCCGCAGGTCGCTCTCGGCGATTTCGGCGATCCGGCGCAGATCCTCCTCCGGGAGCTCCTTTTTCTGGAATTCCCGCTTCGGCTTGCCGAGCTCGGCCTGCATCCCTTCCTGCATGTCGAGAATCGGCCGGAGGGACTCATGGGCGTAAAGGATGGCGTCGAGCACCTCCTCCTCGGCGACCTCGTTGGCCTCCCCTTCCACCATCAGGATGGCGTCGCGGCTCCCCGCCACGAAGATGTTCAGGTCGCTCTTCTCCAGCTCGGGGATGAGAGGGTTGATGACGAGCTTCCCGTCGATCCGCCCCACCCGGGCGCCCGCGATCGGGCCCTTGAACGGGATGTCGGAGAGGGAAAGCGCGGCGGAGGCGCCGATCATCGCGAGGATCCCCGTGTCGTTCTCCTTGTCCGCGGAGAGGACGGTGGCGATCACCTGCGTTTCGTTGTAATACCCTTTCGGGAAGAGCGGCCGTATAGGCCGATCGATGATTCTCGAAGTGAGCACCTCGTGCTCGGAGAGCCTGCCTTCCCGCTTGAAGAAGCCCCCGGGGATCTTGCCCACCGCGAACGTCTTTTCGACGTAATCGACCACCAGCGGCAGGAAATCGATCCCTGGCCGGGGGGTCTCGGTGCCGCACGCCGTCACCAGGACCACGGAGTCGCCGTACCGGACGACCACCGATCCTCCCGCCTGCTTGGCCACCGCGCCCGTTTCAATCGACAGCTTTCGATCCGATACTTCCTTTTCGTACACGTGTCCCAATTTTCCGATTTCCCTTCTTGTGCCGCCGCGGCGGCAACGATTCTGTGGGTGGTCTTGCTTTTTCCGGCTTACTTGCGCAGGCCGAGCGCTTCCACCACGGCCTTGTAACGCAACGATTCCTTTGATTTCAGGTAATCGAGGAGGCGTCGCCTCTGGCCGACCAGCTTCAAGAGCCCTCGCCTGGAGTTGAAGTCCTTGTTGTGGGTTTTCAGGTGGTCCGTGATCTCGTTGATCCTCTCCGTCAGGAGAGCGATCTGCACCTCGGGCGACCCGGTGTCCGAATCGTGCACTTTGAACTTGCCGATCAACTCTTTCTTCTTCTCCGTTTCCAAGCTCATCGCGGTTCGCCCTTCCCCTTTCTCCGGATCAGAATATCATGATGATTTATGTACGTTTTTTTATACCATATCCCCGCGGGGAAGTAAATTCATATGCCCCGCAGGATCCGCCATTGCCCGCCCGCCAGCCGCTCCACGAGGGCGACGGGGCCTTCCTTACCGTGGGTCAGAAGGACCACGCCCGCGGCGGGGCCGGGGTCGCGCCCGGCGAGCCAGGGGCCGGGCGAGCCGCCGTGCCGCACCGCGGCGGCGGCATCCTCGGAGATTTCCCATTGGGGGAAACCGGCGAGGGCCTTTCCGATCGGCACCAGGCGGGCGGAGGCCTCGCCGCGCTTCCCCTCTTCCATCAGTTCTGCAAGACCGACGGCGTCCTCGATGCGGAACGGCCCGCACCGGAGCCGGCGCAGCTCGGAAACGGTCATCGGAACGCCCAGGATCGGTCCCAGGTCCCGCGGGAGGGCCCGGACGTAAAACCCCTTAGTGCAGCGCAGGAAGAGCCGGAAGCCCTCCGGCGACCAGGAAAGAAGCCTCGCCTCGGAGACCGTCACCGGCCGCGGGGCAAGCGTGACGGCCTTCCCCTGACGGGCCATCACGTACGCACGGGTTCCGGCCACCTTTACCGCCGAGAAGTCGGGGGGTACCTGCTCCCAGGTCCCGACGAGGGCGGCCACGGCCGCGGCCACGGCGCTCTCCGGCGCAAAGGCGCCCGGCCGGCTTTCGATCTCCTTGCCGACGGCATCCCCGGTGTCCGTGGCGGACCCGAACCGGAAGAACGACTCGTATTCCTTTTCCTGGGCGGCGATATACCCGGCGATCTTGGTGGCCTTGCCCGCGCAGACCACCAGCACTCCCGTCGCCATCGGATCGAGCGTGCCGGCGTGGCCGCACTTCTTCTGCCGCAGCGCCCTGCCCACCTTCTCCACGGCGCGGAAGGAGGTGATGCCGCCGGGCTTGTCGAGGACGATCACGCCGGCCGTCACCGGAGCGCCGCCTCCAAAGTCCCGAACACCTTCTCCTTCACCTCGGAGAGGGAGCCCCGCACGGTGCACCCCGCGGCGTTCCTGTGCCCGCCTCCCCCGAACGACTGGGCGACGGCGGAAACGTCCACGCGCCCTTTCGACCGGAAGCTCACCCGGAATTCCCGCTCGCCTTCCTCGCGGAACGACACGGCCACTTCCACCCCGATGACCGAGCGGGGATAGTTGATGTACCCTTCCAGGGCGTCCTTGCCCGCGGAGAAGTCCGCGAGGTCCTTCTTCATGGTCGTGATGGACGCCACTTTCCCGCCGGGCCCGATCTCCAGGGAGGCGAGCACGCGACCCAGGAGGCGCAGCCGGTCGGCGCTCCGGCTCTCGTAGACCATTTCCGCCACCGCCCACGGGTCGATCCCCCGCCGGACCATCTCGCCGGCGATGTGGAACGCCTCGGGGGAAGTGTTCGAGTAGTGGAAGGAGCCGGTGTCGGTCAGGATGGCCACGTAAATATTGACGGCGACGTCGTAGTCGATCTCGGCGCCCATAGCATCGAGGATCCGGTAGATGAGCATTCCGGTCGCCGCCGCCTCCGGGTCGACCAGGCAGTGGTCGCCGCGGCACCCGTTCGTCCGGTGGTGGTCGATGTTCACCATGAGAGGGGGCTTGCGCAGCTCCTCCTGCACGCTCCCGGTCCTTTCGGGGGAGCCGCAGTCCACGACAACCGCGACTTCGTAGCGGGAGCCGTCCTCCTCGCGCACCACGGTGTCGGCCCCAGGAAGGAACATCAGGTTGCCGGGGACGGGATCGGCGTTCAGCACGGCCGCGGTCTTCCCCATCTTCCGGAGCGCCAGCGCGAGCGCGAGCTCGGAACCGATGGCGTCTCCCTCGGGGTTCTCGTGGCAGGCGATCAGGAACCGCTGTTTTTCCCGGAAGACGCGGCAGATCGCCTCGATGTCATTCTTCACCGTCGCCCTCCGTGCGGATCTCCCGCAGCAGCCGGTCGATCTTGGCGCCCTTCGCGTAGGTGTCGTCGTAAAGGAAGGCCAGCTCCGGCGCGTACCGAAGCTGCAGGGACCGCCCGAGCTCCTTCCGGATGAATCCCTTGGAGCGCCGCAGCGCGTCGCGGACGGCGAGCCGCTCCTCGTCTCCGCCCAGGACGGAGTAATGGACGCGGGCGGTCTTGAGATCGGGCGTGATCGTCACGTCGGTGACCGTCACCACCCTCATCCCGGGATCCTTCACCCGGTTCTGGAGAATCAGGGAAACTTCCTCCCGGATCCGCTCTGCCACCCGGGCGGGGCGGTCGCCTCTCCCTTTCATGGCTCCTCCTCCTCGATCCGGTGGAACTCGATCCTTCGTCCGACGAGCTCCACCTCCCCGTCGCGCCCCACCAGGTCGCTGATCCGGTCCAGCATCGATTGGGCAAGGCGCTGGTCCGTCGTGACGAGAGCGACGCCGATCCGACCCCGCTGCCACAGGTCCTGAAAGCCGACCTCCGCGACGGAAACGGGAAACCCCGCGCGGATCTTCCCGGTCAGCCCGGAAAGCCGCCGGCGCTTGTCCTTTAAGGAAGCCGCGTCGGGAAAGAGAAGATCGGCCACCAGCACCGCGACCAGCATTACATCGTTCCCCCGGGCGGCGGGAACCGCTACGCGAGCGTCCCCGCGACTTTCTCCATCACGTACGCCTCGATCTGGTCGCCGACCTGGATGTCGTTGAAGCCCTCGATCCCCATGCCACACTCGTACCCTTCGACCACTTCGCGGACGTCGTCCTTGAAGCGCTTCAGCGACGAGAGCTTCCCCTCGTACACGACGACGCTGTCGCGCAGCAGGCGCACGTTGGAGTTCCGGGTGATCTTCCCCGACAGGACGTAGCAGCCCGCGATCGTCCCGATCCGGGAGATGTGGAACGTGTTGCGGACCTCGGCGCGCCCCTGGGTGGCCTCCTTGAAGGTCGGCGACAGCAGCCCTTCCATCGCCTTCCGGATGTCATCGACCACGTCGTAGATGACCGTGTAGAGCCGCACGTCCACCTGCTCCCGCTCCGCAAGCTCCGCCCCCTTGGCCTCGGGCCTTACATTGAAGCCGATGATCACCGCGGTGGAAGCGGAGGCCAGCATGACGTCGGACTCGGAGATTCCGCCGACGCCGGCGTGGATGACGCTCACCTTGACCTTCTCGCCCGAAAGCTTGGCGAGGGAGAACTGGAGCGCTTCCATCGACCCCTGGACGTCCGACTTGATGACGATCTTGAGCTCCTTGAGCTCTCCCTCCTCGATGTGCCGGTGCAGGTCCTCCAGGCTGAACCGGGGCCTGGCGACCGACTTCTCCCGGTCCTTCTCCTGGCGGTGCATCGCGATCTGGCGCGCGGTCCGCTCGTCCTTGAGCACCGCGAACTTCTGGCCCGCGCCGGGGAGGCCGTCCAGCCCCTGGATCTCCGCGGGCGTCCCGGGGGGCACCTCCAGGAACCGCTTCCCCTTGGTGTTGGACAGCGCGCGGACCTTCCCGTAATTGGTCCCCGTCACGATGGCGTCGCCGACGTGCAGCGTCCCCTCCTGGACAAGTACGGTGGCGATCGGTCCCCGCCCCTTTTCCAGGCGCGACTCGATGACCGTCCCCCGCGCCATCTTCACGGGATTGGCCTTGAGCTCGAGAATGTCGGCCTGCAGGAGAACCAGTTCGATGAGGCCATCGATCCCCGTCTTCCTCTTCGCAGAAATGTTGGCGTACAGCGTCTGGCCGCCCCACTCCTCGGGGTTGAGGCCGTGCTCGGAGAGCTGCTGCCGGATGCGGTCGGGCTGCGCTCCGGGCTTGTCGATCTTGTTGACGGCGACGACGATGGGCACCCCGGCGGCCTTGGCATGGTCGATCGCTTCGATCGTCTGCGGCATCACTCCGTCGTCCGCGGCGACGACCAGGATCACGATGTCGGTGACCGACGCTCCCCGGGCGCGCATCGACGTGAACGCCTCGTGCCCCGGAGTGTCCAGCAGGACCAGCTTCCGGTCGCCGTGCTCCACCTCGTAGGCACCGATGTGCTGCGTGATCCCGCCGGCTTCCGTGGAGATGACGTCGCTCTGCCGTATCGCGTCCAGCAGCGTGGTCTTCCCATGGTCCACGTGCCCCATGATGGTCACCACCGGCGGGCGCGGGACGAGGTCCTCCTCGCGGTCCGTCTCCTGGTCGATCAGCCCTTCCACCTCGGGAGCGACGTTCTCCACTTCGTAGCCGTACTCCTGCGCGAGGAGCTTCGCCGTGTCCGCGTCGAGGAGCTGGTTGAGCGTCGTCGGCATCCCCATCTCGATCAGCTTCTTGATGACTTCGGCGGCCTTGATCCCCATCCGGTGGGCGAGATCGCCGACGGTGATCACCTCCTCGATCTTGAACACCCGCTTGCTGGCCTTCGGCGGGAGGGTAGAGGGGGCTTTCTTCTCCCTGATGGGTTTTCCCCTCCTCTTCTGCGCCCGCGTCGGCTGGAACTGGCGCACCACCACGGGTTCGGCGTCCGGGACCGGCTTCTCCGCCGCCTTCGGGGGCTCCGGCTCCTCGACGATCTCCTGGATGATGGTCCTCTTCAGGACCCCCTTCTGGACCTTCTTCTCGTGGGGCTTCGCCTTCTTCCACTTCTTTTCCTTCTCTTTCCGCTCCTCGGCCGCCTTCTCGGCGGGCGTCTTTTCCACCACCCGGATGTCCGGCTCCGCCGTCGGCGCGGCCTCTCCCTCGGGGGCCGGCGCTTCCGCCGCGGGAACGGCCTCCTGCGCGGGCATTCCGGCGGTTGCCGTTTCCTCGAGTGCGGGAAGAGGAGGAACGGCGTCGGGAAGAGGGGAGGAATCAACAGGGGGAGGCATGGCCGGCTCTTCGGGGGCGGGCGGCTTTTCGACGACCGGCGCGCCGCGGCGCAGGACGACCTTGCTGGAGCGCCGCTCCAACGTGCCGTCGGCGCGGGTCACCACAAACGTCTGCTTCGGGGGAGGCGGGGGGGCGGTCTTCCGGAAATGGTTCTTCACCCGTTCGATGACGTCGCCTTCGATGTTGCTGGATGCCGACTTGCCCTTATGCCCGATCCGTTCGAGGAATACGAGAATCTCCCGGCTCGTCTCCATCCCGAGGTCCCTCGCCAGATCGCGGACCCTGACTTTCTCCATCCACCCTCCCTACCCGTTTGCTACTCCCGCCCACCAAGCGGAAATCTGCTCTCCCAAGGCCGCTCCGGAAGTTCCCATCTTCCACCGCGCGGCCCCCTTGGGAGTTCTGACCCGCCGCACGAAACCTTCCACGCATTCCGACTTCCGGCAAAGATAGAAACCCCGGCCCGGCCTTCTGCCTTCCGGGTCCGGCTCCCAGCCGGCGCCAGCCTTTCCCGCGATCCTCAGCAGGGACCGCTTACCCGCCTTGCTCCCGCACTGAACGCATATCCGCAGCGGGACCCGGCGGATGTCAGGAAGCATCACTCCCCGGCTCACCCGCAGGGGTTTCCTTGGCGGGTGGCGAGACCGCCTCTCCGGAGTCCGGCGCAGGCGAGGGCGCCCCCGTCGGGGGTTCCCCCGGGGAGGGAACGGCGGACTCGGGACCTTCCGGCGCCTGCGGGGCTTCCGCAGTCGGGGCCTCCGCGGGCGCCTCTTCCGCAGGAGGGGCATCCGGCAGGACCTCTTCGACGGCCTGCTCCGGCTTCTTCGGTGCGAAGAGCCCCTCCGCCCGCTTCAGCGCGTCCTCCACCTGCCCTTCCGCGCGGACCTCGATGTGCCACCCCACCAGCTTGGAGGCCAGCTTGACGTTCTGGCCCTTCTTCCCGATCGCCAGAAGGAGCTGCTCCTCGGGCACGATCACTTCCATGTTCTTCTCGGACTCGTTCACCAGGACCCGGATGATCTCGGCCGGCTGGAGGGCGTTGCATACGAACTTCGCCGGATCTTCATCCCACGCGATGATGTCGATCCTCTCGCCGCGCAGCTCCTGGACCACGCTCTGCACGCGGGAACCCTTCATGCCGACGCAGGCCCCCACCGGGTCCACGTCGCGATCCTTGGACTTCACGGCGATCTTCGTCCGGAACCCCGGCTCCCGGGCGACGCTCAGGATGGAGACGACCCCCTCGTAGACCTCGGGGACCTCCTGCTCGAACAGCTTGAGGATGATCCGCGGGTCGGAGCGCGACAGAAGGATCTCCGGCCCCCGGGGCGTCTTCGAGACGTCCTTGATGTAGGCCCGGATCCGGTCGCCCTGCCGGTACCGCTCGCGCGGGATCTGCTCCGACAGGGGCATGATCGCCTCCGTCTTTCCCAGGTCGATGACCAGGCAGTCCCTCTCGTAGCGCTGCACGATCCCGTTGATGATCTCCCCCTTGCGGCCGATGAACTCGCCGTAGATCACCTCCCGCTCCGCGTCCTTCACCTTCTGCATGATGATCTGGCGGGCGGTCTGCGCCGCGATGCGGCCCAGGTCGCGCGTGCTCATCCGGAAGCCGATGTTGTCGTCGAGCACGGCCTCGGGGTCGTATTCGCGGGCGGCGTCGAGGGTGATCTCCGCTTCCGGGTCCTTGACGATCTCCACGACGGTCCGGAACTCCAGGATCTCGAACTCCCCGGTCTCGGCGTCGTAGGTGGCCTCCAGCTTCTTGTTCATCCCGTACTTCTTCCGGGCGGCGATCTCCAGGGCCTCCTTGATCGCGTCTACGATCACGCCCTTGTCGATCCCCTTTTCCTTCCCCAACTGCGTTATGATCTGCCCGATATCCAGAATCATTGTTTTCTCTTTCCCTTCCCGAAAAGTTCCTCCTGGGAAACCTCCAGGTTCGCCTTGCGCACCGCGCCGTAGGAGAACCGGAACATCCTGCCTTCCCGCTCGAGTTCGAAACCGTCCTCGTCCGCCCGAACGAGGGTCCCCGTGTAGTTCCGGCTCCCCTCGACCGGCTCGGAGAGGGCCACCCGGACCCGCCTGCCCGTCACGGCGGCGAAATGTGCCGGCTTGACGAGCTTCCGGTTGAGGCCCGGCGAGGAAACCTCGAGGACGTACGGGCCGGGCATCGGGTCGTGGACTTCAAGCACCGCGCCCAGCTTGCGGCTGAAGGACTCGCACTCGCCCAGCCGGATCCCTCCCTCGCGGTCGAGGAAGACGCGGACCAACGTCCGCGGGCCTTCCCTCATGACATTGAGGTCGAAGACCTCCACCATCTCTTCCTCGGCGACCTGGGCGACCAGGGCCTCGATTTTTTCGATGTCCGTTTTCAATTCAGGACTCATCGCTGCCGCTCCCGACTACCACGACCCCTGCGGCATTTTGCCATGCTCATCGCCTGCCGCTCCCGAATACAACTACCCCTGCGGCATGCTTCCATGCTCATCGCCTGCCGCTCCCGAATACTACTAACCCTGCGGCATGGCATCATCCACGATACTCAAGATGCCAAAAAAAAAGTGGGCGACGCCCACTTAAAATACCTCACAGCACTCGGGCTAAGCTGCGGGCGCCCATACAATCCGCCCCGCGAGCCGTCCGCTTCAGCCCGAAACATAAGTATACAAGGAATCGGAAAACGCCCACAAGACATTTCTTTACCGCGACAGCGTCCCCCGGTAATCCGAGATCCCGGCGATCCGCTCCTCCCGCAGGAACGCCTCGATCCCCTCCAGGATCTCGACGCACGCCCGGGGGTTCCGGAAGTTGGCCGTCCCCACCTGCACGGCGGAGGCCCCCACGAGAAGGAACTCCAGCGCGTCCGCGGCGGTCTGTATCCCGCCGATCCCGATCACGGGGATCGAGACGCGGCGGCACACCTCGTGGACCATCCGCAGGGCGACCGGCTTGATCGCGGGCCCGGACAAACCGCCGGTCACGTTGGAAAGCTTCGGCCGCCTTGTCCGGTGGTCCACCGCCATGCCGACGATGGTGTTGATGAGCGACACCGCGTCCGCGCCCGCGTCGGCGGCGGCGGCGGCGATCATCCCGATGTCCGCGACGTTGGGGCTGAGCTTCACCCAGAGAGGCTTGCCCGTGGCCTGCCGCACCCGCGCCGTGAGCCGCGCGATCCCCTCCGGCGTCGATCCGAACGCCATCCCGCCTTCCTTGACGTTCGGACAGGAAGCGTTCACCTCGATCGCGGCCAGGGAGGGAACCTCCGAAAGGCGGCGGGCCACCGCCTCGTACTCCTCCGGCGTCTTTCCGTAGATGTTCGCTACGTACGCGGCCCCCGCGTCCTCCAGCCGCGGCACGACGTCCGCCACGAACCGCTCCACCCCGATGTTCTGGAGGCCGATGGCGTTCAGCATCCCGGAGGAGGTCTCGACGATGCGTCCCGGCGGGTTGCCCGCCGTCGGCGACAGCGACAGCCCCTTCACCACGACGGCGCCCAGCCGGGAAATGTCGTAGAAGGGGGCATACTCGAGCCCGTAGCCGAATGTTCCCGAGGCGCTCATCACGGGATTCTTGACCCGCAGGGGGCCGAGGGAAACGGACAGGTCCGGTTTCACCACACGACCTCCCGGGCGTCGAACACCGGCCCCTCCTTGCACACCCGCCGGTAGGCGGTGCCTTCCCCGTCCCGCAGGGCGACGACGCAGCCCCAGCAGACTCCGAAGCCGCACGCCATGTGGTTTTCCAGCGACGCCTGCATCTCCGCGCCGCGGTCGGCCGCGGCGAGAGCAAGCTCCTTGAGCATCTCCCGCGGCCCGCAGGCCAGGATCGTCAGCCGGGAGGCCGCGTCGGCGGAGAGGGACGCCATCCGCTCCCGCACCGCGTCGGTGACCCGTCCGAAATACCCGGCCGTCCCGTCCTCGGTGCACAGGTGGACGCGGCCCGGCGCCGGGCCGGCGGGCGTCAGCTCCTTCGGGGGAAGCTGCCGGCGGGTGCGGCTCCCCAGAAACATCTCGAACTCCGCCTTTTGCCACGCGAGGGCTGCCGCCGCGGGAAAGACGGTGGAAAAACCGACGCCGCCGCCCACGAGCCAGTACAGCCGCCCTCCCTTTTTCAGGTCGAAGCCCCGTCCCAGGGGAAGCGTGAGGGACAGCGGCTCCCCGGGATGCATGCCGGACAGCAGCGCGGTCCCCCTCCCCACGACCTTGAAGACGAACTCGACCGCGCATTTCCCCTTCGGCGCGCTCCTCGAATGGAAGATCGCCAGCGGCCTCGGAAGGAGCGGGTCGTTTCCCGGCCACCCGGAAACCATGGCGAACTGGCCGGGCGTGAACTCGACCGGCCCGGGCACGGACACTTCCAGGCGGTAGAAGATCTCCCCGTGCGGCTCGTTCCGCAGGATCCTGCCCGCCATATATTGCATTCCGCTATCAGCCCGCATTTCTCACCATGGTTCGTCGCGAGGTGGTGGAGACGGGTATGGATACAAGGCGTCGCGACCGAGGGCACCGCAGGCGTAGTTTACACTACGGCGAGGAGCCCGACCGAGCGCAACGCAGTAGACATGCCCGTATCCGCCGCCGCAGCAGAAGCATGGTGAGAAATGTGGGCTAAGCATCCGATTCCCGCAGCTCCCTCGAAAGGAGGATGGCGTCCTCCCCCGTGTCCGTGTAGTACCCTCTCCGGATCCCCCGGAAGGAAAACCCGTCCCGCGCGTACAACCGCAGGGCGGCCCGGTTCCCCGCGCGCACTTCCAGGTGGATCAGGACCGCTCCTGCCCTGGCGCCCCTGCGGATGCATTCACGGAGGAGCGACGTTCCCACCCGTTGCACGCGCGCATCCGGCCGGACGGCGATGTTCAGCAGGTGGGACTCGTCCGCGACGATCCAGCAGACAGCATACCCCAAGACCTCCCCGCTTTCCGGGGAGACGGCGACGAGGGCGTCCGAAAACGACCTGCCGATCTCCTCCTCGAAAAGCGCCCGGGACCAGGGAGTAGGAAACGAGACCTCCTCGATGGCCATCACCTCGTCGAGGTCCGCCCGCCCCATTTCCCGGATCGTGACGCGCAGAAGCGTTCTCCCGCTACCAGCGTATCAGCGTGGACGCCCAGGTAAACCCGGACCCGAAGGCCGCCAGGCACACCAGGTCCCCTTTCCGGATCTTCCCCTGCTCGACGCACTCGTCGAGCGCGATGGGGATCGAGGCCGCGGTGGTGTTCCCGTACTTCTCGATGTTCGAAAACACCTTCTCCGCGGGGACCCCGAGCGCGCCGGCCACCGCCTGCGTGATCCGGAGGTTGGCCTGGTGTGGGATCACGATCGACAGGTCTCCGATCGACATGCCGTTCGCCGCGAGCGCCTCCCGGATCACCTCCGGGAACCTCCGAACCGCGTGGGTAAAGACGTACCGCCCGTTCATCTTCGGATAATGCCGCCCCGCGTCCAGCATCTCGTGGGACAGGCGGGGGTTCTCGATGGATGCCGGGGCCTCCAGCATCAGCTCCCTGGCGTATTTCCCTTCCGCATGCATGTGGGAGGAAAGGATCCCCTCGCCGGGCCCGGCGGGGCCCACCACGACCGCGCCGGCGCCGTCCCCGAAGATGACGGACACGTCGCGGCTGGCGGTGCTCAAGTCCAGACCGGTGCTTTGCACTTCGGAGCCGATGACGAGAACGCGGTCGAAGAACCCTCCCTTGACGTAGGCCTCGGCCACCGAAAGGCCGTACAGGAACCCGGTGCATTGCGTCCGGACGTCGAGCGCCCCGATCGTGGGGAGCCCAAGCCATTCCTGGACGTATACCCCGCATCCGGGGAAGAAATAGTCCGGCGAAACGGTGGCGAACACGATGAAATCGATGTCTCCGGGCGCGATCCCCGCAGCGGCGATCGCCGCCCGGGACGCCTCGGTCCCCAGGGCGGCCGCCCCGGTCCCGGGGTCGACGAACCGCCGCTCCCGGATCCCCGTGCGCTGGACGATCCATTCGTCCGTGGTGTCCATCCACTTCGCGAAATCTTCGTTGGTGACGATGCGAGGGGGGAGCGCCCGGCCGGTTCCCAGAATCCTGGCGCCTCTCATGTCCTCCCCCTTCAGATGACGAGGACGGCGGCGGCGATCACGGTCGTGTTCTCGTCCCGCACGATCGCCGACTGGGTGATGTTGAAGGACTTGTAGATCTTCCCGCTGATCTTCCACACCTCTTTCTTCTCGTCCCAGCTCTTCTCCTCGTCGAACTCGATGCCCAGGGTGGATGCCAGCATGGCCGCCGCGAGGTCCTCCGCGTAGTCTCCCGCCACCTTCTCGGTCTGCCCGTAGGCGTGGTGCTCGCTCAGGTAGCCGTACACGGAACGGTCCGAGGGGAGCGCGCAGCCCACCGAAGCGGCGATCAGCCGCCGCGGCTCGTCGCTCTGGCAGCGGCTCATCACGACGAACACGATCTCCCCGGGGGCCAACAACTTCAGCCCTTCCTCCTTCCGGACGATCTTGCACTTGGGAGGGAAGATGCTGGACACCTGCACCAGGTTGTACTTCTCGATGCCGGCGTCCCGCAGGGCGAGCTCGAACGAGGTCAGCTGCTCCCGGTGCCGCCCGACCCCCTTGGTGAAGAAGACTTTCGAGGGAACGAACATCTATCCATTCTCCTTTACAGGGGCGGTACCTTCAATTTTCCTCTCGCTTCGAGCAGAGCCATCCCATCATGCGGTAGCACAGCTTGGCGGCGAGGAAGTCCGGGGCGACCATCCCGGGGATCGGCGCCAGCTCCATGATGTCGAACCCGACGATGTTGCAGTTGGACAGGACTACGTCCCGAAGGATGTCGACCGCCTCGAACCAGCTCAGCCCGCCCGGCTCCGGGGTCCCCACCGCGGGCATGATGCCGGTGTCGAAGACGTCCAGGTCGATCGTGATGTACACGTTGCCGGAGAGGTCGCCGACGATCCCCTTGGTGACGTCTCCCAGGTTGGACTTCACCTCGGAGGCGAAGAAGGTCTTCACGCTCTCGGACTTCTTGAGGAACCGCTCCTCTTCCTCCGACATGCTGCGGATCCCCACCTGGACGAGCTTCGCGCTGGAGTCGACGATGCGGCGGGCGACGCAGGCATGGTTCCACGGCGTCCCGAGGTAGGAGTCCCGCAGGTCCGCGTGGGCGTCGAACTGCAGGACCGTCAGGTCGCCGTACTTCTTCCGGAGCGCCGCCACCGCGCCGCAGGTCCCGGAATGCTCCCCCCCCAGAAGGATGGGGAACTTCCCCGCCTTGACGACCGACCGGATCCGCCGTTCCACCTGCTTGAGGATGGGGAGCGGCCCGGTGGTCGTGAGCGGGATCTCCGTGGACGTGAAGATCCCCGACCGGTACGGCTCGATCTTGTTCTCCTCGTCGAAGAGCTCCATGTGGGTGGAGGCATCGATGATGGCCTTCGGGCCGTTCCGGGTCCCCGACTGGTACGTGGTCGTGACGTCGATCGGGTACGGTATGACAACGAAGGCCGATTTCTTCCAGGAGGAATACTTGTCCGGAATCCCGCCGAAGCTGACCGAAGATTGCTTCACGACGATACCTCCTTTGCTGCCGGCGCACGCCGGGTGCGGCGAAAGCGTCTACGCCTCTTGCTTGTGCCGCGCAGATTTTACCCTGACGGCGATGCCGTACACAATAAAATAGGCGGCGAAGGCCGCCAACAGCCCCACGATCGTGGTCCCGAGCATCAGCGGCGCGATGCAGGGGCCGGCCACCTTGAGGAAGGCGTCGAGCGTCCAGCGATCGCACGCCAGCGGGACGTTCCTACCCAGCAGCCATTCCCCCAGCCGGAAGCATCCGTAGAACACGAAGGGCATCGTGTACGGGTTGTTCACCCACACTCCCGCC
>Ga0214473_10003968_pt1 | contig 17806 bp, 26 predicted proteins | sample RVTome_7_FD_203509 | JGI IMG/M metagenome (GOLD analysis project Ga0214473, IMG submission 203509) | Soil microbial communities from uranium-contaminated site in the Upper Colorado River Basin, Wyoming, United States - RVT98D197 | ecosystem: Environmental > Terrestrial > Soil > Contaminated >... | reverse complement strand
CAAAGTCCTTTAGGGGCAGAAGAAGAGGGGTTGCTCCCAGCGGCTTTTCTTTGGCCTTTGGCGATTTCGGACTAAAGGCTCTTGAGGCCGGATGGATTGCGTCTAATCAGATAGAGGCGGCAAGGCGTGCCATTACCCACGGGCTCAGAAAAGGCGGGAGAACCTGGGTAAGGGTATTTCCTGACAAGCCGGTATCCTCAAGAGCGGCCGGAAAAAGGATGGGCGGAGGAAAAGGGGACGTGTCGGAGTATGTTGCGGTGGTAAGACCCGGCCGGATTATGTTTGAAATTGCCGGAACAACCGAAGAGATTGCAAAAGTGTGCCTTACAAAGGCCGGAAATAAACTGCCTATAGATGTAAAAATAATTACCAAAGAGACCTAAATATGAAGAAAAAAGATAAAGAGTCACTAAGAGGGAAAAATAGCGGCGAGCTTTTAAAGCTTTTGGCGGAAAAGAGACAGGAAGCCGCAAAGGCCCAAGCCCAGGCAAAGGGAGGGACGGAAAAAAATCTTAAGAAGGTTTGGAATTTAAGACGCGAAATTGCGGTTGTTGCTACCCTTATAACAGAAAAGAATCTTATGGAAAAGGAAAAAGAGGTTGAGGCGGTGAGTTCGGAGGAAAAAGTAAAATGAAAGTTTTTCAAGGAAAAGTAATTTCAACCAAAATGCCGAGAACCGCAACCGTTGCGGTAGAGCGGGTAGTGACCCATCCGATGTACAAAAAAAGGTATAAAAGGATTAAGAAATACCATGTTCAGGACGATTTCGGAGTGGCAGTAGGAGAAGTTGTGAAATTTTCTCCCTCAAGGCCCATAAGCAAACTTAAAAAATGGAGAATAATTGGGATTATAGACAAGAAAGGAGGAAAGAGGCAGAAGCCCTCTTCCTAAAAGTATATGGTTCAGTTAAGAAGCATGTTGGTTCCGGCCGACAATTCAGGGGCAAAAAGGCTGATGATTATCGGTATTTCGACAAAAATCGGCAAAAAAGCAACAATTGGCGATGTGGTTCTCTGTGTCGTAAGGGGGGCGGATTCCGCGGGTGTTGTTGCCGACCATGAAAAAGTCAGAGTATTAGTTGTTAGAACAAAAAAAGAAGTCAGACGAAACGACGGAACTTATGTACGGTTTGACGACAACGCAGGGGTGGTAATCGACAAACAGGGGCTTCCCAGAGGTACCAGAATATTGGGCCCAATTGCACGCGAGGTAAAAGAGGTTGGTTATAACAAAATAGCCTCACTTGCCAGAGAGGTGGTCTAAAAAAAATAAATGTTGAAATTCAAATTGGGAGACAACATCAAGGTAACGATGGGCAAAGACAAAGGCCGGGACGGCACTATTGAAAAAATAATGGTTACGGACGGTGCGGCGGTTATTCCCGGAATAAATATTTACAAAAGACACGTTAAAGGTACGCAGGGGCAAAAGGGAGGAATATATGAAATTCCCCGCCCTTTGGTTTTTGCCAAAATTGCCCTTATTTGTCCCAAATGCAAAAAAATTACTCGGGTGGGATTTAGGGTAGTTGAGGGAGGAAAAGAACGGGTTTGTAGAAAGTGCGGCAGAACAATTGATACCAAAAATAAAAAATAACTTATGAAATCACAACTTTTTGAAAAGTACTTGAGTGAAGTAGCACCGGCATTGGCCAAGGAATTTGACATTTCCAATAAGTTGGCAATACCGACCATTGAAAAGATAGTTTTGAATGTCGGAGTGGGAGAGATTGCCAAAAACAAGGAGAGTTTGGAATTGGCCAAGCGCGACCTTGCAGAAATAACCGGGCAGATCCCTTCGGTAAGACCCGCAAAAATATCGGTTGCCAGCTTTAACGTAAGAACAGGAATGCCCGTTGGACTTAGCGTAACTTTAAGGGGAGGGCGTATGTGGGCGTTTTTGCAAAGGCTGATCGGGATAGTTTTGCCCAGGTTTAGAGACTTTAGGGGCATCTCGGGTAAAAGTTTCGATAAAAGCGGGAATTATACCTTGGGTATTGAGGAATACTCGGTTTTTCCCGAGATCGACCTGGCCAAACCCCATGCCCTAAAAGGCTTTGAGATTACAATAGTAGTCAGAGGAACAAATCCGGAAAAGTCCCGTAAACTTTTGGAGGGTTTGGGAATGCCGTTTGAAAAAAATTAAAATTAAATTTTAAATATGGCAAAAACATCAAAGGAAGTCAGGGAGCATAAAAAACTGAAATACAAAATTCAGTATAGGAACAGATGCCGGTTATGTGGCCGGCCAAGGGGATATATGAGAAAATTCGGCCTTTGCAGACTTTGTTTTAGAGAATACGCCATGCGGGGAGAAATCCCGGGCGTTAGAAAGGCAAGTTGGTAAAATATGACAAACTATCCGGTTGGTGACTTTTTGATTCGAATTAAAAATGCTGCGATGGGTGGCAAAAAGGAAGTGGTTTTTCCAAAGGTCAAGATGGTTGTGGAGGTAGCCCTGGCCCTTAAAAAGGAAGGCTTTTTAAATGAGGTAAAGACCGATAAGACTCAAATTACGGCAACCATCACCTATTATAAAAAAGAGCCCTTGCTTTTGGACATCAAGCTAATTTCAAAGCCGGGCCTAAGAGTCTATATGGGCGCCAGCGAGCTTTCAAAAATAAGAAAGCCGTCAATTATACTGGTCTCAACGCCGAAAGGAATTCTAAGCGCAAAGTCCGCCGCAAAGCAGCAACTTGGGGGAGAACTTATAGTGGAGGTTTGGTAAGGAGGAATATGAGCAAAATCGGAAAATTGCCGGTAACAATTCCACAAGGGGTAAGTGTGGAAATTATGGAGTCGGAGGTTAAAGTTTCCGGCCCCAAAGGAAGCCTGTCTGTGAGACTTCCCAAAAAGATTGACGTTGAGAAAAAAGAGGGACAGCTTATTGTTACTACCCAAAAGGTTAGTAAGCAGGGGAGATCCAATTACGGCTCCACCAGGGCACATATTGCAAATGCAGTCAAAGGGGTAGCCGAAGGGTTTAAAAAACAACTCGAGCTTGTGGGAACGGGTTTTAGAGCCGAAGTTTCAGGGAGTACCTTAACTATGCTGGTTGGATTTTCCCACCCCGTGGTCTTTGAGGCCCCGGAGGGAATAGGATTCACGGTTGAAAAGTTAATAATTTCGGTTGAGGGGGCAAATAAAGAGCAGGTCGGACAGATTGCCGCAAATATTAGGGCGGTTCGTCCTCCCGAGCCTTATAAGGGCAAGGGTATCAAATATGTTGACGAGATAATTCGAAGAAAAGCCGGCAAGGCCGCAAAGACGGTCACCGGGGGAGCCGGGGCCTAAAATATGGGAATAAATTCGTTCCAACAAAGAAGAAATAGGGTAAGGGCAAAAGCAAAAGTCTCGGGACGGCCCAGGCTGAGTGTTTTTAGGTCTAATAAATATATTTTTGCACAAATAATTGAAGGAAGCGGTAAAGTTGTTGCGACATTTTCAAGTAAGTCTCTTAGTAAAAGTCAAAAAGAAACGATCAAAACCAAAACCCAAGAAGCGGCTTTAATTGGAGAAGGGATTGCGGATATGGCCAAGAAAAAAAAGATTTCAAAAGTTGTTTTTGACAGGGGAGAATACAAATATCATGGCCGCGTCAAGGCTTTGGCGGAAGGTGCAAGGAAGGGGGGTTTAAATTTCTGATGTATTATCAAGATCAGAGCCAAAAAGAATTTTCGGAGACGGTTGTTGAGATAAACAGGATTTCTAAAAAGACAAAGGGAGGAAATCAGATAAGATTCTCCGCTTTGGTGGTTGTTGGAGATCGAAAAGGTAAAGTCGGAGTGGGCCATTCAAAGGCCGCCGACGTAAGAAGCGCTATAAGAAAGGCAATTACCTCGGCTCAAAGAAGAATGATTGTGGTTCCTTTGGTCGGAACAACTGTCCCCTACTCGGTTAACGAAAAATTCTCTGCAGCCAAGGTGCTTCTTAAGCCGGCCCCTGCAGGGTCCGGAATTATTGCGGGGGGACCGATGAGGGTTGTATTGGAAGCCGCCGGGATAAGGGATGCCGTAGGAAAAATTTTGGGAACCAAAAACAAAATTTCAAATGTATATGCAACCCTTAAAGCTTTGCAATCTATTTCGGTAATTGCCCAAAGAAAGGAGGGGAGAAAATGACACAATTTTTAGAAAAAACAGTAAGCCGAAGGGCCAAAAGAGTAGGCCGAGGATACGGGTCCGGCAAAGGAGGGCACACGACAGGTCGTGGACAAAAGGGACAGAAATCAAGGGGTAAGGTGGGGGTTATGTTTGAGGGGATAAAAATGAAAAAGTCCTTTATTAAAAAACTCCCCCTACAAAGAGGTCGCGGAAAATTTAAGCCTTCGGATAAGCCCATTATAATTAAATTGGGATACTTGAATCTTTTTGCGAAAGGAGCAAAAGTAAATTTAGGTTCTTTAGTCAAGGAAGGGATTGTGGATGCAAAGGACGCAGAAGCCTTTGGAGTTAAGATATTGGGAGACGGGGATTTAGACAAAGCCCTTAGCGTTGAAGTGCCAATTTCGCGCTCGGCCGCAAAAAAAGTTGAAAAAGCCGGCGGAAAGGTAATCAAAGAGTAATGTTAAAGCAAATTGCCCAATTTTTTTCCCGAGCGGTTTCTTCTCCGAGTATCCGGAAAAAGCTTTTGATTACGGCGGCAATTGTATTTGTCTTTAGATTGGTGGCCCACATTCCTGCTGCAGGAATAGACCGCGAGTCTTTGGCACGTCTTTTTTCCTCAAGCCCGCTTCTTTCTCTATTGGACGTTTTTTCCGGAGGAACCCTGGCCAATTTTTCGGTTATGGCGTTGGGCCTAAATCCGTATATTAACGCCTCAATTATCCTGCAACTTTTGACATTTGTTATCCCTTCTTTGGAGGAACTTCAAAAAGAGGGCGAGTATGGGCAGGAGAAGATCAATCAATATACCAGGATTCTTACCGTTCCTCTTGCCGCCATCCAGGCTTTCGGAATGTACGCCCTTCTCAAAAGCCAGGGGGTAATAGGGACCCTATCCCCGATTGCCCTTTTGTCTTTGGTTCTAACAATGACTGCCGGAACGGTTCTCGCCGTATGGCTTGGGGAGCTTATAACCGAATACGGAATAACCAACGGAGTATCATTTTTAATTTTTACGGGGATAGTTTCGAGGCTTCCCATTACTTTGGGACAATCGATTGGGGTAATTGCGGGAGAGGACCTTATAAAAGTAGTAATTTTTCTGGTACTTGCGGTTGCTGTGGTCGGGCTGATTGTATTTATGAACGAGGCAACCAGACAAATCCCTATAAGTTACGCGAGGCGTGTGGGCAGGGGTATTACGGCCTCGTCTTATCTTCCCCTAAGACTTAACCAGGCCGGAGTAATTCCGATAATTTTTGCGGTTTCCCTGGTTCTCCTTCCTTCCATGATCAGCCAGTTTTTGTCGGGTGCCTCAAATCCCCAAATTTCCCGCCTGGCCACCGACATCGGGGCTCTTTTTAGTCCGCAGTCCTTCCTCTATAACGTCGTTTATTTCTTTTTAGTTTTTGGCTTTACGTATTTTTACACGGGTGTTGTTTTTAACCCGGAAAAAATTTCGGAAAATCTGCAAAAAAACGGGGGCTTTGTTTCCGGGATAAGGCCGGGTGTAGAAACAACCAAATATCTTGCTTTCGTCCTTTCCAGGATCACAATGGTTGGCGCGGTTTTTTTGGGTCTGGTTGCAATACTTCCTTCTTTTTTCCAAAACGCGATAGGAGTGGCAAATCTGGCAATAGGAGGAACCGGGATACTTATAGTAGTTTCGGTGGTTTTGGAGCTTACCCGGGAGCTTGAAGCCCAGCTTGTTATGGGAAAGTATGAAAGGTTTATACGAACATGAACTTAATTATTTTGGGTCCCCAGGGCTCCGGAAAAGGAACGCAGGCAAGGCTTCTTACCGACAAACTAGGACTTTTTTATGTGGAATCCGGAGGGCTTTTAAGAGAGGCCGCAAAGAAGGATTTAACAATTGACGAGATCATGAATAAAAAAGGGCAACTTCTTCCCGACGAGATTACATTCAAAATTGTCAGGGATTTTCTTCAAAAAAACCATCCTGAGGCTCAAAACTTACTTCTCGACGGTTATCCCAGATCTTTAAGGCAGTACCAGCTTATCAGGGATTACCTTTCCCAAAAGGGCACAAAAATAGACAAAGCAATATTTTTAGATCTAACCGACGAAGAAGCCGTCAAAAGGCTATCTTCAAGAAGAATCTGCTCCTCCTGCGGTGAGGTATATAACATGATAACTAACCCCCCAAAGGATCCCGGGGTTTGTGACAAGTGTGGAGGGAAACTTATTCAGCGGGAAGACGACAAGCCCGAACTTGTTCATGAAAGACTTAAGTTATATCGGGCATCAACCCAGCCTTTGGTCGGGGAACTTGAAAAAGAAGGGATACTTATAAATATTAACGGTGAGCAGCCAATTGAAACCATATTGGGCCAGATTGTCGAAAAGCTAAATAATGTTTAAAGGTAAAGCGGGTCTAAAAGGCAAAACTCTTGGGGAAATTGAAATAATGAAAGAGGGCGGAAGGAAACTGGGGCAGGTTAAATCCGCATTAAGAAAAGCGGTAAAGGTAGGGGTAACGGCTGACGAGATAGAACGGCTTGCCAGAAGGCTGATTGTGGAAAAAGGCGGTACCCCTTCTTTTATGGCCGTTCCGGGGTACTCCTGGGCAACTTGCGTAAACATAAATGAAGGACTGGTTCATGGAATTCCAAAGCCCGAAATTGTTTTTAAAAAAGGAGACGTTGTAAGTGTTGACGTCGGAATGGAATATCGGGGTTTCCATACCGATACCTCATTCACGGTTGGCCTTGGGGTGGATGCTAAAACACAAGAATTTTTGGATGTCGGCAAAAAGGCTCTTAATAGAGCCGTCGCCCAGGTTAAACCGGGAAAAAGGATCTATGATATATCCGAGGCTATTGAAGGGACTATTTCCGAGGCGGGCTATTCCCCTATTAGGGATTTGGTAGGGCATGGGATAGGGAGCCATTTGCACGAATACCCCCAAATTCCTTGTTTTACGGCAGGGGGGAGGCAAGAAACCGACGAAATTCCCGAAATGGCAACCCTGGCCGTTGAAATAATGTATGCTCAAGGCTCGTATCAGGTCAAAATTGCCGAGGACGGTTGGACAATATCCATGCGTGATGATAAAATATCAGCGCTTTTTGAGGAGACCGTAGCGGCTTTGGCCAGCGGTCCCCTTGTTTTGACCGAAGGGTAATTTTTTAATTTCGATGAGGCAGACTAAAAACGTATTTATTGACGGAGAGGTGACGCAGGCTTTGCCCAACACGATGTTTAGGGTAGTTCTTTCTGACGGGAGAACCGTTCTGACAAGTCTAAAGGGTTCATTAAGACGAAGTTATGTCAGGATCTTTCCTGGGGATAAAGTTAAGGTTGAAATGACTCCGTATGATACGGAAAGAGGCAGGATTGTAAATAAGTTTTAATTACCTAAAAATATGAAAGTAAGCTCATCCATAAAAGTCAGGTGTAAGGACTGTAAGATTGTTAAGCGCAAAGGCGTTTTATATGTGATTTGTAATAACCCGAAGCATAAACAGCGCCAGGGTTAACTAATTTTTTCTTTGTCAGATATTCTTTTACTAAAGAAAATCTGAATAACAATATGGCACGTATTTCAGGAGTAGAACTACAAGACAATTGGAAGGTGGGTTACGCCCTAACAAGGATAAGAGGGATAGGTTGGGCGTTGTCCGAAAGGCTGCTTGATGCGGCTAAGGTTGATAAGACAAAAAGGATATCTGATCTTTCGTCCGAGGATTTGTCCAAAATATCCGCCCAGCTTGATAAGTATTCTCTCGAAGGGGAGTTGGCCAGGCAAGTAAAAACAAATATTTCCCGCCTTCAGGCAATTGCCAGCTACCGGGGATCAAGACATCAAAGAAATCTTCCGTCAAGAGGGCAAAGAACCCGAAGAAACGCCAGAACCAAGAGGGGTAAAAGAAAGACCGTTGGAGCATTTAAAAAAGAGGTACTTTCAAAAATAACCGCGGGAAAGCCCGTGGAGGAGAAAAAATAAGATATGGCAAAAAAACAGCCGCTGGTGAAAGTTTACATTTCCGCCTCATTTAATAACACCTTGGTTACGGTCACCGACCCGGGGGGCAATGTTATTGCCTGGGGTTCTTCCGGGGCATCCGGATTTAAAGGAACAAGAAAAGCCACGCCTTATGCGGCAACGACAGCCGTTGAGAAGGTTTTACAAAAAGCAAAAAATGAAGCCAATGTCGAGGAAGTTGAAATCTACGTAAAAGGACCGGGACCGGGTAGGGATGCGGCACTAAGGGCAATTCGTGCGGCGGGAGTGAAGATTTCATTAATCGCCGACGTAACCCCGATGCCCCACAACGGCCCAAGGCCGAAGAAGAAAAGGAGAGTTTAGATAAAAATTATGGCAAGATACACCGGGCCAAAAGACAGATTATCAAGAAGAGAGGGCTTTGACCTTTTTGGCAAAGGGACCAAACTTACGCGCTTAATGGTACCTCCCGGGATGCACGGGCCCAAGGGTATGAGGTCCTCTTCGCAGTATGGAAAACAACTTAGGGAAAAACAGAAAGTTAAAAGACTTTACGGGATTTTGGAAAAACAGTTCAGGAATTACGTCGACGAGGCTTTAAAAATAAAAGGAAACACGGGTGAAAGGCTGGTAAAGCTTCTGGAATCGAGGCTGGACAATGTGGTTTATCGCTTGGGTTTTGCTCCTTCGCGACCTGCCTCAAGACAGCTTGTTTCCCATAGGCATGTTTTGGTAGACGGCAAAAGAGTAAATATTCCTTCATATAGAGTAAGGACCGGACAGACGATTTCCTTAACAACCAAAGGCCTCTTGGTTCCCAGCGTCAAGAAAGCACTTGAGGAGAAAGACTTGACACTTCCCGGCTGGTTGGAAAGACGAGCGGCGGTTGGAAGGATAGTTTCTGAGCCCAAAATAGAGGATGTACTTGAGCCAATTTCTGCACAGGATATAGTGGAATTTTATTCTAGGTAACAAGGAGGTGATTTATTGATGAACGAACCAATGTTTGGAATTGAACAGCAAGAAAAAAAGGAAAATTACGGAAAATTCGTCATTTCCCCGCTTGAGCAGGGGTACGGCGCAACTATGGGAACGGCTTTAAGGCGCGTTCTTTTGTCCTCACTCACCGGATCTGCCGTGATATCGGTCAAAATGTCCGGCGTAAAGCATCAGTTTTCATCACTAAAAGGGATGAGAGAGGATATTGTTGAATTTATATTAAACCTTAAGAAAGTTAGATTTTCGCAAGGTGTTTCGGCAAAAGCTTCCGAACCAAAACCAATAAAGGGGACGATTTCTGTCAAAAGTGCCGGAGAAATTAAGGCAAAAGACATAAACCTTCCTGCAAACGTAACCGTTGCAAATCCGGAACTGGTTCTGGCAAACTTGGAAAAAGGTGGGAAACTCGATGCGGACATTGAGATATCTTCGGGGGTAGGCTATTCATTCGCTGAAGAGCGTGCAACCGGAGAAATTGGTCTTATTCCTGTCGATGCATCATTCTCACCCGTTGTCAGGGTTAATTATAGATTGGAAGAAACACGCGTGGGGCGTCTTACCAATTACGACAAGCTGATACTTGAAGTATGGACAGACGGGACAATTAGCCCAAAGGATGCTTTAGCCTCGGCGGCCAAAATACTCGTTTCTTACTTTGAACAGGTGGTAAATCCCAAAAAGGTTGAAAAAGTAGAGGCTCCGAAACAAGATTCGTTGGGGCCCGTAGGAGGCCTCTCCGTTGAGGAGATAGGACTCCCTACAAGAGTCGCAAACGCCCTTATAAGGGCGGGATACGAAATGGTGGAACAGTTGGTTTCGGCCAAGAAAGAGGATTTGGTTAAGGTAAGAAACCTTGGAGAAAAATCTATAAAGATCATTTCGGTTGCACTTGCGGAAAAGGGGGTAAAATTCCCCAAGGAGGAGGAATAAATGAAAGCGAGAGTATTCGGTAGGCATTTTTCCCGAGGAGGGGGTGCCAGACGCGCACTTTTCAGGTCGCTTATTTCGGCCTTGATTTTGAATGGAAAAATTGAAACAACCAAGGCAAAAGCAAAGGGAATACAGGGAGAGGTAGACCGGCTGACGGCGATTGCCAAGAAAGACACAATTGCCTCAAGAAGAAAACTATCGTCCTTTTTTGGGGGAGAAAGAAAAGTTGTTGCCGAACTTATAGGAAATATTGTTCCGGTCCTAAAGGCCCATCCGGGTGGAGTTACCCGTCTTATTCCCCTTCCCCCGAGGGGCGGAGATAGGGCAGAAATGGTGAGAATGCAGTGGGTGGAAGAAATAATCGGAAAAGAGCCTAAAAAGGTGGAAAAAAAGACAAAGGGGGACAAAAAGGAAGTTAAAAAGCCTAAAGAAATCAAAGCCCAAAACAGACAACTTAAAAAAGGCACAAGAGCAAGAAAATAAACATGAACGAAAAAACATATCAGCCGAAAGTAGCGGAAATAAAAAGAAATTGGCACCTATTCGATGCCAAGGGAGAGGTATTGGGGAGGCTTGCGACCAAAGTCGCTACACTTCTTATCGGCAAGCACAAGGCCGACTATTCTGCCCATCTGGATAGTGGGGATTTTGTTGTTGTAATAAATGCCGACAAGGTGACGCTTACCGGCAAAAAGACTTCTCAAAAAAGGTACTATCGACATTCGGGTTACCCGGGAGGGTTCAAAGAGATTTCTTTTGAAAAGATGTTTTCCGAAAGGCCGACAAGGGTGATACAATTGGCGGTTTCCGGGATGCTGCCTGACAATAGACTCAAAAAAGGAAGGATGGGAAGATTGAAGGTCACTTCCGGAGATCATAATCCTTATCAAAACAGGTTTGAAAAGGTTCAAGATGCCAAAAATTAAAAAGGTAAATTTTGATCGTAGTTCGGGAAAAAGAAGGACCGCGAAGGCCAGGGTCAGACTTTTTTTGGGAAAAGGGCAGAGCCTTGTAAATGGCAAAAGCTTTGAAGAGTATTTTCCGGGAGAGACTCAGAAGGCTTTATGGATTAAGCCCTTCGAACTTACCGAGACCGGAACAAAGTATTATGTTACGGCAAGGGTTGTGGGCGGCGGCAAGAGAGGTCAGCTTGTGGCGGTTGTCCATGCCATGGCAAAAGTGTTGGCCCAAAAAGATCCCGGAAAATATAGACTTCCGCTCAAAAAAGCGGGACTCTTAACAAGAGACTCAAGAATAAGACAGCGAAGAATGGTGGGAACCGGCGGAAAATCCCGACGCGCAAAGCAGTCTCCAAAAAGGTAGCGCTTCATTATATGGTTGTCGAAGATTACCTCAGGTCATACTCCGACAAGGCGGATAAATTTTTAGACTCTTTTTTTAGAAAGAAGAAGGCTTTGGCAAAAAAGATTGACATTGATTTGGCAAAGATTCTCCAGGTTTTTCAAGATTATACAAAGGGTGGGAAAAAGATAAGGGGGACTTTAACTGTTTTGGGTTACGAATCCTTGGGGGGCAGAAATATTAAGGCAATTCTGCCGATTTCCTGCGGAATCGAGCTATTCCACAATTTTTTGCTTATTCATGACGATATCATTGATCGGGACACAACACGGCGGGGTAAACCTACCGTCCATAACATATATTCGAGAGTTTACGGTGAACATTATGGAAACTCAAAGGCAATTGTAGTCGGAGACGTTGGGGCATTTTTGGCATACGAACTTCTTCTCTCCTCAGATTTTTCTAAACAGTTAATTTTGGAGGCGGTAAAAAAGCTAAATGAGTTTTTATTAAAAACCACCTACGGGCAGATTCTTGACATAGACTACGATTTTAAAAAAGAAGTAAGTTGGAACGACATTTTAAAGGTTAGAACTTATAAAACAGCATATTACACGGTAGTTATGCCTTTAACGGTGGGTGCCATGTTGGCAGGAGCAAGCAGGAGAGAACTTTCAGCAATTGAAAAATACGCAGTTCCGGTCGGAATCGCATTTCAGCTTGCAGACGATGTGCTAGGAGTTTTCGGAATAAGCGGAAAAACCGGCAAAAGCAATTTGTCAGACATTCGTGATGGTAAAAAAACCTTTCTTTACGCAAAAGCTCTGGGGCTATTCTCCCCTGTCGAGAGAAAATTTTTGTTAAGTTGGTACGGGAATAAAGATGTGGGAATAAAAGAAGCTTCGAAAATAAGAAAAATCATGATAGAGAGCGGTAGTCTTGATCATTCCGAGAGACTTGCAGAAAAACTTGTTAGAAAAGGTAAAAGATATATCTCTCAGATAACCAAGGATAAAAAATATCGTGAATTATTGGCCCAACTTGCCGACTTTATGATTAGTCGGCAAAGCTAGCCCGTGATATAATTTCTACTATGCTTAAAGGTCCCAGTTTTACTCTTCCCAAGGGTACCAAAGTCCCGGATCATATAGCCTTAATTCTTGATGGGAACAGAAGGTGGGCAAGGGCCAGGGGTTTAAGGCCCTGGGAAGGTCATAAGGCCGGCTACGATGCGGTAAACAAGTTGGCAAAAGCCTCGAGGGAATTAGGGGTGCACACTTTTACAATTTGGGCGTTTTCGACGGAAAACTGGGAAAGAAGCAAAGAAGAAATTGAGGCAATTTTTGATTTATTAAGGCAGGGCATTAAAGAATTCGAAAAAGAGGCCCATAAACAGAAGGTTAGACTTATACATCTGGGCCGTAAAGAACGATTCCCGGCAGATATCAGGAAGACGTTAATTGATGTGGAGGGATCAACCAAAAAATATAGCCACAATATATTGAATTTAGCTTTAGATTACGGGGGCAGGGACGAAATACTCAGAGCAACCAAAAAGATTGTGAAGTCCGGGATACCGGCCGATAAAATTGACGAAAAATTATTCGAATCTTATTTAGATACCAACGATCAACCTTACCCATATGTCGATTTATTTATAAGAACCTCCGGAGAGCAAAGGACGAGCGGGCTTCTTCCGTGGCAGATGGCGTATGCCGAATACTATTGGGAAACCGACCATCTCCCCGACTTTACTCCGGAAAAACTTAGGGAGGCAATTCTGGATTATTCAAGACGCAGAAGAAGATTTGGAGGAAACGACTCAGTTGAACACCTCACCTATGATCCGGAGGTTGTAGCCAAATTAGAGCTTTCGTGGTGGAGGCTAAGAAAAATTCCCAAAGGGACAAGGCTTAGAGATTTCGCGAGGGAACATTTGATAAAACAGTACGGTCTATCGAAGGCTTTGGCCAAAGACGCCGCAAAATATTTAATTGAGGCAATGCACGAGGAAGGAAACGGGAGGAATTGGCAGAGGGCGGTCTCAAAACTTAAAAAGTTTTATAAGCTTCTTAAAGACGAGCTAAAACTTGCTTTTGAGCCTTCAATTGTTGCCTCTCTCCAAGTTAAATTCTGGCAGGACGTTGCGGATAAAGAAGGCATGGAGGGAGTCGGAGATGCCGAAGAGACCGCCCAAAAACTTTATGCCGAGGTTTACAGAATTTCTCTTTTTCAGGCGGCGAAAGCGGCTCATCTGAGGGTTTTGGCAAATGTTGAAAGAAACCTGGCAGAAAGAGGTTTCGGAGAGCATCACTGGAAAAGGGCGGAGGATTATCTTCAAAAGTTTTACTCTGCTTTAAAAGAACGGGTAGCCTAACTCCAACTTAGGGAAAAATAAGAAACTTCAGGCCAATAAGAAGGAGAAAAACTGAAATTAACGATCGAAAACTTTTTTGGGGGATTTTATTGACCACCCTCTTTGCCACATAAGCCCCTAAAAAAGATGCAGGAATAAAAAGAATAAGACCCAATGACAGAGAATGGTTTATTCTGATTCCTCCGAGGTAGTAGGTTGAAATGCGGGAGGCGTCGATGACAAACCCGGTAAGGCCCGAAATAAAAATGTATGCGGATTTGGGCAAGTTAAATGCGGTAAGAACCACGGCCCTCAGGGCTCCTCCTCCGACACCGCTTATTCCTCCCAAGAAACCCGATCCGGCTCCCCCAACCCCGGCCGTTAACATATTGGCCTTGAGTTTGAAATCGGGTTTGAAGAATAGATACACAACATAAGTTACGAGGATAATTCCCACAAACCTTGAAAGTAGGATTTCCGGTAAGGTAAGTGCCATTCGGGCTCCGACAAAGGCCATGATTACCCCGGGTACTGCAAAGAAGAAAAGAAGTTTTGCATCAAATCCGTGCTTGAAAAAATACATTTTCCATATATCTCCGAACCAGTGAATTACTCCAACCAGAAGAAGAGTTTCGGGAAGAGGAAGGAAAAGAAGTACGACTGGAACCATTACGGTAGAAATTCCAAAACCGGTGATGGTTCCTAATATTCCTGCGAGAAAAGTAACTACCGTAAAGAAAAGAATTTCCATTTGTGAGAGCTTATTGATAAAATATACCAGTAAATTTATCCGGGGGATAGCTCAGATAGTCAGAGCACTCGCATGGGGTGCGAGAGGTCGCTGGGGCGGAACCAGTTCCCCCGACTACTATAGGACTCTATTGACTTCGTATTGACTTCGGTTTTTCTTCGGATTATTATGAAACAATGTCCTATAAAAGTGTACTCTGCAACCTGTGTGGCAAAGTCTTTTTCAGGCCTTTGCGCCAAGTAAATGAGGGGAAAAGGTTCGGCTGGAAAATCTTTTGTTCTCCACGATGTCAATATAAGGCAAAGAATTTTCAATTAACCGTCAAATGTTACAGGATTGGTTGTAATAAAGTTTTTAAAAGGAGGAGAGATCAGTATTTGAAGTTCGGCCACGCTTACTGTTCCATGACTTGTGCTGCTATTGTTAACAATACAAAATATCCCAAAAGACCTGGCTTAGTTAAACAATGTGCCTATTGTGGGAAAAATTTTGTCTCCAGGAAAAAATACTGTTCTCGGCCATGCAAAGATAAAGGCACTCAAATTAACAAAGAAACATTACTTAAGCAGATTAGAGCTTTTTTCAAAAAGGAAGGGAGAATTCCTTTAAAACGCGAATTCAGAAGCTATCGCGCGGTAAGAGGAAGATTTGGAACCTGGAATAATGCCATTAAAGAAGCAGGTTTTAAACCAAACCCAGTTATGTTCGCTGATAAATTTGTTTCAAAGGACGGACATAAATGTGATTCTTTAGCGGAAAGAATCATCGATGATTGGTTTTATTCAAGAAAGACAAAACACGAAAGAAGTTTTCCGTATCCAGGAGGCCAGGGATTAAAAGTGGATTTTAAGATAGGGAGCTTTTGGGTAGAATTTTTCGGACTTTCAGGAGAACACAAAAGATACGATCAACTAAAAAGAAAAAAGATAAGGCTGGCAAAAAAGTTAGATTTAAATCTTGTAAAAATTTATCCGAATGATCTTTTTCCGAAGAGCAAATTATCGGATAAATTTACGTTTCTCTTGCGATAGACGTTTAGATATTGTATTTTGTAAAACCCTATGCTAAAAGGTAACGCAATGGCAAAGAAGAAAAAGACTGAGACAAAAGTACCTGTTCACAAAAGCGAGGGTTCTTCACAAAAGCTTCAGGCCGTTCGTCTGGCCATGGATCAGATAGAAAAACAGTATGGTAGAGGCTCCATTATGAAATTAGGTGAAAAAATGGATGCTCAATATAAAGTTGAATGTATTCCAACCGGCTCTATCGCGCTGGACCTGGCTTTAGGAGTTGGGGGCTTACCTCGTGGCAGAATTACCGAGGTTTACGGGCCGGAAGCATCCGGAAAAACCACACTTGCTCTTTCCGTTATTGCCGAAGCCCAAAAGAAAGGCGGGCAGGTGGCTTTTGTCGATGCGGAACACGCTGTGGATCCGCAAAGGGCGGAGGTTATCGGTGTAAAGCTGGACGATCTTCTTATGAGCCAGCCGGATACCGGTGAGCAGGCCTTGGAAATTACGGAAACCCTTATCCGCTCGGGAGCGATTGACGTAATTGTTGTTGATTCCGTCGCGGCTCTTGTTCCCAGAGCCGAGCTTGAGGGAGAAATGGGAGATGCGGTAATGGGTATGCAGGCGCGGCTTATGAGTCAGGCCCTGAGGAAGTTAACGGGCGCAATTTCCAAATCAAAAACGGTTCTTATTTTTACCAACCAATTAAGACAAAAAATCGGAGTTATGTTCGGAAATCCGGAGACGACCCCCGGAGGGTTGGCTCTCAAGTTTTATTCATCGGTAAGGATTGATTTAAGAAGAATTGAGGTTCTTAAAGATGGGGAGCAGGTAATCGGTTCCCGGCATAGAGCCAGAGTCGTCAAAAATAAAGTGGCCCCACCCCTTAGGGTTGCCGAGTTCGACATTATGGAGAAAGACGGAATTTCCCGATCCGGTGGGCTATTGGACGTTGCGGTTGAGTTGGGACTTATGACCAAAAGCGGATCCTTCTTTAATTACGAGTCAAAACCCATCGCTCAGGGTCGTGAGGGAGCAAAAATCTATATAGAGGAACACGTAAAATTTGCCGAAGAGCTTGATAAAAAGATACGCGACCTTGTTGCTTCGGGCAAAAAGCTCCCCAAAGAAATCGGCGAGTCCGAAGAAAAAGAGTAAAATAGGTTTGTGCCGACAGTAACTTCGATAAAACCTCAAAAAAACGGCAGGCGAGTCAATATTTACCTCGACGATAAATTTGGATTCGGAATAGACCTCGAGAATTTTGTAAAGTTGGGATTAAAAGTTGAACAGGAGTTGAAAGAAGAAGAAATTGAGGGGATAGTCAAAAAAGCGGAGTTTCAAAAAACATTGGATAAGCTTCTTAGATTTGCAACCCTCAGACCCAGAAGCGAAAAAGAGGTAAGAGATTGGTTTAAGAAAAAGAAAGTTCACGAAAGCCTTCATAATGAGCTCTCTGACCGGTTGAACAGATTAGAGCTTCTGGATGACAGAAAATTCGCCCTGTGGTGGATTGAACAAAGGCAGAATTTTCGCCCAAAGTCTAAAAGAGTTTTGAATGATGAATTACGGATTAAGGGAATAAAAAAAGAAATAATAGATGAAGTGCTTTCAGAAACTAAGGTAGATGAGGCAAAAATTGCCAGGGAACTTTTGGACAAAAAAATATATCGTTGGAAGAATTTGCCAAAACCGGAAGCAAAGCAAAAAATGAGCCAGTTTTTGGCCGGAAAGGGATTTGGGTGGGATATTATTGAAAAGATAGTCGTTGAAGTGTTAAAATTACTTTCGGAGTCGAAGAGATCATGAGAAAAGCACAATTTGCTTCTCCTATAAACCTTATTTAATAAGGCTTAATCTTCTTTGGCTTCAAAAATTTATGACTACATCTGATGACATCAAAATATTGGTTGAAGATTTAAGAAAACAAAGGGAATCTTTGGAAAAAAGGGAGGGTGTCTTAAAGGCACGCGAAGAGGAACTTAAGGGAAGACTTTCCCAAGCTTCTAAAATGACCGTAGATGAGGCCCAAAAGGTTCTTCTGGATGAAGTTCAGAGAGATTTAACGGCTGAAATAGCCAAGAAAATACGCTCTTCGGAAGAAAGGATTAAAGAGGAAGCTTCAGAGCGAGCCCAGGCAATTTTGGTCGATGCAATGAAACACGGAGCAACTTCCTATGTTGCAGAATTTACCGTTTCTTCGGTAACTGCTCCGAACGAAGAGGTAAAAGGGAGAATAATCGGGGCCGGAGGAAGAAACATTCGAACTTTCGAAAGAGAAACCGGGGTAGAGATTGAAATTGACGAATCAAACGAAATCAGACTTTCCTCATTCGACGCGGTAAGGCGGGAAATTGCAAAAAGAGCCTTGGAGAAGCTTATTATAGAT
>Ga0214473_10003967_pt1 | contig 17807 bp, 17 predicted proteins | sample RVTome_7_FD_203509 | JGI IMG/M metagenome (GOLD analysis project Ga0214473, IMG submission 203509) | Soil microbial communities from uranium-contaminated site in the Upper Colorado River Basin, Wyoming, United States - RVT98D197 | ecosystem: Environmental > Terrestrial > Soil > Contaminated >... | reverse complement strand
GCTCGTCCCCCCGCTGTAGCGCGTTCCGGTCCAGGCCAACCCGACGATTCGAACCCCGTCTGCATACCAGTTCTCCAGATCGTCCGGCTCGCGTATTCCGTCGGCGCCCTCCATCAGCAGGACGAGACCCAGGTGAGGCTCGGCTGGTGGGTCTCCTTCCCAGCTCGCCAGCACGGCTTCAAACTGGTCGCGATCGGTCACGGGGCGGAATTTGTCCGGGTGTTCATCGAAGAGCCTTTCGTAGGCGTCCAGGTTAGCTCGATAGAGGCGATGGGCTTCTTCGGCGGTCTCATAGCAGAGAGCCTCCCACGGCCCGACCCCGCGTCGCGCTGGAGCGGCGAACAATGTGGCAAAGACGACGCCCACTCTCCCCCCGACCCATTCCGGCCACCCAAGGAGTGTCTGTCCATTGTGCTGTTCGGCGTCACTCCCTTCTTCGATCCGCCTCGTTTCGGAGACGGCGCGGGTGTAGTCTCGCCCGAAGGTGAGCATGTTCCAGGCGATGTCCTCGTGCGCGTCGACGACGATCACGCAGCCTCCCGGAAACCGGCCAGGGTCTGAGACCAGAGGTCCTCGCCGACGGCGAGGGTGAAAGGAACGTAGAGCGTGAGCCTGTCAGCCAGGCCGTCATAGCGCGAGCGGAGGGTCGCGCCCAGACGAGGCAGGGGTGCGACGACGGCGAAAGTCTCCAGGATCTCATCGGTGATGAGACGCGGCATTTCCCCCCACGCCTGCCGGCGCGCCAGGCCGCTCAACTCGTCGGCGACCTCGCCCCACCCGTGGATCGCCATGACCGGACGGTAGGAGGGCGTCGAGGCGTAGAAGGCGATCTGCGAGCGAACGAAGGCCGCTCGGTCGGGATCCTCGACAAACATCGCCGTCACCGAAAGCTCGATCTCGCCCGGATCTCGGCCGCCCATCGCGGCTCCTTCCTCGATCGACGGGCGGACGACTTCCCTCAAGTAACGCACCGAATGGTAAGGATGGACGTGAAAACCGTTTGCCAACTCCCCGGCGAGACGGCACAAGCCGCGGTTGACCCCGGCGATGTAGATCGGGATGTCGGGAGCGGAGATCGGTCCGGGGTTGAAGAAGGGAGTCATCAGCCGCAGTTTGAAATGTTCTCCGCGGTAATTCAGCCGATCGCCTGACTGCCAGCAGGCCCACACGGCCCGCATCGCCTCGATTGTCTCCCTCAGGAACCTTACGGGAGAATTGGGCCAGGACATGCCGAAGCGGCGTTCGATATGCGCCTGCACCTGCGTGCCCAATCCCAGGATCAGCCGGCCTCCCGAGCTGTGTGCAAGATCCCATGCCGTGTGGGCCAGGACTGTGGGACTTCGTGCAAACGCAATCGCTACGGCTGTGCCGAATTGGATCCGCTGTGTGTGGGCGGCGATGAGCGCCAGTGGCAGGAAAGGGTCGTGTTGTGTTTCGCTGGTCCAGATGGCGTCGAAACCGAGTGCCTCAGCTTCCCGCGCCAGGTCGGGCACCTCGGTGAGCGTCGTGGGAGCGATGCTGACGTCGAATTTCATCCGCCGATTGGGGTCCGTTGGAAGGTGAGAGTGGAGGGAGACCTGCCGCGTCCATGATACACCCTAACCCCGATGTGCCTGAGCTGGGGAGGGCTACGTGGACCTCTCCCTGTCCAGGATGCCGGGAGCAGCATTCCATGCAGGTCAATCCGGGGCCTCGAACGCCTGAATGGTCGTCCGCCAGTGTTCCGGGACGGACAAATCGAGCAGACGTCGTTTCCAGATGCCCTAGGCGACCGGCCACGGGATTTGCAGGGACGGATGGCTGACCGGGACGTGCCCTGGGGCTGGAAGATGGAGCCAGCCCGTCAGGAGCAAGGTGCAGCCGGAGACGATCAGCTCCCACACGCTCAGCACAAGGGAAAGAGAGATGGGGCTGGCAATGACGAGCACAGCTCGAGGACTGAACGAGCTGAAAATCGCGGTGGCCAATCCAAACCACGCGCCTCTCTTCGCCGCAAGCACAAATGCCAGCAAGTAAAAAGCGCTGATGGGGAAGGCCAGAGGGAAGACGGCCGTCGCCCCATGTGCGGTATGCCGCCCAGGAACCCCCAAGCTTTGTTCCGAGGTGCTAGGCGCCGACGCAAGCGTCGGCGATCAGAATTCCGCCAACAACGCTACTCATGGCGATTTCGGTCGGGAAGGGGCCCACACCACCCTCGGAAGACGAGGCTCGCCGATACGGAAAGGACAGCCGCCCTGCCATGTCGGCTGAGGCGCACCGTCCGCTCCATTCGCTCGGGGCCGACTCGGCTTATTCCGCCTTCAAACGCGGGATAATCTCCTTGGCCAGCAAGTCGACCTGCTCAGGCCGATAGCGGTAGGGGATGAAGATGATTCGATCCAACTCCGTAGACGTGTAGCCCTTGAGTTGGTCAATGCATTCGTCGACGGTTCCGCGCACGGCATGCTCGACGGTTGAATCACTCCAGCCGGCGAAATCCCACTCGGTTGTGAGCCAATGCCGCATGTCTTTGTCGGCTTCCTCCATGGGAGGTCCGACATAAATCGCCACCTGGTTCGTGGCGGTGAGCTCATCAGGATCGCGACCGTATTCTCTGGCGAAGCCCTTGATTTTCTCCCAGGATTTGATAAAGCCTTCGGGGGTGTAGGCATAGGTCAGCCAGCCATCTCCTTCTCGGGCAACTCGCCGGAGCACCTTGTCGACATAGCCCCCAATCAAGACAGGGGGCCGCGGGATGCGGTAGGGCATCGGCAGGCAGACTGCATCCCGCAGGTTCAACTGGTCGACCTGAATGCTGACCGGTTTGCCTTCCCACAGCTTGAGGATAATGTCAAGATTCCGCTCGAATAGCCGTCCGCGCTCCTTGAAGGGAATCCCCGCCGCATCGAATTCGCGCGAATACCACCCGGAGGCGGCCCCCAGGATAAACCGCCCCTTGGAGATTTGATCCAGGCTGGCCATGGTCTTGGCTGCCCACACCGGATTCCGCAGGGAAAGCACGAGGACCCCAGTGCCCAGGTTGATGTTGTTCGTTCGGGCGGCGATGGCAGCAAGAGTCTGAAACGCCTCCAGGATCGGGAAAGCCGGGTCCACCCCCAACAGCAGGTGATCAAAGACCCACAGCGACTCGAATCCCAGCTCCTCGGCCCGAATCGAATAGCGCAGGATTTCGTCGACATCAGGGATTTCTCTCGGGCCGACAAAATTCCGAACGGCAAGTCCGAACTGGGTTACCACGTGCACCACTCCTTTCGACTATAGGTATCGGCGATCCGGGTCAAGTCGCCGCAATTCGTCGAGTTCACCCTGTGTCGGCGGCTCGGTCACGGAAACGAAATCCGGAATGAGCAGCTCGAACCCAGTATTCTCGATCACTCTGTCCAGGGTAACTCCCGGATGGAGGCTCTCAAGTCTCATTTCCTTTGTCAGGTCATCGAAGCCCATTATGCCTAAGTCTGTGACTACACTGCTCACGCCGCCGAAAATGAGCCCCGATTGGCGGCGGCCTTCCCCCCCGTCCAGAAAACCGGGGCTGGTGACGAAATCCACCTTTGGGACAAAGCGCCGTCTCTCATGCATCGTCACCAGGACCGTCCGGCGACAAAGTGTAATAATGTCTGATGCACCCCCACTACCGGGTAATCGCACCTTGGGTCTTTCATATGACCCGATTGCGGTTGTATTGACATTGCCAAAGCGGTCGATTTGCGCCCCGCCCATGAAGCCAACTTCGAGGAACCCGCGCTGCGTGAGCAAGAAGATCTCACTGATACCGACCAGCATCTGCGCGCGGTGGGCGATCCGCATTTCGTTTGTGGAAATTGGCAACAGCCCAGGGATAACCTGCGGTCCTATCGACCCGCCCTCGACCATAATGGTCAAGGTGGGGGTATGGGTGCGCTTGGCCAAAATGGCGGCCAGCAATGGAATCCCGACCCCGGCGAAGATAGTGCTGGTCCCTTGCATTAACCGGCTCGCCATAACGCCCAGGAGCTCGGTTGGCGTGTAGTCCATGGTCATGCCACCAGCTCCATGGCAGCGCGTGCCTGGCGCTGCAGTCTTTCTTCCCCGAAGAGGGCCAGATAGGCATCGTGGGAGGCAACCCCCAGGACATAGCGATCGAGGTAATCAAGGATCGCCTGTGTGCCATCCTTCCTTATTGCTTCGACATAGTCGTCGTAATGCGCGAAGTCTGCCTCATAAAGTCCATGCATCTCATGCGGGAAGGCGCCATACGGAACGTGAACAAGGGCGTCAACCATGAATCCCGGGATCGCCGTTCGATCCGGATGGCGGCGGATTTCTTCCTCATCAATCAGTTCCTCGGCGGTCACCAGAACGGTTGTCGAGGCGGCGGCGATATCGGCATCCATAAAGGGGTAGCCGTCGATCTGGCAGTTGCCGTATATGTCAGCGCGGTGGACATGGATAAGCGCAACATCAGGGAATAGCGCGGGGATCAGGTTAAGGCGCTCGCCTGTGAAGGGGCATTTCATCGTCTTGCATTCTGTCACCTCGGCCAGATCGGAGGCCAGCATTGCCAGCGATGGCAGGAAGGGGATCCCCATGGCACCCGCCCGATAGCGCATTCCCATGCCCATATGGCTCCAGTCTTCGATCTTCAGTTGACCCGACTCGCCCCTTTCACGCAGGATGCGCGAGATTCCCCACGGCAAACCGATGCCCAGCCAGCTAGTAATGATGTTGGAGACGGCATCCATGGCCATGAACCACTCGCCCTCGTAGCACATGAGGTTTTTTGAAATGGTCAGCCCCTTCCGCCTCTGCCGCAGAGTTTCCATCACCAACGCCAAAGGCGTGCGGGTGAACATGCAGCCGCCGATGGCGATGTGATCCCCATCGCTGATGCGCTCTACCGCCTCGCGCAACGAAGTCAGCTTTTCGGCGTCGGCCAGTGATCTGGCTTCCAGCCGGCGACGAGCTTCAACAAAATCGGCTGATTTCAAGATTCACCCTCCTGGTTCAACCGCCGCCCGGGTGATTGAGTAACCCCGTGAACTGGTGTATCCTGAGCGGCGGAACAATCCCAGTCGAAACCGATGCGGGGGCTCAGACGGCGACGGAGGAGAGACGTACCTTGGTTTCACGAAATGACGTGGCCCGAGGTACGGGAGTATCTCGCCGAGAAACATCTCATTCTGATGGCGGCTGGCCGCACCAAGCAGCACGCCCCTCTCGCCCCTCGGGGGACAGATACCCCAATCGCCACTCGATTGGCGGAAGACGCCAGCCGACGCACCGTAATCACCAGAGCCCTCCCACTGTACTTCGGCTAGACCCCTCTTCCCATGGTCCTGCCCGGCACCATCAGGATCCGCGCCACCGTTCTTCAGGATCTGCTCTTTGACCCCATCCAGTCGCTTACGCATCACGGGTTTGCGCATTTTGTGTTGGTCAACGAGCACCGCATCACCAACATCCCCTGGATTCAGCTCGCTGCCCAAAGGGCTCAGAGTGAGCTGAGGGTTCGGCTCGTGATCTACAATCCCGGATACACGCAGAAAGAAATCGCCAGCGAGCCGAGTTTCGACCCGCTTGGACATGCCGAGGAGCTTGAGACTGCCCAACTTCTTCATCCCTGCCCCGAAACAGGGGACCTCGACCAGGCGGTTGACTCCCCGTCGCAAACCCCGACTCTGTTCCAGATCGATCCGCGCCATCCCGGTGATACCCTTTGTTGTGTCCCGAGCACCTTGGAGCAGATGCAGGCGATCGCCGAGCAAACCGGTGAAAGCATCGGACAGCTCCGCAAAGCGGATCTCGCTTCCGGGGCCCGCCCGCACCAGCATTTGGTTGAGCGTTTGGTCCAGTTCATTGCCGCACTCAAATAGCCCGAGCACACCACGCATGCCATCTGGGACAGGCGCCATCATCGGTCAGCTCGACGGCCCCGATCGCTATCAGCACGCGGGAACCCCAGCAAGGAGCTCACCTCGGCTGCCCCTTCGGATACCCGCTGAATCCAATCAGCGCTCTCACTAGCATGAACCAGGAAGATCGGGGCAAAAACGCTCAGGGCCCCGACCGGGAAACCGCTGGCGTCCTGAATGGCCGAGGCAGCCGCCCACACGCCGACTTCGGATTCCTCCTCATCCAGCGCGTACCCGTGCCCGCGCACCACCTTCAAGGCACTCTCTAGCGCCTGCCTGCTCGCCAGAGTGAGCGGTGTGCGCTGAGGCATAGCCGGATGCGGATACAGACGCCTCAACGCTTCATCGGGGAGCAGGGCCAGCATGGCCTTGCCTGAGCCTGTTGCATGCGCCGGTAGGCGCGTTCCGATGGGATTGACGACTTGGATCTGCCCGTTGGCCGTCCGCTTGTCGATGAAGAGGATTTCATCTCCCTGCAAAACGGTCAAACTGACCGTCTCGCCGGTCGCTTCCTGTAGCCGATCCATCGCCGGGCCGGCAAGCATGATGAGATCGACCTGGGCACGAAAGGCAGCGGCCAGCTTGCCCAGACCCGGGCCAAGGCGATAGCGCAGGCTGTCCTTATCACGCTGCAGATACGCCGCATCGGCCAGGGTTCCCACCAAGCCGTGAGCGGTGCTCGGCGGCAGGCCGAGATCTGAGGCAATTTCTGTCAGCGTCAGGGCCTGAGGCGAATCGGCAACGAGCTCGAGCACAGCCAGCGCCCGCCAGGCAGAGCGCACCCGTGCTGATCGGACGGGGGTGGATCGTTCGCCCTTGCCCTCCTCCCCATTTTGCTGCCCGGACTGTTTCACCTCATGTCGCCCTTTCATGCACATGAAGTCAATTCAGATATGCGAAGCGTATCACCGGTTAGTAGGCGAGTCAAGCCGGTGGACCTCCTCGATCCGGGCGAGGCCTAGTGGTGGACGTCGGGTGCAGACGGCACGTTGGGTCGCGAGGAGGGTCCAAACCCGGACGGTGAGCCAGGGAGGCACGCCCATGCGGATTGGAATCGGTACAGGCGACACATTTGCAGATCTCGTCCCGTTCGACGAAGACGCCGGGCGTTTTTGCACCCTGAGGGTGCTGTCCCCCCCGAGCGGACCGTGCCAGGTTGGCTTCCAGGGGATGGCCCGGCGGCGAGACCGGCCGACGATCCTCCATCGTCCATGGGTCGACGGTCGCCACTAATACCGTGCTCGAACGTAATGGCGCTCCAACGGCCTCCGTCACCACGGCCGTCTTCGGCGACCTCTTGACCTTCGACAGGCAGTCTCGCAGCTACATCTACGACATCATGGCCGATCGGTCGGACCTGCTCACCCATCTCGAACATTACTTCAAGGTCAGAGAACGGCTCGACCGCCACGGGCAGATGCTGAGCCTTCTTGCGTTGCAGGAGCTCGCGGAATACGCTTGATTCCGACATGAAATAGCCTTGTCGGCCGATAGAGAGCCAGGCCAACCGCCGGGTGGACAGCTCGGGCTCCGCCAGGGCCAATCGTACAACCTCGTCGCTCACCGCTTCGGGCAGCCAATTCCAGAACTGTCGGCGTTTCGACGGCAGCGCATCTGGCCCTTTCTCCCCTTCCTGCTAGGACTGTGATACCGGCCATACGCCATCCTGGTGCCGTTTTGGCGTACAGGTTAGACGGAAGGCCCCACCCCTGGTACAGGTCGGCGATGCTGGTCGCGCCCCGCAGTCCCGCCCCCTCGTCCCTATATGCCTGCGGGAGCCCAACCCGGACCTCCTCTTCCGCCGATTAGTCCTAGGGCGTGATCCGGCTTATCGTCCAAACGATGTCTTCCACTGTCCGCTTCTCCTCTATTTTGCCTTCCGTTCAGCTACGCTGGGCTCGAAATTTGCCCCATTTCGGTCTGACGACGTTCACAGGTTCTTATGTCGACATAAGGACCCCTGCCAATTGCGGCTGGTGCAAAAAAAACTCGTTCTGGACTCCGGGCCCCTTATGATCTAGACTAGACGTCAGACGTCTGGCGTCTAACTTGCTCGCTCAGACAGTGAAACCCGACCTGAACGAATGAAGGGGTGCACTCTTGAGGGAAGACCCCATATTCCGGATGGTAGACCAGAGATCGGTTGTCGACTCCGTCAGGCAGCAGCTGATTGAGCAACTCCGGTATGGGAAGCTAAAACCCGGATCGCAATTGCCATCTGAGAAAGATCTGGGTGCGACGATGGGTGTGAGCCGGCCCGCATTGAGGGAGGCCATCCACACACTGGTTGGTGAAGGCTTGCTGGAGATCCGCCGGGGTCACGGCACCTTCGTCAAGGAACCCACGTCATCCTCTGCTATCCAAGCCGAAGTGTTATCTCTGCTCCTTCTACCAGAAGACTTGCAGGAGATTCAGGACGCGCGCCGTCTCATCGAGCCGGAGATCGCGGCACAGGCCGCGATTCTTGCCTCGGACGACGAACTCGATGCCCTCGAAGCGTTGTTGGACGAGATGGAGCGGATCGCGCGAGCTGGCGAGAGTATCTTCGAAACCGCTTGGGGATTTCATCGTGAGCTGGCCAGGGTGGCTGGAAACAAGACTATCGCCAAGATCGTGGACATACTTTACGAGGCCATCAGGGTTGCCGAACGCCCCCTCTATGATCTTCATTTTGACCCGTTGGAAGACATTCAAGAGCACCGCTCTCTCCTGGAGGTCATCAAGCAACGCGATGCCAACCGCGCATATCAGGCGATGATCAATCACTTGGGAGACGTCGAAGAGGGCCTTGGACGGGCAATTGGCCACGAAGGGCAAGAGCCTCCCAATCGGTCCGGAGACTGACTACAACCCTGCTCTGACAGCTGCATGTGATGGGGCGGTTGATCGAGAGGGCTAGCGTATGAACGCGAGGGCCGGAGAGTGAAGCGGGACCCAGGCATCCGGTGCCGACCCCCATGAGCGGAAGGGAGAGTCGCCAATGTCGATAGACTCCTCAGGTACCCTGCCGGGCCACTTTGGCAGGGAATACAAAACCCTTGTGCGGGGCGAAGGCGTCTTTGTCTTTGACGAGGAAGGGACTCGTTACTTAGACGCAATCGGCGGCGTCGGAGTGGTAAACATCGGCCACGGCGTGAAAGAAGTGGCCCAAGCCATTTCGGAGCAAGCCGCGACCCTGGCCTACTCCTATGGAGGTGTGGTCGACAACAAGCCTAGGCAGAAGCTGGCCAAGAAACTTCAACATTGGGCCCCGCCCGGGATGGGCGACGTCAGGGTGTTCTTCTGCTCTGGCGGAGCGGAGGCAAATGAGGCGGCCCTCAAGCTGGCGTATCAATATCACTGGGAGCGCGGTCATCCGACGAAGCGTAAGGTCATTGGGCGATGGCAAAGCTATCATGGCAACACCATCGGGACCCTGTCAATGGGCGGTCGCACGTCTTGGCGGCGAATGCATGATGGTCTACTGCTCGACTTCCCTCACATCCCCCCCCCTTATTGTCTGAGGTGCCCATGGGGATCAACGTACCCAACGTGTGGAATCCAGTGTGCCAAGGAACTCCGCCGAGCCATAGAGCAAGCCGGACCGGAAAATGTGGCCGCCTTCATCGCAGAACCGGTGATCGGCACTTCCATGTCTGCCGTCGTTCCCCCCGAAGAATACTATCCACTGGTGAGGGAAATCTGCGACGAGTTCGATGTTCTCCTGATCGCAGATGAGGTGATGAGTGGGGTAGGCCGCACAGGCAAGAAATGGGGCATTGATCACTGGGATGTGACTCCCGACATCATCACAACCGCAAAAGGTATCTCAGGCGGATACGCGCCTCTGGCCGCGACGATCTTCGCCGAGAAAGTATGGCAGGCGATCGCCAATGGCTCGAAGAGCGTGATGCACAGCTACACATTTGGTGGAAATCCCTTGAGCTGTGCTGCAGGCGTTGCGGTCATGCAATACATAGAAGACCATCAACTTGTGGACCGTGCCGCCAGTATGGGGCAGGAATTGTTCAGGCAGCTCCTTGAGCTCAAGGATGAACTTCCATATGTGGTCGACGTGAGAGGAAGGGGCTTGTTCCTGGGACTGGAGCTCGCGACTGATTCCGAGACAATGGAGCCATTTCCTCCAGAGTGGAACGTGGGCGAGAAGATAGAAGACCAAGCCATGGAGAACGGGCTCATGGTTCTTGCAGGTGTGCACGGCCTGATTGATGGGGTTGCAGGCGACCACCTTGAGCTGGTCCCGCCATACACGATAGAGAGCGAGCACGTATCAATGATGGTGGAGATCCTACACAAGAGCATAACAGACGTTGTTGATAGACTGCCATCCAAGAGGGTGTAGCTTACCCGGTCAACCGAGAAACGGGCCAACGTCCTCTACACATTTGGCAGCATTTGGCAAGGAGCCGAAATTGGAGAGACCTCCCATTGACCTCCGTAGTGACACCGTAACGCTTCCGAGCCCTGCGATGCGCAAGGCGATGTACGAAGCTGAACTTGGAGACGACGGCTACGGCGAGGACAAGACGGTCGCCAGATTACAGGAAATGGTCGCAGAGCGGGTCGGCAAGGACGCAGCAATACTGACTCCAAGCGGATGCATGGCAAACCTCATAGCTCTGCTGACGCTCTGCGAGCGCGGATGCGAAGTCCTGCTTGGGCGAGATACAGATATGTACCTATGGGAAGCGGGCGCAATGTCCGCCGTGGGCGGAATATACCCTAACCCGCTTCCAAACGAACCTGATGGCACGATATCCCTGGAATTGTTGAAGGCCAACATCCGACAGCCGGATGTTCACTTCCCAAGGACCAGGGCAATCTGCCTGGAGAACACAAACAACTTGAGCGGTGGGCTCCCTCTAACTCCTACCTACATGGCCTCCGTACATGCGACAGCGTCTAGCCGAGGTGTGGCGCTCTATTTGGATGGGGCCAGGTTGTTCAACGCAGCTGTTGGGCTGAAGGTGGATGTACGGGAGATCACCACGCATGTTGACGCGTTGATGTTCTGCTTCTCGAAAGGCCTTAGCTGTCCTGTTGGATCGATTGTGTGCGGTAGCCAAGCCTTCATAGACGAGGCTCTGCGTCAACGGAAAATGCTAGGGGGTCAGATGAGACAGGCGGGGATTATCGCGGCGGCAGCGATCGTGGCGATGCAGGAGATGATTGACCGGTTGGAAGAGGACCACGAGAATGCCAGGTTGCTTGCCGAGGGACTTAGAGACCTCCCGGGGATTGAGCTCAAGCATACCTCGCCCAGCACCAACATAGTCTTCTTCAGGGCCAGGGCCAAGGATGTCAATGAGACATCAAGAGAACTCGAGGCGGCGGGGGTTCGCACCTTGCCGATGGGGGAGTGGCTCCGGGCGGTCACCCACTATGGCATCGATTCGCGGGAAATAGTTCGGGCTGTCAAGATCTTCAGATCCGTATGGAGCGTACCCTAGCAGTTGATCGATTCTGCTGGGGATTTGAAGGCGGCCGCTCATAGTTACAGGAGATGCTTTCATGGATGATCAAGATCGAAAGCGCATCATTGAGACGGTCGACAAAGAAAGGGGGGCGGTTGTTGAATTCTTGCAGAAGCTGATCCAGCATGACAGTGTGACAGGGAACGAAGCCGCTGTTCAGGATTTCATCGCCGACTACCTCGCCGGCCTTGGACTCGAGATTGACCGGTTCGAGCCCGACCAGGACAAACTCCGTCATTATCCGGGGTTTCTCGAGCCGGAATTGCCGTTTGCGGGACGCGAAAATGTGGTGGGTGTGTGGAAGGGCAAAGGTGGGGGCAGGTCGATTCTCCTTAACGGGCACGTAGACACCGTCCCTTTGGAGCCTCTGGATCAGTGGGTTGACGGGCCGCTCTCGGGCGCGGTGCGCGATGGCAGCATCTGGGGCAGGGGAGCATCGGACATGAAGGCCGGGGTGGCGGCCATGATCATGGCGGTCTCCCTCCTCATAAAGCTCGGCTTCAAGCCCCGGGGAGACGTCATCCTCGAAACCACCGTGGACGAGGAACGGACGGGTCTGGGCACTCTGGCCTGCGTGCAACGGGGTTACAGGGCCGACGCCGGGATTTGCTGCGAAACGAGCGACATGAAGGTTATGCCGGCCTGCATCGGGCGTATGTGGTTCACCGTCCGGTTGCGCGGCAAACCGGCGGGCATTTCGGCCCGCTGGGAGTCGGTGAGCGCAGTCGAAAAGGGCATCAAAGTTGTTCAGGCTGTTGACGACCTGGAGAAAATGCGCATTGCAGACCTGCACCACCCCCTCTTCCCGGACAATCGCGGGGCACTTCCCTGCGCGGTGACCATGTTCAATGCGGGGACCTTTCCAAGCATCACTCCCGAACATGCCGTGCTGCGCGGCAGCTTGGGGCTGATGCCGTACGAAGACCCGGCCGAAGTCGAGGAACAACTGAAGGCGCAAATCAACCGGGTGGCGATGACTGACCCCTGGTTGCGCAACAATCCGCCGGAAGTGACCACCGAAGGCGGCTACGTGGCAGCAGGAGCTGAGATTCCGTCTGACCATCCCATTGTGCAAACGGTAAATCAGGCCTACAGGGAAGCAGCCGGCGTAGAGCCGGAACTGGGCGCGCGGATGGGAGCGGCAGACACGCGCTTCCTGATTCGGGAGGCCAATACGCCAACAGTGATCTTCGGGCCGGGCGTTACCGCCCAAATGCACGCCATGAACGAGCATGTGCCGGTAGGCAATTTGATCACGGCGACCAAAGTCATCGCGCTGGCGATACAGGATTGGTGTGGCGGGAGCATGTGAGCGCCGCGCTCGCTTCGAAGGCAAACAGAACTCACAATTGCGCGAGGGAGAAGCCTTGAACAAGAGATTGCGAATCTCCACTCGCCCGGCGGGATCTTGATGGGCAGAGAGATCAGGAGGCTGGTGTCATGGGTGGAGAGCGGTTCAAGGAACAGGAGAAAGGCTGTCTCTTCGGGGACTTCATCTATGACCTCACCGTGCCAGAAGATCGTTTTCTGCGGCAGTTAGATGCGTTCATTCCCTGGCAGCCCTTCACCAATCTCGAACTGCCAGGTCCGCCTGATGAGAGTCAACGGCAACGCAGTTGATATCTGCAAGGAGGCGCGGGAGACGACGTGGTGGAGCCCCTGCCTGATTTCGGACTGGTGTGGGACCTGTCGACCGACCTGGGCAAGAAGGTCAGTCGCAAAGGGAAGGCGTCAGAACTTCGCCTTAGCTCCAGCGTGGCCCGCGTGAATTGTTGACCCCCACCCAGCCCGTGACCATCCTCCCGCCTGGAGGGCCAGGTCGGGGTGGCGCCAAGGACCAGCAAGGGTGTAAGGAAGGTTGAGATGCTTTATCAGTCCTACCACGTGGCCCATACGCTCGAAGAAGCCGTGTCGCTGCTTGAGAGTGCCAACGGTGCGACAGTCAGGCCGATTGCCGGCGGCACCGACCTGATGCTGCAACTGCACGAGCGACTGGCACGCGCCGACGTCCTGGTGGACATCAGCGGCGTGCCGGAAATTCAAGACATCCGGCTGAGTGATGGGACCGTTCACGTGGGGGCGGCGGTCACTTACAGCCAGATACTTGATTCGGCTGTGATGAAGCGGTACGCTCCTCTGCTGACGGAAGCCAGTCGGACGGTAGGTGCCACCCAGATACGCAACATGGGGACTGTGGGAGGGAACCTCGGCACCGCCTCACCCGCCGGAGACTCGCTGCCACCCCTCTACGCTCTGGATGCGAGCGTCACTCTGACCAGCAGTAAGGGTGAGCGCAACCTACCCATCACCGCATTCATTCAGGGATACCGGCGGACTGACCTGCGGGCCGGGGAGCTGATTAAGGAGATCTCCTTTCCGGCGCTGCCGCAGGGCGCGGGCAGTGTCTTCGTCAAATTCGGTCTGCGTCAGAGCCAAGCCATCGCTGTCGTCAATGTGTCGGTCGTTCTCCACGTTCGGCAGGAACGCGTGGAGCGGGCGGCTGTGGCACTGGGGGCTGTAGCGCCGATGGTTGTACGCAGCCCGGCGGTGGAAAAGTTGCTGCTGGGCCAGCTGCTGTCCGAAGACCTCTTTGAGCAGGCAGGAGAGGCCGTACAGCAAGACATCAGCCCCATTGACGACGTACGAGGCAGCGCGGCCTTCCGCCGCCATCTCGCCGGGGCGCTGTTGCGAGAGGCGCTTGCGTCAGCTCGGCGGCGCAGTCTTGCGGCCAACTGAGGAACGATAGCCATGATGGCACACAACACGCACGTCTTGATGGAACTGACCGTGAACGGCGAGGCGGTCTCGGCGTATGTCTCGCCGGGCCGCCGCTTGCTCGAATTCCTGCGCGAAGACTTGCGCCTCACAGGCACCAAAGAGGGCTGTTCAGAGGGAGAGTGCGGTTCGTGTACGGTCTTGCTGGACGGCCAGACCGTCCTGGCCTGTCTGACGCCGATGGAGAAAGCGATAGGACGAGAGTTAGTCACTATCGAAGGAGTCGGCAAGCCGACCGGCCTCCACCCCCTCCAGCAAGCCATGATTGAGCAGGGCGGGGTGCAGTGTGGCTTTTGCACGCCGGGCATGGTCATGTCCGGGATTGACCTCCTGAACCGCATTCCTCAGCCGACCCGCGCCGAAATCATCGAAGGGATTGCCGGGAATCTCTGCCGCTGCACCGGTTACCAGAAGATCATTCGTGCCATCCAAGAGACCGGGCAGACAGTCACTCTGAAGCGCAGCTCACTCAAGCGAAAGCAGGGGAGGCCATGAGCAGAGAAACGACTACGGAAGTCCAGCTTCCGAAGATAGCCGTCGGCGAGACCGTGGGACCGGTTGGGCAGTCGGTCATTCGCGAAGACGCCATCCCTAAAGTGACAGGCCGCGCCGTCTACGCTGCCGACGTGCACAGACCCGGCATGCTGTACGGGAAGGCCCTGTTGAGCACGCAGCCTCACGCGCTCATTAAGCGTATTGATACACGCAAGGCGGAGCGCATGCCCGGCGTCCGGGCGGTCCTGACGGCACGAGACATCCCCGGCGAAAACCGCTACGGCCTGGCTGTCCTCGACCAGCAAGCCCTGGCAGGGGAGAAGGTCCGCTTTGTGGGTGAGCCGGTGGCGCTTGTGGCCGCCGAAACCCCCTACCAGGCCGAGGAAGCCGTCAGGAGCATACACGTCGAGTACGAACCGCTGCCAGCGGTATTTGACCCCGTTGAGGCGCTCAAGCCTGACGCGCCCAGGGTGCACGAGAATGGCAACCTTCTACTTCACACCAGGGTTCGCAAGGGCGACATCGTGAAGGGCTTCGCAGAGGCGGACATCGTGGTCGAGAACGTCTATCAGACCAGCGGCCAGGACCATGCGCCTATCGAGCCGGAGAACGGCATCGCATGGTTTGAGGAGGACGGTACGCTGTCCATCATCAGCCCGACACAGTGCGTCTTTCGTGCCAGGCGGCAGGTGGCCCTGGTGTTAAACATGCCGATGAACCGCATCCGTATTGCCAATCTCACCATGGGCGGTGGGTTCGGACGCAAAGACGACATCATGGTGGAAATGCTGGTATCCCTGCTGGCGCGGGCCACGGGCAGGCCGGTCCGCCTGACCTATTCGCGCCATGAGACCATGCTCACTCAGACCCACCGCCACCCCACAAAGATGCGAATCCGCACGGGCGCGACGCGCGATGGCAAACTCACCGCGCTGGAAGCCGTCGCCTATGGGGACACCGGCGCTTACGCCTCGTTGGGGATTTACGTCATCAAGCGCACGGCCCTGCATTTCGGCGGCCCCTACTACTACCCCAGTTACAAGGCCGACAGCCTCTCCGCCTACACCAACAATCCTATCTCGGGGGCCATGAGAGGCTTCGGCGTGGTCCAGGCGGCGGTGGCGCACGAGTCGCAGATGGACGAGATGGCTCGCAAGCTTGGTGTGGACCCGCTCGATTTCAGGCTTAAGAATTGTCTGCGGCCCGGCCTGACGACCGGGACCGGACAAATGATGACCGAAGGATGCGGCATTGAAGCTACCCTGCTCCGGCTTCGCGACTATATGGCCGAACACGAGCTGCATTTCTACGCAGGTTCGGAGGTTGCCCCATGAAAGCGCGCGGCCTTGGTATTGGCGCCATGATGTACGGAATCGGTTATGGCTTCTCTCGGCCCGATTACGGCGTCGCGGAGATCGAGATGGCTCAGGATGGTAGCCTGACCATCTGGAGCGGGGCCAGCGAGTTGGGGCAGGGACTTCGCACTGTGCTGTGCCAGATGGCGGCGCAAGAGTTGGGCATCCTCTATGACCACATCCGCATCATTTCGTCGGATACCGAACGCACGCCAGACGCCGGGCCTGTTTCGGCCAGCCGCTCCACCTACGTCCAGGGGACGGCGGTTGTAAATGCCTGCCATGACCTCAAAAGGGAGTTGAAAGGCCTGGCCGCTGAACTGCTGGAGACCGACTCGGATTTGCTCGAGTTTCGCGACGGCATGGTCTATGTGATCGGCGAGCCTTCCAACAGCATGCCCTTCGAGGCGCTGGCCGAGCAGATTCATAAGCAGGGCAAGCACTTTCGCGGACTTGGCCGCTTTGATAACACCACCGCCGACGTAGACCCGGCCACCTCGCAGGGGGAAGCTTTTTCCCAATATGCGTGGGCCAGCCAGCTTGCCGAAGTGGAGGTGGACACCGAGACCGGCAGGGTGACGGTCTTGCGGCTGGCCTCCGCCACCGATGCCGGGAAGGCCATCAACCCATCGATGGCCGAAGGCCAGATAGAAGGCGGCGCGGTCCAGGGCCTGGGTTATGCGCTCATGGAAGAGATGAAGGTCCAGGAGGGTGTCTTCAGGAACGCTTCCTTCAGCAATTACCTGATACCGACCGCTGCGGATGTCCCGCCTATTGACCCACTCATCGTCGAAGTTCCCGACCCCTTGGGCCCATATGGGGCCAAGGGGATTGGCGAGCCTGCCACGATTCCTACCACACCCGCCATTCTCAACGCCATTGCAGACGCACTTGGGCAGCGGGTTAAACGGACGCCGGCCTCGCCCGAGAACATCCTAGTCGTCCTGGGCAAGCTACGGTTGGAAAAGGAGGAGCAGCTATCAGAGGATGACTTACCCTATCCCCCACTGTAGGTGTAGTTTAGGAGGCAACCTCGATATTGAGGTGCCGGGAGCCAGTTGTACACAACCGAGCGACGGAAAGTCTGGGAGGAAAGCATAATGCGCCACAAGACTTACTTACCACTGACAGGCCTGCTCGTGTTGGCCTTATTGTTCCTTGCCGCGTGCGGTGGTGCTGCTCCCGCTGTGGAAGCACCCGCCGAGGAAGCGGCCCCGACGGAGGCAGTAGCGCCTGCTGCGGAAGAGCCAGCGCCCGCCGTAGAAGTGGAAACGGCAGCCCCCTCCGGCGAGCCTATCCGGTTTGGCGTGGTTCAACCCCTGACCGGCCCAGTGGCCGAGGGCGGGGCCCACGTCGTGTCCGGAATCGAAATCGCGGTTGACCGCATCAACGCCGACGGTGGCGTGATGGGGCGCCCGCTGGAGGCAGTGGTGGCGGATGGCAAGTGCGACCCGCAAGAGTCCTCCAACGCGGCGCAGCTGCTCATCACTCGCGACAAGGTGCCCGTGTTGCTGGGTGCCTACTGCAGTTCGGCCACGCTGGCGGTGATGCCGCTGCTTGAACAGGAAGGCGTGCCGATGGTGGTCGAGACCTCCAGCAGTTGGAAGATCACCGATCCGGGGACCCCGGGCTATGCGTGGGTGTACCGGACCGCCCCGACCAGCGGCATGGAAGCTGCTGCGGCAGAGCCCCTGCTGGGAGACCTCGGCGTCTCCAAGGTTGCCGTCATGTCGGTAAACAACGACTGGGGGCGTGGAGCTGCGGAAGAGTTTGGTAGCGTCATCCAGAACATAGGCGGCGAGGTCGTGAGCACAGAC
>Ga0214473_10003966_pt1 | contig 17818 bp, 17 predicted proteins | sample RVTome_7_FD_203509 | JGI IMG/M metagenome (GOLD analysis project Ga0214473, IMG submission 203509) | Soil microbial communities from uranium-contaminated site in the Upper Colorado River Basin, Wyoming, United States - RVT98D197 | ecosystem: Environmental > Terrestrial > Soil > Contaminated >... | reverse complement strand
CATCGGCTATTATTCAAAACCCTGATTTACTGCTTTTAGATGAGCCAACCAATAATCTTGATAAAGACGGCATAGCTCATCTGACTAAATTTCTTATTGATTATAAGAAAACATGCATTGTCATTTCTCATGACGCTAATTTTTTAAATGCATTTACTCAAGGTGTTTTATACTTGGACGTATTTACTCATAAGATTGAACAATACGTCGGTAATTATTTTGATTTATTAGTTGAGATTTCTGCCAGAATAGAAAGGGAAAACAGGAAAAACGTGCAGTTGGCGAAGAGAATCCAGGAGAATAAAGAAAAATCAAACTTTTTTGCCCACAAAGGAGGAAAGATGAGATTGGTAGCAAAAAAAATGCAGAAAAACATTGAAAAAATGGAAGAAGAAAAAGTTGATGTCAGAAAAGAAGACAAGACTATCAGATCTTTTGTTATTCCTATTCAGCAGGGGATTGGCGGAGAAATTTTAAGCATTACATCTTTTTTTGCTATGAAAAATCATAAACAGGTACAACGTGAGACTAATATTTCTTTAAGAAAGGGTGAGCGCTTGCTTCTTACTGGAAACAATGGCAGCGGTAAAACCACATTGCTTGAATCTTTAGCTTCAAGAAAAGCAAAAGGCGCTAAAATAGCCTCAGACATTGAAGTCGGATATTACCGTCAAGATTTTTCTACTCTTAATTTTGACGATACGGTCTATCAATCTCTTAGTTCTGTTGCTCAAGATATTTCAGAAGAAGATCTTCGTTCTATAGCTGCAGGTTTTTTGATAACTAGCGATTTAATGTATGCCAAAATAGGCAGCTTATCTGAAGGACAAAAGGGTTTGGTATCTTTTGCCAGACTAGTGATTCAGAGGCCCGGACTTCTTATTTTAGATGAGCCCACCAATCATATTAATTTCCGCCATTTACCAGTTATAGCTTCTGCATTAAATAAATATGAAGGAGCTATGATTTTAGTAAGCCATATTCCAGAATTTATTGGCCAGATTCGTATTGATAAAATTCTTGATTTGAATAAATAAAATCGTGAATATATAGTCATTTTTACTTGTTTTTCACGGTTATATTGACAAAATCGTGAAAAATAATAAATTTTCACATTCAAATCTTATAAATAAAGCTAATCGACAAACCATTGAAGCCTTTTTAGAAAAGAATGTTTGGAAAATCGGCGTTGATTACGACAAAGAATAATATTTTGTGAATGGAGCGGACACAATAGGATTGACAGGAGATTAGTTTTGATATATACTATCAATACACTGAATCTCATAGTTTTTATTTTTTAGGGAATACTTTCGTAAAAATTTTAAAGCATTAGGCTTTATTCGAAAACTCGGAGACCAACTAGTCGCCTTTTTTTATTTAAAAAAAATATGTACACAAAAAGTTTTAAAAACAATAGATCAAATAAGCTTTCGTTTCAATCTTCTCGATTTGGTAAGAGAAGCCGTTTTAATCGTTCAAGCGGTGGATACAAGAAGTTTTCAAGCGGAGAAAAAATAGATCCAGCTAAATTTATCAACAAAGCGATTATGAACGAAGAAATTGATGTCTTTAAACCTGAACACGAGTTTAGCGATTTTAAGATTGACCAAAGATTGAAACAGATTGTTATGGCCAGAGGTTATAAAACTCCCACACCGATTCAAGACAAGGTTATTCCTTGCGCCATCAATGGCTCTGATATTGTGGGCGTTGCTAATACCGGAACAGGAAAAACAGCTGCTTTCCTTTTGCCTTTAATCAATAAAATCATCTTAAATCCAAAAGAGCAGGTTTTAATTGTTACTCCAACCAGAGAGCTTGCTTTACAAATTGACCAAGAATTCAAATTATTCACCAAAGGAATGAGAATACTTTCCGTTTGCTGCGTGGGTGGAATGAGTATAGGCAAGCAGATTTCAAGTCTTCGCTACCAATATAATGTAATTATCGGAACCCCTGGAAGATTAAAGGATTTAATAGAAAGAAGAATGATTACTTTATCTAGGTTTAATAACATAGTTTTAGATGAAGCAGATAGAATGCTTGATATGGGATTTATCGATGATACCCGCTTCATAATGAACGGAACACCCAAAGAGCGCCAAGTGTTTTTATTTTCAGCCACCCTTCCTTATGATATAGAAGGGCTTATTAAAGAGTTTCTTAGAAATCCAGTCAGGGTTTCAGTTAAAACCAGAGAAACCCCAAAAAACATTGAACAGGATATTGTCAGAATAGAGCGTGGAAAAACCAAATTAGAGGTTTTAAATGAACTTTTAAAGAAAACAGAATTCAATAAAGTTCTTGTTTTTGGAAAAACTAAGCATGGAGTGGAAAATTTATCAAAAAAGCTTTCTCACAACGGTTTTAGGGTGGAATCCATACATGGAAACAAGAATAATTCTCAACGCCAAAGAGCATTAGATTCATTCAAGAATAATAACGTTCAGGTATTAGTAGCAACTGATGTTGCAGCCCGTGGATTAGACATTGCCAATGTCAGCCACGTTATCAACTATGATATACCGGCAAGTTATACTGACTATATCCACCGCATCGGTCGTACTGGAAGAGTGGATAAGAAAGGAATAGCTTTGACATTTATAGAATCATAATTACTAAATTAAGAAATCGGAATTCTAAAGAAAAGCCGATTTTTTAATTTGATTTTTAAAATAGAATTTAGTAATATAAAAAAGAGTTTGATCTTAAAATGTTTGAGTTCAGGGTTGCCGAACATCTATACAATCCGAAGGTAAAGATAGTCGAAGCGTGGAACGAAGGAGAATTTATGGCTGGCATTTATCTGACCGAAACGGGAATCAAGATAATATCGAAACATCTCCCCCTTAGTCTCGAAGAGGTACTAAAGTCAATAAAGATTGACTGCAGCAAATCTTCTACCACGATCTCAATAGATCTAAGCCAAAAATAAAGCATAAGCTCCATGTCGGAAAGGCGTTTCTAATCTGAACGCCTTATTTTATTTATCGCCAACGAGGCGATTTTTTTGTTAACCATTGACACAGATATTAACATATGTTAATATTGAAATTGTTAGTTAACAAGCTATGGAATCAAAAGAATTTTATACCACAAAAGAATTAGCCAATCTATTGGGAATTAGCAGAATAGCTGTTTTCAATAGAATTAAAAAAGGCACTATTAGGGCCCAAAAAATGGGTCGCAATTTTGTTATATTCAAAAAAGATCTTGGAGATATGGATGTTTTTTCGAGTAATTTATTCAAGCTTGCTAAAGATTGGGTAGTTTTACATAAAGAATTTCCCGATCAATTTTATTGTCAAAATAGCGGAATATTTCAGGCTCGCATTACAAAAATGAATGGCTTGATGATAGAAAATAAAGATGCGAAGGGTTTGTTTCCTTTACTTACATCTATCGCGGGTGAAATAGGGAATAATTCTTATGATCACAATTTGGGGCAATGGCCAGATACTCCTGGTATATTTTTCGGTTATGATTTAAATAAAAAACAAATTGTTTTGGCAGACAGGGGATTGGGAATATTGGAAACCCTCAAAAGGGTTGTGCCAGAACTTAAAGATCACGAGCAGGCACTAAAGGTGGCTTTTACAGAAATAATTTCCGGAAGAAAACCAGAAGCGCGTGGTAATGGATTAAAATATATTAGAAGCGTTATTTCCAAAAATCCAATCAATTTGATATTTCAAACAGGAAATGCAAAATTAATATTAAATGGCGAAAGCGCAGATTTGGATATTAAAACAGTTAAGGAAAATGTCCACGGCTGTATCGCCCTAATTACTTATTAATTATGAATATACAATTAAAAAAATTTGGAACAATATTAATTTCTCGACAAACAGGAAGAGAAGCTTTTTTAGCTTTGCAGCCATTTTTAAAAGACGTAAAAAAAAATGAAATGCTTGAGATTAATTTTGATGGTGTATTAACTTTTTCGCCATCTTGGGGAGATGAGTTTTTGACGCCATTATTAAGCACATACGGAGAAAGGTTAATTCTAAAAAACACAAGCAATTCTTCAGTGCAGGCAACCCTAGAGATGCTGGAAAAAATTATCGGTAAAAACTTTTCAAAAAAAATTGCATGAAGCTGTTGTAAAGACCGGGGCCCTGAAGATGAAACAAATCGCTAAAAGAGCAATTTGTTGATAGAATAAAATATATGAAGACATCGGAAAATAATTATGCGTTTATAGATGGCAATAACTTATATCGCGGAGTAAATAATTCCGGATGGAAGATTGATTTTTTTAGATTCAGAAAATGGTTAAAAGATAAATATGGAATAGATAGAGCTTATTATTTTATTGGTTTAATTCCTAAAGAAAAAGATATGTACGAGGCACTGCAGAAGGCCGGTTTTACTTTAATTTTCAAAGAGGTAATTTATGACGGAGACGGCAAACCAAAAGGCAATTGCGATGCCGATTTGGTTTTACGGGCAGCTAGGGATGTTTATGAAAATTCTTGCGAAAAGTTAGTGCTGGTTGCCAGCGATGGGGATTACGCCAGTTTAGTAAAATTTTTGCAAGAAAAAAATAAATTGAGGATTATACTTTCCCCAAGTATTCAGAAAAGATGCTCAATATTGTTAAAAAGAACCAATGCACCAATTACTTATCTGAACGACATAAAAAATAAAATTTCTTTAAATGATAAAGAAAAAGCCCCCATTAAGGACGAACCTTAACAGGGTCTTTTTCGTAGTGATATTATCATACTATCAAATAAAAAATGTTTGTCAAGTAAAAGAATTATAACATATGAACAAAAAATTACTTATATCTTTATTCATCAAATTACTTATCTTTTTATCTATTCTTATTGTTTTAAGAGAAGTTGCGATTTATTTGATAATACAAACACACAAGCCAGAAGAAATATTAGGATTTGAAGAATGCGTTGCTCGAAATTATCCTGTAATGGAAAGCTATCCTCGCCAATGCAAAACTCCTGATGGAAAAACATTTGTTGAATATATTGGCAATGAACTTGAAAAAACTAATTTAATCAAATCTTCCCATCCTCGACCAAATCAAACAATTATTAGCCCTTTGTTTATTAAAGGAGAAGCGAGAGGATATTGGTTTTTTGAAGCAAGCTTTCCAATAAAATTATTAGATGGAAATGGCAAAGAAATTGCTTTAACCATTGCTCAAGCTAAAAGCGATTGGATGACCGAAGACTTTGTTCCTTTTGAAGCGGCTTTACAATTTACGACTCCTGACACCAAAGAGGGGACTTTGGTATTTAAAAAAGACAATCCTTCTGGCCTTCCTGAACACGACGATGAATTAATAATTCCAATTAAGTTTTCTGAAGCTGTTCGAAATATTCAGCTTTATTATTATAATCAAAAACGCGATCAAGAAATTGCCGATTACATTTCTTGCGGACCAGAAGCTATTTTGCCTGTTTCTAGAGAAATTGCACTAACCCAAACGCCAATTCAAGACACAATTAACTTATTGCTTGAAGGCAACTTAACGCCAGAAGAAAAAGAAGCTGGTTTTTCTCCAATGTTTCCATTGGAGGGGGTAAAATTAGTTGGTGCGAATTTAAAAAATGGAACGCTTACTCTTGAATTTGACGATCCTTTAAGCCGAACTGGTGGGGGATCTTGTAGGGTTCGTATATTGTGGAATCAAATTAGAAAAACCGCTCAACAGTTTTCAGAAGTACAAGATGTCCGCTTTTTGCCAGAAGAACTTTTCCAACCATAAAATGAAAAAAGAGTTTATAAAAAATAGAAATGGGGAAGAAGTTTCTGTTTTTCTGAAGCTTTTCTTCGGATTTTTTTTATTGACAAATTTATAATATTTGGATAAGCTAATTATGGCTAAAAAATAGCTCTTTAGAATATGAGAAGGTAGCCCGCAGAATGACAGAGACGAAGAAAAAGATAATAAAGAAAGATCCCAAACAACCCCAAGGATTGTACGCAACCTCTTTTGAGGGCGTGACAATTACCGCTAATTCAAAAGAAGAATTAGCTCAAAAACTTAGGAATATGAGAGAAAACTGCAGATAATTGTTTTCTCTCTTTTTTTCGAGCCCATAATTATTTGTGGGTTGGAAAAAATTAAAAAATCGCTTAGTCAGCGGTTTTTTGATTTGAGTTTTTCTCGGACTTGACTTTTTCATAAAAATTGTTAAAATATTTTCAGTTAAGGAGGAATGCTCTTTGTCCAACTTCACGCGGACAGCGTCTTGTTCAATACTCATTCTTGGAATAACACTCGACCAGTTCAGTACCAACTATGTTCTTCAGTTTCCCGGCATTTATGAATCCAATCCCACAGCAGCCTGGCTTATGTCAATGAATCTATGGCTTTCCTTAGATATAATGATTATTTTAATATCAATAGTGGCTACCTTTCTTCCGTCTAGATTCAGCCATAAACCAGCATTAGCGCCAATATCAACAACATTTCTAATCTACAACATAATGTTTGGAATCCTACGACTTGCCTGCGGAGTGCACAACCTGACGCTATTAATGTAACAGCTCCCTTATGTCCTACCTCGGTAGGGCTTTTTATTAAAAGAAATTATCAGACTTGATCTAATACTTAATAGAAATCGTTAGGGTAGGGGACTAATGACTGGGATAAAAAAATTACTCGCTTTTGAGGGCGAGTTTTTTTGTTGAGCAAATAGTCCTAACAGATTTTTACCGAAATCTGTAAGAACATATCCATAGGAACATATTGTTACAACTCCTGCTTTTTCTAATTTTTCAAATGAACTTTGAATGGTTGTTATTGGATACGAGGGTAAGAATTGTGAGAATTCTTCTTCTTTGACGAAGCGCCAGGCGATGGATAACATTCCTTGAATTATTTCTAAACAGCATTGATCTAGTAGTGCGGATGCAATTTTTTTTGCTATTTCGGAAAGATATTCATCGTTCATCTTGAGCTTCCCCAGAATAAAAAATTTTATCAACAAAGACTTTAAAAATCAAGCCCATAAAAACCCTTGAGTTATTTTTGTATTTCTGTTAGTTTGAACACAGGTGAAACAGCACTTTGTCGGGTCATATATTGAAAACAATGTTTATCTCGGGTTTAATTGGTATCATTGCCAGTGTGTTGCTAAAAACAACATATGGTGACGCCTGGTCAATGTATGTTTGCTTGGTTTTGGCAGCCATTGGAATGCTTATTCTGTCGAAGGAAACACTCTCCTATGCAGCAAGCATGTGGATGATCCACATTTTCTTTGCCAGCATTATCGGCTTCACTACCCTATTGTCTACTATCCAACCCGGTTTCTGGTCTGCTTTCAATCATGCCCTACTATTCAACATTGCTTTTTCTTCGATAGCGGTTCTGGGGATAGTAACAATGAGAGGACTTATAAATGAACTCTACGAGAGATTCAGACACCCGAGAAAGACCACATGTTCGTAAACAGGATATTATCAGTTTCTGATAATATCTTTTTTATTGACAAATTTCAAAAAAAGTGCAAAATAAAAACAGACAAAGAATGACAGATCTTAACAAGTTAATAAACTTTTCCCCGCCAGTTTGGCCAGGGAAAGAGGACTTAACTCCTCAACCAGGGGATCTAACCAAGTTCATGGCTAATGGTTATGATTGCGACGAGGATTTCTTTGGAGAACAAAAGAATAATCCTTTTACAAGAATGCCTAGTGCCGAAGACGTGGGTGGAGCCATCTGTTTTAAGAGTAGTGTATACAGAAAAGACAAAAAAGCCTTCATGACTTTTATGGAAGCCCTGGGAATGTGGAATAACAAACAATTCGCGGCTTTCAAAGAAGAAAGAAGCAACTACTCCCACACTTGTGCAAAACAAATGCGCTTAGTTTCTAACTTTGCCCTGCAGTACGCCTTTAAGATCATTGAAGAAAAAGAATACAAATCTTTCCCAGAACAAAGAATAACCATGGCAGAAGCTTTCTGGTCGTTTCTTCAAGAAGAAACAAGAGGCTGCGATTTTCCAAAGAACATTTCTCCGGGCCAAGCAATCATCACAGTCATACCACCCAGCATTGGGATAATGGTAGAAAACTCATATTACGGCATTTTCCGCATCTGGAGCAGATGGCCAGAGATCCCTCAGTAAGAACCTTTTTTTAAAGAACCAACTTGTCTTTTAAGGCAAGTTTTTTTATTATGGTTTATTTAAGGTTTTTAATATTGTGCGACATTTAATAAAATGATACAAAACTACTAGGGTAGAGGACTAATAGTTTTTTATTGACAAAATATAGATTTCATATATAATATGTTTGGAATGAGTTCCTGGTTGCGTTTCCCGGAATTTGTCCGAGATAGGCAATTGGCCGGACTTCCGTCAGGAACTCGTTCCACAAATCAAAAGGGTATTCACAAAATGTGCATACCCTTTAATCTTTTAAATTTTTCCCAGAGTGAAATCGTTTGTGAATATCTCGCAATCTCTTATTGGTCACGTGAGTATAGATCTGGGTGCTGGTTATGCTTCTATGGCCTAAAAATTCTTGAATTGTTCTTAAATCAACGCCTTGGTTTAACAAATCCGTGGCATAAGAGTGGCGGAGAGTGTGAGGAGTGGTGGATACAGGAACTCCAGCCAAAAGAGAGTATTTTTTGACAATCCTTTCGAGTGATCGAGTAATTAGACGGCCCTCAACGCCTATTCTGGATCGGAAATGGATAAACAGGGCTTTTTCTTTATCATGTCTGGTTTCTAAATATTTTTTAATCCAAGACAAAGCTCTTTCTGAAAAATAAACGGTTCTGGGATGGCTACCTTTGCCAATAATACTTAATTCAATGTCTTTCTTATCTTTTATATTGGCGAATTGTTCTTGATTAAGGGCTGCTAATTCTGCTACTCTCATACCTGTTGAGAAAAAAGATTCTAAAATAGCTCTATCCCGTAAGCCGATAAGCGTTTTTGTGTCGGGAGCGAGCAAAAGCCGCTCCATTTGCTCTAGATTAAGAAATTTTACTGTTTTTTCGCTTTCTGAGGCCTTCGGGAGGGTTATTTTATCCGCAGGCAGTGAAACTATGTCTTTGGCTGTAAAATAGCTTAAAAGGGCTCGTAGCGCGATTAAATAGTAGTTCTGGCTTATCTTCTTTAGGGAATGGCCCTTTTTGTCCTTATTTCGGCTTAAATACAGGCGATAGGCCCAAATATCGTCTGCTGTGAATTCATGGGGCAAAAGATCATCTTTTTTAGTCATTTTCAGCCATATAATGAACTTTTGGAGGTAGCGGCCATAATTTTCCTGAGTTTTAGAGGAGAGGCCTTTTTCAACTTCGCAATAATCAAGAAAGTCAGGGATTTGTTTTGTAATTGTAACATTAGATTTTTTCATAAAATATTTTTGTAATTTATTTTTATATTTATATATTTTCTTATATTTAAGGTCTTCTCCGAGATATTCTTTTTAAAGGGGTTTTAAGAGGGGTCCGTTTATAGCTTATATTCAACGCCTCTTTACTTCTATTGTGCGTCATTATCTATATTCATAATATATGGCCTAAAAAGCCATGTCAAGCTATTCCCTATCTATATATGTGTTACTGTTTTAAACAAAACAAAAAAGGAGGTTATTTGCTAAGTACACATTCATCCATATTTGTTGCACCTAGTGGGCAAATCATGATTTTGTGTTGCTTAGACGGTTTTTCGGGGTGAAAACCACTTACAATTATTTCAAAATACTCTGGACAGGTAGCATTGCAAACAGGGCAAATAGTACAGCCCTTCAACTCGTCTATTATTGTCTCTAACCTTTGTCCTTCTTTTAGGTCCAGAATCGCCCGCTCTGCTTTACTGTAAGTATATTCTCCTTTTTCCCAGCTTTGCATTCTTTCTGTTAATGTACTCATCTGAATCACTATTTCTTATCTAACAATAAAAAAGCTTTTTGTCAATAAACCGCTAGTCCTCTACCCTAGTGGTTTTGTACCATCTATTAAATGTCGCACAATATAATCCTAGAATAAATCTTTTCAAAAAAGAAAAAGCGTTTACAAATTTTTTTGTTAACGCTCTATATAACTTAGGTTTGTTTTAACCCCCGTGTGGTCATAGAAATATTTAGTAAAATCAATTGTTAGGTCGTAGATCGTGTGTACCAAGATTGCTATAACAAGCCCTTTGGTAAGCATTATCTGAAGCAGGTATAGTCCAATAAACCATGCATTGAGTAAGCCGAGTGTTTCCTGATATTTATGTCCATCTCTGAACGCTATGTTAGCGCTTAGCGCTGCGGCCATGAAGATCTCGGGAAAACCATAGATTGTATTGTGCATTAATCCGAGAGTGACAATATCTGTTATGAAAAAGATTGTATTGTAGTACCATGTTACGATTCCGGGAATCAGTTGTTTTAATAGAATGATTGATATCATTGATGTGAAGATAAAAATGCAACGATAGCCGATTTCCTCTATAATTCCTGCCATTACGCTACTGTAGATGTTTATAAGGGAAACCTTGTCATCTGAGTCGAGATATCCTGCTCGTCTTAATATTATGACAGTTATGGCAAGTCCATAAAGATAGAGTGGCCAACTTTGCGCTACTGCTGTTATAATGTTGTCTGTTAAGCACCAATATTGCCATGGATCAAAGATTCTTGGCCAGAAACGCTCTGTTATAAACCAGAGAATAAAGCTTCCCGCAATGATTGCAATCATAAAAAAGTGGTTTAAAACAATAAATCTGAATACGCCATCATTTTTTATTTCTATTCTCCCCTCTTTTATTTGTAACGAACTTTCTATATTATAAATAATTATTTCAATTTTGTCAATAAAAAACCACCAATCTTCTACTTTGTTGATTCCGTGTTAATAGTTGAATTAATATTATATTTACTTGTTTAAAATAAAAAAAGACAGTTTAGAGACATGCTTAGGTCTTGGGTCGAAAGGTTCGTGGGTTTTGCGTCTATTGTATTTGGCTTGTTTGGAGGACCATCTTGCCTCCAGAGAATAGCATTACTTTACCTTGACGAATTGCTAGTTGGTCCCCGTAAAACTCTTGACCAATTTCAACCTTCGAACTCTTTCCCTTTCTTAGTCCTTTCTTTCGAACGACTAATTTTCTTCCCTCTATACTTACTTCGTATAAAGAGGTTTCTGTTAAGAAATTCATTGTGTTTATATTATACACCATAACCATAAAGTTGTCAAGGAAAACAGTTTTAAAATCAATAAAAAACCGCCTCACGGGTGGGGCTCTCAATCTACGAGACATTAACTTTTTTTAAATTATTTTAAATAGTTTTCTCAGTTCTATTTTTACCTGCTCCAAAATTATTTTTCTGGCAGGTTTTAAATTTTTACCGGCGCGATTGATATAAAAATTAAGCATTGACATGGCCGATTGAAACGATGTTCCTTTCCGGCGCAGGCTCACTTCAGCTGATTTTTTGAGCGACTCCGCAATTTTCCGTGGATTATCCCAAGTAAAAACGCCTTCTTCCAGATCCAAAGCAACACTATATTTGGTTACATATCCCGACCAATACTTAGTTTGTTTTTTCTTCATTATTTGTTAATTTTTTTCTTTCATTGATTAATCCTATCAAAAACCAACTGTTTAAACAAAAAAAAGAGACGTATTAGTCTCCTTTGACTGGTAATGATATGGTTCTTGTGTTTTGTACGGATATTTTGTCTGGCGAGTCGAAGGTCTTGATTGTAATTTCGTTAAGATTTTCTATCAGTTTTTTGTGCTCCTCGAGCGTTAAGAGTAGCTTGATTTCTCCCATAGCGTTTTCTGGACTAAAAGAAATAATTGCTGTTTCTTTGTTTCCCCAGCCCATTGATGTAATGTTGATAAAGAGCATATCTTTTTCGACCGCTGAGTTTCCTATAGTCCATCCGAGAAACATGGCCACGACAGGTTCATCGTCATCACTTATCACATACTCCAAGGAGACAATATCCCCTTTCTTCAGATCAGCGATTTTCATTTATTTTACCTTTGTTGCACATACTCTATACAGAAAACATATAAAAGTCAAAATAAAATAAATATTGTGCAATAGAGACCCGTTCGTCCAAATTAAAAAACCGCCCATTAGGCGATTTTTTAACTTTTTCAAACTAACAATGATTTATTGGCTTGAAAAAAAGGTAGCTTGGATTGTTCTATCATAGCGGCACCGAGCGTACAAAGATAGATGATAGCTGCTACCTCAGCCATTGAATTAAGACCATTGATTGCCCATGTCATCAATAGGACCATTATGATTCCAAGAGTTCCAATTGTAACGCAATCGCGGAAAGACGAAAGGCTGCTGCGGTATGAATAAGCCAGTTGTAGATACAGTAGCGCACTTGTTGCTGCCACCAGTAACATTGTTGCATTTACCCCTAGCCACTCAAGAGGAGTACCTATAATCGAGCCCATTATCCTGAGGAGCATCCCGGTTGGCCAGACAAGCATTATTCCAATCAAGATAACAATCCCTATGGTCATCGGTGCCCCTTTGTCTTTGTTTTGTGTTGTAAAGTTACTCAATTTATTGATTCACCTGATAAATTATACCATTTTCTATATAATTTATCAATATTACGATGTTTTAAACGAGTGAAACGTATATCTTTTTGATATACGTTTTTATTTGATTTATTTGAGATTTTTTAAAATAGCTGTTGAATGAGTGGATGGGGTTCATCCTACTAATTGCGAACAGGTGGAGACAGCACCTTTTCGCCACCCGATGTGAGTCCTTTGGGGGAGTTAGCCAAGCAAGGGGGGATCCCTGGGGCTATCCGGAAGGGCTCGCATAAGGCTCTTAGGTATTCTGAGGGAATCATTACTCCATCCGATTCCTATTATAGGACATTATCAATTTTAAGTCAAGATGTGACCTATTAAAAAAAGGACAAGACATTAGAGAATGTCTTGTTGAGTGTGTTATGCGGTATCTGGGAAAAGGTGACAAAACCAGACACAAACGCACAACACTGATCAAATTAAAAGCTGTCTTTATTTTAGCCCAGGTCTGAAGATAAGTCAAGAGATCAGATGTTTTTCAAAAAATACATTAAGCCGATGCCGAGGATGAAACAACCAAAGGAAAACAAGGATTTTTTCAACTCCTGTTCTTTTCTGATTTCAGGAATAAGGTCTGAGGCAGAGATGTAAAGAAATCCTCCAGCGGCAAATGCCAAAAGATATGTTTTTAATGGCCCGACTCCAGAAGCCAGGAAATAACCCATAACGCCACCCAGGATAACAGTTAAAGCAACCAAGAAGTTCATCAAAAGCGCTTTTCTTTTTTCAACGCCAGCATAAATTAAAACACCAAAGTCTCCAATTTCTTGGGGTATTTCATGAGCAGCTATTGCTATGCTGGTGCTTATTCCCAGCTGAATGTTGGTTAGGAAAGCAGCAGCAATGATTAAACCGTCAATGAAATTATGAATACTGTCGCCCATTAGATTCATATAGCCGAAAGCATGAATCGGACAATCAACTTCATGGCAATGCCTCCAATGAAATAATTTCTCAATTAAGTAAAAAACAGAGAAAGAAATTAAAACAATACTAAAAACACTTTCTGGCCTTAAGCGTTCTAACGCTTCTGGCATCAGGTGTAAAAAAGCACCGCCCATTAATGTGCCGGCTGAAAATGAAACTAAGAAAAAAACAATTTTCTGAAGAAAATCTTTTTTACTGCTTAAGGAAAAAATGCTAATCAGTGCAATCAGGCTGATTAAAAAAGAGGAAAGCAAGATGTAAAAAAGTACAGTCATTTTATTGAATTAATTCCTTGAATCTTTCCCAAAGAGATCTCCCCTTCTCCGGCACTCTTTTATTAGCCTCTTCTATAAACTCTTCTTTTTCTTTTTGAAACTCTTCTTCAATATAGGGTTTTCTTTTTTCTACTTCTTTGCCCAAAAGAGACATGATTTTATTCCAAATAGTTTTTAACCATGGTTGGATAGAAGTATCCCACCATTTTGACCAAATATCTCTCATTTTGTTCCATATTGGCAAAACTTCTTCTTTCCAAATTTTCTCCACTTTTTTAGGAAGGATGTTTTTTATTCTTTCCCAGATGTCATTAAGAAAAGCTTTGATTTCATCAGTATTTTCCGGAGTTTTAATAATTTTAGTTTCTTGAGCCCAAGAAAAACTTGGAATTACAACCATTATTAAAAGAAACAACAATAAAACGCCAATTAGTTTGCTCATAATAATTGTTTGGCTTCTTTGAGTCTTTTTAATGTTTTTTCTTTTCCTAAAATCTCACTAAGATCAAATGGCCCAGCTGAAGCTTTTTTTCCTGTCATTGCCACTCGCAAGGGCCAGAGCAAATATCCTCTGTTCCCTACCCCAGTCAGTTCTTTACCAAATTCTTCAGCTATTGGTGCTAATTTTTCTTCTAGATATTTTTTATTCCAATTATTATTTTTTATTTCAGACAACAATTCTATCAATTTGTCAATAGATAATTTAAGCTGTTCATCAGTCGCCTCTTTCCATCTTAATAAATCTTTTGAGTAGGTTATTTTGTCTTTAAAGAAAAAATCAGTTAATTCAACTATATCAGAAAGCTTTATTAATCTTTCTTGATAAGCCAGGATAATATTTTTTAGCGTATCAAAAGAAATTATTTCTCCAGTTTCTTTAATTTTAAAATCAGGACTTTCTCCATTTTTAAATAATTTCAGCGTTGCCAAATCAGGCTTATGAGGATTATTGCTAACTTTTTCAATTAAGCCAGCTTCAATTAAATAAGGAAGGCATAATTCAGTTAATTTTTCTATTGATTTTTGTCTGAGATAAAAAGAGTTTAAAAAATCTAATCTTTTAATATTAAAAATTGCCCCAGCTTTTTGGATTTTTTCAATTGAAAAATCTTTAACTAAAGATGGCAAAGAATAAATTTCTTTATCAGTGCCCGGGTTCCAGCCCAAAAAAACCATAAAGTTGACCATAGCTTCTGGCAAATATCCATCTTTTCTGTATTGGCTGATTGAGGTTGCCCCGTGTCTTTTGCTTAATTTGGAACGGTCAGTACCCAGTATCAGGGGCAAATGAGCGAATTGAGGCTGAGGAATATCTAATGCTTCGTAAAGAAGGATTTGCTTGGGAGTGTTGGAAATATGGTCTTCCCCCCTGATGACGTGAGATATTTTCATTTCATAATCATCAATAACTACAGCGAAATTGTAGAGCGGAGTTTTTAAATCTTTGGCAATAACCACATCTCCTATTAGCGAAGTGTTTATTTCTATTGTTCCCCTGATTAAATCATTAAATTTCACTTTTTTAGCCTGAACTCTAAAGCGAATTACGCTTTCTTTGCCTTGTTTGATATTTTCCTCCACTTGATCTTTGGATAAATTAGAGCATTTGCCGTCATAGCGCGGAGGTTGGCCAATAGACATTTGATATTGTCTTTGAGCCCCTAATTCTTCTTTAGAACAAAAGCAATAATAAGCTTGATTATTATCTAAAAGCTTTTGTAAATACTTAAAATAAATATCTAAACGTTCGCTTTGGCGGTAAGATCCGCATTCCCCATTTTTATCAGGTCCTTCATCCCAATCCATTCCCAACCACTTTAAGCTGTCTAAGATATTTTGTTCAAATTCTGGTTTAGATCGCCCCACGTCAGTGTCTTCAATTCTGACAATAAAAGAACCTTTGTTTTTTTTAGCAAAAAGATAGTTAAAGAGAGCTGCCCGAGCAGTTCCAACATGCAAAAAGCCAGTGGGAGAAGGAGCTATCCTGACTCTCACTTGCCTGAATTTCTGAATCTTATCAGGAGTCATTAACTTTATTCTAATTCAAAGTTTTAAGAAAACAAATAGCTAACGATATCTTTTGCTATATTTGTCGCTGCCAATGGCTTGGCAAATTCTTGAGCTGCCTGGCTCATTTTTTCCAGCTCTAAAGGATGAGCGAAAAGAGTTTTTAATTTTTCTAAAAAGAAATGAGAAGTAAAATTGGCTTCTTCCAACACTTGGCTAGCGCCATTCTGGGCATAACTATAAGCATTTTTAATTTGATGATTTTGAGCAGCTTCTGATAAAGGGACCAAAATGGAGGGCTTAGCCAAAGCGGCTATTTCAAAAATTGATCCAGCTCCAGCCCGCGAAACAATCAAATCAGCCAATCGATAAGCTTTTTTTAATTCTTGTTCTCTGAAAAAAGGAAAAGGATGGTAATATTTTTCTAAGTCCTTAGAAATGACTACCTTGGCTTCAGCTTCAATTTGTTTGAAGTTTTTGACGCCAGTTTGATGAATTAATTCAAATTCTTGCAATAGTTCAGACAATACCTCTAATATTTCATCATTAATTCTTTGAGCTCCTTGAGATCCGCCTAAGATTAAAATGATTGGTTTTTTATTGGTAATTTTGAAGAAATCTTGAGCTACTGCCTCTGATTCGTCAAGCATTTCTCTTCTGATTGGATTGCCAACCAAAATCATTTTTGATAATGAAAAATATTCTGTATTGGGAAAAGAAACAAGTACTTTTTTGGCCAAGCGGGACAGAAAACGATTGGCTGCCCCGGGAGCTACATCTGATTCGTGTAAAAATATCGGTGTTTGCAATAACCAGCCGGCTATTATTGGAGGAAGCGAACCAAATCCCCCTTTGCTGAAAATAAATGATTGAAGAATGCCAATTGGTATTTTGATAAAAACATCAAAAAGATTTTGAATTAAGCTCACTACTGTTAAATATCTTCTGACTTTTCCAGCCCAAATTGCTTTAACTTCAATCCCCTCTTGCGACAGCAAAACCGAAGCAAAATCATCTCTTGGTCCAATGTAAAAGAAACGAATGTCTTGAGGATAAACTTTTCTTAATTCTCTGGCAACGGCAATAATTGGGAAAATATGCCCTCCACTACCGCCTCCAGTAAATAATATTTTCATTTTAAGTTGATTCTTTAGATATATTTAATAATAACCCAACTCCAATTAATTCACTAATCAAAGCCGATCCTCCATAACTCATAAAGGGCAAAGGAACGCCGGTTAAGGGCACTAAGCTAATCATTGTAGAAATATTAATAAATGCTTGTAAAATTATCCAAGAGCTAATGCCAACAACTGTTAATTGATTGAATGCATCTTGGGAGCGATAAGCAATCCTAAATCCCCGCCAAGCAAACAAAACAAAAAGAGAAATTAGAATAAAGCTGCCAATAAATCCAGTTTCTTCGGCAAAAATGGCAAAAATTGAATCAGAGATAAGCTCGGGCAACAACCCGAATTTCTGCTGAGAAAGCCCAATGCCAACGCCAGCCAAACCGCCTGAGCCAATAGTGATTAAGGCTTGTTTTGATTGGTAGCCGATTCCCATTGGATCTGTTTCTGGGTCAAAAAATACTGCCAGACGATTGTTTCTGTAATCCGCCCCTGTCATTAAAAGAATAAAAGCAGCAAATCCGATTAAAGCCAACAAAGGCGTATGCCAGAAAGAGGAATCAGCGGCAAAATAGACAATGAGAGCAATAATGGCAATAATCCCAAAAGTACTAACATTTGGCTGTAAAACCATTAAAAAGCCGACTACTGACATTATGATTAAAAATATTACCAAACTAAGGTTTTTTTTGTTTTGATGAGAACTCCACCAGCTGGCCAAATAGAGAATTATGGTCAGCTTTAAAAATTCAGCCGGCTGATTGGTAAAGGGTCCTAAATTTAATGCTCTTATTGTTCCTTTGGTTATACCAATAATCTTGGGTAAAATAACAATAAATAAAAGAAGCAAATTAAACAAAAATATCACTGGCGCTTTCTTTTTGATCCAATCTAAGTTTTGTTTAAAGGCCAGAAAACCCAGAATAATTCC
>Ga0214473_10003965_pt1 | contig 17825 bp, 16 predicted proteins | sample RVTome_7_FD_203509 | JGI IMG/M metagenome (GOLD analysis project Ga0214473, IMG submission 203509) | Soil microbial communities from uranium-contaminated site in the Upper Colorado River Basin, Wyoming, United States - RVT98D197 | ecosystem: Environmental > Terrestrial > Soil > Contaminated >... | reverse complement strand
TGATACAGGCCCTTATTCAGGTTGTAGTCGAGCGGCTTAGTAGTGGCCGGGCTGCGGTTTACGTTGTCCTCGAAGCACTTTTTAGCAATGTGGTATGCCATGGCGGGTCTCCTTATCTCCAGTTCGGAGCCATTATCCCGCCCTTTAACTGGTTTGTCAAGTATATAAACGCCATTTTTTTACCAGTAAAAGGGAGACCGGTCCAAGAGCCGGCCACGCAGGTAATGGCACGTCATCGGGGAGAAATGCCATGAGCCGTCAACAACCGCTCGCGCTGGCGCCGCCAGCCGGACTTGCAGGCTGGTCCGAGCGCTCGCTGCTCGATGCCGCGACCCGCAGGGCCCTGTGCTCGATCAACCGTGCCTTCCTGGACCTTGCCGCGGAGCTTGCGGAGGAGGGCCGGCTGAAGCTGATCTCCGGGCTGCCGCCACGCGCCGTCGACGTGCTGATCGATCCTGAGGCCCAGTTGCGGCTCTGCGAGAAGCTGCCGTATGCCCTCTTCGACCTGCGCTTTGGCGACGGCAACTTCTGGGAGGGTCATGTGGCCGCGGCCGGGGGGGTTCAGGACGCCCAGGCGGCAGTCGCGGTGGACGAACGCATCGTCGTCTTCGCGCGCACGATCATCATGCTGGCCTGGCACCTGGCACAGACACGGGCTCCGGGCGCGCGACTCGTGTTCGGCACTGCGCCGGCGACCATCGCGGCACTCGCGTCGCTGCCGGTTGCAGCGCTGGAGGGGCTTGCGCGGCGGGTCGCTCCTGCGCTGACTGCACGCTTCGGCTCGCGTGCGCGTTTCTGGCTGCAGTTCGAGGGCTGTGCCGCCCATCCGGACGAGAAATCGGTCAATCTGCTGCAACAACTCGGCTTGCAGATCCAGGGTGCCGAGAGCGCCAGGCAGCAGGCGCTGCAACGCAAGCCGCGACGCCGCGCGCTCGCCTGACGGACACCGCAGGCCCAGCGCTGACATCGGTTGCCCGGGAGCAAGCCGAAGCTTAGGCTTCGTGCCTGTCCGGCACCGTTGTGCCGCTTCCCCGGGGTCCAGTTGAAGGCACTTTCCATCCGCAACCTGACCAAGACCTACCGCAATGGGGTGCAGGCCCTGCGCGGCATCGACCTCGACGTCGAGGAGGGCGATTTCTTCGCGCTGCTCGGCCCGAACGGCGCGGGCAAGACGACGATCATCGGCATCATCATGTCGCTGGTGACCAAATCTGGCGGCACCGTCGGGGTGTTCGGCTACGACATCGACCATGCGCTCGACCACGCGAAGTCCTGCATCGGGCTCGTGCCGCAGGAAATCAACTTCAACCAGTTCGAGAAGGTGTTCAAGATCATCGTGAACCAGGCGGGTTTCTACGGGATTCCGCGGGGCCTCGCAGTCGAGCGCGCCGAACGTTACCTGCGTCAGCTCCAGCTGTGGGACAAGCGCGACCAGATCGCACGCTCGCTGTCGGGCGGCATGAAGCGGCGCCTGATGATCGCGCGCGCACTGGTGCATGAGCCGCGACTGCTGATCCTCGACGAGCCGACCGCGGGCGTGGACATCGAAATCCGGCGCAGCATGTGGACCTTCCTGCGCGGCATCAACGAGCAGGGCACGACGATCATCCTGACGACGCACTATCTCGAGGAAGCCGAGAGCCTGTGCCGCAACATCGCGATCATCGACGGCGGCCGCATCATCGAGAACGACAGCATGGCGGCGGTGATCCGCAAGCTGAACCAGGAAACTTTCGTGCTGAATTTCCGCCAGGCGGTCACCGCGCCGCCGCCGCTACCGGGCTTTGTGGCGCGCATGACCGACGATCACACGCTCGAGGTCGAGGTCTCGAAGGAGCAGAGTCTCAACGACATCTTCGGCCGCCTGACTCAGAGCGGCATCGAGGTCGTCAGCATGCGCAACAAGGTCAATCGCCTCGAGGAGCTGTTCATGCATCTCGTCGAGAGCAAGAGCGCGGCCGGTGCCGGGGGAGCCTGACGTGGCTGCGACTGGAAAGGCAGTGCGCGGCGGCGAGGCGTCGATGGCCATGGTGCGCCGGATCGGCTTCGCGACGATCGTGCGCCGCGAGTACGGCCGTATCATCCGGATCTGGGGCCAGACACTGGTGCCGCCCGCAGTGACGGCGACGCTGTACTTCATCATCTTCGGCAGCCTGATCGGCAGCCGCATCGGGCAGATGGGCGGCTACGATTACATGCAGTACATCGCGCCGGGCCTGATCATGATGGCGGTTATCACCAATTCCTACGGCAACGTCGTTTCCAGTTTCTTCGGCGCCAAGTTCGGCAAGCACATCGAGGAACTGCTGGTTGCACCGCTGCCGAACTGGTTGCTCGTGCTTGGATACGTCTCGGGCGGCGTGATGCGTGGCATTCTGGTCGGGCTGGTGGTCACCGGCGTCACGCTGTTCTTCACGCGGATCCCCGTGGAGCATCCTTTGCTGGTCGCCGCATCGGTGCTGCTGACTTCGTTCGTGTTCTCGCTGGGCGGCCTTTTCAATGCGATATTCGCGAAGAACTTCGACCAGATTTCATGGTTCCCGACCTTCGTGCTGACCCCGTTGACCTACCTGGGCGGCGTGTTCTACTCGATATCGCTGCTGCCGGATTGGGCACAGACGCTGTCGCACGCGAATCCGATCCTGTATATGGTCAACGCCTTTCGCCATGGCTTCCTCGGTACCAGCGACGTGAACATCGGGCTCGCCCTTGCGATCATGGCGGTGTTCGCGATCGCGATGTTCACGGCCGTCGTGACGCTGATGAACCGGGGAACCGGCATCCGGGAATAGAGACCATGTGCGGGCGCTATGCGTTCTTCTCTCCGGCCGAGGCGGTCAAGCGCATGTTCGCGCTGGACGAGATGCCGGAGTTCACTCCACGCTACAACATCGCGCCGACCCAATCGGTACCGGCAGTCCGCGCGGCCGAAGGCGGCACGCGTGCGCTTGTGATGCTGCACTGGGGGCTCGTGCCGCGCTGGGCGAAGGAGCGCGCAATCGGCAACCGGATGATCAATGCGCGCGCCGAGACACTGGCCGAGAAGCCGGCGTTTCGCGACGCGTTCCGCCGTCGCCGCTGCCTCGTGCTGGCTGATGGCTGGTATGAATGGCAGGCAGCGCCCGGCGGCAAGCAGCCCTGGTTCATCCGCCGGCGCGATGCGCGCCCGATCGCATTTGCGGGCCTCTGGGAGCGTTGGAAGGACCCGGCCGACGAGTCGCTGCTCGAGTCCTGCGCGATCGTGACGACGGATGCGTCGGAATCGATACGCCGGATTCATGACCGGATGCCGGTGGTCCTGCCGGAGCCGGCCTGGGATCGCTGGCTGGACCTGGCGTATTCGGATACCGGCGCGCTTTCGGAGACGCTCGGGCCCTTCGATTCGAAGGCCCTGCAGGCCTGGCGTGTCAGCCGGCTCGTCAACGCCCCGAAGAACGAGGGGCCGAAGCTGATCGAGCAAGACCCGTCAGGCGCCGCGGCCGGCGCCTGAATCTGCTGCGATCGCTACTTCCGGGCCCAGTCGCCGCTGGCCCTCTTGTAGTACCAGCCGGCACGCGCCTTGGCGATCCAGCGGGCGGCAAAGGTGCTGCGGATGTCGGATTCCCATTCCGGATGGCCGTTGGCGCCCGCGATTTCGCGGTACAGCGAATTGCGGTCCGAGTTTTCGTCGCCGACCAGCTTGCGCGCGCGGGTGCGATCCGCGAGCGGCACCGAGTTGACGTCGCGCAACTCGACGAGGCCGTCCGAGGTGAGGCCGACAGCGCCCGAGGCGAAGAAGGGCTCCAGATCGCTGGCGCGGCTCTGCATCGATGCAGTCAGCGCGCGGATGGCGGGACTCGAGATGTCGATGTCGGCTTGCGCGTGGGCGACCGGTATGACCAGGTCGAGCGCGCCCTGCAATGCCGCGAGCATCGCTTCACCGGCCGGTGCGCGCAGGAACGACTGCTCCTTCGGCTCCGGTTCCGCGGCCTGTTCCGGGCCCCAGATGTCTTCGATGATGCGGTCGGCGGCTTTCTCGGCCGCGGCGGCGGGGAAATAGACATTGATCGTCACGCAAGCCGCGAGCGCCAGGCAGCCGACGGCGATGCCAGTTGTGATCCAGCGAACCATGTCGATTCCTCCTTCAATTCCCATGCCGGGTCGGAGCCATGCTCGCGGCCGATGGCTGAACGTGTCCTGAACCGATTCTAGCGCACCATCCGGGTTCACTCGACGACGATCTCGGACTCCATGATCGCCCCCAGTTGGCGTACCAGCCGCGTCCAGGCGACGCGCGACTGGCTGCCGATCACGTCGATCCGGGGCAGGCCCGAGCCTTTCACGATGTAGTAGCCGCCACCCGTGCGCTCGACGCCACCCATGGTGCAGATGTCATTGACGAGCCGGCAACTCAGGCCAAGGCGCTCGTAGCGGAAGCTGTCGAAAAACTTCAGGAATCCGGCCTGCAGTGCGGCGGCGACGCCGCCGCCGCTGCCACCGCCGATGCTCGACAGGTTCGTGACGGCGCGCTGGCTGATCCGGTGTGGCGACTTGTCGCCCGGCGGCGTGAAAAGGCGCGCGTCGAAGGCCTCTGGCATCCAGTCGAAGGTCTCGAGGTTTTCGACGCGGCCCGACAGGCGCCCGGTGATCATGCCGAAGGAGAAAGTTCTGGTGACGAGCTTCAGGTCGAGGTTTTCGACGTTGATGCTCGCATGCAGACGCGGGAACTTGCCAAGCGGATCGCGCAGGCGCAGGTCGCGCACGACGACTCGGCCGTCGAAGACAGCGGCTTCGAGATTGCCGCCGAGGGTTACGACGCCCTTCGACAGCTGCAGGCCGGGAATGCTGCCGGCGAGAGTACCGGAGAACTCCGGCCAGCCAAGGGCGCGGGAAAGCAGCGCGACGCCGATCGGTCGCAGCTCGGCATCGAAGCGCACGTACATCTGGTCGGTGCCGGCGTGGCGCACGCGCAGGGTCTCGATCGCGAGGCCGCCATCGAAAATGGGGAGAAATGCCGGCTCGAGCAGCCGAAAATGCCGGCCGGTGGTCGTAAAAGGCAATTCGACCGCGCCGATCTCGATCCCCCACAGGCTCGCCGAGTCCCAGGCCAGCCGCGACTGGAACGAATCATCGTCGATCTGCCCGGCTAGCTCGCCACGCAGCGCGTCGTCGTACCAGTTGAGTTCGCCGCCAAGCCCGGTGACCGACAAGGCCCCTGTCGGGCTGTCGAGTGTGACCCGCTCGAAGATCAACGCGGCGCGGCTTGGCAAGCCCGCGGCGACATCCAGTTCGCCGTGCACCCGCCCCAGGCCTTCGAGATCCTTCAAGGAGGTATCGATCAGGTATGGCTGCACATAGCTCGGCAGCGCGGTCGCGAGATCAAGATTCTCGATGGCAAGCATCGCCTGTTGCAACAGGGTCTCGCCCGCGAAGTCGAGTGTTGCAGAACCGGCTACCCGCACGACATCCTGATGCACCAGCGAAAATCTGCTTGCCTCCAGGCGCGAGGCGTCGCTTGACAGCAGGCCGGTGAATTCCACGTCCATGCGGTGCGCGCCGAAATCGAGGAACACCGGGTCGCTGTAGGCCTGGCCGCTGGTCAAGGCGAGCTTGCCATCGGTCGCATAGGCACCTGAACGGTCGACTTCAAGCTTGATCTGAAATTCGCCTGCGACCGCCTCGCCTGCGAGCGCACCCGTTGCATCCGCGAAATCGAGACGCGGGAATGCAAGATCCACACCGGCTGTGCGCAGCTCATCATCGCGCCCGGTAGCGTGAACGCGACCCGAAACGTGGCCCGCCGCCGTGAATCCTTCAGGCAGCTCGAACCAGGGCGCGGCGATTTTCGTCATCGCAGCGAGGTCGATTTCCGAAACAGACGAGGCGAGTTCCCATTTCGCACCATCGAGCCGCAGTTCCACCCTCGCGCGGCCACCGGCGAGCGCGACGGCATCGAGGTGCAGCAGCAGGCTGCCGTCGGGCTGCGTTCGCGCGCTGAAGCTTGTGTCCTGGCCACCCAGCGTGCCAAACGCGCCGGACAGGCGCCCCTTCCTGCAAGTCAGCAGGTCGCCGGAGACTTCGAGTTCCGAACAATCGATTGCAAGCTTCGACAGGGGGCCGGTCGCGGTCATGCCCTCGATGCGGCCGGCGCGCGCCGCAATTCGAACCGGCCCATCGTGGCCTGCCGACCAGGCCAATTCGAGGTCACGGATGTCGAGCCCTCCGAACTCCGCCTCGGCGGCCGTCAATGTCGCCTTGCCAAGGGCGAGGGCAGGGGCCGCCAACAGCGAGCTGACAGCCAACAGGCACCAGGATTGCGCGCCGCGATGCGTCATTGTCGGCGTCAGTTTCGCAGATAGTCCTGCCAGGCGCGCACTCTCAGGCCGTCGTCACGCTTGCGCCACAGCGCCTCGATGACGGCGCGTGCGAGCTGCAGGTCTGTGAACAACGGCGTGCCGGTCTCGACTGCGCGTCGCCGGATCAGGTAACCGTCCGGCCGGCCGTACTCATCGTATTCACGCGGTACGTTGACGACCAGGTCGATCTCGCCCGAATCGATCAGGTCCATCGCAGTCTGACCATCGCCAGGCTTCTTCGCGACCGGTTTGCAGGGTATGCCGAGGCCCAGCAACGCGTCGGCCGTCCCGTCGGTCGCGTAGATCGGCAGCCGCAGCTGCTCATGGATCAGCCGGGCCTCGTCCGCGAACCAGTACTTGTCCTCGATGGGGCCCAGCGATAGCAACACGCCCCGGCGCGGGATCCGGAAGCCCGCGGCCATGAGTGCGGAGAGCAGCGCTTCCTGCAGGTCGTCACCGAGGCAACCGACCTCGCCCGTGCTTGCCATTTCGACGCCAAGCATCGGGTCCACACCAGCGAGCCGCGCGAAGGAGAACATCGGTGCCTTGACGCCGACATAGTCGAGATCGAGGCTTGCACAGTTCGAGCCGCCCGCCACGCCCAGCATGCGGCGCGTCGCCTCGGCCGCGAAGTTGGCGCCGGTGACCTTGGAGACGAATGGAAAGCTGCGCGAAGCGCGCAGGTTGCACTCGATCACCTTGACAAGGTTGTGCTTGGCGAGGAACTGTACGTTGAACGGTCCGGTAATACGCAACGCAGCGGCAAGTTCCGCCGCGATACGCTTGATCCGGCGAATGGTCGCGATGTAGACGCCCTGCGGCGGCAGTACGAGCGTCGCGTCGCCGCTATGCACACCGGCATCCTCGATGTGCTCGCTGATCGCCCACAGCACGAGTTCACCTTTGTCGGCCACGGCGTCAATCTCGATCTCGCGCGCACGCGTCTCGAATTTCGAGACCACGACGGGATGGTCCGGCGACACGCGCTTGGCGCGCGCCAGGATCCGGCCGAGTTCGACGGGCTCATGCGCGATGCTCATCGCGGCGCCACTCAGTACATAACTGGGACGCACGAGCACCGGGAATCCGCCGAGTTCCTCGACAATGCGGCCGGCGGCCGAGGCCTCCGTGACATGGCGCCATGCCGGTTGGTCGATGCCGAGCGAGTCGAGCAAGGCGCTGAAACTTCGCCGGTTTTCGGCCCGGTCGATGTCCTCCGGATCGGTGCCAAGGATCCTCACGCCCGCGCGATGCAGTCGCATCGCCAGGTTATTCGGTATCTGCCCGCCCATGCTGACAATCACGCCATCGGGTCTCTCACGTTCGTAAAGATCCAGAACCGATTCGAGGCTGACTTCGTCGAACACGAGCCGGTCACAGACGTCATAGTCCGTGCTGACCGTCTCGGGGTTGTAATTCAGCATGATCGTCTCGTAGCCGAGCTCCCCGAGCGTCTGCACCGCGTTGACACAGCACCAGTCGAATTCGACGCTCGAACCGATGCGATAGACCCCGGCGCCGAGGACCAGGACCTTCTTCCTGGCGCTCGGCGCGACGTCCGAGATCGTGGCGTGATAGGTCGAGTAGAGATAATTGGTGTCGGCGGGAAATTCGGCCGCAAGCGTGTCGATCTGCGCGTAATGCGGCTGGATGCCGTGCGCGAGGCGTGCCTCGCGCGTGGTGCCGTTTGTGACACCCAGCTTGTCGTCGATGGACTGATCGGAGAACCCGAGCTGCTTGGCTTCGCGTAGAAGATCCGGGGCAAGTGAAGGCCTGCTCTGCCTGAGGCGCGATGCCATCGAGACAACCGGCTGCATCGCCCGTATGAACCATGGATCGATGCGGGTGATCTCGTGTATTGCCTCGACGCTCATGCCGTTCTTCAGCGCCTGGGCGACGCCGAAGATGCGCCGAGGCGTCGCATGCCGCAGTTCCTGTTCCAGGTCGGCAAACTCGAAGGCATCCGGGTCGAGGCCTGTGACGCCGATGTCGAGCATCCGCAGCGCTTTCTGGATGACCTCGGGAAAGGTGCGGCCGATTGCCATGACCTCGCCGACGCTCTTCATCTCACTGCCGATTTGCTTGACTGCCCCATGGAATTTCGTGAGGTCCCAGCGCGGGACTTTGCAGACCAGGTAGTCGAGCGCCGGCTCGAAGAATGCGGTGGTCCGGCGTGTGATGCCGTTCGGGATCTCTGGCAGGCTGTAACCGAGCGCGATGCGCGCGGCGACATAGGCGAGCGGATAGCCCGTAGCCTTGCTCGCCAGCGCGCTCGAGCGCGAAAGGCGGGCATTGACCTCGATCACGCGGTAATCGGCGGAATTCGGGTCCAGCGCGTACTGGATGTTGCATTCACCGACGATGCCGAGATGCCGGACGGTCTTGATCGCGGTCGATCGCAGCAGCTGGTATTCCTCGTCGTTGAGCGTCTGCGACGGTGCGACCACTATTGACTCGCCCGTATGGATACCCATCGGGTCGAGGTTTTCCATGTTGCAGACCGTGATGCAGTTGTCCGCAGCATCGCGCACGACCTCGTACTCGATCTCTTTCCAGCCACCGAGGTGTTCCTCGACCAGCACCTGCCTGGCGCCGCCTGAGAATGCGCGGCGCAGGGCCTCATCGAGGTCCGCCACATTGCGAACGATGCCGCTGCCCTTGCCGCCCAGTGCGAATCCGGCGCGCAGCATCACCGGGAGGCCCATCGCCTCGACGGCGCGGCGCGTTTCGGCGAGTGTCTGGCAGGCGGTGCTGTGCGCGACCTTCACGCCTATCTCGTTCATGCGTTCGACGAAGCGCTGGCGGTCCTCGGTGTCCACGATGGTCTCGATCGGTGTGCCGAGCACGCGAACACCCAGCTTTGCGAGAAGTCCGCTTTCGTGCAGCGCGATCCCGCAGTTCAATGCGGTCTGCCCTCCGAATGCCAGCAATATCGAGTCGACGTCTTCCAACTTGATGATCTCGGCGGCGTTTTCCGGCGTCACTGCCTGCAGGTACAGCCGTTCGGCCATGTTCTCGCTGGTCTGGATCGTCGCGATGTTGGGGTTCAGCAGGATGACCTCGACGCCGTCTTCCTTGAGTGCCTTGATGGCCTGCGAGCCGGAATAGTCAAATTCGCCAGCCTGGCCGATCTGCAGCGCTCCGGAGCCGAGCACCAGCGTCCGCCGCGGCTTTGCGCTGCGTGTCGCGGAGCTCATCGGGATCCCGTCTTCATGGAACCGGACAGGCCCAGGAAATCGTCGAACAGGAACCCGCAGTCGCGCGGGCCCGGCGAAGCCTCGGGGTGGAACTGCACGCTGAAGAAGGGGTGCGAGCGCGAGCGTATGCCCTCGTTCGATCCATCATTCAGGTTGACGAACCAGGCCTGCCAGTCTTGCGCCAGCGATTCCTGCCTGACCGCATAGCCATGATTCTGGCTCGTGACATAGCAATGACCCGTCAACAGGTCGCGGACCGGCTGATTCACGCCGCGATGTCCGTACGGCAGCTTATAGGTGTCGCCGCCCGCCGCGAGGGCGAGTATCTGGTTGCCGAGGCAGACTCCGAAGAGCGGCCGGCGATAGGTACTGAGGAGCGACCGGATCTGGCCGATCAGGGCCCCGAGGTCCTTCGGGTCGCCGGGACCGTTGCCGATGACGATGCCGTCGGCGCGGTTTGCGAGCGGCGCAAGATCGCAATGCCAGGGCGCGCGCGTAACACTTGCGCCGCGCGTGAGCAGCGAACGGACGATGTTGTCCTTGGCGCCGGCATCCACGACGAGAATCTCGAGCGGCCCCGCTTCATAACGGATTGGTTCGCGCGGTGCGACCTCCTGGAAGATCCCGGCGCGCATGTCGCGCTGGTCGGCGACGCGCTCCGCTTCGCCAAGCGGCATGTCCGCCGGCACGAGCCATCCACGCATCGTTCCATGTTCGCGCAGCCGGCGGGTCAGCGTCCGGGTGTCGATTGCGGTGACCGCCGGGACATTCTCGGTCGCAAGCCACGCTGCAAGCGAGCGGCGGGACGCGTGATGACTGGGGTGGTTGACGTAATGCTGGACGACGAGGCCCTGGACCTGGATGCGGTCCGACTCGTAAGGCGCATCGATACTGCCCGGCTCGCGCGGCGCAGGCACGCCGTAATTGCCGATCAGCGGGTAGGTCAGCACGAGAATCTGTCCACGATAAGAGGGATCAGTCAGCGTCTCGACATAACCGGTCATCGCGGTGTTGAATACGACCTCGCCACCCACCGGGCGTCCGGCTCCAAACTGGAGGCCGTGCGCGACCGTGCCGTCTTCGAGTTCAAGTCGCCATGGGTTCTGGTTCGGCACCTGCGAAGGATGACAGACTGCCTGCCTGTCGCGCGAGAAAATCCGCCTCGAAACGCTGTTCCTCTGGATGCTGATCATGCGCTAGGCGCTCTTGCGTACGCTTCGCCCGTCAACTGGCTTCTCGAGGTTACGCTTCAGGCGCGCCAGCAGGCCCACGGCATTCGCCGCATAGGCGCCGATCCAGCGGTCGTGGATGTCCTTGATCGGCATGACGTTCAGGACATTCCATCGCAACCGGCCCTCGGCTCTCGTTACGATGAGATCCGCGCGCTCCAGCACGCCGAGATGCTGCATCACAGTGCAGCGGTCCAGGCCCTTGAAATGCTCGCACATTTCGCCGGTGGTTCGCGGCGCATCCCGCAGCAGGTCGAGGATGCGACGGCGCGTCGAATGGGCAAGCGCCCTGAACACGCGGTCCTGCTTGTCGGGTCGCCTGATCATGTTATAAAATTATAACATCACACTTCACGACAGGCGAGGGCGCCATGGAACTGAAGTTCGAGGTCTACGCCAAGATCGCGCGGCCAGTCGCCGCCGTGTTCAGGGCTGTTACGGATCCCGGCGAACTGTCGAGCTACTTCACGACGGGCGGCGCCAGCGGGCCGTTGCAGCGGGGCGCCACAGTGCTTTGGAAATTCGGTGACCATCCGGGCGAATTCCCGGTGAAAGTCACGAAGCTCGTTTTGAACGAACGCATCGAGTTCGACTGGGAAGCGGAAGAGGGTGGCCACGGGACGCACGTGGTGATGACCTTCGAGGCGCTGGCCGCGGGCAACACGGTGGTCCGCATCGCCGAAAGCGGCTGGAGACCTGATCCCAAGGGCCTCAAGGGTTCCTATGGCAATTGCCACGGTTGGACACAGATGCTCTGCTGCCTGAAAGCCTGGGTCGAGCACAACATCAACCTGCGCAAGGGATTTTTCTAAAGATTTCACAGCCCTGGGACGGCACCACCACGGCAGTCGATCCGGGCCTCCGCCAAACGGCCATTGAGTGTTATGAATCCAGCGGATATGGTTGCGACGACAGCCAAGGATGGGGCGATACGGCTGATGGCCGATCACCCGGTCCTCAAGGCCTCATAGGAGAAAATCATGCATTACGTTGATGGATTCGTCGTGCCGGTTCCGAAGAAAAACCTCAACGCCTATCGCCGGATGGCTCGGAAGGCGGGAAGAGTCTGGCGTGACCACGGAGCGCTCGGGTACGTCGAATGCGTCGCCGACGACGTGAAGCCCGGCAAGTACACGTCGTTTCCGCAAAGCGTCAAGCTGAAGCCCAGTGAGACGGTGATCTTCGCGTGGATCGTGTACAGGTCGCGCAGGCAGCGCGACCGCATCAACGCGAGGGTCATGAAGGACCCGCGGCTCGCAAAGATGATGGACCCGAAGGCAATGCCGTTCGATGGCCGGCGCATGTTTTGGGGCGGATTCAAGGCTATCGTCGAGCTCTGAGATGCAGCGCCTGCTGACGGAATGCCTCGCGTGGAGGCGGCATCCTGGCGCCCGACGACCACGCGAACCAGCGGTTGCGCGAACTGCCGCGTTGACAGTCTGTAAAATCACCCGATGCGCGCAATCGTCTCCATCTCGGGCCTGACCAAGACCTACGCAACCGGCGACCCTGCGCTCAAGCGCATGGACCTGGAGATCCGTGAGGGCGAGATCTTCGCGCTGCTCGGGCCGAACGGCGCTGGCAAGACCACGCTCATCAGCATCGTCTGTGGCATCGTCACGCCGTCATCCGGCAGCGTGCTCGTGGACGGCCATGACATCGCCCGCGATTACCGGGCGACCCGGTCCCGCATCGGCCTCGTGCCGCAGGAACTGGTAACCGAGGCATTTGAGACGGTCCGGGCAGCGGCGACCTTCAGCCGCGGACTGTTCGGACGCCCGCCCAATCCCGGGCACGTGGAGCAGGTGCTGCGCGACCTTTCGCTATGGGACCGCCGCAACGACATCATGATGACGCTGTCGGGCGGCATGAAGCGGCGCGTGATGATCGCCAAGGCGCTGTCGCACGAACCGCGGATCCTGTTCCTGGACGAGCCCACCGCGGGCGTCGACGTCGAGCTGCGCCGTGACATGTGGGCGCTCGTCCGTCGCCTGCGTGACCAGGGCGTCACGATCATCCTGACGACCCACTACATCGACGAGGCCGAGGAGATGGCCGACCGCATCGGCGTCATCAACCATGGGGAACTGATCCTGGTCGAGGACAAGGTCCAGCTGATGAGGAAACTCGGCAAGCGGCAGCTCACGCTCACCCTTCAGGAGCCGCTCGCGTCCATCCCGGCTGAATTGGATGATTGGTCGCTCGCGCTGAACGCGAACGGCCACGAACTCGAGATGACCTTCGACGCGGTCGAGGAGCACACCGGCATCCCGGCGCTGCTGCGGAAGCTGGAGCAGCTCGGCATCAACTTCAAGGACCTCAACACCACGCAAAGCTCGCTCGAGGAAATATTCGTGAGCCTGGTCAGCGATCGCGCCGGGAGCCGGCGATGAACGGCATGGCCTTCAACCGTTACGGTGTGTGGGCCATCTATCGATTCGAAATGGCGCGCTTCCTGCGCACGCTGCTGCAAAGCGTGCTGACGCCGGTCATCACGACTGCGCTGTTTGTCGTGGTGTTCGGCGCCGCGATCGGCGGGCGCATGAGCGAGGTTAATGGCGTGTCCTACGGCGCCTTCATCGTGCCGGGCCTCGTCATGCTGTCGCTGTTCACAGAGAGCATCTCCAACGCCTCGTTCGGCATTCACTTTCCGAAATTCACCGGCACGATCTACGAGCTGCTGTCGGCGCCGGTTTCGCCATTCGAGATCGTCCTCGGCTACGTGGGCGCGGCCGCGACCAAGTCGGTGCTGCTCGGCCTGATCATCCTGGCGACGGCCTCATTCTTCGTGCCGGTCGGGATCCAGCATCCCGCGTGGATGGTTGCCTTCATGGTCTTGACAGCGGTCACGTTCAGCCTGTTCGGCTTCATCATCGGGATCTGGGCGAAGAACTGGGAGCAGATGCAGCTGATACCCATGCTGATCGTGACGCCGCTGACTTTCCTGGGCGGCGCCTTCTATTCGATCGACATGCTGCCGCCGGCGTGGCGCACCGTCACACTGTTCAATCCCGTCGTGTACCTGATCAGCGGTTTCCGCTGGAGCTTCTTCGGCAGGTCGGACGTCGCGGTCGGCATCAGCCTCGGGATGACGCTCGTCTTCCTGCTGATTTGCGTCGCATTGGTGGCGGCGATCTTCAGGACCGGTTATCGGCTGAAGCAGTGATTGCGGCCAATTGACTACTTGCGGATCTTCTCCAGCTCGAAAAGCAAGCGTCCGATGGCGCCCTGAAATGCCTCGTCGAAGCAGGCCCACAGACCCGGCGGATTCTCCCCGGCCGTCTCGACCGAGTGGTATCCGCAGGCATCCGAGACTCCGACCTCGGGCGGAACTGTCGATGGGTCCGGTGGAGGCTTGGTCGGCGTCTTGCCACCATAGGTTGGCGAGAGATACGCGGGATCGTGGTAGTAGACGAGCACCCGACTGGGCTCCAGGATTTCTCCGCGTGGGTCGAGCAGGCGCCAACGGAGTACGATCGCCGGAAAGAATCGGCTCAAGGCAAGGTCAGACTGAAGGCCGATGCGCTGGATCGTGACGTCGAACAATACCGTTCCGCTCGGCAACTCGGGGAGGTCGCCCCACGAAAGCGATTGAATCCTGCCCGGCGGACGGCGATCAATCAGCTGGTGGGTTGCCGTATGACCAGCCTGGTTCAGTGCCTGAACCAGCCGTTCAGCGAGCGGTTTGCCGGGATCGTAGGCCTCGCGATCAACGAGAGCCTGCAAGGTCTTGGTTTGGTGCCGGTCGCCGAAGTGTCCCACACCGCCAACCGGGCTCACGAACCCGATGATGTCCACGCCGGAGTTCACGTAAAACCTGCTTTCGACGGCCGGGGTCAGTACTGCATACACGACGTCTCCACCGAGTGGCGGTGCGGGCTCTCCAGCCGACATCGTCCATGGGCATGCGAGGACTGCTGAAATCAGGAAGAGCCTGGTCCGAAGGCGCGACATTATCGGTGCTTTGCGGATATCGACACGCCTTGCAGGATCGCAAACCGGCGCGGTGTCTACAATACGTGATCAACTGCCTGCGCTACACTGCGAAGTCTGCGAGGGAGGGTCCGGATGGCGGCCAAACGTGCGCTGGTGGTTGACGATTCCAAGTCCGCGCGGGTCGTCCTGAGCCGGATGCTTGAGAAGTACGGAATCGATGTCGACAGCGCCGATTCGGCGGAGTCGGCCCTCGAGTACCTCCAGGATCACCACCCGGACGTGATCTTCATGGATCACCTGATGCCTGGCATGGATGGCCTGCAGGCAGTGCGCCAGATCAAGGCGAATTCCGAGCGCGCGGCCATCCCGATCATGATGTATACGTCCCAGGAAGGGGAAATCTACGCAGGCCAGGCGCGCGCTTCGGGCGCGATTGGCGTGCTGCCGAAGTCCATTCGCCCGATCGACGTGACGAAAGCGCTGTACCAGTTGCAGCTGCTGTCGGAGCGGCGCGACAGCCTGCCTTCGGCGCTGCAACCGGTCGATGGCGGTGGACGGGTCGCTGCGGAGCAATTTGCCGCGCCGCCGGCGGCGGAACCGGTCGATCCGCGACTGCGCGGCCAGGTCGAGGCGATGCTGAAGGAGCAGAACATCGAATTGCGCCGGTTCATTGTTTCGACGCTCGACTCCTACACGCACCGCATCGTCACCGAATTGCGCCCGAAGGAGCCGGCCGAGCCCGGCGAGGAAATCGAGCCGGCGGCCGAGGCGCCCGTCGTACGGCCCTGGGGGTGGATTCTCGCCACGGTATCGGCGCTCGTGGCGCTCATTGTGGTCGGCGTGCTGTATTGGCAGTCGCAGGGCGCGGCCATGCAGGCGGAGCGGGCATTCGCGGCCGTCACGGCTTCCAACGAGGCGCTGACGCAAGCCATCGAGAATTGGCGTGTCGTCAACGCGCGACCGCCCGCCGGAGAAGCCGGACAAATTGCAGGAGCGCGCCCGTTGGTGCTGTCGGTGCCATTCGGCGAGCCGCCGCTCGCGCCGGCTCGACTCGAGGCCGTGCGCACGCTCGTGTCAGAGCTCGAACGCTCCGCGATCGGCGGCACGGTACGGATCGAGACCTACTCAGGCAGTTTCTGCCTGTCCGGCACCGGGGAGCAGGGCTATACGCTTGCCGCGCCCGCGGCGGCGGCCGCGCAGTGCGAGCAGATGGGCAATCCCTACGATGACACGCAAGGCGGCGCCGCACGGCAACCGCTTGCCTTCGCAAACCTGGCTGCGTCGGTGCGCCGGCGCACCGATGGCGCGATCGAACTCGAGCTTGCACCGGGCCCGCGCGACCATCTTGCCGCTTCCTATCCAGCAATCGACCAGGCGACGGCCGGTCAGTGGAATGCCGCGGCCCAGGCCAACAACCGGGTCGAAATCAGCGTCATTCCGCGATGACCAGGGGCCTCCTGATCTACGGCGCGAATGGCTACACGGGCGAGATGATCGCGCGCGCGGCGTCTGCGCAGGACCTTGCGCCGATTCTCGCCGGCCGGACCGCTGCCCCGGTCCAGGCTCTGGCCCGGGAGCTTGGTTGCGAGGCGCGCGTGTTCGGCCTCGACGATTCCGCAGCCGTTGTCGCCGCGCTCGCGGGCAGCCGGATCGTGTTGCACTGCGCGGGGCCTTTTTCGGCGACTGCTGCCCCGATGATGGCCGCCTGCATTGCGGCGCGCGTGCATTACACGGACATCACCGGCGAGATCGACGTATTCGAGCTGGGTTTCCGCCAGGACGCGGCGGCGAGGCAGGCCGGAATCGTCGTCTGCCCGGGCGTCGGCTTCGATGTCGTGCCGACCGATTGCATCGCGCTGACACTCAAGCAAGCACTGCCGGACGCGACCCATCTCGCGCTCGGTTTCGACAGCCGCTCCGCCATGAGCCGTGGGACCGCCGCGACGAGCGTGGAGACACTGGGCCACGGCAGCCGGGTTCGTGAGGAAGGGCTGATCCGCCGTGTCCCGTTTGGCTCACGCACCCGGCGCATCGATTTCGGCGCGGGCGAAAGGCTGGCGACCGCGATTCCCTGGGGAGACGTCAGTACGTCGTACCGTACGACCGGCATTCCAAACATCGAGGTCTATGTGCCGGTGTCGCCACGCGCGCTCGCCAGCATTCGCCGTCTCGGCAATTTCGGCTGGCTGCTGCGTTCGGCGCCTGCGCAGGCATTCCTGAAATGGCGCATCCGCAAGGGCGCGCCCGGCCCGAGTGCCGCTGAACGCGAGAAGACGCCGGTTTACGTTTGGGGGGAGGCGAGGAATGCAGCGGGCCGCACCGTCACCGCGCGGGTTTGCGTGCCGAACGGCTATACGGTCACGACCGATGCCTCGATTGCGATCGCGCGCCGGCTGCTCGAGGGCGCCGCGACGCCCGGATTCACGACGCCGGCGCAACTGATGGGCGCCGATTTTGTCACCAGGCTGCCGGGAGCGACGAAGATCACCGTTGAATGAGATGAACCCTGGCACCGGCGCACTTGGTGAGGTCCTTGCGCAGCCGGCCAGCCGACAGGAATTCCGGCCGCCTGCGTGGCTCGCCAACCGGCACGTGCAGTCAATGCTGCCAAGCCTGCCGATGCGGCGCGCACCGGTCGAGCGACGCGCGCGCCCGGTCATCGTTGCCAGTCGCCAGCTGGTGCTCGACTGCGGCGATGGGGTCCGGCTGATGGGCTGGTACGCGGATCCGCCACCGGCCGCTGTCCTCGAACCACGCCGCCTCGCCGTGCTGCTGCACGGCTGGGAAGGCAGTTCCGAATCGCTGTACGTGCTGTCCGTTGCGCAGCTGTTGCACGAGCGCGGTTTCGCCGTCATGCGGCTCAACCTGCGCGACCACGGCGGCAGCCATGCATTGAACGAGGGCCTGTTCCATTCCTGCCGCATTGCGGAAGTCGTGGGCGCGATCAACCGCATGCAGGCGCTGTTTCCGCATTTGCGCCTGTCGTTGGCAGGTTTCTCGCTCGGCGGCAATTTCATGCTGCGTGTCGGTGCGCGCGCCGCCGGGGCCGGGCTACGGATCGCGCGCATCGTCGCGGTGTGCCCGGTGCTCGAGCCGGCGACAACGCTCGCCGCGCTCGAGGCCGGCCC
>Ga0214473_10003964_pt1 | contig 17827 bp, 14 predicted proteins | sample RVTome_7_FD_203509 | JGI IMG/M metagenome (GOLD analysis project Ga0214473, IMG submission 203509) | Soil microbial communities from uranium-contaminated site in the Upper Colorado River Basin, Wyoming, United States - RVT98D197 | ecosystem: Environmental > Terrestrial > Soil > Contaminated >... | reverse complement strand
GAAGAACCGGCCAAAAAAAATCCTTGCATTTTATTCTTAAAGCGAGTAAGATGATGCCGTTAACATCTGGTAGGACAGAGTCATACAGCGTCATTATTCCCTCTCCCCGAGGGATTTAAGTCTGACGAACATCCCCTCATGTTGGTAATCTGATATAAGGATTTATTATGCTGTTTAATGAATTGAACTTGAATCCCAAGCTCCTGCGCGCGATCGCGGAGAGGGGTTACACCGAACTGACACCCGTCCAGGAGCGAACGCTGGCCGTGACGCTTCATGGCCGCGACGCGGCCGTCCAATCTCAGACCGGGACCGGAAAAACGGCCGCTTTTTTGATCACCCTGTTTGAGAGCCTGCTTTCAAGTGGGGCGTCGAAACGGCCAAAGGCGCTGATCATCGTCCCGACCCGGGAGCTCGCCGTCCAGATCGAAGGCGAGGCACATCTTCTCAACCGCCATCTCGGCTTTTCGGTCGGCTGCTTTTATGGAGGAGTGGGATATGACCGCCAGCTCGGGCTTCTCAGGAAAGGCGTGGACATCATCATCGGAACGCCGGGCCGGCTTATCGACCTGAGCGAAAACGGCGGCATGCCGTTGAAGGACATCGGAATGTTGGTGATCGACGAGGCCGACCGCCTGTTCGACATGGGCTTCCTCCCCGACATCAAGAAATTGTTGCAGAGGATGGCGGCCCCTCGCGACCGCCAGAGCATGCTCTTCAGCGCGACGCTCGGGCGCGTCTCGAGAAAGATCTCCGCCGATTACCTCAATCGTCCGGAATTCATCGAGCTGACGCCCGAAAAACTGACCGTGGACACGATCACCCAGGAACTCTACCATGTCAAAAGCCATATCAAGGCGAACCTCCTCCTCGGAATCCTGGAGAAGGAAAAGCCGCGCAACGCTTTGATCTTCGTGAACATGCGCCATTCGGCTTTCAAGTTGGCCCGGACGCTCGAGCGCAACGGTTTCCGGACCCGGTATCTCTCGGGGGACCTGCCCCAGAGTCAGAGGCTCAAGATCATCGACGACTTCATGGCCGGAAAATTTTCCTTTCTCGTTGCGACCGACGTCGCCGCCCGCGGCCTGCATATTGACGCCCTGGAAATGGTCGTCAACTATGACCTCCCCCAGGACTGCGAAAATTACGTCCACCGCATAGGGCGGACGGCCCGCGCCGGACTGTCGGGCAAAGCGGTTTCCTTGGCCTGCGAAAAATTTTCGGAGAACCTCTACGACATCGAGAAGTTCATCAAGATGACGATTCCCGAGAAAAAGGCGAGCGTAGAACTGTTCGCCACGGACCGCAGCCTGGAGTTCGAACAACGCGGTTCCGGCCGACGTCCGGGTTCGACGAAATCACGGTCTGGTCAGGGCCGGCCTCAAGGCCACGGACGCTCGAGACTGCCCTGGAACGCTCCGGTTCATCAAACCTAAAAGCGAACTGATAGGGGACAGGCTCTTGTGTCCCTTTCCGAAATCCATTATAAATCCGTTCGGGAGAAAGGATCTCCCGGCGAACTATGTCTTCCGACGAAAAATCACCCCTGACGCGCGACACGGATCTGACGTTCCCTGAATTCGTTCTTCTCCGGGCCTCGGCCGGATCCGGGAAGACGCATGCCCTTTCGCTCCGCTATGTCCAATTCCTGCTTTCGGATGAGATCAAAAAAAAGCTGAAGGAGAGCACAGGAGGCGCGGCCCGGGCGGATCTGCCGAATATCCTAGCCATCACTTTCACCAAAAACGCCGCCCATGAGATGAAGGACCGGATCCTGGACTGGCTGAAGGGCAGCTATTTCGGCGACCCGAAAAAAATCCGACAGATCCTGGACATTGTCTCGGTTCCGCCTCCCGAGCTCCCGGCCCGGGCTTCGTCGGCGGTCGAACGGATTCTCTCGTCCTACACGGATTTCCAGGTCCAAACGATCGACAGTTTCATGGCCTCGATTTATGACGCCTCGACCCTGGACCTCGGCGCCTCACCCGACTACGAAATCATCATGGACAACCGGGAGGTCATTGACTACGCCTTCCAGCGGTATTTGCGGAGGGTCCGTCCGTCCTCGGACGAAGGATGCGTTTTTCTGGATGTCATCGAATCCATTCTCGACAACCTCCGCGCCGACGGTTCCTATATCTGGGACCCGGCGGAACCGGTCCTCAAAAATCTCAAAATTCTCCACGCCCGGCTCTCGGCCCAGACCGGAGACCTGGCCCTTGAAAACCATAAAGCGGAGAAGGACGAGCTGAAAAGAAAGGCTAAACAAAGAGCGGCCAGGCTGGTCGAACTTGTCGATAAGTCGGGCTTTGAGCCTAAGAAAAATGGGCATTATTTCAAAAAGATAGCTCCCGTCGTTAACGATGGTCGCGATTTCGACCTTATCGGCCTGAGCTTTAAAACCGAACCTGTCAAAAAACCGGGCGATCCGAAGTCCGAGCCTGTTTTCAACAAGATCATCGGCCTCTGGAGCGAGCTCGAAGACATCTCCAAGAAATACCGAGCCCTTTATGCCAGGGATTTCTTTTACCCTTATGGCCGGGTCTTCTTGTCCTTGGAGGAAACTCTCGAGGAAGTCAAGCGCCGCCTGGGCAAGGTCTTTATGGAAGATATCCATAAGAATCTCTCCCGGCACATCAGGCAGGGGATCGTCCCCGACGTCTATTTTCGCTTGGGTGAGCAGATTTTTCACTATCTCATCGACGAATTCCAGGATACGTCGCCGATCCAATGGGCGAACCTCGTTCCCTTGATCGATAATTCCCTGTCCCTCGGCGGCAGCCTCTTTCTGGTCGGGGATACGAAACAGGCGATCTATGGCTTCCGGGACGCGGACTATCGCATTCAAAAAAATCTCGAAGACCCCAAATTGAGCCCCTTCGGCTCGGCCGGCGTCCGGCTCGCCGACTTGGATAAAAACAGGCGTAGCCATCAGTACGTTTTCGAATTCATTACGAAGATTTGTTCCGACGCGGTCAAGTGCCGTGAGGAATACCGGGACGAAGCAACCCGAAAAAGGTTCGAAGAATACCGGAAGGCGGCGGCCCAAAGCGGATTGGATGACATCAAGCAGTCCGTGATCGAGCAGAACCTCGGCTCGGGATACGCGACATACGTCCGCCTCGAAAAAGACGAGGAAAATCTTCCGGAGAGGGCCTCGATCCAGGAGCGCGTTCGGGAGATTCTCGGCCGCGGCTATCGGTTTTCCGACATCGCAATCCTGACTTATAAAAACGAATCCGTGGTCAATATCTCGACTTGGCTGAACGAAATCTCATGGGAAGGGCGTCCGATCCCTCTTATACCTTACAGCAGTCTGGACATCCGGCGCAGGAAGATAACGGGAGAAATCCTGGCATTTCTCCGGTTCCTCGACTCTCCGCCGGACGATCTCTCCTTCGGCGCCTTTCTCCTGGGCGATGTCCTGGCCAGGACTCTGGCGGACGAAACGTCCGGTCCGGGCCCGGGAATATCGATCGAGCGTTTCCGCTCTTTGATCTTTTCCTGCCGCGGCCGGCGCGAGCCGCTCTATGCCTCTTTCCGTGAAGAGCATCCGCAACTCTGGCAGCAGTACTTCGAACCGTTTTTTAAAACCGTCGGGTATTCTCCTCTCTACGACCTGGTGAGCCAATTCTACAGGGTCTTCGGCGTCTTCGAGCGCTTCGCGGACGAGGAAGCCTCTCTGGCCAAGTTCCTCGAAGCGATCAAGGATTTTGAGGGCGCCGGCCGGAATGACCTCCGAGAATTCCTGGTTTCGGCGGAACGGAAGGAATCGGGCGAGTCCAATCTCGATATTGACGTCCCGGTCGATATCGACGCCCTCAGAATCATGAGCATCCACAAGGCCAAGGGGCTCGGCTTTCCGGTTGTCATTCTCCTCCTCTACGGAGAAAAATACCGGGCTCAGGAATTTTATCTCGACGCCAATAAGGAGCGCGTCCGGATTCTCAAGCTCAATCAAAGCTTGATCGAGGCCGACTCCGAGCTAAAGGACATTTATGATAACGAGCGCGAAAGCGACCTGGTCGACCGTTTGAACACGCTCTATGTCGCGCTCACCAGGGCGGGACGGGAGTTGCACGTCATCGGGGTCAAGGGGGACAAAGACACCTATCCCTTCGATCTCTTCGATGACGTGAGCGATAAGACGTTCGGAGTAAAGCCGGATGTCAGCGGCAGAGTCGGCGATAAAGAAGAAGAGATTTTTCGAGGCGTTCGCTTCCGGACGGCCGTCGAACGGATCCCCGGGGCCCCGGAGAGTTTGAACACCCAGAATATCCGGAGGGGTAATATCATCCACGACATCCTCGCCGCCGTGTCCACGATCCGGAACAGTTGGGAACTTGACCTCGCCGAGGTCATTCAAAAATTGGGGATTCCGGAGAGCGAGCGGCCGCTTTACGAGGAAAGCCGCGCCGCGATCATGCGTTTTTTTGCAAAGTCTGCGCTTTCCCGGTTCTTTCAGCCGCAGCCCGGACGACGTGTTTTTACGGAATACGAGGTGTGCGACGGCCGGGGCCAAGTCCTTCGCCTGGACCGGATAATCGTCGATCCCGAAGAAGTGACGATTGTCGATTTCAAAACCGGCGTTCCGTCCGATCCGGTCAAAAAAGCCGATTGGGAGAAAGCGGACGCCGCCCAGATGCTCAACTATATCCGGATCGTGAAAGACATTTATCCGGAAAAGCGCATCTCGGGATATCTCGCTTATATCGATCAGGACCGCTGGGAGCGTCTAGAATGAACGTCCGGATGGTTTCTCCCCGCGAAGGTTTGATCGGGGCGGTCGCCGCCCGTCTTCATCCGGCGGGCAAAGATTTGAGCCGGTATTGGATCGTTTTTCCCGAAAAACGGCCGGCCTACTACCTTCGCAAAATCCTGGCCGGAAAAACCGGCTCGAGCTTTATTCCGCCCGTCATCTCTTCGCTCGACGATCTCATTTCGAGCATCTATACCGAGAGATTGGGCCTGCGCGACCGATTGTTGGACTCCTTGAGCGCCATCGCCCTGCTCTTCGAGATTCATCGGCAGTTCCCTAATCCTTTGGGCGAGCGGCGATATCTATCCGCTGACGCCTTCTTCTCGCTGGGGGCCAAACTGTTCCAGGACCTCGAAGCGCTCTGCCTGGCCGGCACGACAACCGCGCAACTCCGGAATCTCGATCAGGTGACCGAGGAGGGCCGGAGAAAGAAGCTCCCGCTCCAGGCCCAAGGCAAGCTTCAGTCGCTCTCGGCTTTCTACGAGATCTTTTACCGCATTCTAAAAGAGAGGGGTTTTTCCACGCCGGCATCGCGAGCCCGGGAAGCAGCCGAGCGGGTCGCGCCCGAGCTATTCCGGGAAGTTGAAGAATTTATCTTCGCCGGATTTTTTTCCTTGACCGAGATTGAGAAGCGGCTTCTACAAAAAATCGGGCAATGGCCGAACAGCTCATTCATTTTTCTGGACGGAAAAGGGATCGAAACCGCGCTCGAATCGCTCCGGATGGAAGGCCGCCGGGCGGATGATGCGCCGGCGGCGGAGACGGAGGCGCCTTCCGTTTCTTTTTACCGAGCGCCCGACACGCATGGCCAGGTCTTCGCCTTAAACGCCCTTCTGGAGGGAGATCTCCGGAGCGGAACCGCGATGAGCGAAAAGCGGGTGATTATTCTGCCCGCCGCGGAGACTCTTTTCCCGCTTTACGAGCAGACGCTGAGTGTTCTCGACGAAGACCGGTACAACATCTCGATGGGCTATCCTTTATCCAGGACCCCGCTCTATCTCTTTTTTGATAAGCTCCTCGAACTTCTCCAATCCCGGGATGAGGACGGCCGCGTTTACATCCCCCATTACCTGCGATTCGTCCTTCACCCCTACGCTAAAAGCATCTCTTTTCCATCGGCCGCGGGTCCGCGGACCGACTTAACTCGCATCCTGTTCCACGCCATAGAGGAGGAGCTCGTCCGGCGACGGGTCAAGGCTTTCTGGGCGCTGGATGAACTCGAGCAGGACGCGGGCATCCGGAAAACCGTCCAGGATTTATCCTCGGCGTTGGAGAATCCGCCGACCGTCCAGGAGTTTATGGACCATCTCCGGGATATCCACGGCCGGACGATCCGGCTCTTCACCGAAATAACAAGCGTCGCCGACTTCGCCCGAAAAGCGATCCGGATCCTGGACGACATTTACGAAAACAGCACCGCCCGGCTCCATCATTTCTTTCATCCCTATGCCGAAGCCTTCGTCCGCAGGCTCGACGCCTTGGCGAAATCCCTCTTCGCCGGCGTCGCTTTCGAAGATCCGGCGAGCTACTTCAACCTCTTCCGGAAAGTCATTTCGGCAGGCATAGTTCCCTTTGCCGGCACACCGCTGCGAGGGCTTCAAATCCTGGGATTCTGGGAATCGCGCTGCGTTCCGTTCGATGACGTCTATATCCTGGACGTGAACGAGGACGTTCTGCCTTCGGTGAAACGCTCGGATTCGCTTCTGCCGTTCGCCGTGCGCAAGGAGCTCGGCCTGCCGACCTACGCCGATACGGAGCGCCGGATCGAGTATTATTTTGACACGATCGTCCGCGGGGCGCGCAACGTCCATCTCTTCTTCATCGAGAACAAGGACAAAGAAAGAAGCCGCTTGATCGAAAGACTAATCTGGGAAAAGCAGAAAGCCGAACGCAAACCGAATCGGGAGGCTTATCTCAAAACGGTTCAATATCGGGTCAAACTCAGGGCGGAGAGTCCCATACCCGCGACCAAGACGGTGGAGATGGTTGACTTCCTCAAAAATTATCGTTACTCCGCTTCGGCGCTGAACATGTATTTAGCCTGTCCTCTCAGCTTTTATTATGCCTACGTCCTCGGCTTGAAAGAAAGGGAATCGGCCGAGGAAACCCTGGAGCGCAAGGACATCGGAACCCTGGTCCACGATATCCTTCACACCTACTTCCGGAAGTTCGTCGGCCGGCCCTTGACCGCGGCCGCGCTGAAACGGGTGGAGATGGAATCCCTGGTCGAGCGCCGCTTCCGCGATCTTTACGGCGGCGACCAGCAAGGGAATGCCTACCTTCTCAAGATTCAGGTCAAGCGTCACCTCGGAGATTTTCTTCTCCGGTATCAGGCGCCCCTCATAGAAAAATTGGAGGCGAAAGCATTAACCATCCTCGAGCTCGAGACGCTTAAGTCGACGGAAGCGGAGTTCGGAGGCACGGGCTTCAAGTTGAGCGCGAAAATGGACCGGATCGAGCTCCGCGATGGCGCCCCGTTCATCCTCGATTACAAAACGGGCGCGAGCGAGCAGTACATGAAGATCGCCTTCGAATCCCTGGCGAATGATCCGCGGGAACAATGGTCTCGGGCGGTCAAGAACGTCCAGCTTCCCTTCTACAGTCTGTTCTACGCCGGCCTCCATCGCCTGCCGCCGGAGAGCGTCCGCAGCCGGTTCGTGATGCTCGGCCGGAATGCCCTCGGCCCGGAGGTCGAATTCTCGCCTTTTAATGAAGATAATTCTGAAATACGCAGGGCGCAGATGGGGCTCATGAAACGGGTGATTGGAACGCTCTTGACTGAAATCGTCGACCAGGCCAAACCGTTCGAATCCGGCTCCGACCCTGCCGCAACTTGCCCCGACTGTCCCTACGCTTATATGTGCGACCGGAGAATGTGAAGAGGGCGGCTGAAAAAAGCTCTATGATTTTTTCAGCTGGGCGCAGGTGATGCCGCGGGGATTGAAACACTTGTTGCAGGAGATGCACTCGGACTTGGATACCTCGCCCAGCCGGAATTTACGAACAAGAAAGGGTTCGCGGATCAGCGGCCGGCTGAGCGAAATCAGGTCGACTTTTCCCCCGCGGACGTAGCTTTCCATCATGGCCAAGGTTCGATTCCCGCCCAGTCCAAACACCGGGATGCGCAACGCCGCTTTGAATCTGGCCGCGCTCTCGACGAAATAGCCTTCCTCGGCTTCGGATCTCAAACCTTGCCAGACCGATCCCTTTCCGGCTTCGGACATTCCTCCGCTGACTTCGAGGCCGTCGAGGCCCGCTTCCTCGGCCATGGCCGCCATCTGGATGCTTTCCTCGATCCGCAGGCCGGCCGGCAGGAAGTCGGTCGCATTCCATTTGGCGATCAGGGGGAAGCTCGTCCCGTTCGCTTCTTTGATCCCGTGGACGATCTCGATAACGATCCGGGCTCGATTCGCCGCCGTCCCTCCCCAATCATCGCTCCGCCGGTTCGTGTGAGGAGAGATGAAGCTGCTGAGCAAATATCCGTGGGCGACGTGGATCTGAACGCCATCGAAACCGGCCTGTTTTGCCCTGCGCCCGGCCCGGACGAAATCGTCGATAATCGTCCTGATTTCGTTGCCGGTCATCTCCTTCGGCGTGAGCTTGAACGTCGGCTCGAACACGGCGGAGGGAGCAATCGGCGTGCATCCGCAGAATTTTTCCTTGGTTTGTCGGCCGGCATGGGCGATTTGGACAAAGATCTTCGAGCGGTAGCGATGCACCGGCGGAGGAATTTTGGCCAGGGCTTCGACCAAGCGGTCATCATAAATGCCGGTCTGTTTGAGGCTGGCCTTGCCGTTCGGATTCACAAAGGCATGCCCGGTGATAATCAGTCCGACTTCGCCTTCGGCCAGCCGGGCATAGAGATCGACATGTCGTGATGTCGGAGTCCCGTCATCTTCCGCCATGAACTCATGCGTCGCCGACCTGACGAATCTGTTGGGGACGCGGATCGCGCCTATGTCAATAGGAGTGAATAAGATCGAATCCTGGTTAAGGCTGGCCATTGGCTGATTTTCTCCTCAAAATCCAAATATTTGGATTTTCGACCGGCCTATTTTATTCGATCGGCCGATAAATATCCATGGAATTCCTAGGACACAGGAAAATTTAAAAAACTGATCTCAACTCTGTACCGGTAATCACCCTAAGGTCCCATAGCGGAAGGGGGCCGAAGCAGGGAACAGACGGGACTGGTTCCCGGGGGACCGAGGGTGATTCCGGTGCCGAGTTGAATCCGCGTGGCTCCGACGGTATACCCCGAGCTCCCCTTGAAATTTAATCATGATCCCGCTATTTTGGACTTGAGATGCAACGATTTTCGAGACGGCGGGGTTTGGAATCATTGGATATGGATGAACAGAGGCTCGTCAGCCGATTGCAGACGGGCGATGAGTCGGCCCTTGCCGAGATCGTTCGGCACTACAAGGATAGGATTGTGAATTTTATTTATCAAGTCACGGGCGATTATCAGAAAGCGGTCGACCTCTCGCAGGAGACATTCATCCGCGTTTATTTCAAGGCCGACAAGTACAAGCCGATCGCTCCCTTTTCCTCTTGGGTCTATACCATCGCCTCCAACCTGGCCAAGACCGAGCTGAAAAAACGCCGGCGGGTGAGTCTTGTTTCGCTCGACGACGTTTTGCCGAGCGTGGAGATCAGCACCCCGAGCAGGGAGTCCTCGGATTCCGGTCTGGCCAAAAACCTGCGGCAGGCCCTGGACGCCCTCAACCCTCGGTACAGAATTCCCGTGGTCCTCAAGGACATGGAGGGTTATTCGCAGGAGGAAATCGCGCGGATGATCGGCAGACCGGTGGGCACGGTCAAAGCCAGGATCAGCCGCGGAAGATTGATGTTGAAAAAACAGCTGGAAAAAGCCACCAAGGCCGACATCGTCTATAAAAAGCAGGAGATTTTCGATGGAAGATATTAGCCTTTTACGAAAACTCGAACGGGTCACCGCTCCGCCCGATTTCGAAGAGCGGGTGCTGACCCAGCTGGCCCGGAGGCGCGCCTCCGCCGGCCAAGCGCGAAGGGTTCAGGTGTTCCGTTATTCTCTGGCGGGAGCGGCGGCCGCGCTTTTCCTCTGCTTCCTGGTCCTGAACGTGTTCGTCCTAAAGACGGGCGGGCCGGGCGACATGGCCGGGCCTCTCGCTCAAAACGATCAAAACCGGAGCGGCGTTCTCCCGGTCATGGAAACCGTCGATTACGGACGCGAGGTCCGGAGCGCATCTCTTGACCCGCGAGCCGTCTACATTCTCGAAAATGTTTCATACGCATCCAATCCTCAAATCAAATATTAGGAGGTTTTGAACCGATGATCAGTCACATAAAAACAACGGCGACATTTCTTCTCCTGGCCTTCGCCGCAGCCGCAAGCGTCGCGGCCGCTCTCCCCGGCGCGGCGGCGCCGGCGATCGATGAAAAAAAGATCGAAGCGATCGCTAAAATGGTCGCGCCGTCCGTCGTCAGGGTCGAAGCGCGGAACGGCGTTTACAAAGTCGCGACCGGCGTCGTCATCGATAAGGACGGACATATCGTCACCACCGCCTTGATCTCCCCCCGGGAGGGAAAGATCACTGTCGTCACGGCCGATGGAAAGAAAATCGCGGCCGAATTCAAAGGCTTAGACACCCAAACGCAAATCGCGGTCATTCAAGCCAAAGAGAAAACGCTGATGCCGATCGCCCTCGGGAAATCGGCCGACCTCAAACCCGGCGCCTGGATCGGCGTGATCGGACTCTCTCCGGAACAAACGACGGCCGTAACCCAGGGCATCGTGAGCTCGGTGGCCGCCGACAAGATCCGCTTAAATGTCTGGGTCGTTCCCGGCGCGAGCGGAAGCCCGGTGGTTAACGAAGCCGGCCAGATGATCGGTTTGCTTCGGGGCCCGTATATCGACGATTCCACCGTCCTTTTTGAGTTCCGCGAGCGGCAAATGGTCGGGTCCGGGACCGTCTTGAGCCGGGCCGAAGCCCCTTCGGCCGGAATGGCCCTGGCCGTTCCCGTCGACGTCGTGAGCTCGGTGGCCGCGGATATTAAAAAGAGCGGCAAAGTCGAGCGAGGATGGCTGGGGGTTTCGGTCGGAGAAAGCGACGGCAAGGTCGAGATCACGTCCATAGACCCGAAGAGCCCGGCCGAGCTGGCCAAGCTCAAGGTCGGAGACGTCATTCTCAAGATCGATAAGGTCGACATCACTTCAGGGCCGACGCTCTCGACCGAAGTCCGGAAGCGGAAACCCGGAACGGATGTCACGGTCAGGGTCGAACGCGAGGGCAAACCGCTGGACGTGAAGGTCAAACTGGGCGAATACACGGAGGTCGAAGCCAGGAAGGAGCTCGAACTGGCGTTCCCCCGTCTTTTCCCCCCGAATAGCCCCCTGCCGGAATTCCGCAACCTGCCGAAAACCGCTCCGCTTCCCCTGACCCCGGAAGGCCGATGGAATAACTTCACCCTTCTCGAGAATCGGAAATTCATCGGCGTGACCCTCCAGGAATTGACCAAGGAGATGGCGGAATTCTTCGGCGCCAAGGACGGCTACGGACTTTGGGTGGCTGAGCTAGAGGACGACAGTCCGGCGAAAAAAGCCGGGGTGAAAGTCGGCGATGTCATCCTCAGGGCCGACGGCAAGAAGGTCGAATCGGCGACCGAGCTCAGCGCAATGATTCAGGACAAAAAGAAGGGCGAAAGAATCACGCTCGAAATCATCCGCGACAAGAAACCGCTGACGCTCGAGGTCGAAATCACCGAAGAGGAGCGGAGCCTGGAGAGCGTTTTCGGCTGGAGCGACGAGGCGAGCAAAAAACTCGTCCAGGAATATCAGAAATCCTATCAAGACTATCAAAAGCAGATGAAGGAGTTTCAGAAGTCGGGCCAGGACAATCTCCGGAAGCTCACGGACGAGTTGCAGAAGAACAGCAAGGAGATGACCCAGGAACTGCAAAAAAGCAAGGAATTAGGCTCGATCTTTCGCTTATTCCGGAATACCTATCGAATCTGAGTTGATGGGGGACAGGTCGCGGGCTTAACCGCCGACCTGTCCTTCTTCTTATAAATCCAGCCACTTGTTCAGATAATCTTCGAATTCCTCGGGAGAGAGCCGGCGGCTCTCGAAAAATCCCCGGCCCTGGCGCTGGCGGATGGCCTCGTAGAGAATAATCCCCACGGAAACCGACAGATTCAAGCTTTGGACCATGCCGAACATCGGAATCTTGACTCTATAATCCGCCAAACTTAAGGCCGCGGCCGAAGTCCCCTCGGATTCGTTGCCGAAGACGATGGCCGTCGGCTTGGTGAAGTCGACCTGGGTATGACTTACGGTGTCCGGCCCGAGATGCGTCGCGGCGATTTGGAATCCTTGTTCCTTGAGCCGCGTCAGGCAATCGCCCGTCGAAGGATGGAAATGGAAATGGATCCACTTGTCGGCGCGGGTCGTGATCGCTTTGTTGATGGGCAGCGGGTCCTCGCTCGAGCCGATGATGTCGACATGAAGGATTCCCGCGGCATCGCAGGTCCGCAGGACGGCATTGGCATTGTGGGTGTTCGTCACATCCTCGAGGACGACGCGAAGATCCGGCTGGCGGAAGGATAAGATCTGGGTGACTTTGGCGATACGTTCTTCGGTCGGCATGAGCGTCCCAGCGCAACACGATACTTTGCGCGTTCTCTCTGAATTATACATCGGTTCGTATGAAAAATGGCGAAAAAATTGACAAATGCCGGGAGTGGAGCGCGCGGAATTCGGGGAGATGGAGTCCTTGGAGTTCAAAAACGGAATAAAAGCAGTTTGGCGATCAGAACCGCCCAGACTATGCTCGCTCCGAGAAGGGCCCGATATTCTCTGTTCTTCTTATAGAGCGCCCAGCGGCATTTCGACCCACGGGCCCCGGGATAGCTCTTCAGTCCCGGGAAAAAAAGAGGGACTTTGTTTTTATATTCTTCATATTCCCGGGGAAAAAGGCGTTTCATCCGCTCCCGCTCTTCTTTGATGACCGGGGGATAGAAGATCAGGAAATAAAGGAGAAATATTGCTACGCCCCAAATTGAATTCGCGCTGATGGCGATGCTCAGCCCGAGGATGAAATTGCCCAGATAAAGGGGATTTCGGGTATACCGGTATGGACCGGACGTGGCCAGCTCTTTCCCTTTTTTGATATGGCCGGAGGCCCAGGCCCGGATCACGAGGCCGACCAGGCAGAGCGACGCGCCGACGATGATCGCGATCCAGGCCGGCTTGGCGAGGACAATGGTGGCTACGAGAGCGAAGACGCTGGCCCGGACTCTCCAACGGTAGATTTTTTGAATCAGAGTGTCTTTAGGCATTTTCCCGCACACACGATTTGATGAGGGCAAGGACCTCGTCCGGCTTTGCCCGATCGAGACATTCGGTGGACTCGCAGTCGCGCCGATAACAAAGACTGCAGGACATCGGATGATAAACGATTTTATCCGCCGAACGAAAGGGCCCGTTTCTCCGAGGGTCGGTCGGCCCGAATATCCCGATGACGCGGACGCCGAGGGCGCATGCCGCTTGCAGGGCGAAGGTATCTCCGCTGACGAGGAGGGCGGCGCCTTGAACCAAAGCCAGGATTTCCTTGACCGTCAGAAACGGGGCCATCGGGACGCCGGTTTCCTGGCTAACGAACTCCGCAATCGCTTCCTCCTCAGGCGTTCCCCAGAGAAGGAGGGAGGCGAGGCTTTCGTTCTTCAATTCGTTGAGGACAGCGATCCAGCTTTCGGCGGACCAACGCTTGGTCGGCCAGGCCGCCCCGACGTTGAAGAGGATAAGCTTCCGGTCCGCGTTCCAGCAGCCTTGGTCGATTTTAGCGAGAACCTCTCGCCGGGCTTCCTCCGGGATTGTCAGGGGAAAATCGAATTTGTCCGCTTTGATCCCGACGAGTTCGAGGAGCTTCAAGTTTTTACGAATGACGTGGTCCTCTTCCGTGACCGGCTCGAGCCGGCGCGTGTAAAAAAACGCGGCCGCCGGTTCCTTGAGGTTGCGGCGGTCGAACCCGAACCTGTGGCGAGACCCCGACAGCCAGGCGATCAACCCGGATTTGAGGAGTCCCTGAAAGTCGAGCGCGGTTTGGTGCCTTCGTCTGATCTTTTTTCGCCATCGGCGCGACCCGACGACGATGACTTCATCGATCCCGGAGACGAAATCCAGGATCGGCCGGCTCTTTTCCTCGATCACCCAGGCGATCCGCGCTCCGGGAAAGCTCTTCCGAAGAGCGGCGAATGCCGGGAGCGTATGGATGACGTCTCCCAGGGAGCTTGTTCGGATGATCAGAAAATCCTCCATAGGCTAGGCTCTCGTCCGCGGGCTGGAACATGCGATGCGTCTCAGAATCCTGGGGATAGTATCCGAGGTCGAGCGGATCTTGGGCCCCCCGGCAATGGCGATCCGTCCTCCATAAGACAAAACTGTGTCGCGCTCGGGCACGGAATATTTCGTATAATCCGACCCTTTGGCGTGGACGTCGGGTTTGAGAGCCAAAAGGATTTTCTCGACGTTCGGCTCGGCGAAAATCGTGACATAATCCACGCAGCCCAGCGCCGCGAGGATTCCGGCGCGCTCTTGTTCGGGGAGGATCGGGCGTCCCCGGCCTTTGAGCTTCCGGACCGAGGCATCGCTGTTGAGGGCAACAACCAGAATATCTCCCCGTTTTTTCGCCGCTTCAAGGTAGCGGATATGGCCGGCGTGGATCAGGTCGAATCCGCCATTAGCCAAAACCACGGTCCGCCTTTTATTTTGTTCGCGGTTGACGATCCGCGCGAGCTGGGGGAGCGTCTTAAGTTTCTTCAATTTTCGGCGATGATGGCCTGTTTGAGCTCGAGCGGAGAGACGGTCGCCGTCCCTTTTTTCATGACGACGATGCCCCCGGCGTAGTTGGCGAGGCGCGCGGCTTGTTTGAAGGTCGCGCCTCCGGCCAGGGCGGCGGTGAAGACGCTGATGACGGTGTCGCCCGCGCCAGTGACATCGACGATATCCGTCGTCCCGGATATGGGGAGGAAAAACGGCGGCCGATTTTTTTCAAAGAGGGCCATTCCTTTGGAGCCGCGGGTGATGAGCAAAGCGGCCGTTTGGAGCTTGCCGAGGAGCGATTTGCCGGCCGAATTGATAACGGCGGGATCCTCATCAAGGCGGATTTTGAGCGCGTCTTCGACTTCCGGCTCGTTCGGCGTGGCGATGGTCGCGCCCTTAAAGGACAAAAGCCTGAATCGAGAATCGAGGGTCACCGGCTTGTCCGATTTCTTGAAACCGGGCAAGATGGATTGATAGATGTCTTCCTTGACCGTGCGGTAATGGTAGTCCGAGATGAGCAGGGCGTCGCACGCCTTCCGCGCCCGTTCGAGCGCGCGCCGGATTTTCGTTTTCAAGGAGGTCGTTTCCGGGACGGCACCTTCGCGGTCGATGCGGAGTATCTGTTGCTTTTTTGTGTTTTCCTCTCCGGCCAGAATCCTCGTCTTCAGCGGCGTCGGATAAGCCGGATCGACGATCAGATTTTCCGTCTTGACTCCGTGTTTTTTCAAAATCCTGACGACGGCCCGGCCGGAATCGTCTTTCCCAATCACGCCGATCGGCACGGGCGTTGCGCCGAGGGCCTTGAGATTGAGAAGAGCGTTCCCGGCTCCGCCCAGAGAAAATTCCTTTTTCTGATAGGAGAGGATCAGGACCGGGGCTTCCCGCGAAATACGGCTCGTATGCCCGAAGAGATATTCGTCAAGGATGATATCGCCCCAGACGGCGATCTTCACCTGGGAGAATTTATCGATGATGGCAAAGAGCTGTCGGGTATCTTCCTTCATGTCAATCAGCGAAGATTTATTATCAAAATAAAGAAGAAAGGTCAAATAAGAAAGATCGGGTGTGCCGCTCCGGGCCGCGCGGATTTTGGGGACATGTTCCGAATTTCCGGGGACATGTTCCGAATTTCTGTATTCGGCACGTGTCCCCGAGTTCTCAGGGATCGGATGGCGATCGCCCGGTCTCACTCCTGAGTTCTATTGAAAAATCCGGACGAATCGTCTATAAATAGAGCCACGCCGGAGTGGCGGAACTGGCAGACGCGCTGGACTCAAAATCCAGTGAACCGAAAGGCTCGTGTGGGTTCGATTCCCTCCTCCGGCACTTTTAAAATCAGCAACTTAGGCCCATGATGCGGGCCTGTATCCGTGAGCGGTCAAAGTAGCCAAAATACGCCAAAAAAGGCCCTTTTCAGTGCTCAACACGAAAGGTGACACGAAAGGTCGTTTTCGCCCGAGTGCGTCTTAACCTTTAGCCAATTGACTAAACTGGGTCAACCGGCAGAGCAGCGGACTCTTAATCTGCGGGTTGTAGGTTCGAGTCCTACACGGGTCATTCCCAAATCCCCCCATATACCCGAGAAAACCCTTGAAAATGCTCCGGTTCCGGAGTCTCGGTTCATCGTCTCAATTTTATCAATTATCCCCCTTTTTCGCCGTTGACAGCCACAAATTAGCCACAATTTGGCATATAATAAAACCCCTAACTGAAGAATCATCGCAGAATCTATCGGGAGGATCGATTAATGCCAAACGAAACTTTTCGAAGCAGGCTCGTTTCCCAGATAAGTAGTGGCATCTCTTTATCCGACGATGCAGTCCGGGCGAATCATCCAGGCCTTGCGGGAAGAATAAGGGAACTCGCTGCTAAGTATATAATTTCCCCGTTTCTTCCCGAAGATTTTCAAATTGCTCGATCGGGGAAGATAATCGATTGTCTCGGAAATGAATCCAGGGAGTTGGATCTTATTATTTATAGCAAAAAAAAACTTCCACCCGTTGTGTTCGAGTCCGAGCCTCTGTTCATTCCATCAGAAGCAGCGTACTATGCGATAGAAATTAAGAGCAAGCTTACGGCCACAACTGTAAAAGACGCGATCGAAAAGGCTATTCAACTACATCAAAATATAAAATATGGGCCCGGGGTGTTTACGGATGATGATAAAGGGGTGAAACAAGTTATTTCGCCTGTCTTGTCATCTCTTTTTGGATTTTCTTCTGATCTCGTAGGCAGCGGAAAAACTGAGCTAGATAGGTTTAAAGAATTGGTGGGGGATCCCTCGAAGTTTGGATGTATGACTTCAATATGTTCTGTTGGGAAAGGAACGTGGAGATGGGTGCATCGAAAGAATTCCTGGGTATTTTATCCCCCAACGGAAAATTATTATGAAGTAATTGACTACCTTGCCGGCATTTCTAATACTCTTCATAAAATAGATCAAGGGAGAGGCTTCCCTAGGCTGGGGACTTATCTTATGAGCCCAGAAAGAGGAATTGAGGTGAGCTAATGGATCAACTCGGGGCCTTAAGCGCCGACCTTATTCTGACCGACTCGATAAACGATCGATTTCCCGTGGCGTTTGGCCCTAATGCGGAAATTGTTCACGAGCGTCGAGTAAATTTCGGCCAAATCTTTTTTTCGTTTGTTGGAAAAATGACGGAGTAGCATCCGCTGAGTTATTCTCTTTTTAGGCTGTGCATGGATAAATCGGCCGACACACTGAGCAAACCTCATCGAAGCCCAGTTATTCTTGACCTTGGACTTGACCGGATCCATCCGGTAATAGTCAAGGTATCGCTTCCGCTGAAGACTTTCGATGAGCTTGACGAAATGATCGCTCTCGAACCTGGTCTTATAGGTACATACGACATCGTAGTCAAGAAGCGAGTCCTCTTCGAAGCCCTGCTCACTTAGGGAGCCGAAGATTTCCCTAATCCGTCGAAGGTACGGCGCCTTCTTGTACCTCTCACGAAAATTCAAAATGGTCAGAGTAGCGGAATGCTTATGATTCACCGCGAGGTCCTCTGTCTTGATCCGCCAGACAAGCCAGTCAAGAAAGAACATGAATTTTCCTCTTGGCTGTCCTGGCTTTTTTTTTCTCTTCCGAAACTCGGCGTAGAGGCAGGCAGGGCAAAGGCAAGGTGCCGGATGGGTCTTCCCGGCGATTAGCTGCTGGAGCGTACGGCCGGCCTCGTCTGTCATTAAATCATAGTCTTTTGTCATATCTCGTTTTCAAGTTCTACCCATCTCAAGTGTCATAATAC
>Ga0214473_10003963_pt1 | contig 17828 bp, 22 predicted proteins | sample RVTome_7_FD_203509 | JGI IMG/M metagenome (GOLD analysis project Ga0214473, IMG submission 203509) | Soil microbial communities from uranium-contaminated site in the Upper Colorado River Basin, Wyoming, United States - RVT98D197 | ecosystem: Environmental > Terrestrial > Soil > Contaminated >... | reverse complement strand
AGCAGGCCCCGTCGGTATGGATGGTTACAACGTTGGTCATGATGTGCCTGCGGCGTCGGAGAAACGGCCCATAGCCTAACCAGGCGTGCCGAGGCGGGGATTAGTCATGCCGCCGGGACCGTCCGCAATTCGCGCGGCAGGTTGAAGACAATGCTCTCGCGTTGCGCGCCGCTCGCCGAGACCTTGATGTCGAAGCGCTGCGCAAAGGCGTCCACCACCTCGTCGACCAGCGTCTCCGGCGCCGACGCACCTGCCGAGATGCCCAGCGTCCTTATCCCCTCGAACCGCGCCCAATCGATCTCGCTCGCCCGGTCCACCAGCATCGCCTGCCGGCAGCCGGCCCGCTCGGCCACTTCCACCAGCCGCAGCGAGTTCGACGAATTGCGCGAGCCCACCACGATCATCGCATCGACATGTGGGGCCACGCGCTTGACCGCTTCCTGACGGTTGGTCGTGGCGTAGCAGATATCTTCCTTGTGCGGCCCGGCGATCGAGGGGAAGCGCCGCTTCAGCACGTTGACGATCTCGATCGTGTCGTCGACCGATAGCGTCGTCTGCGTGACGAAGGCCAGCGGTGCGGTGTCCAGGGGAGCGAACGCCTCGGCGTCCGCCACCGTCTCGACCAGGCTGATCCCGCCCTCGGGCAATTGTCCCATCGTACCGACGACCTCGGGGTGCCCCTTGTGGCCGATGAGCACGATATGGTGCCCCTCGCTGTGGTGGCGCTGCGCCTCCACATGCACCTTGCTCACCAGCGGGCAGGTGGCGTCGAGAAGGAACATCTTCCGTGCGGCGGCGTTGGCCGGCACGCTCTTGGGCACGCCGTGGGCCGAAAACACCACCGGTGCCTCCGTATCGGGGATCTCGTCGAGCTCTTCGACGAACACGGCGCCTTTGTCTCTCAGCCCGTCCACCACATATTTGTTGTGGACGATGGCGTGCCGCACATAGACCGGCGCACCGTATTTCTCGAGCGCCAGCTCCACGATCTGGATCGCCCGATCCACGCCGGCGCAAAAACCGCGCGGCGCGCAGAGCGTTATGTCAAGTTGCGGCCTCTTTTGCATAGGACAGCAAATGCTTTCTAAGCTCGGCCAAGTCAAGTGTTGCGGCGCGGTTGGGGCCTAGGCAATATGCGCGAAGTGTTGAGGACGTCCCCGTGACCCTGGCCCAGGAAATGTTCGCAGTTGCGCCGGCGCTGGGCAAGGCGAACTTGTCGGCCGCGCAGGAGTCGCTCCTCGCCGGAAAAGCCCGCTGGCTGCATCTGGCGGCCGAGGCCGGCCTGCCGGTTGTTCCCACTATCGCCATCACCCGCGCCGCCTGGGAAGCGCTGCAGGCCGAACGCCGCCACCACGACAGCCGGTTGCGCACCCATTGGGTGGCGACGCTGTTTCGCTTGGTCGGCCGCGACGGCAGGCCGCCGGCCCTCGTGGTCCGCACCTCGGCCGAACAGCATTCAAAGGGTCTGATGCCGGCGCGCATCGGGGTTCCGCCGCCCGCCAACGAGGCCGAATCCGTCGATCCGGCAAAACCTCTTGCCCGGGCCATCAGCGACGCCTTCGAGTCCTATGGATCGAGCGCCACGGGCTGGACCGGGACGGAAAAGAGTGCCACCCGCGGCGGCCACATCGTCGTCGTCCAGGCTCTGGCCGTTGGCGAACTCAAGCATTTTCTGACCCGCGACCATCAGACCGGCGTTCTCGGTCCGGCTGCCCCAACCGGCGGGATGCTCGGCCGGCTGCCAGAAGGGGCCGAGGAACTGGCGGCCAAGCTCGACGCGATGTCGGGGCAAGTGCTCGCCTGCCTCGCCACCGTCGAGGGCGACGCCATCAGGCTGGTCTCGGCGCGTCCGGCCCGCATCAGCGCCGCCGCCGAACTCGAGGCCGCGGTCGACCGCGTCAATCGCGGAGTGTGGACTGCGAGCGATGCCGTCGCCCGCACCGATCCCGCCCGCCTGCAGCAGATGTTGCATCCGCGGTTGAAGTCACCCGACAGCGCCGATGTGATCGCCACCGGGCTCGGCGTTTCCCCCGGCGCCGCCAGCGGCGCGATTGTCTTCACAGCTGAAGACGCGGCGCGGATGAAGGCGCGCGGCCGCCACTGTATTCTCGTGGTCACCGAAACCGGCCCGGCCGACATCCAGGGCATGAAGGCGGCGACGGGCATCCTCACCGCGCGCGGCGGCATGACCAGCCATGCCGCGGTGGTCGCGCGCATCACCGGCAGGCCGTGCGTCGCCGGTGTCCGCAGCCTCAGCGTCGATATCGCCGAGATGACCTGCCGCATCGGCGATAGGGAGTTCCGCGCTGGCGACCGCATCACCATCGACGGCACCGATGGCAACGTCTATCTGGGCGCGCTGCAGCTCAGCCAGCCCCACATCGGCGGCGCCATCTCCAAACTCCTCGGCTGGTCCGACGTCAGCCGCGACATCGAAGTTCGCGCCAACGCCGAGACGGTTGAATCGGTCAAGACCGCGCTCAGCTTCGGCGCCGAGGGCATCGGCCTTGCCCGCTCCGAGCACATGTTCTTTTCCCGCGAGCGCATGGTGGCTCTCCGCCGCATGATCCTTTCGGAGGATGAGGACGATCGCGCCAAGGCCCTGACCGGCCTCGTCGATTTCCAGACCGGCGACTTTTCGGCGATCTTTACCGCCATGCAGGGCCGGCCAGTGTGCGTGCGGCTCTTCGATCCGCCGCTGCACGAATTCCTGCCCCGCACCGACGAGGATATCGAGGAGACCGCAAAGTCCCTCGGGCTCGGTTCGCGGGCGCTGCGCCTGCGGCTCGAACGGCTGGCCGAGGTCAACCCGATGCTGGGCCATCGCGGCGTCCGGCTGGCCATCACCTATCCCGAAATCCTCGAAATGCAGATGCAGGCGCTTCTGGCCGGCGTCCGCGAAGCCTCGCATCGCCAGGCCGAGCCGGTGACGCTCGAAGTCATGGTGCCCTTCGTTTCGACCGTGAGCGAGGTCACTTGGATCCGCGATCGCGTCATGACCATCGTCGACGCGGCGGATCTACCTGCGGCAGCGCGCGCGCGGTTTGCCTTCGGCACCATGATCGAATTGCCGCGCGCGGCCTTGCGCGCCGGCGACATTGCCCATGCGGTGGACTTCTTCTCCTTCGGCACCAACGATCTGACCCAGACCACCTACGGCATCTCGCGCGACGACGCCCCGGCCTTCCTCGCCGCCTACCAGCGCAAGGGCCTCTATGATTTCGACCCCTTCGTCACCCTCGACCAGAAGGGCGTCGGCGAAATCATCAGCATCGCCATCGAGCGCGGCAAGGCCGCCAACCCGAACCTGAAGATCGGCATCTGCGGCGAGCATGCCGGCGATCCCGCCTCGCTCAAATTCTTTGCCGGCCTCGACGTCGACTACGTCAGTTGCTCGCCCTACCGCGTCCCCGTCGCGCGGCTGACGCTGGCGCAGTAACGGGGCTATTCGCGCTCCTGCGGTGTCCAAGCGGTACGCTCGGAGCCCATCTCTCCCGCCTGCGGGAGAGAAAGGACTTGCGCGGTTTGGCGATCCCCGGGCGAAGACCCGGGGACAGACCGCCCTTGCAAATCCAACAGAGGGGTGGGCCCCAAGCACGAAGGCTCAAAGCGACCGATGCCGCCCCAATCCTGCCCGCTGTTAACCACATCTGCTTCATCACGGCGCCCATTTTGCGCTGTTTACGGGAAGCTAACCCTAATCATCCATGATCCAAGAGGTCGGCATTCTAAACATGCGCCACGGTATCGGTAGCGGCGTGTGGCTAGAGCGGGGGAAGCGCGCGTTGCGCAGTCGTCTGGGCCGTCACCAGTTGCGTTGCGTGAGTAGTAAAGCGTTCTTGATGGCCCTACCTGTAAGGACCCTGCGAGCCGAAAGGGCTCAGGCCGAGCTTGTGCTCCTCAGAGCTCTGGCCGGAGCGGCGTTCACTCTGTTCAGCTATGCCACGCTTACCTCCGGCGCCGTCGGCCCGGCCTTCGGCTCCATCGCCGAAGTCGCTCTTGCGCCGCGCGCCAGCCTCGCCCACACCGGCGACGACGTCATCATCACCGGCTCGGTCGATCACATCTTCGCCGCCGCAACGCTTGTCGGCCCCAATCGTGCCGAAAAGCAGGATCGGCTCCGCCCGCTCCCCGACGTCATGGCGGTGGCCAGCAGCTTCGACAACATCCGCGCCCGCTTGGCGTCGCTGCGCGCGCCAAAGGTTACGGCAACGCCCGGGCCGGCTGTGACCCCACCGGGTGTAACTGCCGCAGTCGCACCCGTCGCCGTCGCCTCGCTGGCGCCTGAACTGGTGTCTCCCGCGCTCGACGCCATCGATGACGCCGCCGCCCCCGGCTCGGGCGCGCCCATGCCCAAAACGCTCTCCCAGCAGATCGCCTATGCCCGCGCCGACGCCCCGGTCACCGTCTTCGACGGCACCGTCAAGAGCAAGAGCGGCAAGAAGGTCTCGGCCAAAGAACTCAACTGCATGGCAACCGCCATCTATTTCGAGGCGCGCGGCGAAAGCTATCGCGGCCAGGTTGCGGTCGGGCAGGTGGTCATGAACCGTGTCTCCCACAAGCTCTATCCCGACACCATCTGCGGCGTGGTGTTCCAGAACAAGAGCAAGCGCAACGCCTGCCAGTTCTCATTCGCCTGCGACGGCATCCCCGAGCGCGTCTACGACAAGAAGGCCTGGGCCCAGGCCGAAGAGATCGCCAAGGGCGTGGCCTCCGGCGACCTCTATCTCACCGAGGTCGGTTACGCGACCCACTACCACGCGACCTATGTCTATCCGCACTGGGCCCCCCGCATGAAGAAGGTGACCAAGATCGGTCTCCACGTCTTCTATCACTTCAAGCGCGGCTGGAAGTTCGGCTAGCGTAGCCCCCAACGTGGACTGACTGGTCACCCCACCGGTCCGTCATCCCCGGACGCCGCGAAGCGGCGATCTCGGGGACCCATAGGGGCTATCGGTTGGGCACTAGCTCCCCCCACCCACCGCCGGTGGGTAGGTAGACGGCTGAGCGCCTCTCAGCAGTACGCCGCCTCGCCGATGAACACGCAGTTGCCCTCGTCGCTCGTGACCAACTGGCCGCCCTCGAACGGGGTGATGGTGACGAATGATCCGGCGTCGATCTCCTTGAACGCCACCCACCCCAAGCCACCCGACCAGAGGGCGATTTGTCCCAAGGACGCGCGTTTGGGTTCCTTGTGGATGCCGGGATAGCGGATGTGCGCCGAGGCCAGCCCGTCGCTCGAATAGGTGCCGGTGGGCGTCGTAAAGATCTCGACGAACTCGGTCCGGCCATAGCCGATCTTGCGAACGGTCCTGGTTTTCACGACGTCAGTCGAAACGCTGGGTTCGACCGTGAAATCGAACTTGACCAGAATGTCGGTATCGAACCGCGGCGGCCAAAGCTCGTCCTTGGTGCTGAGCAGGGTCCTCGCCGGCTCTTCGTCCGCCAGCGCTGGAGGCAGCAGACTGGGCGCCGCCAGCATGCCGGCAGCGAGCAGCCCGATGATTGAGCCGCCGGTGATAAAGCGCAGATAGTCCGACATGGCTAGCCTCCCGCTGAGGGGTTCTTCTTAACCCTTCATCAACCATGTTCGCTCGATCGCGTCAAAATGGAACGCCCGTTAATCTTAACTTCACCATACGGTGGAGAACGGGTGCTAGCGGTGGGCAGCAGCGCTCAGGTTCTCGACGGCGGCGACGAACCGGTCATGTGCCTCCCGAGTCGGCCACGGCCGGATCAGCCGGTCGAACTGGTCGAGATCGAAGGCGGGGACGGTCGGCTCGCCAAACAGCCGCCGCGCTTCGTCCGCCTCGAAGCCAGCCAGGTGGACCGCCTCGAAGAAGGCCGCTTCCTTGTCGGCCTTCTTGATCTGCTTGCTGAGCGACGCAGGCGGCACTGCGCCCATCGAGAACCGCAGGTGGATGGCGCCGAGCAGCCGGTTCTCCACCTCCTTGTAGTTGCCGCCCATCGCTGCCTTGAACGGCGAGATCAGGTCGCCCATCACGTATTCGGGCGCATCGTGCAGCAGCGCGTAGAGCAGGGCCCTGGCGTCCGCCTGGGGGTTCAGCGCCCGGAAGATTTCCAGCACCAGCACCGAATGCTGAGCCACCGAGAACGGATAGTCCCCCTGCGTCTGCCCATTCCAGCGCGCCACCCGTGCAAGCCCATGGGCGATGTCGGAAAGCTCGACGTCCAGCGGCGATGGATCGAGCAGATCGAGCCGCCGGCCGCTCAGCATCCTCTGCCAGGCCCGGTCTTTTCCGCGTGCCATGATGATCCCCCAACCCCTCACCCGCCCTCCGGTGCTCCCTCTCGCGCAAGGCGAGAGGGGAGCACCGAGCATGCGGTTCATGTGCCTCTTCCTTCTCCCCTCGCGGGAGAAGGTGGCGCGAAGCGCCGGATGAGAAGTTTAAGGATTAGTCTGCCGGCGCCGATTCGCCAAAGCCGTAAGTCGCCCACTCCGGCAGCGTCAAAGTGACCGGCTTGCCTGCGACCGTCGCTGACTCTGGATCCTCGATCCGGTCCAGCCGCAGGATCGCCACGGCCTTGCCATCGACGACCTGCCCGACGACACCCGCCTCGCGCCCACCCACCATCACCGGCGCGCCTGCTTCGGCGTCAATTCCCGAAACGATCACCGGCCGTCGCCGCGCCGTACCGCGGTGCTGCATGCGGCTGACCACTTCCTGGCCGACATAACAGCCCTTCTTGAAATCGACGCCATCGAGGAAATCCATGCCGATATCGTGCGGGAACGTCGTGTCGGCGGCAAAGTCCGGCCCCAACTCGGCGACGCCCGCCGCGCTGCGTGCCCCCGCAAAGGCGCCGTTATCGGCTTCCCATGCCTTTGCCTCGTCGCGCGTGGCGATCACCCGCCAAGCCAAGCCGGCCGCGCGTGGGTCGGCATTGACCATGCCGTCGGCCTCGGCGCTATCGCTCCATCCTATAGCGTGGCTTTCCCGCAGGTCTTCGATCTCGACGGCTGCACGCAGCTTGTACATCCGCATGCGCTTGAAGAAGGCCTCGGCGACGCTCTCGTCCACATCGAGCCAGAATGCGCCGTCCGCCCAGGAGCTCAGCCCCTCGGCCTGGATCTTGCCCTGCGGCGATAGCAGCGCCCACCATACGGCCAGACCCGGCTCAGCCAGCAGCCGCCCGGTCACCACGTCGAACAGCAGTTTTTGCGCATCCGCCCCCGAGAACCGGAACAGCGCGCGCGACGGACGGAGGATTGTGACCATGGGTTGCTTCCGCTAAACCGCTTTTGACACACCGGCGGATAAGACACATGGCGCACTACGACGCGATCTTCAAGAACGGCACGCTCGTCAATCAGGACGGCACCCACGCCGCCGATATCGGTGTGACCGGTGGCCGTGTCGCCGCACTCGGCGATCTTTCCTCGGCTTCAGCCGCCCAAACCCTCGATTGCCGCGGCCTCCACATCCTCCCCGGCGTCATCGACACCCAGGTGCACTTTCGCGAGCCCGGCCTCGACCACAAGGAAGATCTGCAGAGCGGCTCGCTCTCGGCCGTGATGGGTGGCGTGACCGGCGTCTTCGAGATGCCCAACACCAGCCCGCTCACCACGACCCGCGAGGCCTTCGAGGACAAGATCGCGCGCGCCACTGGTCGCATGCACTGCGATTTCGCCTTCTACATCGGGGGCACGCACGAGAACGTGGGCGAACTGCACGAACTCGAAAAGCTCCCCGGTTGCGCCGGCATCAAGGTGTTCATGGGTTCCTCCACAGGCAGCCTGTTGGTTGCCGATGACGATGGTGTCGCCGCTATCCTCGCGGCGATCACCCGCCGCGCCGCCTTCCACTCGGAGGATGAATTCCGGCTTGAGGAACGCAAGCAGTTCCGTGTGCCCGGCGATCCCTCGTCTCACCCGCTCTGGCGCGATGCCCAGGCGGCGCTCCAGTGCACAGAGCGCCTCGTTCGCCTCGCCCGGGCCGCCGGCAAGCGCATCCACGTGCTGCATGTCTCGACCGCCGAAGAGATGGCGTTCCTCGTCGACCACAAGGACGTGGCAAGCGTCGAAGTCACGCCCCACCACCTCACTCTCGACGAAACCGCCTACGCCCGCCTGGGCACCTATGTGCAGATGAACCCGCCCGTCCGCGACCGCGCGCATCGCGAGGCCGTCTGGGCCGGCGTCGCGAACGGCGTCGCCGATATCCTTGGTTCCGATCACGCGCCGCACACCCGCGAGGAAAAGGACAAGCCCTATCCGCAATCGCCCTCGGGCATGACCGGCGTGCAGACGCTGGTTCCGGTCATGCTCGATCACGTGAACGCCGGCCGGATGAGCCTCGAGCGCTTCGTCGATATGACCAGCGCCGGCCCCAACCGGCTCTTCGGCATTGCCGGGAAGGGCCGCATCGCCGCCGGCTACGACGCCGATTTCACCATCGTCGACCTCAAGCGCCGCGAAACCATCACCGATTCCTGGATTGCCAGCAAAGCCGGCTGGACTCCCTATGACGGGGTTTCGGTCACCGGCTGGCCGGTCGGCACCATCCTGCGCGGCAAGACCGTGATGTGGCAGGGCGAGCTGGTCACCGCATCGACCGGGAAACCCATGCGCTTCCTCGAGGCGTTGCCGCAGGGGTAGCCCCCCTGGCAAGCGCGCTATCGGGGTGCCGGTCCGGTTGATGGCGCGAGCCTACCCTCAGTCCCCTGCAACAAAGGCCTGCAGGTCCCCGGCTGCCCCAACATAGACGCGCCAGTAGAACCAGGTTCCCAAGCCCCGCATCTCCTCGAATTTGGCGTGGCCCATTACCCGATAGGCATCGACGAGCTCGCTCGGCTTGAGCGCGCTGATGTCCTCGTAGGCCGCCAGATACGGCCAGACGAAATAGGGGACCCCGTCATCGGCGGCGACCGCCGCATAGGGCGCATCGAGCAGCGTGCGCAATATCGCGAGGATCTCGACACCCGCTCCGTCCGCAGACTCCGACTTGAGATAGGCGATGGCGTCCTCCGGCTCGCCGAAGCTCACCGTGGGTGGTACCGGCTCGGCTGCGAACAGCGGCCGCAATTGCTCGATGTCGCCGCTGCGGGCTGCCGCAATGAGCGCCTCGCGCTTCTCCCGCACCGGCGCGGGCAGGGCGCCGATGTCGTCCGACACCACGAAACCCTCGTCCGGGATCACCAAGGGCTCGCCAGCAAGGGCAGGCATGGTCACTCCGGCGAGCAGAATCAGTACCGAGGCGCGCAACAGCTTGATCATCGACATCGTCTCCGCACACGCCATCCTGGCAACGCTGCGGGAGCCACGGCGCCTATTGCAGGGTGCGCTTGAGGCTGTAGTCGCCGAAACGGATGCGGTCGGGCAGGGCGGCCACAAGGTCGGCCGCCGCCCCTTCGCCATAGGTGCTGACCAGCGTCGTCAGCGCCGCAAACAGCGACGCATGGGCAAGCGCGCCGCTTTCCACCCCGTCATCCTCGGCCGCATTCCAGGCCTCGGCCACGTATTCGAGCGCCAGCTGGCGCTCCTCGCGGTCGTTCTCCAGCAGGGTCTCTGCCTCGGAATCAGCGAAGATGGGCTTGTTCAGTGTCATGTCATTGGGGTTAGCACGCGCCCCCGGTCGCTGCCCAGCATTAATGACTCGAAGGTTAACATCTTCTCAGGTCTTATACTTAATTCCCCAGCCGCGTACGGCCCTATTCGGCGTAGCGCGAGTGGATTTCGCGCGCGGTCTTTTCCGCTTCTGCCAGCAGCCGGTTCAGCGCTTCCGCCGCCGACACCGTACAGATCCTGTACAGGCGGGCATAATCCGAATAGCCGCCGTTGAAGGCGCCGGCGAGCCGCTGCCGTCGATCCTCGTCCGGCAGGTCGAGGTCGATGAGTTCGGCCATCTGCGCCCGCCAGTCCTCGTCGCCCGGCTGGCAAAGCGGCTGCAGGAAATAAAGGCTCCCCATCACCTCGGCCAGGCGCTCCATCTGCTCCTGATAGGGTGGGTCGATGGCTCCCGCGGGAGTGGCTGCAAGCGAAGGACAGGGGTCAGGGACATACGGCGATAACTAGTCCAATTGCCAAAGCACCGCCACCCCTCAACTCCGGTCGAACAGCCCGAAGGCCCGCTCCAGCACCTTGGCCAGGTGCGGCGTCGTCTCCAGGACCCCGACCATGCCGGCGCGCACCCAGCGATGGTCGCTGATCTCGTCGGACGCCACGATCTTGCCCTCGAAGCCTTCCGTCGCGAACACCTGCAGCACGAAATTCGTGCCACCCCCAAGTTCCATCCGCATGAGCGGGCGCAACGCGTAGATTGACAGCCCGGTCTCCTCGCGCACTTCGCGGATGGCGCATTGCTCTGCCGTCTCGCCCGCCTCCAGCCGGCCGCCCGGCAGGCTCCACAGCCCCAGCCAGGGCGCCCGCGCCCGCTGGATCAACAGCACCCGCTGCCCGTCAATCAGTGCCACGCTCGCGGCATTGGGGAGTCTGGTCATCCGGTCAGATTGCAATTTGCCGTTCGCGGTGCAAGCGCTTAACTAAGCCGCGGAAACGAGGAACCGGACCATGTGCGGGCGTTACGCCTACATCCTGCCGCCCGATGCGATGCTGGCGCTGTTCAAGGTGCTCAACGAGCTCGTCTATCCGCCGCGCTACAACATCAAGCCGACGGAGCCGATCGTTGTGATCCGTGAGGAACACGGGCGACGGACGGCCCAGCTCGCGCGTTGGGGGCTGGTTCCCCGCTGGGTCAAGGATCCGCGGCAGTTCTCACTGCTCATCAATGCGCGCATCGAAGGCATAGAGGAGAAGCCCTCCTTCAGCGAGGCCGTTCGACGGCACCGCTGCGTCGTCCCGGCGAGCGGCTATTATGAGTGGTACACCGCCCCCGACGGCCGGAAGCAACCCTATTACGTGACCCTGGCCGACGGCGCGCCGATGGCCTTCGCCGGCCTCTTCACCACCTGGGAGGGGCCCAATGGCGAGGAAGTCGACACGGCGGCCATCGTCACCGTGCCGGCCGGCCCCGACCTTGTCCACATCCACCCCCGCACACCCGCAATTCTTCAGGGGGAAGACATCGATCGCTGGCTCGATACCGATGGCGTCTCCGGCCGCAAGGCCGCGCAACTGGCGTTGCCGCTTCCTCCCGGTGCCGTGCGCCTCCATCCGGTGTCGCGCCGCGTCGGCGCCGCCGATGCCGATGACCCCTCCCTCATCGAGCCGGTGGCACTCGACGCCGTCGAGCCCCCCGCACCACGCAAGAAGAAGGCCAGCGGCGGCGACCAGCTGGATTTGTTCTAGCTAGTCCAGCACCTTGCCCGGGTTCAAAATCCCGTTCGGGTCGAGCGCCCCTTTGATCGCCCGCATCATCTCGAGCGCCACCGGGTCCTTGACCTGCCTGAGCAGCCCGGTCTTGAGCTGCCCGATCCCGTGCTCGGCCGAAACCGACCCGCCCAGCTTCGCCACGATGTCGTAGATCGCCGCGTGGATCGGCTCGGCGCCGGCCATGAAGGCCTTGCCGTCCGCATCCGCCGGCTGGCTGAAATTGAAGTGGATGTTGCCGTCGCCCATGTGCCCGAACGGGCAGGGACGGATGCCCGGCGCGACCTTTTCCACCGCCACGATGCCCTCGGCGATCAGCCGCGGCACCTCGGCGATCGGCACCGAGACATCGTGCTTGATCGAAGCGCCCTCGCGGCTTTGCACGTCGCTCATCTGTTCGCGCGCCGCCCACATCAGCGCCCGGTCGCCGAGCGATTCCGCCAACACCGCATCGGGCACGATCCCCGCATCCACGGCCTCCTCCAGACCCGCCTGCAGTGCTCCCGGCATGCCGCCCCGCATGCGGCTCACCTCGATCAGCGCATACCAGGGGGAATGGCTGACGGTCGGGTCGCGCGCGAGCATTCCGTGCTTGAGCTGCAGTTCGATCCCGAACCGCGGCATCAGCTCGAATGCCGTGAGCCGCCCGCCGGTCCGTTCGCGCAGCGCATAGAACAGCTGCAGCGCCTGGTCCGGCGAGGCCACATTGGCGATCGCGGTCTCCTGCGCCTCGGCCTTTGGGAACAGCCTTAGCGTCGCCGCCGTGATGATCCCCAGCGTTCCCTCCGCGCCGATCAGCAGGTCCTTGAGATCGTACCCGGTATTGTCTTTCCGCAGCGCATTGAGCCCCCGGTAGAGCCGCCCGTCCGCCAGCACCGCCTCCACTCCGAGGCAGAGCTCGCGCGCATTGCCATAGGCGAGGACCTGTACGCCCCCCGCGTTGGACGACAATACGCCCCCGATCCGCGCCGAGCCCTGGCTCGCAAGGTAGAGCGGGAACATGGCACCCGCCTCATCGGCCAGCCGCTGCGCCTCCTCGAGGATCACCCCGGCCTCGAGCGTCATGTGTCCGGCCTCGGCGTCGACGCTGCGCGCCTTGTCGAGCTTGATGGTGCTGACGATCACCTCGTCGCCGCGCAGCGGCACCTGGCCGCCAACGAGCCCGGTATTCCCGCCTTGCGGGATCACTGGGACCCGGTTCTGGTTCGCCCACGCCATCAGCGCCTGCAGCTGCGAGACGCTGGCGGGCACCGCCACCGCCACCGCCGGCACATGGAAGCGCTTGCGCGGCTCGTTGAGAAAATTGCCCATCCGCGCCGGCTCTGCGATCACCGCCGGCGCGCCGAGCAATCCTTCAAGTCCGGCAACGATTTGCTGGCTGGTCAATGGCATGGCGCGAAAGATAGTATCGCGCCGCTTTGGCGCAAGCTCTAACTTGCCCCCCCGGCGCCCCTATGCGACAAGCTGCGCCAAATCCAATTCATGGGAGAAGTCGATGGCGGAAGGGTTGATGGCCGGCAAGCGCGGCCTGATCATGGGCGTGGCGAACAATCGCTCCATCGCCTGGGGCATCGCCAAACAGCTGGCTGCGCAGGGCGCCGAGATCGCCTTCTCCTACCAGGGCGAGGCGCTCAAGAAGCGCGTCGAGCCGCTCGCCGCCGAAATCGGGGCCACCACTCTGGTCGAATGCGACGTGACCAACGGCCCCGCCATGGACGAAACCTTCCGCGTGCTCAAGGACAAGTGGGGCAAGCTCGATTTCCTCGTCCACGCCATCGGCTTTTCCAACAAGGAAGAACTCGAGGGCCGCTACATCGACACCACGCCCGAGAATTTCGCGCTGACCATGAACATCTCGGTCTATTCCTTCACCGCCGTCGCCAAGCGCGCCGAGCCGCTGATGTCGGCCGGCGGGGCGCTGCTGACGCTGACCTACTACGGCTCGGAGAAATACGTCCCCAACTACAACGTCATGGGTGTCGCCAAGGCAGCGCTCGAGGCCTCGGTACGCTATCTCGCCGTCGACATGGGCAAGAACGGCATCCGCGTTAACGCCATCTCGGCCGGCGCCATCAAGACCCTCGCCGCTTCCGGCATTTCCGGCCTGCGTGACATGCTCCACTGGCAGGAAGCCAATTCCCCGCTCCGCCGCAACGTCACCACCGATGAGGTCGGCGGCGCTGCCCTCTATCTGCTCTCGGACCTTGCCAGTGGCGTCACCGGCGAAATCCACTATGTGGACGCCGGCTATAACAACATCGGCATGAAGCTCCTCGACCACGACACGGACGTCGCCGCCGGCGAATAGGCCCGGTTTGGCACAGGATCCCCTTCTCCCCTTGAGGAAGAAGGTGGCGCGAAGCGCCGGATGAGGGGTCGGTTTTATCTCGGCTTTATGGGACTCGCCAAAAAATGACCTTCACCTGGCCCGAACTCTACTTCGTCCGCCACGGCCAGACAGATTGGAATGCCGAGGGCCGCTACCAGGGTTCGAAGGACATCCCGCTCAACGATATCGGCCGTGCCCAAGCCGACAAGAACGGTGCCCTGCTGCACGACTTGCTCACGCGCGCTGGCCGCAGCGCCTCCGAGTTCGATTGGTATGTCTCGCCGCTGAGCCGGGCCCGCGAGACCATAGAACGCATCCGCGCCAGCTTCGCCGAGCCGCTGCCAGAGGTCGCCACCGACCCCCGGCTGACCGAAATTTCCTTCGGTATCTATGAAGGGCAGCTGCATGCTGAACTGGCGACAGGCGCCATGACCATCGCCGGCGAGCGCGACGCCAATTTCTGGTATTTTCGCCCGCCAGAGGGCGAAAGCTATGACGATCTCGCCCAGCGCATCACCAATTTCGGCAGCGCGCTCCCCCGCCGCGCCATCATCGTCTCCCATGGCGGCGTGCTGCGCGTGCTCCGCCGCCTGATTGAGGATTTCCCGCCCGAGCGTGCGGTCAACTGGTTTCCGCCCCAGGATTCGGTGGTCCATTTCGCCGACGGCCGCGCCACCCTCTACCCCGCCGGCGCCAGCTGGGACGATTGAGAAAAGGCGCTAGTAGTTTTGCGTCGTGACGAGGGGGACAATTTGATGTCGGCTACATTCTCCAAAGGCCGGACCCTCCTAATAGCCATGGTTGTGGCATCAATATTTCTGGTGCTGGTTCAAGCGTTTGGCTTCTATCTGACAGCGTGGCTTTGGATCCTGGCTGCATTGCCAGAGTTGTTATCCATTGCGGTATTCGCCGCCATCACAATGGCCGCGCTTGCAGCTCTGTTGCTTGGAAGAGGCCCTCTTATTCGCCGCACCATACCAGTGCTTATCGCCGCCGCTGCCGCCGGAATGGCCTTTGCTGTCCCGTGGGATCGCCTCGCCGTGGAGTTTGATTTTTGGCTGAAACGTTCAGCCCGAGAACAAGTGGCAGCAGACATCTATGCTGGAAAATACGCACGAATTGACCACCGATTGGTGGAGGTGCCTGGCGGAGTATCGGACCGCGACCGCGTTCAACTCATTGATTGCGGCGAGCGCCCCTGTATCTACTTTGTTATCTTCGCCGGAGCTCTCGACGCAACATCGGGATTTCTCTTTGCACCCGACGGCCCGTTAGTCCGTGACTCCGAAATGCATGGGATCAGACGTTTGGACGACAACTGGCTGTACGTCTTTACAAACTAAGAGTTTAGTCCATCCTCCTCTTGCACCACCCTCAACTCCGCCAACGCCAGCAGTTGCAGGCCTATCGGCTGAGATCTTCTCGCTAAGGAGAACATGATGACGGGCCTGCGAATTGCTTCCCTCATTAGAGACCATGACGGCCAAATCCTATTGATACCGGCTGATTTTGAGCTGCCAGGGACAGAGGCCATGATCTACAAGGATGGCGATCGCTTGGTGATAGAAGCAAGGCCGGCCGGGACTGCGTCTCAAGCCAGTTCACCGCCGACCCGGCCAGGAGAGGATGAGGCATAAATGGGCCAACCAGCATTATTACCGCGGCGGAGTTGCGGTTCGGGGCGCGAATGGTGCGGTCCGATCGTATCCACGAGCAGATCGACAGGCTTCTCTCGAAGATACCGGCGTTGCCTTTCGAATTCTCTCGCGTTCCCGGACTCCGTGTGGAGAACTGGCTCGATTGACCTCCGGACCTCCAGTAGAGCGCCTGATGACCACCGGCATCGCCCTGGCCACCACCATTCACGATGCCACCGGCCGGCTGGCGGAACCGATCGAACGCGCGGCGCCGGTGCCAGCTGGGACGATTGACTGGGTCGAAATTTCGCACCATATTCAGCACTAAAATAGGAGCTGAATATGAACCATATCTTCCAGAGGGTGGAGGCTGACGTTGCGGTGAGCATCACTGAGCTCAAGCGGAACCCGGCGGCAGTGTTGAAGGCGGCCGATGAGGAAGCTATCGCGATACTCAGCCACAACAAGGTTGTAGCCTATATTATCTCTCCTGCTGCGTGGGAGTATGTGCAGGAGTTGCACGATGACGCCAAGATCGTCGAAAGGCTGGATGCCGAGAAGGAAGAGGCACCCATCCGCGTGAACGTTGATGAGATATGAGCTTGACTTCGCACCAAGAGCCCTGAAGGCATGGAAGAAGCTCGACTCGGTCACGCGGGAGCAGTTCCGGACCAAGCTTCGGGAGCGCCTGGAGCAGCCCCGAATTCCAAAGGACGTGCTCCACTTTCGTCCGCACCACTACAAGATCAAGTTGAAAGACAAGGGCTACCGGCTCGTCTACGTCGTCGATGACACTCGCGTAGTCGTGCTCGTCATTGCGATCGGCCGTCGCGATCGCATCTATGACGACATCTAGGTGCGTCCTCCTCATTGACGCCCGTGCCCTCGGCCCCCTAGAAGGGCCTCACCTGTCGAAGGGCTAGGGCGCTCCACATGTCACACAATACCTTCGGCCACCTGTTCCGTTTCACCACCTGGGGCGAAAGCCATGGGCCGGCACTCGGCGTCGTCGTCGATGGCTGCCCGCCGGGCATTCCGATCAGCGCCGAAACTATCCAGCGCGATCTCGATCGCCGCAAGCCCGGCCAGTCGCGCTTCACTACCCAGCGCCGCGAGGAGGACGCGGTGCGCATCCTCTCGGGCACCTTCGAAGACGAGCGCTCGGGTGGATTGAAGACCACCGGCACGCCGATCTCCATGTTGATCGAGAACACCGACCAGCGCTCCAAGGACTATTCCGAGATCCGCGACAAATACCGTCCCGGCCACGCCGATTTCACCTATCAGCAGAAATACGGCATCCGCGACTACAAAGGCTCCGGCCGTGCTTCGGCGCGTGAAACTGCCGCGCGCGTCGCCGCCGGCGCCGTCGCCCGGCTGGTCATCCCGCAGGTCACCGTCCGCGCCAGCCTGGTTCAGATGGGGCCGCACAAGATCGAGTATGCCAATTTCGATTGGGCCGAGGTCGGCCGCAACCCGTTCTTTTGCGCCGATGCCGCCGCCGCCGCCAAATGGGAGGGCTACCTCGACGGCATCCGCAAGATGGGCTCGTCGGTCGGAGCCGTCATCGAGGTCGTCGCCGAAGGCGTGCCGCCCGGCTGGGGCGCCCCGATCTACGGCAAGCTGAGCGCCGACCTCGCCTCCGCCATGATGTCGATCAACGCGGTCAAGGCCGTCGAGATCGGCGCTGGTTTCGAGGCGGCGAGCCTCACCGGCGTCGAGAACGCCGACGAGATGCGCGCCGGCAACCAGGGGCCGTACTTCACCTCCAACAAGGCCGGCGGCATCCTGGGTGGCATCTCCAACGGCGACCCTGTGGTCGTCCGCTTCGCCGTCAAGCCGACCTCCTCGATCCTCACCCCGCGCCAGACGGTCACCACCTCCAACGAGGATACCGAGGTCGTCACCAAGGGCCGGCACGACCCCTGCGTCGGCATCCGGGCGGTGCCGATCGGCGAAGCCATGATGGCATTGGTCCTCGCCGATCACTTCCTGCGCCACCGCGGCCAGACCGGCCGCGACGGCGGAGTAGGGTTCTAGGAAGCGCGCTAGCTGCGGTCAGCGAACACCGCCGTAATGAGCAGCAGTTCGGCGGCGATGCCGGCTGCGAGGCGGGCGAGATGCCAGTTCCACCAGGTGTCCCGCACCGTCTGCCACCCGTCGGGCGGCACCGTGCTCCACCCCATGACCACGTCGTTGATCGGCTGATTGCCAAAGCGGGTGATCAGCGCCGCTGTGGCCATTGCAGCGGCTGCGGCGAGATAGAGCCACAGCACCTGCGGTCGCCCGCGCCCCAGCCAGGCCAGGGCCAGCGTGGCGACGATGGCGACAAGTCCTATGGCGGGAAGCAGCGTATTGAGGCCGCGTACCGCGCCTTGGTGCATCTCGACGAACGTCGCCGGCGTGTAGGTCGCCGGATCGTAGCCGCGCCAGATCCCGAACATCGCGCCGGCAACGAGCGATATCAGCAGCAGTCCGAGAGCCTGCAACAGGCTGGTCGAGAGATTGGGCATAGCACAGGCTCCTTCGATCCGCGGGGCACTTTAAGGGACGAGTCAGAGATGATATTGGT
>Ga0214473_10003962_pt1 | contig 17829 bp, 19 predicted proteins | sample RVTome_7_FD_203509 | JGI IMG/M metagenome (GOLD analysis project Ga0214473, IMG submission 203509) | Soil microbial communities from uranium-contaminated site in the Upper Colorado River Basin, Wyoming, United States - RVT98D197 | ecosystem: Environmental > Terrestrial > Soil > Contaminated >... | reverse complement strand
GCGCGTGTTTCCCAAAGAGGAACTCCATCCACAAGCATCCGATGGGCATCATACACCCCGGCTGGAGCGTCCACCCGGGTATGAATGTCTACCCAAAGTGGTTTCCTTTCTGCCTTGGAGAACTCGAGAAGCCAATTTGGCCCGCCTGAGTCTCCAGAACCGCCCCCTCCTTCTGACACTGGGAGAACTGCCTCCCCACCACCAAGACCTGCCGCATCCTTTCCGGTCACTGCGAATCTTGTGTTCGGGTCCGCCAAGTTGTCTTCGCATGTCTGGACCGATGCGGTGTCGCATTGGAAAGTAGGAGACACTGTAGCATAAACTGTACGGAAAGGACCGTTCACTCCATTTACCCGCGGTTCCTGAAACTCGAACCCATTAAAAGGAACGGTGTAGCCACCACTGACTGCCGACCCGTCGTAGTTATACCCGTAATCCAGTTCTAAATCGGCATCGAGATGGTAATAACCGTAGATTCGATATCCCCCTATCGAGATTCCCGAGTCCCAACCTAGAGGGTTACCTCCAATGGTTTGCCCTCCTCCCGATACACAATTTGTGGAACAGGTATCGCTGCCCGTTCGTAACTCCAGATGGAGATGACGATTATCCGTTCCGGAACTCCCTTCGATACCTATCGTGACCAGTGGCGAGACATGGTCTCCAGCGATCACGTTTATTTGGGCTAGGTGGCCATAAATTGCTACCGAACCACCAACATCGTGTTTGATAGCAACCATGTTACCCAGCCCACCAACCCCAGCGTAGATAACCTCGCCACTTGCGATCGGCTTAACGGGAAACCCACAGTCGCACTTGAAATCGATCCCCGATCCCAATCCAGGCTCATATATGCTCCATCTGCCTAGGTCGTTATACTCATGTGGCCCACCTGTCCAGCTAATCGTGCTGCCGTTATACACACTCGAGGAGTACGGCAGACTGAACTCTGGAAGGCTAAAACCGTAAACATCGTTTCTTTCAGGAACGCTTAGAGGTACAAGCAGGACGAATGCAAGCACCAAGAGCTTTAATCCTTTGTACATTGCCTTGCCTCCTTGCCACCTAGTGGCGTTTTGCTTACACAGATTTGAAGCTAGATTCCAGCGCGCACGACTTGTAGCCACGACACGCCTCCTTTTAGGATTTTTTTGTACACACAATCTTTAGCTGTTAAAGAGCCAGTGGGTTAAAAGACCCACACGAAAATACCCAAAAATTGGATACTTACGTATGAATCTTTTGTTAAGAAGAACTCTTTAGCGTTGAAGTTTGGGGCCTAGTCTATTACTTTAAAGGAGTTTAATATTTCATCCAATACTTTTTGATAACTTTTGCTGTTTGGATCCTTAACAACTACCCATAATTCATAATAACTATTTTTATCTCTTTTGATGAAATAAACTGTCCCGCCAAGGATTCTTAGGGGCTCCTTTTTTCTGTATGCATCAACATATCTTAGCTTTACTAATTTGGGTTCTTCTCCAACATTTATAATCTCATCAAACGGCAAAGAGTAATACCCTGTTTGTCTAGAACTAGGTAAATAGGTAATTTTGATTAGAATCCCCTCAATGAAACCGGGATCTTTTTGGATTTCGGGATTGAATACAGGGACGCGATAAAGTAATGCTATTTGTTCGGTTTCTGCTTCTGGATATTCGGTCGAATCGAAATAATCCGGATAAGTAAGTTCAAAACCGTAGCCGTATGAGGTATACCTAATAAGTCCATTCCCCAAATTTTCTGTTTTTGAATTTGGCTCCACCCTTTCTATCTTAGGCGTAGCCGTAGGATATTGACCCGGCCTTGTTGGCAAGAATAACTTTCCTTTTAGGATCATAATTGCAGCCAAAACAATCACGGCCCCTGCCAAAAGCGGTATAAACACATTTTTCTTGTCAAAAACTTTTATCTTCATTTGACCTATGATACCATACAGAAGCAGGGTCGCCCTCTAACAACTCTCGTTTATTTGTCAAAGAGCTAACACATTCTACTATTGTTAGAATAAATATCATAAGATTAGATTTTTGTCAAGTCTTTGTACCTAAACCTTGACCGGATTATCTAATTAAGATAGAATATCCTTTGTGAAAGAGCCTTATATACTCTTCCAGAATATAAAGAAGGCTCGGGTTTCTTCAGGACTTTCCCAAAAGGAATTGGCAAAGAAACTCGGCGTCTCCGACAAAACCGTCTCCGCATACGAGACGGGGCGCGCTATTCCCCCAACCCCAACCCTCGCAAAAATTGCCGAAATTACCAAAGTTTCTATGTCGAAAATGGTAGGAGAGGAAAGTGACGAAAAAACCGAAATCTCAAGGAGATTAGAAAAGATAGAGGCCCACATAGTCAGCCAAAAGTCGCACCCTCAACGTCCGCCTCGGATAAAAATAGACGCGTTTGTTGGCGTGGTGTTGCTGGATAAAACGGGCCGAATATATTTGATTAAAGAAGAAGATAAATATCATATTGCCCTTGGAAGATGGAATCTGCCTGGGGGTTCGGTCGACGGAAACGAAAGTCTCTCCGCTGCCGCAAAAAGGGAGACAGTGGAGGAAACTGGACACGACGCTGAAATTACAGAACTTTTAGGTGTTTATAAATGTAAAAAGGGAGATAATTCCTGGATATATACCGTTTTTAAGGGAGTGCTTATCCATGACGGCAAAAAGCCTGTTGATCCAGGGGTAAAGGAAGGGCGCTGGTTTACCAAAGACGAGTTTTTGAAACTCCCCCAATCAAGAATTGTCCACCCTGATATGAAACTTGTGTATAAAATTGCAATTGAAAACCGAGGCTTGGCAACGGAAAGTGTAAAATACATAGATTACGATAAAGAATGAAGAACAAAACTGAAATCCAAGGGCTGGTCGAAATTTTTAAAAAAGCCGGGGTCCTGAAAGAAGTTAAAAGAACCGGCTGGATACTAAAAGGCGTGGAAGAAGTTGAAAGTGTGGCCGACCATACTTGGAGGATGGAGCTTTTTGTGCTTCTTCTTACTCCCCCATCTTTGGATAGAAGCAAACTTCTTGAAATGTGTGTTGTACACGATTTAGGAGAAACCGGCGTCGGCGATATTAAATGGGAAACGGGAAAGAAAATTATTTCTTCGCCAAAAATAAAGCATAAAGATGAGATGCAAACTATGCGGGATATTTTTAATGGGTACGAAAAAGCCGATAAATATATTTCTCTTCTTCAGGAATTTAATGAGCAAAAAACTCCCGAGGCGCAGTTTTTAAAACAAATTGATAAACTTGAAATGGCACTTCAGGCCTTGGAGTACCAACAAAAAGGCTATCCTTCCGTCCAATTCGACGAGTTTTGGGAGAATGCCGAAAAGTATCTACAAAGAAAATCTCTAGAGCCGATATTTAGATATCTTCAGGAGCTTAGGAAAAAATCCTCCTAACTTAAACCGCTCTTTTTCAGCTCCAAGGCTCTTTGAATGATTCTATCTCCAATTTTTCCCCAATCAAAATAATTTTTATATTCTTCCGGATTAATCAGTTTTATTTCATCAACGCTTCCCGCTGGGTCTTCTTCAAACGGACCTATCGGTTCAACCAAACCAACTGAACGAAGTTGTAAAAGCGAAGTTCCGTCAGGAGAAACAACTTCTTGGTATCCTATTGGAACGTGCTTTAACACTTTCATGTTCGATTCCTCCAGAATTTCTCTTTTCAAAGCTTTTTCTATTGATTCACCCTTTTCTATATGTCCGCCGATGAGGTTCCATATTGTTGAAGGTTTTTTCCTACAAACTACAATTTTGTCGCCAAAAAAGCACACCCCGTAAATCTGCTGGCATTTTTCGTAGGATAGATGTTTAAAAGAATCCGTATCTTGCCATCTAACCTTATAATCTACTCCGTTATGTATAAGGTGAGATTTAATAATCATTTATTTCTTCTCAATATCTGTTCCTCCACCCCTTGGGCGGAACAGTGGAAAAAATTCTCTTAATTACGAAGTTATGTCTTTTAGGTGCGAGAAATTATTCAGATAAATTACTTTCCAGCGCCCTGAGTCTTCTTCACATTTAAGAAGAGAGACTCCGGTATTGTGAATGATTATAGCTCCGAAAAGGTCTGCAAAAGAATTATCGTGGTAGTCATCTCCCAAAACACAAATAGCTACAAAAGCGTGAATAAAAAGTGCGTGCGAGATTACTAACAGATCCTGCTGGGAATGATTTATTAATAGATGCTTCTTAAAATCCGCTGCCCGCTTTATCACATCCCTAATTGACTCCCCCTTCCCACGAAACCTGAAATCTAAATTCTTTGAATTTTTGCCGTACTCCCTAACATTTTCCTTATGAATTTTACTGTTAAGCTCGGCCCCGTAAAGGTCCGGATGTTGTTCCCTTTCGTGAATTCCTTCAAACACCTCTGCATCAGTACCCAACTGTCCTGCAATAATTTCTGCAGTTTCCCTTGCCCTGGGAAGTTTACTCGAAAATATTTTGTCGAATGAGACTTCCCACCTTTTGATTCTTTTACCCAATACTAAGGCTTCCTTTCGCCCCCGTTTGCTTAAGGGTGAATCAGGAGTCTGGCGCGTTCCCAGCTCATGGGCTTCACTTTGTCCGTGTCTTACCAAAAAAACTCTCATTCTTAGGAAATATTATCACAACAGAGAAATTAAAATAGATTACAGAATATTGATTATATATTGAGGGTCAGGCTGCCTGACTTTGCAAACGGATACTGGAAATAAGTACCTGCTCGGCGAAGAAAAGGCGTCTTTTTTCTTTCTTAAAGGCTTCGTCGGGATTAATATTTTCTACAAAATGCCGAATCACTTTGGAAACTTCCTTATGAGATTTTGCATCTCCCCACAATCTAAGAATTAGTGGAAGTTTTTCTTTTTGCCTTCGCGCCATCCAATTTGCAATCCTTCTTAAATCGGAAGCTATATTGAATCGGTCGGCTTTCGTCATTTTAGAAATTTTTCCACTATATCCAAAAACTTCTTTCTAATCTCTGGGTCTAAAATTTCCATACTGTCGTTTTCGTCCTGAGGTCTGATATTTATTATCGCTTGAGAATCAATTAATCCGGTGGCCAAATCAAATCCCCCACCCCAAATGTCTTTTTGTGTCGAACCTTTTTCAATAAGAACTTTTTCGCCGTCCGCATGAAGTTTTCCTCCTATTACTGCTACTTCCTTTCGTATATCCAAGACAATTTTTATATAGTCTCCAAACTCCTCTGAAGCTTTTTTAATTTCCTCTTTGGTAGCGGGCTTTTCCAAATAAACAATCATAATCAAAACATACTATACATTGGAAACTAAAAATTAGAAATTAGAAATTTGAAATTCTCCCTATGGGGTTACTTCCTTCCACCTGGTTCTTTTGAGTGTTAGAGAGCGGGGGTAATTGAAGATTAGGTCCGGCGCATATGTAAAAAGCTCGGCGGGATTTTGGGTATTGTCGCTAAGATCTCTTCCGAGAATTACCTGCCCGTAAGCCGCAACCATCCCTCGAATCGAAAGCTGCTCGGAATCCGCGGCCGTTACAAAATTTCCCCCAGTAACAAACAGTCCTTCAAGCTCCGGCTCGCCCGCCGAAGGATGCCGCACGCCGGGATTAACCGTGATATTGCCCGAAGCAATCCCCATGAAGAAACCGGAACCCTTTGTAAGGTCGATTATTCCGTCGATAGTTAAATTGCCGTCGACAAAAAGAACAACTTTATTCGCCCCCAAAGTCGGCTCTCCCTGCATGGTCAAATCCCCTGTTCTGAAAAACCATTTGTATCCGTCCGGAGAAACCGCACCCTGATTTTTTAGATAATTCGGAGTAATCGTCGGAGTCGAAATCGTACTTCTTATGGTATCCCCCGGTACTCCTCTTAAAAAGAAAGGGTATATGTACTGCGTCAAAGAAACATACCGGGCATCTGCCAACCAACCCGTAGAAGAAACCGTGCCGAGTCCCACTCCGGAGGAAAAATCGGAATTTCCCGAAAACATGGGGACACCGGGAAAGCCTGCTATCCCATCTATACCAAAAACAGGCTCGCATAGCGGAAGAGTGCAGGTTGCCGGAATCGGGGAAATCAAATCCCCGGTAACTACCGTAACATCCGAGTCGACAACCTGCCACCAGGCACTGGGGCTGGCAACGGATATTGCGACCGTATCCGAGCAGCGAACTACTCCCCCCATTACTACGTTCGCGGTAAGCGACGTGGAACCCACACCCGTACCGGTCACAACAGTTTGGTAGGGGTTTGTTGCATCCGACAGTGGGCTCACCGTCGCAATCCCGCCATTGGCACTTGAAAAATTAACTCTATCGACCGTTCCTCCCGAAGGTATAACGTTTGCTGTCAAATTGGCGGTTGATCCTGCTGTAAGTGATACAGAACCCGGGCTCAAAGAAACCGTACAGGAGGCCACCGGCGTGGGGGTGGGAGTAGAAGTAGGAGCGGGAGTGGGGGTTGAGGTTGCTCCTCCCGGACCGCAACAACCTTCTTTAAGGCAGTCCCCGCACCACGAACCTGTACAGCCTGAATTCCACCAAGAACAAGTTCCATAAACAGGGTCCGGCTGACATCGGTCATCCGACTGGCTGCAAGTTGCTCTCTGGGTCTGGCAATTTACACTTGTACAATCCTCTTTATGGGACCCGGGTGGCCAGTATGCGGAATTAAAAACTACCCTACAGTTAAAAGGAGATTGGGTGGTACATAAAAATGGGTCTATATTTCTTTGGGGGAAACAACATTGTCCTGACGGACATGAGGCATTTGGGGACGGACAAAATTGGGCAGAGGCGACCTGCCGAAGGCCAAAAAAGGCCGCCACACCAATAATTAATAGCCCTAAAACAAAAAGTGATCTTTTTAACATACTTTATTTGACTTTAACTGGACTTGTAACCACCGACGTCACAGCCACCAGGCTTAAATCCATTGTTCCCTGAACCTCGTAAACTTGCTTAAAATATTCCTCAAAATCTATCGGGTTTTGTCCGAATCCCAAAGGAGGATGAATCTTGCAGACCGGATACTGATTCTGGCCACAGTATTTAGTAAAGTCGTCAGCCTTACCGCCTTGCGGAATATAGGCTATCGATAAGGTTACGATATTCCCCTTTTCAAAGGCAATTTCAGAAATCGGAGTAAGTCCCCTATCTTCATACGCCGCCTCCCCTCCCGACAAAACCTGCTCCCCGTAGTAAACCTCACCCATAAGTGGAATGGTAAGCTTCCTTTCAAATCCCGCATCCTCAAATCCTATGGTCAGTTCCACCCCTTCTGTCTCCCCGTCCCCAACTTTGAGCCTTGAAGTTCTAAAATCCTCCACCCAGATCTTATTTAAAACAGCCTCTTTGAATGGGGCTTTTGCCGGCTCCCCTCTTTTGGTTTCGGATATATCAACCTGCCCGGTTGTATCAGGACGGCTGGAAGGCTCTTCCTCAAGTTGCCCTTTGGGGCGAAGATAATTTAAATACAAAAATAGCCCTATCGCCAGAAGAAAAATGGAAACTACCGCAATTAGGCTGGACAGGTATTTCTTCATCAATTCATTTTAAGCCAAAAGCCGATCTAGTCAAAAGGGTAAAAAATTAAAATGGTTAACCTTCGGTCAAAACCACAATTGCCGATGTTATCACGCCTTCGGGAAAGGGTTTAAAAAGATTATTATCCCACCAAACATTTTTTTCGCTCATTTGACCATCTTTCGGCAAAAACTCATAATTATTAACTAGTCTCTCCATCTCATCCCGACTCTCCACCAATCTGTCTTGGCCCTGGGCCAAATGCCTGCACATTTGATCAAATTTTTCTCCATAAATCCGACAAATTTGTTCCACCTCAGGGTAGGTCACTCCCGCAGCCAAGGAATTTAGCATAATGGAAAAAATAGCGTTACCCGTAGGGTACTGTCTGCCGAGAAGATTAATCATATTTGCCACAGTCTCTAGGGTAAGATGGTCTGTATCGTATTCGGTCCTTCTTGCCCCATTACTCTCGCCAACTACAAAAACATCGGGCTTTAACTTAAAAACTCTGCCTCGATATGCGATTATCCAGATAAGTTCTGTCCTATTTGTCTCATCTATATCCAAACTCATCCCAACTAGCTGCCCCGAAATAACGCTATAGAGCAAAGAATTTTTGATAATCCCTGAATCCAGACTATAAAGGTAATTGTCATAGTCGTGCGATTTAAAAAGTTGTATTATACTTTTCGGAGTTTGCATCATCGAAAAAGGAACAAGCCTCCACTGTCCATACCTTTCTTCTGCAATAACAATTTTTCCTGAATGCTCCCCGTAACCGACCGGTAAATTAACTGCAAGCTGGGGACTGCCTTCCTCGCCCATTACAACCTCACCTTCAATGCCAAAGGGTTTTAAAGCCTGAAGCTCATCGTAGTTCGGTGTGGGTGTTGCCGGAACAAAAGCGGTGGCCGTTGTACGGGGTGTCGGTATCCAAGTTTCAGTCGGGAAAAAGGTCGAGCTAGGCTCTGGAGTCGGAACTGAAACATCTCTGGCTTCAGCCTGAATACTACAAGCCCCGAGGGCACCGGCAACAATAAAATTGGCAACGGATTTTATACGAGAAGTCTTTCTTTCGCCCCCCACGTTTGAGGGCATTATAACACACCTTTACGGAGTAATTTCCTTCCAGCGGGTTCTTTTGAGGGTTAGAGAGGCAGGGTAATTAAAAAGAAGGTCGGGTGCATAAGTAAAGATCTCGGATGGCTGTTGTGTGTTATCCGCCAAATTTCTACCAAGAGAAACTGTATTGTAGGCCGCTACCATTCCCCTAATATTTAATTGCTCGTCATCCCCGTCTGAGGATGTAATAAAGTCGCCATTGGCAACATATAGCCCTTCCAGGTCCTCCGAACCAGGAGGATTGTTAACATCCTTGTAGACAGTAATATTTCCACTGGCAATCGCCATAAAGAAACCCTGCCCTGTTGTTAGATCGATTGTGCCTGTTCCTGTTCCGTCCCCAATTGTTAAGTTGCCGTCAACAAATAATATTATCTTCCTTGCTCCGAGTGTGGATTCTCCTCTAATAGTTAAATCCCCTGTTCGAAATGCCCACATATAGCCGTCGGGAGAAACGTTGGCCGGAACATCCGCAAGATTTTTTAGAGTATTAGGATCTATAACCGGAGTCGCAATATTATTTCTTACCGTATCTCCGGGAACAAGTCGGTAGAAAAATGCATAGTTATAATCGGTTGTTGCCGAATAATTCGAATTGGCATGCCAACCCCATGGAGGGCTATCCGAAACGGTTCCTTGGCCCACACCCGAGTTGAAATCATAGTTTCCGGCATAAAGAGGAACCCCAGGAGAATTTCCCGGTCCTTGAACCGCAAAAACCGGATTACAAAGAGGCAAACTGCAAGTTCCCGGAATTGGAGAAACAACGTCCCCGTTGGTAATCACATCCGCATCCACAACCTGCCACCAGGCACCAGGATTACCTACATTTACATCGGCAATCGGAGCTGCACCTCCGCACCTAAGCACCCCAGCCATATATACCGAGGCGTGAAGAATTGTACTTCCCGGAGTAACCCCAGTTACAACGGTCTGATAGGGCACGGCGGCATCGGACAACGGGTTTATTGTAGCTCTCGAAGAATCGTCAATCGAAAAATCTACCCTATCGATTGTGCCGTTTATGGGGGTGACATTTACCGTAACATTCGCCGTATCTCCCGCCGCCACATTAACCGGAGAGGGAACATATGCGTCCAGAGTACAGGAGGACGGGGGTGTAGCGAATGAAACGGATGAGGCAGCCTTACAGATGTTTCCGAAATCCTTATAATCTCCGTTTACCCCATTGTATTCTGCTACCCGCCAATAGTAAGTGGTGTTGGGGGTAAGGATATTTCCCGTATTATAGGTATCCGCCCCCAAAGGAAGGGGTGTTCCTACCAAGCACCCCAGTCCCGGTCCTACCCCACCCGGACACCCCGTCTCAACCTCGATTCTATTGGGGCCCAATCGCAATAGTTGTGTGGTTCCCCCTGAACCCGACACCCAGTTTAGAGTTACCGAGGTACCGGTGAGATTCGATGTTGTCGGGTTGGATGGACCTATGATGCCGCTGCAAGAGGGAGGCGGCGTGGGTGTAGGGGTTGGACCACCCGGCGTAGCCGTAGGCCCACCTGGCCCGCAGCAACTCCACTTACCGCAACTTCCACAATCATCTGCCACACAACTACTACCATTCCATCCACAAATAGCAGTGAGGTTTCCATAACCATCATCGTTCCAACCAATTATCCCGCAAGAATCTGAGGTGGAGCAAACGCTCCGAGAAGTTCTGCATAGACCCGTACCCGGCCCGCCGTCTGTACAATTCTCATCGTGATCACCCGTAGGCGGAGTGGATATTTGCTCAGAACATAAAAGCCCACTCGATTCGCAAGTAAACAGATCAATCGTTAACTGAGAATAACAGGTTCCCCCATTACTACAGTCGGCTTTGGTTGTTTCGGGAACCAAAACTGATAAAGTAACAAATATTAAGAAGAATGCTATTAAAACAAAAAAGGTCTTCATTGATTTTTTTATATTATTTACCTCCATCTTACTCAACCTGCGATACCTTAATTAGCTGTGCAGCAACGACTTTTGTGTAATCAAATGAATAGTTATCCTTACCCCCGGCTACTTCATTTAGATATTCATTAAAATTAATGATAATCTCACCAAACCCGGCATTTAAACTTAAAAGGCAAGCTTCGTCATTCCTCATCTCGCAATAACTTTGCCTATCCTCTTTTTTGTACTTTTTCGCGCTTTCTTCATCAATATAATAAAAATTTACTCCTATATAATCGCCCTTTTGTATGGAAAGCTGTGTAACGTCGCTCACTTTCTCCCTTGGCGTGCCCGGAAAAGGATGCAAATCTACATATAATACTTTCCCGATCAGCGGAATAGTAAGGGTTTCCTTACCCGGCAATGCAGACATTACCTTCAACTCAGCCTTTTTGGATCCACCCACGTCTCCGGCATCCGCAATATAATCAACGACCTCCAGGCCAGTTAAGCCGGCCACATTATACGGGGTGTCTTCCGGGATATCTGGGTTTGAAAAAATGAATTCGTTTTTCACCAAAGCTGGGGGTTCTAATTGAACTATTTTCTCAGCCGCTTTTTTTCTGGCAACATAAACACCCACCAACACACCGCCGACCAAAGCTATTAAAATCGTTAAAATCGCCAAAAAGAGGGTCGTTCTTTTCACTACTACCAGTATATGCTAATCCACAAAATACTTGCAACAACAGGAAGTTTTCAGGGGTTTGCATCCTTTACCACAATAAAAAATATAATGTCCGACGGAACTTCGGGAATAACATTGTCATCCCACCAGTCCGGCGGCTGGCTATATTGGCCGGGGCGGACGGTGGACTTTCTTACCGCGTTAACCATTTCTTGGGCATTATTGTATCTTGCAATAGTTCCGTTTTGAACACCCCGCCTACACCGCTCGGCAACCTTTGATAAATGAAAGTTGTCGCATGAATCAATTTCTGCGGTCATTTCGACTGCAGCAAATGTAGGAAAAAAAAATACTTTAACCGGACCCCCTTCTAAGGTCATTTGAAAATCCAGGCTCATTCGACTTACCAGCCTCGCCATATCCTGAAGAGTCATCTCGTCAATGGACACCACATAGTGGGATGTAAATGTTCTGTTTGCAAACCAAACATCGTCAATCTCCGTTTTGAATATCCCGTTACGATCCGCCTGAAGCAAGGTCGCTGTTAAGGAATTGTCCGAAGCTCTTTCGACTTTTAACCCCATAGTCGCAGTCGTTCCTGTCCACTGTTCTAATAACAACCCTTGTTTACCTAAATCTTGAACTTCTGAATATCTGAAAAAGTAGTTTCCGGACCGGCCAATATCGACCATATCACTGAGATTGCGTGTAAATGAAAAGGGAATTATATTCCACTGCCCTCCTTTATATTCGGCTATAGAAACCCTATTGTCCGGAAAATTACTGTTTATAACTTCCAAGCTCAATTGAGGATTGCCGTTCTCACCAATAATAACCTCTCCCTCAACACCGGCGGGTTTTAAACTCTGGAGCTGTTCGTAGCTAGGAGTTTCGGTTGGAGTTGGGGTGAGCTGCAGCACCCCTGGCCCTTCGAACCAAACCGATTGGCCGTTTACTGTAAGTCGACCTGTTGCTTGGTCTAAAGAAACTGTATCTGTAGCCGCAAAAACAGACCTAAATGCCCCAATAATTTTTGCTGTGTCTCTATCCATAAGAACCGTCATAACAGTTCCTGACCTTGCATCGAAAATATTGCCCACATCAGGCCTGGCGATTGCATTGACACAAACGACATTCCCCGGAAGTTTCTCAAGAGAAATTGCTTCGATGGTTTGAAAACGAACGTCCTGAGTGCTTCCGTCACCGTAATATCGGATAAAGTTACTCGAACGTATCAAATCGTCTTGTCCCGAAGCTACGTCTGGATTAAAAAGCACGACCGGGGAATTTGGAAAACACATTCGACTTCCATCAGGCAAGATGGCTGTTTGGGTTATCAAATTCTCCCCTCTGGAGTTAGTTCTACTTCCGTCTATAATTGGCCATAACCCGCTTCCCCAAAGTACATCCATTAGGTTACTTCCCCCAAAAGTAGTTTCTATAGGGTTTTGCCCTCCCGCCCCGACCGCTCGACCGAAAGCCACAATTCTATCTTGTTCAACGCTCGGACCCAAAATCACATCCGGGGTGGCCGTAGGAGAAAATGTCTCGGTAACCCTGGGGGCGGTTGGACTTTGGGTAGGATCTATTGTTGCTCCTCTCGCCTCATACACACAGGAACTTAAGGCCAAATTTAAAATGGCCAGGCCGCTTCCTAACTTTACCGAACGGGAATATTCAGGCGATCTTCTACCACTTAAAATTTGCATATTGCCCCTATTCATTGCCCCGATTATATCACTACTCTCAATCCTCTTCAAACTACAGGATAGTAGGTAAATTTATTAAGTGACGGCCTTATAAAAAATTTATACTTGAGGTGAGTTTTGAAGGCTAGTTGAAATTAAACGTTAACTAACCACCTATTATAAACAGGGTCAATATTTTCATTAAATATTTTTCCAAATTTCTTATTAAAATCGCTATAATTTTCTTCTTCCCTAAGAATTGCTAATAATGCAAATAACTTTTGTTTTCCATACGTATCTATAATAAATTTTGTAAACCAGAAAGCTTCTGTGTAGTTAGGTGTTCTTTCCCAGTCTTTACGAAAATGGAGTTCCGAAAGCTTCTGTTTTATTGTCTTATTCATACTCCTTATTTTATATTGCCCGGCAATATACCCGGGTAAACCCTCTGCTAGCCAAACAGGATTCTTAAAAGAATAATATTTATCTAAAAAAAGGTGCGCAATTTCGTGTGTTAAAACCAGTTTAAATTCGGTCTTTTTATGGGGAGAAACCTGCTCAAAAGCTTCAGGTGTAAATATGTTAATTTTATTATTTTTTACCGAGCCAACTAGCCACGAAGGCGTAGCTCTACCCAAAATCCGGTCCATTTCTTTTCTGGTTTTTATTATTATCAAGTCCAAGTTATCTAAATCTTTAGCAAAAAATTTTCGGTTAATTTCATAACAAGATTGAACAAGTTTCAATATTTGTCCGTTGACCGAACCTTGGCCACTATAAAACTTCGCAGAAAGTTTCATATTCTATCAATCAATTACAAATCACGCTTTTTGACCCACGATTCTTCTGCTTTTTTGTTCCAACTTCTTAATAGGATCTGGAGCCCGCTCACACTCTACATCGTAAGTACAGTCAAAACACCCACGAAAACACCCACCGTCAGAAGAATCTCCAGGGGCCCGCAGTTTTTGCTCCTTAAGCTCCCCGACCCTAAGCGACACAACTCCAGGCGCTAGTAGTATCCGTTCAGTCTTTCGTTCCATAATATAATTCTCACCTCCTTTCTATACAATCATGCTTTTTTGTTCGAGTAAAGCTATTGTACGTAACGCACTTGTAGGGCTGCATTTCATATTCTTTGCCAAATCTGTATACAAAAAGGGTCTTTCTTTATTGGTTAGGAAGAAATGGGCTAAATCCACATCGACAGGTAACCATTTCGAGGAAGCAAGAAATAATATTCCCCCAAATTCCTCTGTCCTAAACTTTAGCCTAGGACTAAAAAGAAACCTTCCTTTTGTTTCAGCCGAATCTCGACGAGATAATTTTCGGTCTCGAGTATATAAACTCGCAGTGGTGCTGCTGAAGGGATTTGCAGAATCCAAAGTACCATTAATAGCATAAGCTTCCGCACGACAACCCCCAATACAGGCAGGCGCAACCGGGCATTGCCGACAACCATCGGGAATAAACTTGTCGGTACGCCACTCTTGCATATTTTGCCACGCCCGAGATAACCCCCCTTCCATTATGGAACCATAATTACAACTATTTTGTGAACAGGGACGAATAAGGCCATCAAAACCAATCGTGCAGGTTATCTTGCCCGCTGAACAGCTTTTATGACCAAACGCATCAGCGAGTTCCCTGGTATCTAGAATGCAAAGGGGCGGTGCCACCAACGTATCAACCTGTAGCCCAAGCTCTCGTTCTACATTTAATAACTCATTAAGCATTAACTTGAACTCTTGGGGATTTAAACTGTGTTCGTAAAAACGGGTAGCATTTATGGGCGTACTTGCCTTGGTTGCGGCAAACATTGTTACTCCCAAATTTCTAACATATTCTGCTGTCCCGAAAACATCAGGAAGATTAGATTTGGTTACTACCATACTCACCCCGACATGAAATCCCTCATCTAAAGCCAGTTCTATCCCTCTTACTATTCTTGTAAATGCTCCTTTTTTGTTCGCAAGCTGGTCATTTAACTCTGAATTACTTGACATTAATGAAGTCAGTATCGAACTAACTCCCAAGGATTTTAATTTCCTTGCATATTCCCGGTTAAACAAGGCTAAATTTGTATTTAAGTCTATTCCTACACCACAATCTCTTAAACTTTCGAGCTGGTCGTAATATCTGTTTAAAACCAACAAGGGTTCCCCACCCGTTAATGTAACGTTAAAAACCTTATTTATTATTAACTGTTCTGCAGCTTTCGAAGCCAATAACTCTGTAGAGTGATTCGCGGGTTCATGGTTAGCTTCATCCTGTCGCCAAAAATTATAACAGTGGATACACGCTTGATTACATGATGAGGTTAGTTCCCATTGTGCAGTTAGCGGTGCCGATAAAGAACGAAAAATCTCCTTCTCCTGAAGAGAATCTTTTTCTGTGTGATTAATTGCTTTAGAACCTGAACTATCGGCAGGCCCTAAGCGTTCCATGTTTGCCGTTATTATACAACCCTCTTCAACTCTCTTCAAACTACAGGGTAGTATGCTCTTCGCTTACACTTTTTATGCGTTGTTCTTGAGCAACGCCCAAGTCAACAAACCGCAACTACAACCTAGAAAAACGTTTGAGGTAGTGCTAAATCTTTACTTTTACTAGCTTAAGACCTCTTTTCAACAAAAAATCTATACACCCAGATATAAGATATGCTTGAAAAATAGCAATACAGGCTACCAACGGCAAATAGTATCGTCCCCAATCGTTTTTTAGGTAGAAAACCAGACTGGCAAAAACTATTATCGTCCAAACAATCAAGATAGCCTCTGACGGAAATTTACTCTTAATAAGTAGTTTCTTATAAACCCTGATCGTTAGATAAATTAAACCTAAAACAAATAAAACGGTGTCCAAAGGAAGTTTTGCAGAGGGATAATTAACAAATAGTCCTCCAGGAGCTAGCGTCCTTTTGAAAATTACTGCCACTGCCTGCACCCTACTGGTAACGGCCGTGTACGGAAATTGAGACCAATATAATTTATAGCTATCCGTCCGGACATAATACATATTCCACAAAGCAACGGCCGTGTCTTTATGAATAAAGGGGTGAAGATAATAAAATAGACTAAAGCACACTGTAAATATTATTAACGACCCGACTACAAGATCTTTTATTTTCCGGCGGTAGTATTTTTCAATAATTGCAACAAGAAGAATAGAGAGTCCCAGAAAAATAACCATCATTATCCCACTCGTTTTTACTCCAGCCCCCAAAGCCGCATTCACGCCCAAAAGCAAACTATACGTATAAAATCTGTTCTTACTTTTCAGGGAGCTTGCCAATAGCCACTTACGAAACAACAACAAATTAATACTAAAGAAAAAAAGCTGCATAGTATCGGTTGTAGCATTAATACCAGCAGTCTTCAAAAGGGCGTTTGAGGCTAATAGAAAAGATGCGGTTAGGCCAAACAAAGAACCTCTTAAGGACGTACAAAGCGAGTAAATTACCACGATAGATCCTACCGTAAACATAATTGCAGTTTTCCTTGCTATCCATAAAAGCTCGAGGCTCCCATATAATTCCCTTGGAAAGGAGTGGGGAAATTTACCCCACATTACTTCATACCAGGGTTTATTGTTAATTTTTTCACCGTTAAAATTGACATCGTCCAACGCGTGCTGAATATCTTTAATTCCCATCAGGTGAAAGGCTAAGCCGTAAATATATGGCCCTACTTTCGGTTGGGAAATATCGCCCGTCGGGTCTGCACCGTACCAACGAGGGTCGCTAGTATCGTGCTTAATAAAAAGCAAATCAAAATAATAACTTTTTTTAATAAAATAGTATTCATCAACGAAAAAAAATTTATTATCGTAGCCGTTAAAGTAATAAATCGCCGCAATCACCGCCACGGCTGAAAACAACAGTACTTTTATAACTTTTGAGAAAATCTCTACCTTTTGAAGTTTTCCTTTACTGGTTTTTATTGTCACAATTTATTCAACCTTAAATCTTGTGTTGTACCGTTTAACTTTTTTGCTTCTGGCTTAATCCCAAACTCATAAACCACAGCCAAAGCATTGTAGGGATCGATATGTTGTATCAAACATAAAATTTGCATTTTGCCCTACTCCTAGACACAACTATAACAGCATTTTTCAGGCCACTTCAAGCTACGGGGTATATTAAGCTTGGGTTGCTCTTTTTACCGAAGAGGGAAAGAAGCTCTGGCGTTGTTTAACCAAATATCATGGGCATGGCATAAGTCCACAATACGGGATATATTCAATGCATACGCTTTTTGAAACCTTAGCGGTAGTTCCACCTGCAAGCACAAAGGTTATACAATCTGCGGGAGACACATTTCTTAGATTGAAATACAACTTCCCGGAAGGATCGCTCGTCATATAGGTTAATGCTATTTCAATCTTTTGCCAAAGACTCGGGTTTTTTAACCCACTGCTGGCCCAGACAACTTCACCCTTGCATCCCGTAAAGGGTTTAGCATTAGAGGGAATGCTGCAACCGGTTAGTTTTAGGGAGTAAAAATATGAGGGCGTAGGAGTGAAATAAACCGCTTCTTCCCTAATATCCAAAGACGTTCCTTTTTTATTCAAAAAGGAACTTATGACAATAATTGAAAGTAATAGGGTACAAAGAAGCAAAAGGGTCAAAAAATTTACTGCTTTTACCCCTCCCCAACCCCTATAACGCCCTGCCATTTTATATACAATTTACTCTAACAAACCATACGCGTGGTATCAAGAATGGTTACTTATATCTTTTTGCCCTTTGGACCCCGCCAAACCCAAAGTGGCAAACCAAAGCCACAGCATTGTCGGAATATAGTATGTAGTATCAAACATAAAATTTGCGGTAATTGCCAGAAATACCGCAGTAAACAGTGTCTCTTTTGAATTTTTTAAAGCATCAACCAAAACATAGATAAGCCACA